>Ga0180007_10000208_pt1 | contig 109785 bp, 87 predicted proteins | sample MM_PC_MetaG_FD_121122 | JGI IMG/M metagenome (GOLD analysis project Ga0180007, IMG submission 121122) | Groundwater microbial communities from the Aspo Hard Rock Laboratory (HRL) deep subsurface site, Sweden - MM_PC_MetaG | ecosystem: Environmental > Aquatic > Deep subsurface > Groundwater... | reverse complement strand
TGTACATCAGCATCCAGCCTTGCCTGGTGCCTTACAAGAACGGACTTAACTCTTTCCACATCATCCAGTTTTGACTTATTCACTATCTCAGAAACCAGGTCAACCAATTTATCAAGCTTACCATTCATGGCTTTTGATTCAACTGTAAATTTAGGAATCAGGTTATCATCTGAAAGTTTTTCAAGGTAGGTATTCAGGAATGTGCTGAATCCCCCTGTATGAGTATTGAGCGCGTTGTCTAATTCTCCGTAAGAATAATTCTCTGTATTAAGACTGCCCAAAACTTCTACAAGCAAAGCAGAATATGGAATCAGTTCCTGTGGAAGAACACGAACATCGTACATGAAGCGTGTATATACTACATTGTTAGTAAAGTTCTCATGAAAGAGAAGTTTAACGCCATCTATATTCTTTTCTTCAATTCCATACCATTCTGCCTTGGGGTTAATATCCTTCTTTTCCAGCATTGGTATTGATGCTAATGCTTCCGGAGTATCCTCTTCTTTTTGATAGGCTATTAATTCTTCAGTTTCTTTAACTAACTGATCAATCTCCTCATCGTTCAGAGAGGCTTTATAAGCCGCTAATTCTTTTTCAGATTTCTCATTAATCTCTTTTTCCAAGCCGGGTTTTGGTTGTAAATCAAGCGCGAGTATGTGTGTATTTTCAAGGAAGTATTTTTGTATAACTTCTTCAAGGTAACCATCCTTAATACTCTGCTTTAATTCTGCAAGTGGCTTCTCATATTCAATACCCAGGAAGGGATCATCAGCAAAGAACCATCCGTTTATCAAACTAAAGGCATAGTTCAATCCTTTTTGAGCATCATTGCCTTCACGCAGATTAAATTCTTTTCTGTTTAGGGTTCCTTCAACAGCAGCTTTGTCTACACCATTCTTTACGACATCTTTCAGCGTATTCGTTACAATGTCAATAAATTTTTGCTTGTCCTCAGGATTTGCATTTGTCGCACGAATTTGAAAAAATACCTGCTGGAGGTCATCGTAATGCGAGTTGTAATCACGCCCGATGCCGGCTTTCTGTAAAGCAAGTCGAATAGGAGCAGACTCCTGATTAACAAGAACATCAGTCAGTACATCAAGAGCATAAACAAGTTTTGTATCTGTGTTAAGTCCGGTTACGTAGTTAAGTGTTAAGAACGTTTGGTCTTTTGTATCTGCCCCATCAGTAACTGGATAATACGCTGATAGGTTTTTCATTTTGTCAAAAGACTCTTGTAAGGGGAGTTCAACCTTAACATTTGTATTTTCATATCCTGCCAGGTATTCTCTGTCTATGAATTCCAACTCTTTATCCAGACTGGCATTTCCATAGAGGAAAATGTGACTGTTTGAAGGATGATAATATTTTGTATGGTAATCCAAAAATTGTTTGTAACTCAAAGTTGGAATTGACGGAGGATATCCGCCTGAAGAGTACTGATAGTTTGTATTTGGATAAAGGTTCTTTTGAACATGATACCCAAGCTCTCTTGTCGCAGATGAATAGGCGCCCTTCATCTCATTATAAACAATACCCCTGTATTCAACGGGAGCGTCTTTTGATGTTAGCTCGTAGTGCCAGCCTTCCTGTTTAAGGATGCGGGGATCGCTGTAAATAAGTGGATTAAAAACAGCATCAAGATAAACATCCATTAAATTGAAGTAGTCTTTTTCATTTTTACTGGCAACCGGATACGCGGTCATATCATCGCCGGTAAAAGCATTAATAAAAGTGTTTAGGGATGTTTTTGAAAGAACATCAAAGGGACTTTTAACCGGGAATTTTTTTGAGCCATTCAAAACTGAATGCTCCATAATGTGAGGAGTTCCGGCATCGGTTTCAGGATCGGTTTTAAAGGCGATAGTGAACGTTTTGTTGGCATCGTCTGATGCTATTTTGAAGAGACTTGCACCGCTTTTTTCGTGTTTAAAGTAATAGCATTCAGCATTTACCTCTTTTACAAATCGTTTCTCGATAAGCTTGAAACCGTGATAAGTCGAACCTTCGTTGTAATCATTTGAACACATAGATAGTAATCCAATTAGTAAAATTAATGGTAATGTAACTAGCTTAAATTTCATTAAGTTCCTCCCAAAGTTGAATAGCAGATTTTACATTCATAAAAGAGGGAATAGTGCGGAATCAAAATTCAGCCCCCCGGAATTTGATTGATATATTAAGAAAATTTATAGCAAAAAGATACGACCTTATCCGGTATTCTTCATTCCTGCGGCAATACCGTTGACACTTGTTCTTAAAACGTTGAGTAGCTCAAGTTTTTTATCCTTCTTTATTTTCTTTGCTCTTATTTGTTTAATCAAATCAATTTGTATAAAACTTATCGGATCGATATAAGGATTTCTTAATTCCAGGGTTTTTTGAAGCTGTTTGTTATGGTCCAGCAGTTTCTTTTCGCCTGTGATTTTGAGAATGAAATTAACTGAACGCAGATACTCTTCTTTTATGTTATTAAATAATCTCTTTGTTTCCTCGTTTTCGTTAAGAGTCAGGTACTCCTCTGCGATTAACATATCGGTTTTGGTTAGTACCATTTCTACGTTTTGCACAAGTGCCGTAAAGAATTCCCAATCTTTATACATCTCTTTTAATTTTGTTATTGTAATGATTTTAGACTTCAAGGCCTCTTCAATAGCAAACCCAAACCCATACCAGCCGGAAATGGTCTGCCTGTTTTGTGTCCACGAGAACACCCACGGAATGGCCCGCAACGAAGATATATCGCCGCCTTTTTTCCGGGAAGGGGGGCGAGACCCGATTTCTATCTGTTCAATTATATCAATTGGTGTTATAGTTCGAAAATATTCCAAGAAGGATTTATCCTTAACTAATTCACGATAATGTTGGAATGAGTATTTTGAAATTTCTTCGAAATCACTCAGGTAATCATCAATTCTGGATAGCTTGTCCGGGTCTGATTTTCTGATGGTCTTAAGTAGAACTGCCGAAGTAACCGACTCAAGATTCTTCCTAGCAATATCAGGCATAAGAAATTTTGAGGAAATCATTTCCCCCTGTTCTGTTATCTTAATTTGTCCGCTTATTGTTCCGGATGGCTGAGCTAAAATCGATTTGTTTACAGGACCTCCGCCACGCGAGATGCTGCCGCCCCTGCCGTGGAATAACACGAGTCCTATTCCGTGTTTGTCTGATGTTTTCTTCAACTCAATTTGCGCTTTGTATAGTTCATAATTCGAAGTTAATATCCCGCCGTCTTTGTTACTGTCAGAATAGCCAAGCATGATTCTCTGTATGTTATTCCTGCAGCTCAGGTGACTGGCATATGCCAGGTTATCATAAACCAGATCCATGATTTTTATGGAGTTGCGCAAATCTTCTATTGTTTCAAACAGGGGAAGGATGTCTATTTGTGAACTGATAATTTTATTGTTCGCTGCGGTGAGTAGTCCTGATTCTTTTGCCAGCAAAAGGGCACCAAATATGTCTGAGACTCTTTCCGTGTTACTTATAATAAAATCACCAACCGATTCCGGCGATATATTTTCAATTGCCCATCGGATTAAGCCAAACTCTCCTACAATTTTTCTCGATTCATTTGAGAGAACCGAATGTTCATTAATAAGGGGTCTTGGGTTAATTAATTCAGCTGTTAATAAGGCTACTTTCTGGTTTTCATTTAAGAGGGCAAAATTTACATGAGAATCGGAATTGTTAATTATTTCGTTCACTGTACTATTAATTAATCTTGAGTTCTGTCTTATGTCCAGCTGAACGAAGTGGAACCCGAATGTCTTTACCTTGATCAGCAAAGGATTTACTATCGCTTCAGCAATTATTGATCCCTCATTATTTTTAAGACTCTCAGCCACCATAACCAGATCCGCCAGTAATTCATGAGAGGAGGCATATCTATAGCCATCTTTTTTAAGTGTGTTTTCAAGCTTTCTGTGTATCTGATAAAGCTTTGCTCTGTAAACTTCACTGGATTCTCTAAGCTTTCTGTCAGTGGTTGAAATGTTGAGTTTCAGTCCTTCGTTTTTAATGGAGGCTACCAATTTTTTGTCGGCTTTTTTAACAAGGCTGGAAGTGCTGATAGAATCATAGGCTTTATAGAAATCGTCGAGGTATAATTTAAGAATTTCTGCCCGATGGATGTTTAATGTTTCGCGTGTAATGTCCTCGGTAACAAAGGGATGTCCATCACGATCACCGCCAATCCATGAACCAAATTTAACAACAGCAGGAAGTTCAAAGTTGTAATCCAGATGTTTCTTCAAAGAATTAGCAAGGTCTTTGTAAAAATCCGGCAGTATTTTATAAAAGACATTCCTGAAAAAGAAAAGTCCGCGTAACACCTCGTCCTGAACAATCACTTTCCGGAATCGTATTTCATTGGATTGCCAGAGTAATGTTATCTCAGTTTTTATTTTATCGTTTAGCCTGTTTATTTCAATAGCTGTGTGAAAGTTAATCTCTCTGTCAAGAAGAGTCTCGCTAATCGTAAGGATTTTTTTAAGTATAGTTTGTCGTGTGGCTTCGGTGGGATGAGCCGTAAATACAGGAATGACATTTAAGGATTTTATAGCCTCTTCCAGTACTTCCTTCTGTAATTTATTTCTGGTGATAAAATCACACGTTTCGCCAAAGTAATCCTGAAGTTCATTTGCCTCTGCAACATTTCCCTTCTTTTGTCTCACAATTTTGTTAACCTCATCTGCCGCGTTCACAAGAATAAAATAAATTGAAAAGGCTTTAATTATTTTGTAAGATTCGTCCAGGTCGAGTTTGCCTACAATTTTCCGGATATCCTTTTTAATTTCATCGCAGGCAGGGGTTCTGAGAGATTTTGTTAATCCACGAAATTGCTCTACATAGTCAAAGGTGGACTTCCCTTCCTGTTCAATTATTACCTCGCCAAGAATGATTCCAAGTTCTTTGATGTTTTTTCGAAGTTCTTCGTCGATTCTTAATTTACTCAATGGACCCTCATATAAAATAATTTTACAAATTTTGAATTTATATCTCAAATCTGTAACTCTTACGAAACAACCAGGAAAGGATTTTAATTCCTTGCTTTAATGTGCCTGAATATTTTTGATGTAAGTTGTATATACCGGGGTAAAACCTTTTGACTTCCAAAATGATTCAGCCGTAGAATTTTTTATAGCCACGTGTAATTCAACTTGCGAGATATTTTTTAATCTGAACCATTTGTATTGTTCGTTAAGAAGTATTTCGCCAATCCCTTTTGATCGATAGTCAGCCTTTACCGCAAGTTCCTGGATGAACCCAAAATTCTCCCTGCTGAAGACCGGCGGATAGTTTTCTATCTTTGCTACGGAATAACCAATTATGTTGTCGCCTTCATTTGCTAAAAGAATTGACCAGCCATCTTTATCAATAACCGATTTGAGAAATTTGATATGATAATCCACTGCATCATTACGAATGTTGTAGTATTCGTCTCTCTCATAGTGATATTCCATGAATTCTAACCAGAGAGTTACTAGAGATTGAATATCATCCAAGGCTGCTTTTGAAATTATCATGATTCACCAAAATTAGTTAATAACAGGTTTCTTGACTTCTATTATAACAGATTTTTCACAATAATCATTATTAATCGGACGAACAAAGGAAATTTTAGAAATCCAGATTTGTTATTCTATATATACCCGGGTTCTATCTCTGATGATTTTGTTACTTTCTACATTCGTATTTCACACAATAATTAGTTAGAAGAAGTAGGACTCTAAAAGATTTCCTCTACAAGTGTGTAACTAATTGAAAAGAATTCCCGTCTTAAGTACATGATGACATCAAAAAGAGAAAATATTGGCGAATTGGAAGAACTCGTGCTGCTAATGGTTGGAGTTCTTGGCAACAATGCCTACGGAAATGCCGTAGTGGAAGAAATTAATTCTCAAGCTGACAGATCACTTACTTTAAGTGCTGTTCATGCTGTTCTTCTCCGTTTGGAGAAAAAAGGTTTGTTGGAAAGCCAGGTTGGCGGAGCAACAAAAGAAAGAGGCGGAAGACGCAAACGGTTCTTTTCCGTTACTGGTAAAGGAATGAAAGTGCTTGAGGATATTAAACATACGCGTAACAGGCTTTGGAATATAATTGTGGAAACCAACTAATATGACCAGGCCTTTTAGAAATATTGACTATGATCCACCAGTCTCAGCTAAAACTTTTCTTTACTGGTTTTGTTCTGCCAGACACTTCGAAGAACTGGAAGGTGATCTGCTTGAGAGGTTTGAAACAAGAAAGTTGGAGTACTCAAAATTTATTAATCAGTTCCTTTTCTGGATTGAAGTTCTTGGTTTTTTACGTCCGGTTTTCTGGAAAAACAATTTATTTGAAAATGCTTTATGGGGGCTAACAATGTTCAGAATGAATCTCAAATTTGCCATAAGAAACATCTATAAGAATTTCTTTTTTTCATCCATGAATATATCTGGATTGGCAATTGGTATTGCCTGTGTTCTATTAATCTTTTTCTATATCCAAAATGAATTAAGCTATGATAAATTCAATGAAAAAGGGGACAGAATTTACAGAGTTTTGGTCGATGGTCAGTTTAGTGGTAATAATTTCAAAGAAGCTGAAAGCGGTGGAATCGTTGGTCCCACAATGTTAAAAGATTTTCCCGAGGTAGAGACCTTTGTGCGTCTTGATGAATGGGGGATATATTATGTAAGGTATGAGGATACCTCATTCAAAGAAAATACAATTATCTCTGCGGATTCAACATTCTTTGATGTTTTCACTGTTCCTGTGCTGGTTGGTAACGCCAATGATTTATTAACAAATCCGACATCAGTAGCCATAAGCAGAAGGGCCGCCGAAAAGTATTTTGGTGAAGCTGACCCAACAGGAAAGCCGCTTAATTTTGATGAGAGAGAAACTTACTACGTTTCGGGAGTTTTTGAAAATATTCCAAAGAACTCTCATTTCGAGGCTGATTTTATCATCTCTAATGCTTCACGAAAAAATATTGATCAGGACGGATGGACTAATAATAATTATTATACTTATGTTCTGCTCAGGCAAAATGCGTCCATCAAGTCCTTGGAAGCTAAAATGCCTGGTCTGATGGAAAATTACGGCTGGCCTGAAATAAGACAATTCGGGCTTGACGTTGACAAGCTATTGGCAAGCGGAGTATACTGGAATTTCTTACTTCAACCTCTATCGGATTTCCATTTTAACACGGAATATAGGCACAGCTTAAAACCAACCACAGATATTAAGTACATCTATATCTTTGGCATTATCGCAATAATCATTCTTCTGATAGCCTCAATTAATTTTGTAAATCTTTCTACAGCAAAATCCGCTGGGCGGGCAAAAGAAGTTGGAATAAAAAAAGTTATCGGTTCAGTAAGGGGGGAACTAATAAATCAGTTTTTAACTGAATCGGTGGTTATTAGTCTGATATCACTAGTAATTGCCCTATTTCTTGTAGAGTTATTAAAGCCGATCTTTTTCGAAATATTGGGGAGTTCATTTGAAATATCCTATTTGGATAACCTCGGGTTTGGAATTGCACTAGTAACCCTAATAATATTTGTCGGGATTGTAGCCGGGAGTTTTCCTGCTTTTGTTCTATCGAAATTTTTACCTGTTGTTGTATTAAGGGGTAACATGCAGAATGCCATGAAAAAGGGTTGGTTCCGTAGTTCGCTGGTTGTATTCCAGTTCTCTACTTCTCTTGTTTTAATAATCGGGACTCTTGTTGTATTTAATCAGCTGGAATACATGCATAATAAGAATCTTGGTTATGATAAGGAGCGATTGCTTATAATTGATGACCCTTATATACTAGGAGATAAATCCGAGATCTTTAAGGAGAGAATGCTTCAGAATCCATCTGTGGAAAGCGCTACCATTTCCGGCTATTTACCGGTTGATTCATATCGCGGTAATAACGGTTTTTGGAGAGATGGAGATATGAATGATCCAAAAATAAGACCGCATCAACGCTGGACTATTGATTATGATTATTTCTCTACTTTGGATATTAAGATTGTTGAGGGAAGGAATTTTTTGAAAGAGTTTTCAACTGACAAAGACGCTATAATTATCAACAGAGCTTGTAAGGAATATAGCGAATGGAATGAAGCGGTTGGTCATAGTCTAATGCGTGGTACGGGGCAGAATGAATTTACAAGCTATACAGTAATTGGTGTTGTTGAAGATTTTCACTTTCAATCTTTGAGAAATGAAATTGAGCCTATAGTATTTCAATTAGGTAAGCACGATGGATATGCTACGTTCAAAATAAGTGGTAATCTGCCTGCTGTATTAGAGTATGCGGAAAACTTATGGAAAGAACTTGAGCCAAGTAAACCTTTTAGTTTTCAGTTTATGGACGAGGCATATAATAAAGAATACAAAAATGAAGAAAGTATGCTGAGCATTTTTAAGTATTTTGCCTTCCTTGCAGTGTCCGTTGGTTGTTTGGGACTGTTCGGGCTGTCGGCATTCGCCGCTGAAAAAAGAACCAAGGAAATAGGAATCAGAAAGGTGCACGGAGCAAGAATTCTTAATCTGATTTATTTGCTGTCGAGAGAATTTGCGTTTCTCGTAGTGATAGCAATAGTCGTGGCATCACCTATCGCCTACTTTGTAATGGATGGATGGTTGGAAGGTTATGCATATAGGACAGATCTTGGCGCCGGATCTTTTATATTAGCCAGTGCTATTGCCTTGACAATCTCATTACTCACAGTTAGTTACCATGCTATAAAAGCGTCGCTATTAAATCCTGTTCAATCACTAAAGTGCGAGTGAGTACGAGAATTTAGTCAGGATTTATATCATTTTATAATTTTGAAAATGAAACAGATTTTTACTGAGGAAGAGCATAAAGCACTTGAAAGTCTTCCGGAGTTAAGTAGTTATCAATAATTGATGAAAGTATTCTGTGAAGCAATATTGCATTATAACCAATAGTTAAAAGCTCCATAGGAGCGGTATTATGGTAAAACCTGGTGGGAAGAGGCAACCGAAGCGCCAGCGGCGCGGCAGTAAGGTAAAACCAGCCGATAATGAAAAAACTAAAGCGCCGTAGGTGCGATATTAGATGTTATGAAGTATATTAAGAAATAAAAGGTTAGATCATGGCTAACACTTACACTCAGTTAAATGTTCACCTTATTTTTGCAGTTAAAGGGCGTGAGAACATTTTGAGTTCATCTCTAAGAACGAACCTATTCAAATATATTTCAGGCATCTTGAAAGAAAGTGATCAATTCCCTTTGGCAGTAAACGGATATTTGGATCATGTTCATGTGTTTTTTGAGTTAAACGCAAAAAATTCCGTGTCAGAAATTGCGCGGATTATAAAATCAAATTCTTCCAAATGGATTAACACCAATAATTATATTAAGGGAAAATTTCACTGGCAGGAAGGCTATGGCGCCTTCTCATATTCGCGTTCTCAACGGAATGATGTTATTAAATATATCGTAAATCAGGAAACACATCATAGCCGAAAGACTTTTAAAGATGAGTACATGGATTTACTAAAGGTATTTGAGATTAGGTTCGATGAAAGATATGTCTTTGAATGGGTTGACGATTAATTGATATTTATAATCTCGCACCTACGGAGCTTGAGCCAGTGTAACCGGAGTTGTTACCATACTTACGCTCCTAACGGAGCTAAACTAAATTGAAAAATTGTTAATTTCGAATTTTGAAAAAAGCCATGCAATTACTCTTAGTGTAGTATATTAAATCCTGTTCAATCACTAAAGTGCGAGTGAGCTCATTTTTACACAGGAGTAAAGGATATTTTTCTAATTATTTTAATGGATTCAATAATTATCCATACTTCAAGAATAAATGAAATCAGTGATATTCCTGAGAGTAAAAGGTTGCCGCCGGAGAAAAAGGTGTTGATGTTTTCCACCGAGGCCCAAAATGTTATTACGCCCATGATTATGGCAGGTATTAAGGTGTAACTGATTTTAACCTTACGCCTTGCCAAATAAACAGTTACAGCAAAAAGTGCAAGAGTAGCAAGCAACTGGTTCATAACACCAAACAGGGGCCAGAGTGCAAGGGCTCCTTTCTTTAAGGCAGGTTCTGTAAACCCGCCATGAAAACAGAGCAGTGCTGTTATGCCAACAGCTATCAGTGTTGCCGGGTGGGGTTTTGAAAGAGAGGGCAGGTTTACGGTTTTTGCAAATTCACTAACAAGATAACGTTGCACACGTGTTGCGCTATCGAGTGTGGTGGCTGCAAAGCTAACTATGAACACCCCCATTATGGTAATTGATATTTGTGACGGTATTCCAAAAGAACCCATCAGGTTTGCTGATCCTTCAACAAATGCTTTTAGTTTTGCACCAAGTCCAGAGGCAGTAGCCCACGAGGAGTAATGAGAGGTAAAGGCGCTAACTCCTGTTAATAATTCACCATCATTGCCTTTCATCCCCATTCCAACTCCGGCTCCAACAGCTATAATAACCAGTAATGCAAGAACTCCTTCTAACAACATACTGCCGTATCCAATAGAGTACGCATCCATCTCGTTCGAGCACTGTTTGGAAGTCGTTCCACCACTAACCAGAGAATGAAAGCCACTAATGGCGCCACAGGCGATTATTATGAAAAGAAATGGAATCATAGCTGGAGCACCTTCAGGGGAAGCATTTATAGCAGGGGCAACCATCTCCGGGCTTGCAACAGCCACTCCAATTATTAGCAATGCGAGAGCAACTAGAAGTTGATGACCATTAATATAATCTCTGGGCTGAAGCAATGTTGAAACAGGCAGGGTCGATGCAATGTAAGCGTAGATTAATAAAACAATAGCCCAGAGCACAAGAGGATTTAAGCCGAAGATGTCGGGTAAGGAAATGGGATAGTAGGCGCCTACTAAAACAAGTATGTACATTACTACCACGGCAATAACGCTCCAAACAGTGTGATTTCTTTTCTTTTTATAAATCATATAACCAAGAAAAACTGCAATCGGTACTTCACCCCAAATAGGAATTACGGACGATGGGTACATATTGAAAAGGATAGCAATAATAAGTGTGAAGACCGCAATAACCATAAGGTTAGCCAGAAACATTATTATGAAAAACATTATACGAACTCTGGGTGAAATCAGGTCGGCTGCTACATCACCTATGGAGCGTCCTTTATTTCGCATACTAACAATAAGTACCCCAAGATCATGAACTGCACCCATAAATATTGATCCAAAAACTACCCAAAGAACCGCTGGAACCCACCCCCAAATAATTGCAATGGCGGGACCAACTATTGGTCCTAATCCGGCAATTGAAGTAAAATGGTGACCAAAAAGGATCGATTTTTTTGTCGGAACAAAATCGCTTCCATCCCGGTACTCTATACTTGGGCATAATGCATCTTTTTGCAGTTTGAATATTTTTTGACTTAAAAATTTTCCGTATGTTTTGTAGGCTAATAAGTAGAGGATAAAACAAAGAGCAGCAAGAAGAAGAGAGTTCATAATTATTCCAGTTAGATTTGAAAAGCATCGTATGAATGGCTTTAGATGAAGATTGGCATCTAAGATGAAATTATAATAATCACATGCGCAGATATTTGCAAGTTGAAAATAGTCTGAATGAGAAAATATAAAATCAATACAATTTAAAGTGTATAAATAATTATTCGAGGCACTTTTAGCCAGAGTCTACCGTTTATCGAATAGGCACAAGATTATAAAAATCAGAAAAATTAAATGAAACTTTTGTTTATCATAATAACTCTATTATTTCTCTTGGGCTCGTCACAAGGGCAGTCTTTTGATATAGACAGCCTGAAGGAATCCCTTTCGAGGGCTAGTAGCGGAGAAGACAAAGTTGATTTACTCAACCAACTCTCAGATACCTTTAGAAAAATATCTGACATTGATACAGGGTTGAAATATGGCAACCAGGCTCTGGAGCTTTCCCGTAAGATTAATTATACACACGGTGAAGTTATGGCTCTTAATTATCTCGGACTCAATCTGAGGGATCGTTCTGAATATTTTGAATCTAAGCAGTATTTCAACAAGGCTTTACTCATGCTTAAAAATTCATCCGATTCCATCCAACTGGCTTATACCTACAATAATATTGGTACGATAGATAGAATGATTGGGAACTATGGAGCGGCTTTAGAACACATGATGGTGTCAAAAAGTATTTTCCAGAAGTGTAATCATTTAGAAGGTCTGGCGCATGTGATAATAAATATAGGACTCCTAAGTAATGACCAGAAACAATATGAGAAGGCAATTGACAATTTTGAACTTGCAAAAAGTCTTCTAGAAGAATTAGAGGATAACAATGGATTTCTTTATTCACTCTACCAGTTAGGAAGAGCAAATTTTAAACTCGGGAAATATAAAAAAGCTCTCTCTTACTATAAAATTGGCATGGATTTCCTTGATACCTGTGATGATTGTTTGAAAAGACATTTAGGGGATATGTTAACGGGATTGGGTGAAGTTTATGACGTTTTGGGAAATTACAACTTATCATTGAACAGCTTTCAGCTAGCCATTCAAATAAATGAGCAAGCTGGAGAGAGAAATAATCTTGCAATACTCTATAATTCAATTGGGAACGTTTATCTTAAGACTAAAGAGTATTTAAAAGCTAAACATTATTTTGACAAAGCCTATTCTCTTGCCGAGTTAATTGAACTTGATTCAAGAATACTGGATGTTCTTTTGTCATATTCAAAATTATACAAACAGCAGGGGAACTATAAGCAGGCTGTTCAGTACTTTGAAGCCTACAATGATCTTAGAGATACATTATTCAGTTCTCAAAAAATGCGTGAAATTGCCAATATTGAAACTAAGCACGCTGTACTTGAGCAGGAAAAACAAAATGAAATACTACAGGAAAGACTTGATTATCAAAAGATTGTTGAGAATTATTTAATAGTTATCGTTGTCCTTTCAATAATGATAATATTCTTTATTTACTCCTTTTTACGAAATATTATTTCAGCTAACAAAGAACTTAAAAAACTTAATAGAACAAAAGATTTGTTCTTTTCTATTATTGCACATGACATTAAAAATCCGTTTGGTGCCGTACTGAATTTTTCGGAAATGTTGAAAGAAGACCTTAATAATATGAGTCTGGAAGAAATCCATCAATTCGCAGATTCAATCTACTCCTCCTCCAGGGAAGTCTATCAACTACTGGAAAACCTTCTATATTGGGCGAGATCTCAAAAAGGAGATATTAAACTTGAAAAGAAAAATATTGTCTTAAATGATGCTCTCCAGGATGTATATAGAGTGCTTAAAAACCATGCCGAGGGAAAAAAAATTATATTTACAAATGAAGTCCCTCGTGATGTGAAAGTTCATGCAGATGAAAACATTTTAAAAACTGTTTTACGAAACTTGATTAATAATGCTGTCAAATTCACTGGACATGGTGGGGAAATTAAGGTCTCGACTTCTCAAAATAATGGCATTGTTGAAATGAGCATAGCCGATAATGGTGTTGGGATGGATGAAGATGAATTAAAAAAGCTTTTTGATATTGGTACAAGTAGTAATAAATCAGGAACCGATGGTGAAAAAGGGTCGGGACTGGGATTAATTTTATGTAAAGAATTTGTAGAAATAAATGGTGGACAAATAAGTGTAAAATCTAAAGAGGGAATTGGAAGTACATTTACTTTAACAGTCCCCACAGCGATAGAATTATAAGCGTTTTATTTGTCTTTTTGTTAATCCCTCCAAATTTGCCTCTCCAATTTCGGGTAGTTCTGTAACGTGTTCTCTTATTGAAGCTGGAATTTTTCTTCCCCGGAAACGTAACACATCCAGAGCGATAGCGTTTGCAACTTCCTCTTTACTTAATTCGCATTCGCCTGTGAGGTAGTGGAAAAGTAACTCAGAAAGTCGTTCAAGTGAAATATGCCAGGTTGATTCTGTCTGAGTGAAAATCCATTCTGAAAAGGCTGAAAAATTTTCATAAACTTTCCCGTCCGACCAGAGCATCTTTATTGATTTACTAAAGTTCCCGCTGTTGTATGTGAGATCCCAGAAACGAGCTAGGCGTTTCATTTTCTGCATAGTTGTGAATGGAATTAAATCATTCTTCAGTATTTCATATGGAGGCAGATCGGAATAAACCATTCCATAATTATCATCATGTCTTGAGATATGCGTCCCACTCAGCTTCTTCAGTATACCGAGCTGAATTTCCGAATTAGTCAGGTTAGCCAATAGGTTAAGATTATTTCCAAAACTTCCTATCGTTTCGCCAGGAAGTCCGATAATCAAGTCAACATGTAGATGAGAATTAGTCTCATGTTCAAGAAAATGGAGATTGTCCTTCGTTTTCTCAAAATTTTGCTTCCGACTGATGTTCTCGGAAGTATGCTCATCAAAGGTTTGAATCCCGATTTCCAGTTGAAGCGATCCATGAGGAAATAATTTTATCTTATCCCTTAGTGCTTCAGGGAAATTATCCGGCACTACCTCAAAATGTACAAGATATGGAGGCTTTTTTTCTAGAAAGAAATCCAGTATCCTTGTCGTATTCTTCATATTCAAGTTAAATGTTCTATCAATAAATTTGAAGGTTCGACCACCACGATCCCACAGTCTTTGAAATTCAACAAGTAACTTGTCCAGATCAATATTCCTCACGGACTTATCAATCGATGAAAGACAGAACTCGCACTTGAAGGGACAGCCTCGCGATGCTTCAACATAAACAAATCGGTTTTTGATATCTTCATCCGTGAAATACTTATACGGAAGTTCAATTGACTCAATGGGTGGTAACGCAGCCTGTATAAGTTTCCCGTTGGGTGGATCTCCCTTAAAAATCGAATTGCATAAATCGTAAAAAGCGAGATCCCCCTCGCCCTGGATAATATAATCAGCGGAATCGAAATTAACACGATGCGGCAGATGACTAACCTCAGGTCCACCAAGAACAATTATCGTTTCCGGCGAAACTTTTTTAAGCACATGAATTACCTTTTGAGTTTCCAGTGCATTCCATATATAAATTCCTAACCCGACAATCTTTGGGTTGCTCTCTAAAATTTTCTCTGTTATTTCGTAAGGTGTCTGGTTTAAGACAAATTCCTTAATCAAAGTGCTGTTCTTGTATTCCTTGAGATTAGCAAAAAGGTATCTTAGCGCAATAGATGTATGCGTGTAACGTGCGTTTATGGTTGATAATACAATGTTTTGCATTTTGCCAGACTTTCGTGAATTTGAAATGAATTCATGGAAGTAAATTTATGTAGTTCGATTGTAAAAAGAAGAATAAAATTTATGAGTGGCAATGGGATCCTAATACTTACACATCGATCCACTCCTTAAACATAGTCGCTTTTGCGCGACTTATTATAACATCTTCTTTCGTCTCTACTTTTAGATGAATTTTAAGTTTGCCGGAGAAGTAAGTATGCACATCCTTTATAGCATCGATGCTAATAATAAATTGCCTGTTTGCCCTGAAAAACTTTTGTGGATCCAACTGATTTCCTAAATCTTCCAAAGTAGGATCAATAAGATGTTTTTTTCCTGTGAAGGTGATGAGGTAAGTGAGCTTATTCTCCACGGTAAAATAGGCGCATTGATCAATACTAACCTTAATATATGAGTTACCTGTTTTCACTAAAAAACGGGATTTGAAGACCGGCTTGTTCTCTTTAAGATTTTTTATTAAAGATATTAATTCAGAATTGTTTTGCTCATGGTTATTTGGTGTAGTAAGTGTCTTGAATTTCTCAAGGCTTTTGCGAACATCATTTTTGTCGATAGGCTTTAGTATATAATCAATGCTGTTTACCTTAAATGCCCGGATAGCATACTGATCAAAAGCTGTTGTGAAGACTATAGGTGATGTTAGCTGAACATGTTCAAAAATCTCAAAGCTCAGCCCGTCTGAAAGCTGAATATCCATAAATACCAAATCGGGCGGTGGGTTATTCTTAAACCAATCTACCGATGAAGTTATGCCGTCTTTAATATCCAGGATTTCAATGTTATTATCGATTTCCAAAAGAAGCTTTGCCATTCTTTTTGCCGCTGGCAATTCATCTTCAATAATTAATACCTTCATAAATGCTCTGATCCTCGAAAAGTGGCACCAATACCTTAAATACATTTTTGTCCGTAAAGATTTCAATATTGTTTCTCGAAAGTATTGAGTAACGATTCTTAATATTTTCAATACCGTATCCGTTAGAAACAACGTCACTATGTTTCTTCTGTATATTATTTTCTATAATTATAAAACTATCATTCTCAGAATAAATTTTTATCTGTAAAGGATTCTCTGAGGATATGATGTTATGTTTGACTGCATTTTCCAGGAGGATTTGGAGGATAAATGTTGGGATGTATTTTTTTAAAGATCCGGTTTTTATGTCCATTTCGATCTTTAAGTTTTCACCGAATCTTTTAGACTGCAGAAAAATATAGGCATTGATGAAATTTAATTCCTCACCCAACTGTATCAGATGATCGTCCTGCATCTGGAGAAGATAACGGTAAAAACTTGCCAGTTGACCAACAAACTCAATTGCTGTCTCTTTATCCTCTTCTATTAGGGAAGTAAGTGTATTAAGACTGTTAAATAGAAAGTGAGGATTAGCCTGGTTTTGCAAGGCGTGAAGCTGCGAATGAATATTCTCCTTTTTTAATTTTTCCGACTCGATAAGTGATTTCACCCAATTTTTGTAGAAATAAATCCCTAAGAAAATAGCCTGAAAGAAAAGGAGGAGTGTTAAGATCACATACCCAAGGTTTCCAAAAAAATGATCAGCTTCATTAGCCATTGCCGGAGAAAACATTTCAGGATTAATAAAAAATGTGATCGCAAAATTGATGGGGAAAAATACTATCAGGATTAAGACTGTTAAAAGTGTTGAAGAAATTACCTGAATAAATAATCTTCTGATTGGCTGCACTTCCCATCTTGTATAGTTATTAATTTTATGATTTAACCATACGTGAGCATTAAAAATAACCCAGGACGCGAGACTTAATGATATTATATCAAATACAATGTGCTGCCAGTTAATTTTAAAAGTATCGAGATGCTCAGGATATATAAGTGTATAAATAAAATAAATGGAACCGGTTATGAATAGCATCAACATAGCTTTTGATAATTTCTTGTTCATTTAAGCGGTCCGACTAATTGTTCGACTGATTGTTAATATAATCAAATTTCTTCTCTGCTAAAACCGAACCTGTGGCTCTCTCAAATTCCACGGTGGCAATATTCAAATTATAAAGTTCATTGATATAGCCGGCTGTAGCTTCCCTTAATAGTAATTCAGCATCCAGAACATCCGAGAGTTTTGAAAATCCGTTTTTAAATCTACTTCTTGCAATTTCATAATTACGCTCAGCCAAAAGTATATTACTTTTTTGAGTAGCGAGATTTGCCAGCGCCTCTTCTACCTTTATATGGGCGGACTGAATTTCGTTGTAAAGAGAAGCTTTTAGATCAATAATCTCTATTTGAGTTCTGTTAATATCAATCTCAGCCAGCTCAACTCTTGCTTTAGATTTAAAACCTGAGAAGAGGGGAACTGATAGCTGCATTCCAACAAATGAGCTTGTAGGCCAATTGTAATTGTGAAACTTATAGTCGTGAGACTGTGCCTCAATTTTAATTTGCCCGAAGGCACTGAGCGAGGGGTAGTATTCTGATTTTGCAATATTCTTTATCTCCTCATGAGCACGCAATTGATGTCCAAGAATTTTGACTTCCGGTCGTTGGGAGAGGGATGACCTATAGGCAGATTCTATTGATGACAGATTATTGTCATCACTCTCCACGAGCGAATCTGTTAGAACAATTTGTTCGTTTTCACTTTGCCCTAAAAGATATTTGAGCCCGGTAAGACTGTTTGAAATGATATTTGCCATTTTCAACCTAACCGGTTTCAGGCTTTCTATTCCTAAAAAAGCAGTAAGGGTATCAACGTCAGTCGCCAGCCCTTGATTATATAGCGATTTTACATCATTGATTCTTTCAATTGCGCGGTCGATACTTTTTTCTACAACTTCTAATTGTTCATGGGTAGCTAGTATTCCATAATATGTTTTTTTTACCTCACTTATAACTTCGTTCTTGGTTAGATAAGTTTTTTCTCTCATCGCTTTATTTTCTTCAGACGCGGCTCTTATTCCAGGGTATATAGCATAGTTGAAAAGGGGCATCTGAAATTTTAAGTATCCTTCATAAACGTTTTTTTCACCAATTTCCATGGGGACACTTCCTCCGCCCGGTATTCCGAAAAAATCGGATGGAAGATAAAAAACAGGTAGTTTTGTGTTTCTTATGTAGGTTCCCTCTGCTGAAATTTCAGGCAGTAAGTTACCCCATGATTCGTTCAGTTTTTGATCTGACTTATCGTACTCAAGTTGTGATAATTCAATCTGACGATTGTTTTTAAGCGCCAAAGCAACTGCATCATCAAGTGATAATCTCAACTCCTGCGCCATTGCAGATGAAGAAAGGATTGTAAACGCGAATACTATTGATAAAATATTTGAAGGCAAATATGAACCTTCCTTATTTGTCCTCTTCAATTTCTTTATAACTCTTATCGTCCATTCTCTCAACTGCTCATTTTTCACATACATTACAGGGACTAATACAAGTGTTAAGAACAAAGAGCTTGTTAATCCACCGATAAGGACAACAGCCAGCCCATGTTTCATCTCGTTACTGGCTCCCGATGAAAAAGCAATTGGGAGTACGCCAAAAACCATAGTTAAAGTGGTCATTAATATTGGTCGGAGTCGTGTTCTTGCAGCCTCAAGTAAAGCATCGTTGACAGATAATCCCAAAGTCCGGTTTTGATTTGTTCGGTCAACAAGTAATATTGCATTCTTGCCAACTAATCCCACCAGCATTATCATACCAAGCAAACTCATAATGTTAAGACTATTCATTGTTAGCGCTAAAGCGAATAAGGCGCCGATTATTGCCAAAGGGATAGTTAGTAAAACACTTAGTGGGTATATAAACGAATCATAGAGAGCAGCTAGAATAAGGTAAACAAATAGTATGGCGGCGAGAAAAGCAATGCCCAAACTACCAAACGACTCATCCTGCATTTCAAGATCGTTTTCATAAGTAATTTTAATACCAGCCGGCAGAACCATTTTATCAATTTCTTTTTTTATATCCTTTCCAATATCACCGCTTGGTCTTCCTGCAACCATGGACATAACAGTTACAGAGCTGTTACGATATTTTCGTTCCAGCTTGCTTGGTCCGCTTGCGTAAACTACATCGGCAAATTGTTTAAGATAGATTTGATTTCCATAGGAGTTTATAAAGGAATAGTTCTCAAGATTATCCGGGTTGTTTGTATCATACTCATCATAAGCTATTCGAATATCATATTCGTTCTGACCTTCACGCAATTTAGAGGAGTTATCACCGTTAATAGCAACACGAAGTTCTGCCCCAACATAATCAAGAGTTAATCCAAGAGCCGCCATTCTTTCACGGTCAATTTCAACATGCATTTCGGGCTTGCCAGATTCGGTGCTTTTTCTTACATCACTTGTTCCGGGAGTATTTTTAACAATGATTTCGATTTTGTCTGCAACTTTTACAACTTCATCATAGTTTGCTCCGCTGATACCAACAGCAACCGGAGCCATGTCAGTTGTGCCGAACATAGTAAGAGGAGCGACACGAGCCTCTACACCGGGTATCTCACGGGCAATGTCTTTATATACTTTGCAAAGCTCAAGGATTGATTGATCTCTTTCCTCTTTTGGCAGAAGTCCTACTCTCAATTCAGCAACATTATTGGAAGTTTGCCCAACAAAACCTTCCTCACTTGAGCCTATATTTGCAAAGACTTTTGTTACTTCTGGTCGATCCAGCAAAATATTTTCCATTCGCCGGGAAATTGTACTTGTACGTTCAAGCTTGGCTCCGGGTTCAAGTTCAAGCACAACAGAAATTTCTCCTTTATCGGCAACGCTTATAAACTCAGCCCCTATAAAACCTGCCGGTAAAAGTGCGAAAGAAGAAAAGAGTAGTACAGTTGCCGTTATAATTATTGTTGATTTGTGATTTAAAGCCCAGCTTAGAATTTTTGCATAATTAGCTGAAAGTTTCTTAAAGAATTCATCAATCCAAAAACTAATTTTTCCCATTAAGCTGTCTTTTGTCAACCTTCCCAGTTTTGAAAAACGTGACGCCAGCATTGGAGTAATGGTAAATGAAACAAACAGACTGAGAAGAGTCGATACAACAATAACAGCCGCGAACTGGCGCATCAAATTTCCTACAACACCGCTAAGCAGAGCAAGCGGCAGGAATACAACAACATCCACTAAAGTTATTGATAAAGCAGTAAACCCGATTTCATGTCTCCCGACCAAAGCAGCCGTCTTTTTGTCCTTACCCATTTCAAGATGACGATGAATATTCTCGAGCACAACAATTGAATCATCAACCAGGATACCGATTACAAGTGAAAGCCCTAATAAGGACATCATGTTTAATGTGAAATTAAAAATGTACATGCAAATAAAAGTGGAAATAAGTGATGCGGGGATTGCGATCATAACTATAATGGAATTACGAATGCTGTGAAGAAAAATCAACATCGTTATGCCGACAAGAAATATCGCATACATCAAATCATAATTGACAGCTTTAGCAGATTGAAGAGTGAATACTGACTCATCCTGCCCAATTTCGAATTTTACACCTTGTGAAGTGTACTCCCTTTCAATATTTGAAAACTCGCGTTTTACTTCCTCACATACGTTAACAGTATTAGCCCCTGACTGGCGTTGAACAATAACACCAAGCGCAGTAATTTTATTCAGTCGGGAAACAGATATAATTTCTTTAGTGCCATCTGTTACTTCAGCAAGATCTCTTATAATTATTTTGCCGCTCCCCGGTAAATCTCTTAATACAAGGTTATTTATTTCATTCAGATTTTCAATTTTTCCCTTGATTCTAACATTGTATTGTCCCGAAGCATCTTTCATTTTGCCGGCAGGAAAATCAAAATTAGACTTTCTTATTGATTCCAGTACTTCAAGGGCAGAAAGTCCGTAATTCTGTAACTTTTTTTTATCCAGATTAATTTTTATTTCTCTTTCTTCGCCACCAATAAGGCTCATCATCCCGACACCTTCAATACGCGAAATGCGAGGTTTAATTTCTTCTTTCATAAATCTGTAAAATTCTCGGTCTTCCATATTACTGACAGCAGCCACGGTGAGCACAGGCATTTCATTCAACGAGAATTTCGATATTACTGGTTTCTCAGCTTCCGCGGGAATAAGGGATAATACTTCGTTAACTCTGCGCTGGACTTCCTGCAAAGCCTCTTTCGATTCGGCACTTTGTGTAAACTCGATAATTACAAAAGACATTGATTCGAAAGAGGAAGCCGTGACCTTTTTTATCTTCTCTACATTAGTAACCGCATCTTCGATTATTTTTGTTACTGAGCTCTCAACTTCATGGGGTGAAGCCCCACCATAAATAGTTGTTACAGTTATCATGGGTGGGGTTATATCCGGCAGCAATTCATAGTTAAGCTGTGAATAACTGTACAAACCGAGTATGGTAAGAAAAATAAATAATACTAATATTAACGTTGGTCGTTTTATGGATAATTCTGTTATTGTCATCTTTCCCTCAGGATTAAAAATTACTTAAAAAACACTTCTGAACTATTTGATTTCGACTTTTGCATTATTATATAAATTATTCTGTCCGCTGGTAACTACAAGCTCACCTTCGGCTAAGCCATTTATAACTATTACTTCATCACCCATTACATCCCCAGCCATTATCTTTCGCAGAATGGCAATATTATTTTGAACGATATAAACGGAAGGACTTTTTATACTTCCTATTAATGAGGTACGTGGAATGACAATAACATTATCTTCATGAGAGAATTCAAATTTAACCCCAACCAGCATTCCAGCCTTTAATATTTCGTTTTTGTTTTCCATTAAGATCTCAACCGGGTATGTGGAAGCTTCATCGGCTTTTATACCAGCGCTTGTTACTGTTCCTGTAAACAATTTACGGGGATAGAGAGGTGATGTAATTCTAACGGAGGAATGTTCATCGATTTTCAAAATGTCTTTTTCAGAAACACTGACTTTAACTTTCAATTGAGAAATGTCAATAATATTAGCGACCACAAATCCCGGAGCTAAGGTACTTCCGGTATTTATAAAGCGGCTTGTAAGTACACCATTTATTGGAGAAATTATTTCTTTATCTTCAAGCTGCTTTTTTGCTCCTGCAAACTTCGCTTTTATATCAGCCAGATTTAATCTTGCGGATTCAATTTCAGTATCTGATATATTACCTTCTATATAAAGGTTCTCAAATCTGTTAAGATCTTTTTCAGCCTTTACAAGCGCAGCTTCCGCTAAACTAAAATCAGCTTTGGCCAGGTCGGCGTTAATTCGCGCAATGAGACTTCCTTTTGTAAGATGTGTCCCACAGTCAGCATATAATGATTCCACCTTACCGGCGGTTTCTGAAATGAGCTCGATATCCCTGTATGCTTCCGTTTTTCCAACAATATTCAGTTCATCGTGATAATTGATAGATTCTGCTTTTTCTACCGTGACCGGGTAAAAGGAAATTCTGTCATCAATGAGTCGGTTTTCCAGCTTTTCTTTGTTATTTATCAAAATGGCAGCCACAATGATTATTGGCAGAATTGTAAGTGCAATTATGGTTATTACTTTTTTCATCATTTCCCTCAGTTGAATAATTACTAAGGCAAAAGTATCTCCTGCCGAAGGGAGAAATAATCATAAACAGACTGAAGCGGAATTTTTTCATGATGAAGCGGGGAAAATTAGAACTGAATTGATGAAGGGGCGAGTGTAACTATAATTATTTTTTCGTACTTTTGTCCTCAATAATCATCCTTAAGCAATAACCACCGGGGTTTAGAATGAAAAATGTTTTTTGTCCAAAATGCGAATCAAAATTAAATATTGATGGAAACATCATTTTCTCAGTTAAGAAAAGTAATGGTGAAACAGGACTTGTGTTATTAAAAAACGAACCCGGCGATTATTCTGTTAAGAAACATCCTTCATTTGATTTCGAGGAAGGGGAAATGGTACATTTCTTCTGCCCGGTCTGCCATGCAAATCTTGCCGATAATGAAGTAGATGAGCACCTAATTAAGTTTCAACGCTCGGATGAAGATGGTAAAATTTACGAAGTATTATTCTCTGGTATTGCGGGTGAGCATTCTACTTACTTAATCCGGGATAAGAACGTAGAACCCTACGGTGAGGATTCTACAAAATATAAAAGTCATTTTGGCGATAATTTCCATTTCTAATCTGATTAGCTGAAAAGTCAGAGCCCGATTAGTATTCCGCATAAATTTGAGCGTTCAATTCCGTTGGAGTGGTTGCAAGTGCTGATCCTGAAAAAATTATTTTATAAGTCAATCCACCAGTAAATGCCAGCGAATCAGAATTTGTTAACCTTTCGCCACCGTTAGCATTCATGGCATCGAACAAGTAGGAACCTGGATCCAACTCAATATATTCCGTAGGAACCCCTTTTGCGCTAAAAGAAGCCAGAGTGCCAAGTGTTTCTTCATGAACATTGAATTCGTCAATGTCGGTGCTTAGGTTAATAAACCGCACCAATGATTTGCCCAAGTTGGTCTCAGTAATGATTGTATCCCTAACAACAAGAACGTCAGCACTTAATCCATTGCCTTCATCATAAGTGATGACAGTGTAGGCTTTATTAAAATCAAAATTATAATTAAGAGTCGCAGATGGAGTTATATCCTCTGCCTTATAAAAGCGAAAATCCGTTGGACCTGAATCAAACTGCCAGTAACCATCAGAAGTCCTATATCCGACTGAAAATGCGACGTCATGCAAAGTATAAGTCCTCGGATTAAAATAAGTCCAATCAAGTGCCGGTGAGATAGAAGAGCTCTGGATATACTTTATATATGCTATTCCGGTCTCGGGTTCAACAATTGTAATTGTCTCATCGCAGCCGAAAATCATAACCATAAAAAGGATTGAGAAGATGATATTTGTAAAGTACTTTTTCATTATGTAACCCATCTTTATTTAGTTTGTGTTCCAACAGGGGTATATATTTATAACCCGAAAGTTAGACAAAAAAGTTTTCAAAATGGTTTAGTAATTTGGTATGGCAAGGTTTTTACCCCTCGCTGCTATTCCAAATGTCAACTCTTAATTTCCATGATCCATCGGTCTGCTTACGCCAGATGTGTACATTCTTTGTTTTATGCCATTCCGGCTCGCTACCCTTGTGATGCCAGGTGTAATAATACTGATTAACTGAGTAGGCAATATCACCGCTCATCTCAATTTCAACGTGTTCGACATCTTTAATTCTAAATATCCATTCTTCATCCCATTGCGCCCAGGCCTGTTTTATGCTGTCTGTCATAATTGTAAGATTGCCCCTGTTCGAGAGCATTAGAGAATTCGTTGTGAATAATTTGTAGCGTTCAGTAGAATTACCCTCTTCGACTAACTCATAAAATTTAGAGATAGTTTGTTTTAGTTCTGAAAAATCATTAGAAGTATCGTCCTTGCAAGAAAAGAGTATTATCAAAGATACCATCAGCGAATAGTGAAAAAGAGTTTTCATCTTTTCCTCTTATTTTGTTTATAGTTGAAGTTCGAGGGGGTAGAGGAAAGATTATAAAAATATTAATAAAATTCACTACTAAAATGCTGCATTTAATAAAACAGCATGAACCACTGGAGTGAGATGATTTTTACTTCATAAGTGCTGATTTAGCGGCTGCTATTAAAACATCCCCGTCTATTCGTATTTTATAATTTGGGTTGACATAAGAGAACTTAATTGTTCCATCCTGACCAACAACAAATGCGGCAGGTACAGGAAGTAAATGGTGATCATACCCTGAATCCGTTTCAATGTCAATTCCATAGCCCTTATATTTTTCCACCATATCATCCTTCATTTTGAAAGCAATACCCATTGCGCGGGAAGCCAGCATTTCACTATCAGAAAATAGTTGATACTTAAGACCATGTTCTTCAACGGGCACTCTCAATAATTCGGGTTTGTCAGGACTAATGGCTAAAATTTGATAACCAAGTTTTACTAGTTCGGATTCGATTTCCTGTAGTTTTGCTAAATGTGCATTGCAGTAGGGACACCATCCACCCCTGAAGAATATAAGTATAGTTGGCTTTTCTTTTACCGATTCGGTTACATCGAAGTTACTTCCTGTCGGTGTTTTAACCAATAATTCAGGCAGTTGAGTTCCGACTAATATTGGTTTAATATCTTCCGGATTATCAGGCACAAAAGTAGCCACCTGTGCATTCATTAAAGAAGAGGAGATTATTAAAATTAAATAAAGGTATTTAACAGGCATTGATTTCTCTTTTAATGAGTAGATATGAGTTAAACACAATTTCATTGGGAGTGGTTCGGAATTGTAAACGCTGCATCATTATGTAGCCATGATTTTTTGCCTTTTTTGGGACAATAAAAATTATGATTATTGAGGTGATCCTGAATAATGCTTTCTTAGCAGGCGGGCATGATCAGGTCTCAATGGTGGGGGAGGGTACCCTCCTCTACCTTGATAATATAACAGTTCACATATCAAAAGCCAAATCCAATTTATTTTTTCTTAATTTCCTAAGAAAGAGAAGGTTTTTACAACCACCCATCAAACTTATTTATCCAAAATTATTTTTTTCCCCTCAATCGGTTTTCTATCACTTTTGAAGATTTTGTAATGGACAAACCACCCAGGGCTGTGCACCTCAATTCCCTTGGCAGGCTTCGACCAACTTTATCCATTGTTTCAATAACTTCATCAAGAGGAATAACCGGATCATAGCCGGCCAGGGCCATGTTTGCGCATGATAGTGCATTTGAAGCTTCCATAACATTTTTGCCAAGACAAGGAACTTCAACCCGATTTGCAACAGGATCGCATATCATTCCAAGGATATTTTGCAAAGCCATTGTTGCAGCATTAATGGCTTCCTTAAGAGTTCCCTTCGAAAGCGTAACTAATCCGGCAGCGGCCATTCCGGAACCAGCTCCACATTCTGCCTGGCATCCGCATTCTTCGGCTGCAAAGGTTGATTTATGAGCAATAAAAACTCCAATCAAACCAGCCGCAAGCATCGCTTTTGTAATCTCATCTTTATCCAGATTCATAAAATCAGCGGCACCGATTATTGCCCCCGGCAGACCGGCACAAGAACCAGCAGTTGGCGCTGCCACAATAACACCCATAGAGCTTTTCATCTCCATAAGGGCGGAAACATACAAAATGATTGTATTGAGTAAGCCCCCATCAAGTAATCTTTTTTCACTCATTGCTGATTTAAAAAGTGAAGACTGATTTCCCAGAATTCTGTCTTCGAATGAAGTACCCTTCAACCCTTTCATGATAGAGTTCTGAATTATTTCCACTATCTCCCTCATTTTCACAAATACTTCATTCTTTGGTAAGCTGCCCCTGGCACTTTCATATTCCAGCGCTAACTCCCACAATTGTAAATTCTTATCTTTATTGAAAAGAGTTAATTCATCATAAGTAAGAAATGGCACCACTATTTTTTTGCCCGATAAAATTGGCATTACCGGATTGATTAATTTTACGATACAGTTTGGGTTTTTGCTTTCGATTAATGAAAGTTCAGTAACTGTCAGTGGACGTTGTGTTTTGATTTGTGCAATGAAAAGCTTCCCTTTTGAATAAATATTTATTATGGAATCAGAAATATGGGCATTGAAGTCAAAGTTAGTCTTATGGTCAGACAAAATTATTGTCTCGTAATAATCACCATGGATTGAAATAGCTATTTCATCTAACTCAACAATTTCTATCGATCCTCCACCCGAGGATATTGCGATTATAGTATGAAGTTCCCCCTTATTGGATGTTGTTATTTTGTAAGTGTTTGGGTGTGTATACTCTAATTTAGCAAGTTTTATTTCAATAGTTACGCCGGCACTTTCAAGGAAATGTCTGGAATTAATCAATCTTTCATCAGTTGTATCCCAGCCAAGTAAACCAGCAAACAAACCCATATCAGAACCCTGGCTTTCGTGTGTTGTTGCCAGCGACCCATGTGGATCGAATTCAATAATAACTTTTTCTATTATTCCATCCATTAAATCATGGATAATGCGCCCGATGCGAACGGCAGCCGCGCAATGAGAACTTGAAGGCCCTCTCATCACTGGGCCAATAACATCATTGAATATACTTGGTGGAAATTTCGTCATTTGAACTCTTCAATTATAGTTATAGAAACGAATAACAATATACATTTTACCTGTACATGGCAAAAATCATCAAGGAAAAATGCTTTTACTCCATTACACTTCTAAAAATATATAAAAAGTTGCAAATTTTGTTACTCTACAGATAATAGTATTCATTCAGAATTGACTTGAATTGTAATTAACCGGTTAATTATGATATGATTGGCAGTTTAGGCAGCTTGGATCAGTGAACCGCTTTTTTCTTAACAGAATTCAACGTAACAGAATCAATCCATTCTTTAATATCCTCTTCATCTGTGGCTGTTATTACATATATTCCGCGATTATTGGCTACTGTTTCAAAAATTTTAGTCGGCTTCTGATGGTCTTCTCTAACGAGAAAGGCAATTTTTATAAATCGTGATCTGTATTCCTGAAGCATATTGGCAAGATTGAATCGGTCAACCACAGAAATCTTTCCTGCCATTTCCCGAATATCTATTAAAACCTTTGAAAGATTTTCATTTTCAATCCAGTCGAAAATTGAGGTGAAAAGTTTTTTGCTCCGCTCCAGGCTGTATTTACCAAACACCTTTACGCATAAGCAACTGCCTTTAATTTCAATATGAGTCTCTCTTGGCATTTAACAAACAATTTGTTATTGATGAAAATTTTATGTCAGCAATCATTAGATTAACATAACATAGTGGTGAAAAGTTACAGCAAGGTGGAGAAAAATTAATGCCTGGTATTGGATTCAGTAAATGTATCCAATTCTAAACACCGGGATAAAAATCAAACAAAAAAAATTACTTCCCTTTTTTATACTTTTGAATTAAAGGGAACAACTGTTCAGCCTCTTCAATTGAAATATCATATCCCGAGTTATTCAGCAATAATTCCAGCAAGTGTTCAGGAGTATCCGCTTCCAGAAAAATTTTATAAATGGATTTGTTTTGATTAGAAATTGTTAAATATTCCTCGAAAGTGAGGCTACTCAACTTTCTGATATATTCTTTCCCGGAGGGTAATTGCAAAGGTATTCTTTCATCTTTAGGGATGCCGAAGTATGTGAATGACATTCCGCCGGTTTCATGATCAGCTGTGAATACAATTAGTGTATTTTCTTTATTTGAAGCATAGTAGTTGTAGCCTGCTCCGACTACTTCATTGAATTCAGTCACAGCTTTAAGTACAGCACCTGCGTCATTATCATGGGCTTCAAAGTCAATTCTGGCTTCTTCCACCATAAGAAAGAATCCGGCAGTTGAATTTGAAAGGATTTCTATTCCTTTCTGGGTCATCTCGACAAGGGAAGGTTCTCCTGTTGCTTCATTATCCCTGTCAATTGTGGAGTTCATAGCATTTGCAGCGAAGATACCGAAGATCTTTTTACTTTTTGCATCCAGAGAAAGCAACTCCTCTCTGGTATTTACAAGTTTGTAACCTTTACTGGATGCATCTTTAAGCAAGTTTTTATCATCAATTCGTTGAGAGATTTGATCCAAATCTGAATTTAGATCCTCGAAACCTTCCATTTCTGAAAGTCTGCTCTTCTGAGGGATGAAATAAGCACCACCACCGGAAAATATTAACTCAATATCATTATCATAGACTAGTTGTTCTGCAAATGTTAGAAAATCATGTCTATTTGAACTATGACCGTAAAATCCAACCGGTGTCGCATCTACAATTGTCGACTCAGTGATTAATCCAGTTACCATGCCTTTTTCCTCAGCCACGTCCAGAATACTTTTCAATTCATAACCATCGTGGTCAACTCCAATCATGCCCACTCTGGTTTTACTTCCGCAGGCAATTGAGGTAGCCGAAGTAGCTGAACTAGGCACTATTTCGCCATAAGGATGATTTAATACAAAACTTGATATACCTTCATTCATTATTATTTCAAAATAAGTCTTTTCTTCCGATCCTTTAGCAATATTATGATAAATCGGCATTGATAAAAGACTAATTCCCATGCCATCACCGATTAATAAAATAACATTAACTCCATCTCCGACGGCTTCCTTTAATACTTTCGATATTTCTGTATTTTGAATCATTCCCTGCAATTTATCCGTGTATTTTTTTGGACCAACAGCTCCAAGCGGTACGGGTGATCCGGTATGATATCCTGTAGACCAGGCAACATGATTTTGCTCCGAAATCATCCTGTTAAAAACATGATGAGCGTTTTTACTTCCACCCCAGAATAAGTATGAGTTATCGTCAGGGATATCTGAGTTGCCAATCCCATTGAAATAAAGATACCCTAGTGTGAGAACGGCTATAAGAGCGATTAGGGAGGAAGTCATTTTATTCATGATATTACCTTCTAGGAATATATTGAAATTAAAAAGGCTGAAAGATAACATTTTTGGATAAAAATAACCGAATCTGTGTCTCTCTTTATTTTGGAAAACAATTTAGAATATTAGAATCAAAGAAATTAAGGATAATATTCCCAGCTCGTACAACCTTTTTGCTAATTCAAACGTCATATATATCGTAGTCCGATAGATATTGGGAGAATCATGAAATTATTATCAAGAGCAGAAGAAATTGTACTTACCGCTATACTCCTGCTAAAAGGAACGGCATACGGTGTAAGCATTAGAGAACACATTTTTGAGGTAACAGGGAAAAAATGGTCCTTTGCCCTAATTTATGATCCGCTAAATAAACTGACCAAAAAGGGTTTTATAACAAAAAGTGAGAGTGAACCCACACCGGAGCGGGGTGGCAGGAGAAAAGTCTATTATGAAATTACAGATCCCGGTAAAACTGCCTTAATGGAAATAAAAACCATGCACGAGGGTGTATGGGAAAAAATTACCAATTCAATTTTGGAAACAAAATGATTAAGAGATCTTCACCTGGTTTTGCCAGATGGCTGCTCGCACGGTTTCTGCTTCGGGAAGAATTCCATGAAAAACTGGGTGATCTGGAGGAATGCTTTATGGTGGAAGTTGAGAAATCCGGACCAATAAGGGCATATTTCTGGTACTGGGGAGAAGTAATTATCTCAATTCCATTATTAATAAAAGAGACAATTTACGGGGAGGGAATTATGCTTAGGAATTATCTAAAAAGCACTCTGAGGAATATCATGAATTATAAAGGGTATTCCTTTATAAATATTTTTGGATTAGCTGCGGGTTTAGCCTGTTGTATTTTGATTTTACTTTGGGTTCAACACGAACTATCCTTTGATAATTTTCATGAAAATGGGGAAAGACTATATAGAATCACTGTCGAACGGAATGGAGATACATTCTCTTCGAACCCCTGGGCTTTAATTCCAACGCTTAAAAATAATTACCCTGAGATTGAATGCGGGACAAGTTTCACTTACGCAAGATTACTAACGAAATATAATGATAATGATTTTTATGCCGAATGCAGAATGGTCTTCCCGGATTTTTTTGACATGTTTACCTACAAATTTATTAATGGAAATCCCCGGTCAGCGTTTTCACACCTAAACGATGTTGTTATTACCGAGGAGATGGCTCTAAAATACTTTGGCAGCGCAAATCCCATTGGGAAAATTATACAACTTGATAATACAACTGATTTGAAAGTAACAGCAGTAATAGAAAATAATCCTTCCAACTCTCATTTGAAGTTCGATATTCTTTTCCATCCCGCCCTTTATATGGGGGAAAAAAGACTAACAACCTGGTCTATGGATGGTCCGGGTTATTTGATGTTAAGGGAAAATGTGGATGTCGATGAAGTTCGCGATAAAATCAGAAATACTATTAACGACATTGATACGCGGACAAATAATAAGTGGTATGTTGGATTACAACCTTTAAGAGATATAAATTTACACGCCTTAAACGGAACCGATCCCATTCTCTATATTTATGTCTTTTCCTCCATAGCTTTTGCTGTCTTGTTGATAGCCTGTATAAATTTTGTAAATCTTTCAACAGCCCGCTCAACACGAAGAGCGAAAGAAGTTGCATTAAGAAAGGTAGCAGGGGCAGAACGCAAAGAACTGGTTAAGCAGTTTATAGGGGAGACGGTTTTACTTACTTTCATAGCAATGCTTCTGGCTTTGCTGATGAGCTCGTTAATGCTTCCTTATTTCAATAATCTTGCTTCCAGGGAATTGAGCCTGAATCTGATAGACAACTGGATTCTGACAACAGGACTTATTCTTATTACTCTGTTAACAGGAATACTCTCAGGAATATATCCATCTTTGGTGATATCTTCTTTTCAACCGGCAAGTATTTTTAGAAATAGTTTTGTAAAAAGTGGTGGACACAGACTCAGAAAAGTACTTCTTGTTATTCAGTTCACAGCAACTATAACATTAATTATAAGCACACTTATTATTTCTAATCAAATACGTTTTATAAGAAATTCGAACCTGGGATTTGACCGGGATCAGATAATCGTTATCCCTACTAACAATGGGTTAAGACAAAAATATGATACCTTGAAAAAGCGGCTTTTATCGGAGAGCGGAATAATTAATGTTACCGCGGCTTCACAAGCCCCTCTGGAAATCTCTGCGACTAATCCTGTTTACTGGGAAGGGAGATCTTCAAATGATTATGAAATGATGAATTTTGTATGCCTGGATTACGATTACTTTGAGACTTTTGGAATGGATATGAAATATGGGAGGACTTTCTCCAGAGAGTTTGGGGCAGACAGCATGAATTATATTATCAACGAAGCAGCTCTTAAATTGACAAATTACAAGGAACAACCCGTTGGAAGAATGTTTTCAATGTGGAGAGACGAAGGTGAAATTGTTGGAGTTGTTAAAGATTTTCATGGGACTTCTTTACATAATGAAATCCGCCCTATTGTTTTTATGCTTTATCAGAACCTGCCATATTTTAACATGTTCGTGAAAGTCAGCCCACAAAATCTGACAGCAACTATTGAAAATATTGAGAGTGTTATCAAAGATGTTGTCCCGGAGTTCAAATTTGAATATACCTTTATGGATGATGATTTTAATGAGCAATATCAGGACGAAATGAGAATAGCCAATATATTTGAATCTTTCAGTACACTTGCAATTATCATTTCCTGCCTTGGATTAATAGGTATGGTCTCGTATATGGCTGAAAGAAAAACTAAGGAAATAGCGATAAGAAAAATAGTTGGTGCAAGTCATTCTGTCATACTGTCACTCATATCAAAAGAATTTATTACTCTTGCACTTTTGGCAAATTTAATTGCTTGGCCACTAGCATATTATTTAATGAACCAGTGGATAGCAAGTTTTGCTTACTCCAACCCCATCGGGATTTGGGTCTTTATCTTTTCAGGTTTAGCAGTAGTAATCCAGACTCTTATTACAATAAGTTATCAGGCAATTAAAGCTGCGAGTGCAAAGCCTGTTGAGATCTTAAAGGCGGAATAAAAAATAGGGGGTAGTGATTCCCCCTTTGGAATAGTACACTATCAAAATTGTTTACTCTATACATCAATCAGATCTAATTGAAATATATCAGATATGTAATTTTTTGACCAATTCGGCTACTCGTTTCCCCAATAGCTTTCCATCTTCAGCACCTTTTTCGCTTGGTTCGCCCAAGCACGCTACACCATAGTGTCCACCGCTTTCAAAAGGATCTCCAACAACGATCATACCACAGATTAACATTGCCTGAATAATTCCCATCATAGTTGTCTCTTTTCCACCCGTGTGATGTCCCGAAGTTGAAAACGCGGCTCCGACTTTATTCTTCATGTCTCGCCGGATATTAATTAGTTTATCAAACATCTTTTTCAATTGCCAACTCATTCCACCGAAATAAACAGGCGAACCGGCAATAATGCCATCTGCCGATAAAAAATCATCATCTCTCACTTCAGAAACAGACTTGATTTCTGTCTCAACGCCTTCGACCATATTAACTCCATCCGCAATTGATTCAGCTAAAATCCTTGTATTTTCTGTTACAGAATGATATACAACAAGTACTTTCATTAATACCTCTTATAATATTTTGTTATCATGAAGAAAAGAAAATGCAAGCCTTCCGTATGGATAGGAAGTTGACCCGCTACTCATCATACCAATTTTAACAGCGTCCAGTATTTCTTCTCTCGTGGCATTGTGATTAAGACATTCTCCCAAATGATAAATTATGCATTCTTCACATTTCTGAACAATGGAAATGGATACCATGGTCAGTTCCTTGTGTTTTTTTGATATTGCTCCTTGGGAGAATGCTTTATCATCAAGTCCCCCAAACTCCTCAAAAAACGGGTCAGAGTTCTTCATTAAAGTCATTAATTTTTTTCTGTCTTTTAGTAACTCGCTATTCATAGCAATCCTCTAAATGTTAATTTCACCTTTCAGATACAAAACAGCCTTCCCGGCAATATCAACTCTATCACCTTTATCTTTACAGTACAATGTACCACCTCGTTTCGAAATTTGTTTTGCGATTAATTCTTTCTTACCGAGTCGTCTGGACCAATAAGGAATAAGTTTTGTATGTGCCGATCCTGTAACTGGATCTTCAGGAATGCCGACAGCTGGCGCAAAGAAGCGCGATACGAAATCAACCTTTTCACCTGGAGCAGTTACAATTACACCCCTGCAATCGAGATCAAGCAGGCGACTGAAATCCGGTTTGATATTTCTTATATCTTCCTCTGATTCGAATACAAAAAGGTAATCATCAATAGTCTCATATACTTCCTGGGCAGTTTTATCAAACATCTGTAAATGAAATTCTTTCACCTCCACTTGAGTAAGTTCGAGTGTGGGAAAATCAAGAGATATTCGATCATTCTGTCTCGAAACCTTCAAAATGCCGCTTTTCGAATTCATTTCGATAGTATCCTTTTCGTACACCAATTCATTGAATAGAATGTATCCTGAGGCAAGCGTTGCGTGACCGCAGAGATCGACCTCGATGGCTGGCGTGAACCATCTAATTGAAAAATTCTCGCCATTTTTTACAACGAATGCTGTCTCTGATAAATTATTCTCTGCTGCAATATTTTGCATCATTGTTTCGTCCATAGGCTCGTCAAGTATACAAACGCCAGCCGGGTTACCCTCAAATGCTTTTTCAGCAAATGCGTCAACAAAGTAAATTGTATGCTTCATATATCCTCCAATAAATAGACAATGGGAAAATAGAAATTGATTTAGTAATACTGAAATATTATTTTTATCATATAAAAATACTTAATAGGTATTACATGGAATTACGTCATCTAAAATATTTTCTAAAATTATCCGAAGAACTTCATTTTGGGAAAGCTGCTAAAAAACTTTTTATAGCGCAACCACCACTCAGCAGGCAAATTAAAGAACTTGAGGAAGATTTGGGAGTAAAACTTTTCAACCGTACAAAAAGAAGTGTTGAGCTGACTCCAGCCGGGACTTATCTTCAGGGCGAGGCGAGAAATTTGTTTTATCAGGTTGACAACATTCGTGAACAGGTAAAATCAATAGGCAACGGAATTAATGGACAGCTAAAAATTGGTTATGTGGGTGCCGCCATGCACTCAATCCTGCCGCGCATTTTAAGTAAGATGAATAAAAACTATCCTAATATTAAAACTCTATTGTTTGAGCTCGGGAATGAGGATCAGAAGAAGGCTCTTCTTTCAGGCCAACTTGATGTTGGGTTTGTTCGTATGCCGATACTACACGATAATCTTATATCACAAAAAATTTATGAGGAATCATTCTCGATTATTATACCGCATACTCATAAATTAGCGAGCAAGAAGAAAATTGAATTGAAAGATCTTGCAGATGACCAATTTATCAGCTTCGCACGCACATGTGGTAAGGGGATGATTGACTCAATAGTGAGTATGTGTAACAAAGCTGGTTTCACACCAAATGTAACCCATGAAACCAGTCAAATAAATACAATTGTCCGCCTGGTTGAAAGCGGTATAGGATACTCAATTGTCCCGAGCAGTACCATGGAGGCTTATAAACCGAATGTTAAATATATTGATCTGAAAAAATATCCGGAGCGAGCCCTTATGTTCATGCTTTATACCCGCGAGAGCTGCTCATTCATAAAAAATATGATTGGGTGTGTTGAGTAATTGGTTAATTAAGTTACGACCTATGGTTTCACTACTTCATAGTAAAGCAATTTTATTTAGTACTAGAAATAACTTTTCCATCGGGGTGTTTTGATATTCTATTCAAAATATAAACCACTATTTTGAGGACTGGTTAACTTAGGTGATTTGCAAACTTAATATCCTCTTCGACTGTATGGTGCATAAACCAATTTGCTAAAAAGGCAATAAGGTGAATAATACTTTCCTTATCGTTTTTGAAAGAAGAGATTTCATCATTAAGTTGCTGCACAAGTTCATTGTGAAGCTTCTGGTGCTGTTTAACTGAAGGATAATCGGCTCTGATCATCATGTTTTCTTCACTGCAAAAATGAAATTCTGCATATAAAACTATTTCTAGAAGCAGCCTTTTAACATATTCGTCATCCGGTTCTCCCTCTGTTAATTGAGCAAATCTCTTGATAAGTTTCAGAAAATATTTATGCTGAAAATCGACTTCTTCAATGCCCGTATTATAATTTTCTTTCCACTCTAATGTGATATTCATTTTACCCTACGCCCCAATGTACTTGATAAAAACACAAAATAACTAAACCATTTAGACTAGATATTTCATTTGAAATATTCGAGAAGAGGACAATCTATATTATAAGTTTTTATGCATTTTTTTTGGTTTACATACCATTATTTGTTCGTTTGCTACTCTTGCGCATTTCTTACAAATATAATTTGGCTTATTCACCATTTTTACTATTTCCTCAAAACGTTCTGTAACTGCTGATTTTTTTAGGTTACATAGTGTCTCTATTTTTTCACTCATCAATTTCTCTCTTAAATTATCTTTGAGTCAGCTTGTTGTTTATTTTAGTAACACATATTTATTTGCTAAGGTTACATATTTTTGAAATTTTTAACGGGGCAAGTTTTGTTATTATGATTAGTTCCAACTTTCTCATTATGTTAGTGAAACTTATATCACAGAAAGTTGTTATCAATTCCATTAGTATCGACATATTCAATATGAAAGATGATAACTAATTCATACAAACAACAAACAATTATAGGAGTGTTTTGATGAAAAGATTCAGTGCAATTCTTTTGATTTTAACTTTAACATTTTCCTTTGGGTTTTACGGTTGCGGAGCCAGTAATACTCTTAAGGGGACAGCAATTGGTACTGCTGCAGGTGGCATACTTGGTGGAGTAATTGGAAAGCAGGCAGGAAATACTACTTTAGGCGCAATTATAGGCGCTGCTGTTGGTGGAACTGCCGGATACTTTATTGGTAATTATATGGATGAACAGGCTCAGGAAATTCAGAATGATATTGAAGGCGCAACAGTTGAGAGAGTTGGTGAAGGTATTAAAATTACTTTCGATTCCGGAATATTATTTAAAACTAATTCGTCTACTTTAGAAGCTGAGGCTAAAACAAATATTGCAAAACTTTCAAAAATCCTTAACAAGTATGAAGATACAGCAATACTTGTTACAGGACATACCGATAGCAAAGGCACAGAGGAGCATAATCAGACTCTATCTGAACAACGTGCTAAATCAGTTGTTGATTACACAGTAGCTCAGGCTGTTTCGTCAGCTCGTTTTTCAATGCAAGGATTAGGTGAAAAAGAACCGGTTGCAACCAATGATACTGAAGAAGGCAGACGACAAAACAGGAGAGTTGAAATTGCGATTTTTGCAAATGACGATCTTAAAGCTGCCGCTGAAAAAGGGAAAATTAATTAATTCTTATGGGGGAAGTTTTTTCTTCCCCCTATTTTTTGCCATTTAGATTATTTTTTGTCATTCATGTTTTATTGCTTGCACAGATGGTAAGTTAGCTGCATGCATTATTTTAATACCGGCGCTAATTAGTGTTATCATCAAGGCAATTATGCCCGCCATACCGAACAGAATCAGATTAATGGATATTGAAAAAGCAAAGTTTTGCAACCAGGAAGTAGCAAAATAGTACGACAATGGCAGAGCAATAATATTAGCTGCCAGAATCAGTAACACAAATTCTTTCATTATATTTACCATTATACCAGCAACAGAGGCGCCCAATACTTTTCTAATTCCAATTTCCTTTGTTTTCTTAACAACTGTGAAACTTACCAGACCAAATATTCCCATTGCACTAATGAAAATTGCAATGAGGGAGAATATTTTTAGCAGACTGAGTATCGTTCTTTCTTTCTCGAAGAGCTTATTAATATTCTCATCGAGAAAGTGGTAACTGATAGGCCAATCAGGAACAGCCTGTTCCCATGCCTTTGTAATGTTCGCCATGGTCCCATGCAGATTTCTGCTGTTAACTTTCACCATTATGTTGGTTGCGCTCCATGTTAGTTGCATATAGATGGTAGGTGTTATCTCTTCATACAATGACTTGGTATAAAGATCTTCAACAATTCCAATTATATTTTGCGGACCTGGTATGCTCCCGACTCCGGTAAGACTAGCACTTCCTGCTTCATTTATTCCGAAAAGCTTTGCAGCGCTTTCATTGAGTATTACCGAATTTAAGTCTTCGCCATTATTCACAGGTAGGAACGAACTTCCTGACTTGATTTTACTTTCGAGAATATCAAAGAAATTATGCTGTACAAAAACGAGCCCGACTGATTTACTCTCTTCCTCAGATTGCCCAGTTACATGAGGACTACAGTAGTTCCAGATATTCTCCCCGGGTACATTGTTAGAGGATGCTACTGAAATTACACCTGGTATCTGAGTAGCAATATCTGCAAAAGTGCTGTATCTCTCAAACATGCCGTCACCATAGGGATTTTCAAGGATGATTATGTTGTCAGTTGTATATCCCGGATTTTTATTCATCATAAATTCCATTTGACTGTTAACTACCTGGAAAAGGGAGCAGATCACTACAGTAATTACGAATTGTGTAACCACGAGAAGCTGTTTACTCGTTAAGATCTTGTTAGGTTTATTTCTGGAACCAATAGAGAAGGTTCTATCCTTAATCATTCCGACGAGACTCATATTTCTGAACTTGATCATAGGTGCTATCGAGATTACGACAATCATTAAAGTTATTATTACACTGATAAGAATCAGTACGTCTTTTTCAAAAAACGAGGCGATAGTAAATTGTTTACTGGTTAGCGAATTAAAATCCGGGAGAAGAAGCAAAATCAGAACTATAGATAAAAGGAACGAGACAATAATAAATAATGCGCTCTCGCTCATAAACTGCCATAGTAACTGCTTATTATCAGACCCAATTACTTTCCTTAGTCCAAATTCTTTGGCTCTGGTAATGCTTTTTGCTGTAGACAGATTAACAAAATTGAAACATGCTAATACCAGAAGCAAAAGCCCGGATACAATAGCTCCTAAGACGTAATTGGAATCAATTCTATCAGCTCTGTCCCAAACCAGATCAGAGGAATACATATGAATATCGTAAAGTGGTTGAAACTCAATTTTATAGAGATCTTTGTTAAACTCTTTATCAAGTGTTTTGTTATCGATGAACCATTGAATAAAAGCATTGCTTATTGATGCTCTTTGACTATCCTTTGTAATCCGGCTGTAAAAATTAACTGTGGATATCCCTGTAATTTCAAAACGCCTCGGGTACATTTTCCTGTAGGTCTGAAAAGACGTAAGTAACTGAAACTTGATATGTGAGGTAGTTGGAATATCTTTAAATATACCGGATATTGTAAACGTTGATTTATTATTTACTATAAGTTTTTCGCCGATGGGATTTTTTCCGCCAAATAGAACCTGTGAGGCAGATTGGGATATAATAATACTGTATGGGTTATCTAGCACGCTAGCAGAATTACCCTGAACCAGATCCACATCAAGATATTCGAGCAATTCTGGATTTGCATAGGATACGTCTTTAAGGCTGGTATTTTTACCCTCGTGTGTAATTGCCTGATAGGTGTTTTGTCCGTAACCGCAAATGTCAATGTTGTCATCCTGTGCATTCATATAATCGATCATACCAGCATGGAACATCAGGTTTCTTTCATCGGATGAATTTATTAGAATTCTGTAAATGCTGTCCCCGTTTTCAACGTGTCTGTCATAAATTAGCTCGGTTCTCACCCAAAGAACCATTAGCAAAAAAGCAGTAATCCCTATAACTAGACTGGAAATATTGATAAGAGAGTAGAGTTTATTCTTACTTAACTGCCTAAGTGAAATTTTAATAAAACTTAAAAACATTATTGCCCCCCAGAAAATATTATCGTAAAAAAAAGTCGGAATGGTGGTAAGGATTTGTAGTAGGTACCAAAGATCAGCCTTTATTCTGCTTTGTTCTGCTTTCTCTCGATATAGCTCTTCGTAATTGCCAAGCATATCCTGTTTCTCTTGCGGTAATTGGAGCAAACCCAAAAGTAGTTCTAGTATTTTTGGTGGAGAACCATTTCCTTTCATATCCTATCCCGAAAAATTTGCCCAAAGCAAATCGTTTGTTTTTTTAGCTGAACGCAGGACTTCAAGCCCCCTCTCTGTAATTTTGTAAATTTTTTTCCCACGCCCACCACGTACCGCTGTTGCTTCACCTGTAAAAGAATCGATGAATCCCATATTTTCGAGTCGCATTAATGGTTTATGAACTGCGCCTACTGTCCAGCTTTTATCTAACAAGTCTGTCAGATGCTTCATTATTGAAACAAGGTAAGCGTCTTCCTGTAGCTCATTAATTGCCAAGAGAACCTGTTCTTCTCGTCTTGTTATCTCATCATTCATTAAAATCCTCACTGAAATTTATTTCTTAGACGAAAGTAAAACAAATAAAGTTGTACAGCAAGATGATTTTTTAGAAAAAAGTAAAAGAAATGGAGCAAGAATCAGGAGGTAGAATGTAGGAGGCAGAAATTTTGAATTATGAATTAATATGTAGAAATGAACAATTAAGAATGAAGTTAAAACCGAATTTTGTAATGGTATTTAGGTGGGGCTTCTTGGCGAGTTAAAAATCACGCTTTTTAATAGATTTCCAAAGAGCTGTCACACTGGCTGTGGCAGCTTTTTTTACCGATTCACTCTATCCTTTGTCCCTTAATTCTTCCAAAGCTCTTCCGCTTTTCGCCTTAGCGCTTGCCAGATCAAAAGCCAAAAGGTTCTGAACGAATTCGTTATTCTTAAATTCATCTGCCTGGAGTGTTTGAAGTTTCTCAGCCCTGGTTACTTTTGAAACGTAAAGAGTAACAAACGCTTTTTTAATAAGTGCTATATCATCCGGATGAAAATTTCTTCTCGTAAGTCCAACGCTGTTAATTGTTCGCGGTCTTGCGGGGTTGCCTTCTACAATTGAATAGGGAGGTACATCCTTGTTGATGCGACTCATAAAACCCACAAAACAGGATTCACCAATTGTAACGAATTGATGTATTCCTGATAAACCGCCAATATAGGCGTAATTGTCTATTATTACGTGTCCGGCGAGTGAGGTTGTGTTAGCAATAATAACATTGTTTCCAATTCTACAGTCGTGGGCTATATGAACGTATCCCATAAGTAGATTATTATTGCCAATGATAGTTTGCGCACCGCCGTCGGCTGTGCCTTTCTGGATTGTTACATATTCACGTATTGAGTTATTATCCCCAATTACAACCTCTGCCGCTTCTCCTTTGTATTTTAAGTCCTGCGATACATTCCCAAGTACAGCTCCAGGGTGGATGGTATTGTTTTCACCAAAGGTAATGGGTCCGTAAATAGTCACATGATCTTTTATTACCGTGCCCTTGCCAATTTTAATTTTACCTCGTAAAACAGAATACGCACCGACTTCAACATCTTCTGCTAACTCAACTTCGCTTTCAATAATTGCCGTGCTGTCAATACTCATATTATTTCCGGGTTTGTTTCAAATTATAAGAAAAAGGCTTTGGCAGGAAATGATCTCCCAAACAGGTGGCAATATAACATTCTGGTAAATAATAAGATAGAGTTTACTGTTTGAATTGGGGAACATAATCGCTAAAATATTATGGGATTAGAAAATTTTGGACTAGTAAAAAAGATTTGTATATTACTTGTGTAGATACACAACATACACAAAGGAGCCATTTGTGGAAAGAGAAAGACACAATATAAATTTTAAGCCAGAAACCTGGAAAATATTAGACACGCTTAAAAGAACCCAAAACAAGAGTATCAGTGAAATAATAGATGACTCTGTAAAAGCACTTCTGGAAAAAGAGGGTTACGGAGAATCTTATTTTAGAATTATGTCTTCTGATTTTTGTGATGAGAATGAAAACAGTGAACTAACAGGCATTCTGGATTTGCTGACTGCAGATGATCTTAAAGTTGACGAGACAAGAACTATTTCTCTATGAATTTTCAGATTCTATATACCAGGGCTGCTAAGAGAAGTATTACCAAACTTCAACCCGATGAGCAGGATCAGGTTAATTCCGCAATTGATAATATGCTGTTATATTTTGCCAGTAAACATAATAATCCACCGGATGTTAAGACCCTGAAAGGCAAATACCATGGTGTGCGCAGATTAAGAACCGGTGATTTTAGAATACTATTTAAAATGGAAAAGGGGAGGCTGGTTATTCTTATAATTGATGTTGTTAAAAGGAAAGATGCCTACAAAAATTAAAAACTGTTTTAGTAAATTCCGGGAACGTAAAAACGTTTAGACGGAGAGTTGGAGAACCGGGAAGATGTAAATACGTGAAGAAGTATAGACGTCGAATCGTACAGCCGAGCCCTCAGACCCAGGTCGTCACGTTCCCGTCAGTGCCGGGCAAGTGTAACGTGACGATACACTGATTCTTCAAGATGATCTCCATGAGTTTTTGCGTCACAATACGCCTGCCAGCCCGTGGATGGATCGTGACAGCCGAAAATAACACCATATTAGAATTATATTACATCTTTTTGTGTTGAGCCGTATATTCATAATTGAAAAACTATTTTAGTGAAAGGCGGAGTTTTAATGAAGTTAGACGCACTAATATTTGCGGCACACCCGGATGATGTTGAACTATCCATTGGCGGCACAGTCGCAAAATTGACAGATAAAGGATTGAAGGTTGGTGTAATAGATCTTACACAAGGCGAAATGGGTACCCGCGGCACGGTTGAAACAAGATATGCTGAGGCGGAAGCGGCCAGCAAGATTATGAACATTACTCTTCGCGACAACATGAAACTGCCGGATGGAAAGCTTAGACTTAATGAAGATTTTGTAAAAGTAGTTGTTGAACAGATTAGAAAATATCAGCCGAATATTATTTTTGCCCCCTATTTTGTTGACCGCCACCCGGATCATGAAGGTGCTGGCAGGATTGTTAAAGAAGCATTCTTTACCAGTGGTCTTCAAAAATATATCACCGAACTCGATGGCGTACAACAGGATTTTTATAGACCGAAAAAATTATATTATTTTATGCAGACTTACGAGTTCAAACCCTCATTTGTCGTTGATATCTCAGACTATTTGGAGACGAAGATGAAAGCTGTTCGTGCCTATGGAACTCAGTTTTATGATCCGAACAGCACGGAACCTGAAACGCTTATCAGCTCAAAAAACTTCATCCAATATCTGGAAGCCCGGGCAAAGGTTTTCGGCTTAAGGATAAGAAAAGAATATGGCGAACCGTTTATTTGTGAAGAAGACATTGAACTTGATTTGGTACATCACTTGAAAGGAATGGAATAATGAATATTGCATTTTTAGGAACAGGCTTAATGGGCGCACCCATGGCGGAAAGATTACTCAAGAATAAACTTGAGGTTACTTGCTACAATCGTACAGAGAAAAAAGCAAACCAACTTAAAAAACATGGTGCAATTGTTAAAAGGAATCCTGCAAAAGCAATTAGTGAGAATGAAATTATTATAGTGATGCTATCAGACTATAAAGCTGTTGAAAACCTTCTGTTTTACGATGGATATAAAGACTATAAGGGAAAGACAGTAATTCAGATGAGCACTATTTCTACTGATGAAAATAAAAAATTGGAAAAGAAAATAAATAAGCTTGGCGGAGGTTTTCTTGAAGCGCCGGTGTTGGGAAGTATTCCTCAGGCAAAAGACGGTTCTTTATTTGTCCTTGTAGGTGGAGAATTGGAACTTGCAGATGAATACAGCGGATTGCTGAGTATTTTAGGTGAAGTTGAATATATTGGAAAAGTTGGTGAGGCTTCTGCAACCAAACTGGCTCTAAACCAATTAATAGCTACAGAAACCGCCGCGTTTTCCATGAGTCTTGGTTTCCTCCTGAAAAAGGGGATTGACATTAATCCATTTATGAGTATTTTGAGACAAAGTGCTTTGTATGCACCAACCTTTGACAAGAAACTTGATAAGTATATTAAAGGCGATTTTGAGAATCCCAACTTTCCATTAAAGCATATGTTAAAAGATGTCGGTTTAATTGAAAGGGATCTTAAATTAGCGGGAGTGAATACGGAAATAATTAAGGCAATTCAAAGACTCTTAAAAGGTGGTGTGGAAAACGGTTTGGGAGATTTGGATTATTCTGCGCTCTATAAAACGATTAACCCGGATACGAACTAAACATATGAGATAAATGACCGGATTCAACGTTTCGAAAAAAGCCGGAGGCTTAGTACTAGCCTTCTCTTTGTTTCTTATAATAATTATCTTCTTCGATTTTCAACCCGAAAATCCGAAAGTCACCGTGGCTGCTGCCGTTGCTTTACTCATGTCGGTGCTATGGATCAGCGAAGCAATTCCCCTCGCGGTTACTTCATTAATTCCGATGGTATTGTTTCCATTTCTTGGCTTGTTAAGTGGTAAAGAAACTGCAACTGCCTATGTTAATTCCACTATTTTTTTGTTTATGGGTGGATTTATCATTGCTATCGCCATGGAAAAATGGAATTTGCACAAAAGGATTGCTCTCAATCTGATATCAATATTCGGGGTTAAACCGCAAAGGATCATCCTCGGATTTATGATTGCTGCCGCCTTTATTTCCATGTGGATTTCAAATACGGCAACTGCTGTAATGCTTCTGCCTATTGCCATGGCAATTTTAAAAAAGATCGAAGAATCTGGTAATGGTGACAGGAAATTTGCCGTAGCTCTTATGTTGGGTATTGCCTATGCATGTTCGGTAGGTGGAATTGGCACATTGATTGGCACGCCTCCCAATCTGGTTTTTCAGCGGATTTACTCCATTACATTCCCTGACAAACCGGAGATAGTATTTTCTCAGTGGATGATGTATGGAGTGCCACTTTCAATTACAATGCTAACTATTATCTACTTGTTACTCACAAAGGTTCTCTTCAAATTTAAAAACCAGAATACTTTAGATCCAAACATGATTAGGGATGAACGAAACAAACTGGGCGCCATGACCAGAGAAGAGAAACTGGTCGCGATAGTATTTGCTTCTACAGCGCTATTATGGATGTTAAGAGCTGACTTAAACCTTGGCTCCTTTTCATTACCGGGATGGTCAAATCTCATTCCTTTTCCGGAACTGGTTGATGACGGCACAGTTGCTATACTCATGTCAATTATACTTTTTATGCTGCCTGCAAAATCAAACGGGGAGAATGGGGGCTCGCTTCTCGGTCTTGAAACATTCAAGAAAATCCCATGGGATATAATATTACTTTTTGGAGGCGGGTTTGCTTTAGCAAGAGGATTTGTTTCGAGTGGGCTGTCAACGTTCCTTGGAAGTCAACTTGCAGGATTGGCTAACGTTCCGCCAATAGTGGTAATTCTCATTATATGTCTTACGATTTCATTTATGACTGAACTAACATCCAACACGGCGATTAATGATATGGTATTGCCCATTCTTGCCGCACTAGCCGTAACAATAAATATTCAACCGGAATTGTTAATGATTCCCGCAACAATATCAGCGAGCATGGCATTTATGATGCCTGTTGCCACTCCACCAAACGCCATTGTATTTGGCAGTGGTAAATTACGTGTTAAGGATATGGCAAGAGCAGGGATAATGTTGAATTTTATTGGGGCTGTAATAATAACCTTATTCAGTTATTATTTTGTAGATAAAATTTTTTAGAATAGAATATTTTCTCTGTGTTCTCTGTGCCGGCTCCGTGTTCTTTGTGGTAAAAAGAAAACCACAGAGTGACACAAAGAAGGCACAGAGAACACAAAGTAACATTTGAATCTTCCAGGTCTTTAATTCGTTTAATTTGAAACCTTAGTAGAAATTCAGCATCCTATGAAATAATGAAAATTAATTTGGAGATTGAAATGGCTTATTACAATACTAAAACATTTGATTATACCTTTGACGATACAATTGCGAAAGTTACCGAAGAACTTAAACATGAAGGCTTTGGCATCTTGACTGAAATTGATGTTCAGGCAACATTAAAGAAAAAACTTGACGTGGACTTCAGAAAGTACAGAATACTGGGCGCTTGTAATCCTCCATTCGCACATAAGGCATTGTTGGCAGAACCTAATGTTGGTGTCCTGTTACCTTGCAACGTAATAGTGCAGGAAGATGAAGAGGGCAGAGTTCGTGTTTCTATGGTTAATCCAATGGAATCAATGCAGGCTGTACAGAATGAAAGTCTTGGCGAGATTGCCGGTGAAGTTTCCGCAAGGCTAAATGCTGTGCTTGAAAAAATATAACTGCTAAATTTTTTTATTCGGAGGGACATTCAAGGTGTCCCTCTGTTTTATTGCTTATTTGCTCACACCTCAAAAATTTTTTTTGCTAAGAAATTTTAATTCCATATTAATTTTTGGTTTTTAAAAACCTTTGTAAAAAGGCATCTTCTCTCTATTCTTTAAAGCATCAACAAACAGTATCAAACTCCTACTCTGATTTTTTGTGAATCATCATGATTCTGGACTAACCGTTCGTCGGATTTATATGCTTTTCTTCACACCCGAATTGTTCAAAATTGATCAAAAATGCAATTCCTTAACTTAAAATAACAGAAAACTATGCGTTTGTTGAATATTACTGTCTTCTTTTCTCCCATGAGTTTAAATTGTATTAATTCATTTTGCGGAGACTACTTGAGAAATAATTCTTCTCAGTTGTCAGTTTCAACTTAAAATAGGTTAAAAAAAATGCCTTTAATCCCTAAGGCAAAAAGTTGTAAATAGGGAATGGGAGATTAATACTATTATTATTGGGGGGCACATGAGAGCAAAATTATTCAAATTACTCATTATCACATCTGTAATTGTTTCACTTACTATAACATATTTTTCGTTTAATTATGATGACAAACAGAATTCTGAATTCAGTCTAAAGGAATACAATAATGACTTATCTGATCGTATTTCACACCTGCCCTCCGATTCAGAAGATGCTGCCAAATTAATTAATGAATATAACAGGGTCAGGGCGAAAGTGAAGGGAGTGACTGTAGATGCTGAAAATCCCGGAAATTTTCTTGAAGCTTTACACGAAATAAAGACGGCTTTTAATGGATCAACTTATAAGTCAAACTATAAAATTAAGGCACTTAAAAAGTCCACTGAAATGCGTCGATTATTAAAAGGAAATGCTGCCGAGGATCTTAATTGGGTGAACAGAGGACCGGGTAATGTGGCGGGGAGAACCCAGCAATTACTGGTTGACCCGACAGATAATACCGGTGCTACCTTTTTTGCGGCAACAGTCGGTGGGGGTGTCTGGAAGACAACAAACTCAGGTGTTAGCTGGATTAATAAAACGCCTGAATTAGCAACTCTTTCAACAACTTCAATCGATATTGCAAGATCAAACACTAACGTGATGTATGTTGGTACCGGGATGGGTTTTGGGCGTGTTGTGGATCTGGCCGGAAGCGGTATCTGGAAATCTACTGATCATGGCGAAACATGGTTCCAACTGGAAAGCACGGCAAATAACGAACTTTACGCAGCCGTTAACAGATTGATTGTGAGCCCTGAAGATGAAAACCTTGTTCTTGTTTGCGGTAATAATGACTATACCTCGTATGGCCCTAACGGGGGGAGTAGGGAGTCAGGTATTTTCAGAACTACTGATGGCGGGACTTCGTGGTCAAAAGTTTTTGATCCTGATGCTGTTATAGGGGCAAATACTGACAACAGGGTACAGCATATTGTTGCTAATCCTAATGATTTTAATGTTTTGTATGCGAGCGTTAATGAGGTAGGTGTTGTTAAATCAACCGATTCAGGAGTAACGTGGAGTGTTTCGGCTGGTAATATGGCTCTGCCTTCAGACATTGGAACGAATGAAGGAACTTACCAGGGAATAAGTACGCGAATTGAATTAGCTGTTGCTCCTTCTGATCCAAACAGAGTTTACGCCGCGGTTGAAAGACCTGTTGGAATTGCAGATCTGTACATGACGAAGGATGCAGGAGCAAGCTGGACTCTTGTGACTGATACAGGCAATGACCCTAACTGGTTTAGTTCTACAAGCGCTTCCGGGGCTGTTACATATACCGCAGGATGGTTTAACAATACCATTGCGGTTTCACCCTACGACGAAAACGTTGTAATTGTGGGTGGTGTTGAAATTTACAGAATTAATGTTAATCCAAATAACAATACAAGAACAACAACCGAAATTGGAAGCACGCAGGCAGTACACGCTGACCATCATGATCTTGATCTGATACCGGTTAATGCCTTAACCGGACAATTTACCATAATTAATTCAAATGATGGTGGAATTGCGATCTCCTATAATGGTGGTGCAACCTGGACTGCTCGTAAAGGACTGGGCTCAACGCAATTTTATGGAGTTGACAAAAAACCGGGTGCGGATGCTTACTTTGGAGGAACGCAGGATAACGGAACATGGCAATCCGGTAATTCACCAGATGCAAATTCCCTCTGGAATTATAAACTGAGTGGTGATGGTTTTGAGGCGGCATGGAATTACGCCAATCCGAATATCTTAATTGGTGGATCCCAAAATGGCGGGCTTTCGCGATCTACAGATGGTGGAATTACCTTTACAGCAATACCTGAGTCAAGAGCTGGCAACGCTCCTTTCATTACTAAGATTGCTTCAAGTAAGGCCGATCCTGATCTTGTTTTTACGGTAGGGACAAGTGGTATTAAACGGTCTGATGATTTTGGCGCTTCTTGGACGCTTACACCGGTGCCGGGCAACTGGATTGGTGACAGAGCATTTGATAATGTGGAAATTTCACTGGCAGATCCTCAGATCGTTTGGATTACCTCTGCTTTAGATACGAAACCCTGGCTTGGTAGACCTGGTGGAATTCATGTATCAAGGGATGCGGGTTTATCGTTTACAGAAATTTCCAATAATTTCCCTGATGAAGTTACTGAAGCCTCCGGAGTAGCGACAGATCCTTTTGACCCAAATACGGCATATGTATTGTTTTCTGCCGTTGGAACGCCTAAAATTCTAAAGACTACCGATTTGGGAACAACATGGACTGACATTTCAGGATTTGGCGGCTCAACCGGCTCAATTAATAAATCTCTCACGAGTGAAAATTTGAGTTCAAATGGTTTCCCTGATGTTGCAGTTTTCTCTCTTCTAGTAATGCCATACAATACTGATATTATCTGGGCTGGAACAGAAATTGGATTATTCGTTTCTGAAGACGCGGGTGCCAGCTGGCTTATTGCAGAAAACGGATTGCCAAAGGTTGGTGTTTTTCAAATGTTTATTCAGGATGAACAGGTTGTTGTTGCAACCTATGGACGTGGAATCTGGACAGTTAACCTTCCCGAACTATCAGGTCATGCTCCACAAGTCGTAGCCTTGTCTCCCAGAATGAATCCATTGGTTCAGCAAACCTCAGGTGATGTTGAGATTAATATAGACTTGCGCTCACCCTACGATTCGACCAAAGTATTTGTTAATGGTAATTTATTCGAATTAATCCCGGCAAATCCATATCCGGTAAACAGGAAAACTTACCTCTCCGTGAGTGAACCTGCTACTTTTACAATACAATTAAAATCATATGCCGGCGGCGAAGAATATATTTCGCCTGTAAGAAGTATCTTTGCTGAACCTATTCCGGCAGTCATAAGATACGTGAATGATTTTAATTCTGAATTAACCGAAAGTGATTTTACGGGAAATTTATTCAGTATCAGATCTTATACCGGATTCAGCAACAATGCTCTTCACTCGGCTCATCCTTACGGAAACGCCAATGAATTCATTTATAAATTGAAATATCCGGTTATTGTTTCTTCCCAAAATGCAACGCTTTCATACGATGATGTTGCTATCATTGAGCTTGGCGCACCAGGATTCACAGATTATCAAAATGTAAATTTCTTTGATTATGTTATTGTAGAAGCCTCGCGGGATGGCATTACCTGGCTTCCTTTGTTAAATGGCTATGATGCAGGTTTTGACCCCGTATGGACAAATACATATAATGCAGTGTTTAATGGAAATGATTCCACTACTCCCGGAAACGGATCGATGTTTAGAAATCATAATATTAACCTACTTAATACCTTTAATGCCGGTGAAAGAATTTTTATCAGGTTCAGACTGCATGCTGATGGCGCTGCCGTTGCATGGGGATGGGCAATCGACAACTTACAAATCCAGCCAAACGCTTCTGGTGTAGATGATGAAGAGAAAATTCCAACTCAGTTTACTTTGAATCAAAATTATCCGAATCCTTTTAATCCTTCAACGGTAATTTCATTTACGTTACCTAAAAACAGTAATGTTGATTTAACGATTTATAACATCAATGGAGAAGTAGTCAGATCACTTGTAAACGAAAACATGTTTGCGGGAACTCATAAAGTAACCTGGAATGGAGACGATAATGCCGGTGCAAAGGTATCTTCAGGTGTGTATTTCTATCTTCTCAGATCCGGGGATTTTACGGCAAGCAGGAAAATGATTTTACTGAAATAGTCTTCTGACAAATTGAAGAAGATCTATAGAATTAATCTTTAAAAATTGGGGATGACTTATCATCCCCAATTTTATATCAAAACGTTTTGCTCTATTTCTCTTTCAATAAATCTCTTATTTCAGATAGAAGCACTTCCTGATTTGAGGGTGCTGGTGGTGCTTGTGGAGCTTCTTCTTCTTTTTTCTTCAGACTGTTTATTGCTTTTACAGCCATAAAAATTGCAAAGGCAATAATTCCAAAGTCTACTACTGTCTGTATGAATTTTCCATAATTTAGTGTTACGGCCGGAACATCTCCAGCTGCTTCCTTAAGGATAAAAGCTAATCCCGCAAAATCGACTCCACCCAATAATATTCCAATCGGGGGCATAATTACATCTGCAACAAAGGATGATACAATTTTCCCGAATGCTGCGCCGACAATAATACCCACTGCCATATCAACAACATTGCCTTTCACGGCAAATTTCTTGAATTCGTTAAGCATACTCATTCTTTTTATCTCCTGATGTATTGATTGATAGTAATTTTCTCCTTTGTTAACCAAAAACCACCTAGGATAATTTCAAAAAATATTATTTTTATGAATAGATTGAAAAGCAGAACTCTCAGAAATGGTTACAGTAGGATTTAATATTTGTGTTTATTGATCCTTTAGGTAAAAAATATGATAATATTATTCAATTGGTAACTGTCTGGTAAACCCCTCTTCCAGCGAGATGAAAGTTTCAGTAGCTGTTATATCTTTAATTGATTGAATTTCATCAACAATAATATTCTTCAGATGCTCGTTGCTATGTGCATAAACCTTTAAAAGGAGCGAGTATTTACCTGTGATATTATGACATTCAACAATTTCTTTGATTTGTAATATTCTTTCAAAAACCTCTTCATGTGTATTTGTTGAGGAAAGATTTACCTGAATACCTATATAAGCGCATGTATGATATCCTAGCGCCTTAATACCAACGTGATAGTGTGACCCGGTAATAATTCCGGATTCCTCCAATTTTTGAATTCTTTGGTGAATTGCCGCACCCGATACTCCACATACCCTTGCAATTTCAAGAAAGGGTGTTTTAGCATTCTTGGAAAGTATATTTAATATTTTCTTGTCCAAACTATCAATTTGAAAGTTATTTTTTGCCAAAACGTTCTCCATATTATAAATTAGTAGCGAAAATACATATTTAGTATTAATTAGAAAGCAGAATAAGATATTATATATCGAAATGCAAGTAAATCTTGGCATTATGTGAAAATATCGTTATTTTGTTTGCTATCAGTAAACTAAAAAAGTGAATCACATGAAAAAACCAAATTTAGAACATTACGTTGATGCTGGAAAACGTGCAACACAATGGCATGCAGACCATAAAAAAAGAATGAAAGAATGCAAATTCGATACAATAGCAGTTCATGGCATTTATTCGATGCAGGAAGCGCTTGATTTTAATCAGGGGTCAACCATTGAGCCAATCTATATGTCAGCTTCGCAGGGATTCCGTGATTCGGATGAAATGGAAGCTGCCCTGAGCTATCAAATACCTACTTGGTGTTATTCACGTATCGGAAACCCAAGTATGTATTATCTTGAAGGCGCCTTAGCTTTACTTGAAACATACGGAACTGATATTGACGCTTCATGCTGTGCAACATCATCAGGTATGGCTGCTATTTATAGTGCTTGCGAACCCTTTTTAGTTTTTGACAAAAATAATCCGACTCAGGAAATGAATTTTGTTGCTACCTGTCAGGTTTATGGCGGAACCTTTCAGCAGTTTGCCGTAAGAAAAGATGAAGAGCGTAACATCAAGTGGAAGAAAGTAATAGATTCAAGCAATATTGAAGAATGGGAATCTCTCATTGATGAGAATACAAGATTTTTATATGGCGAAATGCCCAGCAACCCCGGACAATCTTTTTTTGATGTTGAAGCTGTAGCAAAAGTTGCTCACAAACATGGAATTCCTTTAATTATCGACTCAACTGTTGCAACACCTGCCTTACTTCGCCCATTAGCTTATGGTGCTGATATTGTTATTCATTCCGTAACAAAAACAATGACGACCAGTGGATTTGGTGTTTCGGGCGCGGTTATAGCCAGAAAAAACCTTGTCTCCAATATTGACAATGACTTTATGAAAGCTGATTTTGGGATGTATATTAAAGCCTTACCAAACAGAGATATTGGTCCTAACATCTCACCAATGAATGCTATTCTTACTCTGAACGATTTGAGAACTTTACGCTCAAAAGTTGACTTAATGAGCAGAAGTACTATGAAGGTTGCTGAATGGCTGGAAAAACACCCGCATATTGAGCAGGTTGATTATCTTGGTCTTGAATCTCATCCATTGCACGAGCTTGCTAAAAAATATTTGGTCTTAGTTGATTCTGAATACGATGATTTATATAATGAAAAAGTAAACCGCTACGGTCACCTGATGTCTTTCCGTGTTAAGGGCGGCGCACAGGCAACACGTGACGTTTTTGATGGCTTGCAAAGAATATTCCGCGCAACTGACCTTGGAAGAATAAAATCGATTGCAACTATCCCCGCAATCTCTACTCACTCGCAACAAGGTGAAGAGGCAAGAAAGCTGGCAGATGTACCTGCTAATCTTATAAGACTTAATGTTGGCGCGGAACACCCAGACGATGTAATTGCAGACTTAGAACAGGCATTGTCAGTGTTAGACGGACATGTAATCGAAACCAGCAGCCCTGAATATTCTGCAGGCGGAGCTTCATCAGCAAGACTAAGAAAATAAAACAGTATTTTAGTACAAATAAATTTGACAGGTAAATGGAACCCATAAAATTTTATTCAACAAACTTAAATTCTGAAGAAGTTACTTTCAGTGAAGCGCTTTTAAAAGGACTGGCTCCTGATAAAGGTTTGTTCATGCCCAAAGAAATTCCGGTTTTTACAAAAGAAGAAATAAAAAGTTTTACTGATAAAGAATATTACGAAATCGCCTTTGAAGTCGGTCGCAAGTTTTTACGCGGTCAAATTGAAGATGATGAGTTATTAGCAATTACTAAAGATGCCTATGACTATGCAGTCCCCTTGGAAAAAGTCTACGACAATAAATATGTTATGAGACTTGATCAGGGACCGACTGCTTCCTTCAAAGATTTCGCAGCAAGGATGATGGGCAGATTGATGCAGTGTTTTCTTAAGAAGGAAAATCGTAGCCTGCTTATTCTTACAGCCACCTCAGGCGACACAGGCAGTGCAATGGCTAATGCTTTTTATGGATTGGACAATGTTAATATTGTGGTTCTGTTTCCTGAGACAGAAGTAACCGCTCGTCAGCGTAAGCAGATGACTACACTTGGCAAGAATGTCCGGATCATCGCTCTTGATGGTAAGTTTGACGATTGCCAGGCCTTGGTTAAGGAAGCATTTTCAGATTCTGATTTGGACTACCTGAACCTTTCATCTGCCAATTCAATTAATATGGGCAGATTGATCCCTCAGATTGTTTATTATTTCTATTCATTTGCTAAACTACGCAAGGGTGAAGAAGATGATGATATAGTGTTCTCCATTCCTTCTGGTAACTTTGGCGATATGATGGGCGGTGTCTTTGCTAAGCATATGGGACTCCCAATCAAGAAATTTATAATTGCTGTAAATGAAAATGATGAATTCCCTGTTTTCGTTAATACCGGTGAATACAGAAAAATCGATCCTTCAAAGAATTGTCTTTCCAGTGCCATGAATGTAGGTCACCCTAGTAATCTTGCTCGTTTGGTTGCCCTTTATGGCGGCGTGATGAATGAAAAAGGGGATGTTTCAAAATTACCCGATCTCAATAAAATGAGAAACGATATTTATGCTCTGAGTGTTACTGATACTGAAACTAAAGAAATGATTGTTGAAGCAAAAGATAAACATGATTTACTGCTTGAACCACATGGAGCAGTTGGCTGGAAGGGTCTTATGGATTATGTGAAAGCAGAGAGTATTGCAGATGATCAGTTATGTGTTTCACTTGAAACTGCGCACCCCGCAAAATTTCCGGAAATGATCATTGAACTCCTTGGCTTTGATCCTGAATTGCCAAACAGCCTGAAAGGCTTGGAAGACAAGGAAGAGAGTTTCGACAAGATGAGCCATAACTACAATGAGTTTAAAGAGTACTTGAAAAAGAAGTATTGATTGAGAATTAATTTCTAAGTTATTTATTAAAGAATAATACATGTCATTCCGGACAATCGCCTTTTTGGCGACATGATCCGGAATCTTTTTATAAGTTATAATCAAAATTCAGACTCTGAAACATGTTCAGAGTAACGTAGTTAATAAAATTGGATCACATTATGAAATATATAATTATCCTTGGTGACGGAATGGCGGATTATCCAATTCCGGCTTTTGGAAACAAAACACCTTTAATGGCAGCAAATACACCAAACATAGATGCACTTTGCAAAATGGGACGAACCGGCAAACTAATCACTGTCCCGGCTGACATGCCTCCGGGAAGTGAAATTGCTAACATGGCGGTTCTCGGATACGATGTTAAAAAGGTCTATCAGGGTCGTGGAGTTCTTGAAGCGGCCAGCATGGGTATTGATCTTGCAGATGATGATCTGGCCTTACGTTGCAATTTAATTTGCATCGAAAATGAAAAGATAAAAAACCATTCCGCCGGGCATATAAGCAATGAAGAAGCTCATGCCTTAATGAAAACTTTACAGGAAGAACTTGGAACAGATACCGTCAAGTTTTATCCGGGTGTCAGCTACCGCCACTTGCTCGTAATTAAAGGCGGAAAGAATAATGTAGCGTGCACGCCTCCTCATGATGTGCCGGGCACACCGGCTGAAGATGTTATGGTTAAAGCTACCGATGATGATAAAACGACTGAAGAATTGTTGAATACTCTTATATTAAAATCGCAGGAAATTTTAGCAAAGCATCCTGTTAACCTCAAAAGAGCAGAGGAAGGCAAAGATCAGGCTAACTCGATATGGCCCTGGTCACCAGGTAATAAGCCGGAAATGGCTACTCTTCAGGATTCCTACGGCATTAATGGTGCGATGATTTCGGCTGTGGATTTACTTTATGGAATTGGCAAATATGCAGGAATGAAAGCCATTAAAGTTGATGGTTCCACCGGACTTTATGACACGAATTATGAGGGTAAGGCTAAAGCTGCGGTTGATGCTTTAAAGGAAGTTGATCTGGTTTATCTTCACATTGAAGCAAGTGATGAAGCCGGGCATGAGGGTGATTACGAGTTAAAGAAAAAAACAATTGAATATCTGGATAGCCGGGTGGTTAAATACGTGATGGAAGAAACTGCAAAGATGAATGAAGATGTAGCTATTGCTTTAATTCCGGACCACCCGACACCATGCGAGTTAAGGACTCATACACACGATCCTGTTCCGTTTATTATTTATCATCCTGATGAAAATGCTGATGAAGTTACTGAATACAATGAAGAAACGACAAAGAGTGGTTATTACGGTATTCTAAAAGGTGATGAATTTATAATAGCACTGCTTAAAAAGAATTAGTTATAAAGCTGTCCGTAATCATGTGGACAGCTGTTCTTTTAGTCCTCTACAATATACCCGACTCCTCTTAAACTCTTTATATATATGGGCTTTGATGGATCCGGCTCAATATACTTCCTTAATCTGGAAATGAATATGTCTACTGTTCGAGTTTCAATTTCGGGGTTTACCTGCCAGACATTCTCCAGTAGTTCTTTTCTGCTTACTGCTTTGCCCTTGTTATCGAAAAGATATTTTAATACCATAGCTTCATTCTGAGTCAGGTTATAGTCTCCGCGCTTGGTTTTACAAGTCAGGTTGGTAAAATTAACTTCGTTATCGCCAAAAATTAATATTGGATTTTCTTCCGCCACAGCCTTGTACCAGCTTTTCCTTTTTAGCATGCCGGTTATTCGTAAAAGCAATTCCTTCATGTGAAATGGCTTTGTAAGATAATCATCAGCGCCAACTTCAAGTCCCTTTATCCTGTCTTCATTCTTTGATTTGGCGGTCAACATAATTATCGGAACCCGTGGATCTTTTTGCCTGATAATCTCAGCCAGTTCAAAACCATTATAATAAGGGAGCATGACATCCAGTATGATTAAATCAAACGGTTCATTCTGAAAATATTCCAGAGCTTCTTTGCCATCTTTTGCTATGGAAACAGAAAACCCTTCTTCAAGCAGATTGTATTCAATTCCAATGGCAAGTGATTCTTCATCTTCAACTATTAGTATCTTATTTTTTTTGTCCATGAATTAATTCTCCGAACCACCCATTTCTCTTGTTCTTTTTAATAATTTATTTACAAAACGTATTTTGTATGCCTTGTATGCCGGTAGTTCTATTTTAAAAGTTGTACCTAAACCTTTGCCAGGACTGCTTGCGGTGATATTACCGCCATGACTTCTAATGATCTCTTTTGCCCAATACAACCCAAGTCCGGTGCCTTTAACATTCGGAATCTCTTTTGTGTATATTCTATAAAATTTTTCGAATATTTTTGACTGTTCACCAGAAGGTAAGCCTATTCCATTGTCAGTGAACTCAATGACAATTTTTTTTGGAGTTCGGGTGATCATCACCTTAATCTTTAATTCATTAATAGAATATTTTTTGGCGTTATTCACAAGATTATCAAAAACGATTTTTAGCGCTTTCTGATCAATAACGAATAAAGCATCAATGTTGCAATCAAATGTTAGAATATCTTCTGAAAGCTTTAGCTGTTTCATCGATTCCCTAACGATCTTCTCTATCTCATTTCCGGCATTTACTATATGATAATCATAGGCAATACTTTTTCGGTCAAGTGATGAGACCTCCAGAATAGTATTAATCAAATTGTTTAAACGGTTGGAATCTTTTAGCATTAATTGAAAAAACTCCTGCTGCTTTTCCGGAGGAACATTCCTTGCTGTAAGTGTCTCAAGGTATAACTGTATTGAAGAGAGAGGAGATTTTAGCTCGTGAGAAACATTGGCAATAAAATTGTCATAAAATTTATGGAGTTTCAACTGTACGTTAAGATGTCGAAACATTACAGACATTCCAACTGATATGCCCACCAGAAGGATAAGCCCGCCAACGAACGGTAAAAGATTAAATCCTTCATAATTAAGCTGCGCGGATAACTGATCACCAGCCTGTTCCAGAATAATGTAATTTGTAACAAACCAGTATATCCAAATGCCAAGTAGTAAAAACCAGAATATTTGAGCGATTGTGAAAATTGTAATATGATATATATGGGATCGGGGTTTCTTCAAAAGATTTATCTCAGTTTTAAGAGCTCAAATTTATTGCAAAATTGCTAATTCAATATCGTCTTTATTTAACTGGGGAAAAAGAGTACCGACTTCAATTTACATTAATTTTACAAAAACATATTAAAAATAATGACATTATTGAGCAAGCAAAAAAAGGGAGTGAGTTATGAATATATTACTTGTTTATCCCGAAACACCCCAAACATTTTGGGGATTTAAAGACGCGCTTAAATTTGTTGGTAAGAAAGCCTCTGAACCTCCACTCGGTTTAATAACTGTTGCAGCCATGCTGCCTGATAAATGGAACCTGAAACTTATTGATATGAATGTTACTCCACTAAAAAATGAAAGTATTATCTGGGCAGACTATGTTTTCCTTAGCGGGATGGTTGTTCAGATCAACTCATTCAAAGAGGTGATAAGAAGATGCAATGTACTAGGTACTAAAGTTATTGCCGGCGGTCCTTTAGCAACAACACAGCACGCAGATATTCTTGGAGTAGATCATTTTATACTAAATGAAGCCGAGATCACCCTCCCCGAATTTTTAACTGATCTTGAAAGCGGAAATCCAAAACCAATTTATTCATCGGATATATTTCCGGAATTAAGTCTTGCTCCGCTCCCCAAATGGGAACTGCTCGATATGGATAAATATGCTACTATGGATATACAATACTCCCGTGGTTGCCCTTTCAGCTGTGACTTCTGCAGTATCACTCTCTTAAATGGGCATATGCCCAGGGTAAAAAACACCGAACAATTTTTGATAGAACTGGATCATTTATATCAGCTTAAATGGCGTGGCGATGTAATGATTGTTGATGATAATTTTATTGGCAATAAACGATCCTTGAAAACTGACTTGCTGCCTGCCCTTATTAAATGGTCAATCGAAAGAAAATTTCCTTTTAATTTTATTACTGAAGCATCAATTAATTTGGCCGATGACAAAGTCTTAAGCGACATGATGGTTGCTGCAGGTTTTTACGGGGTGTTTATTGGTATTGAAACTCCTAATGCAGAAAGCCTTGATGAATGTGGAAAATCTCAGAATTTAAAAAGGGACATGAGCGACTCAGTAAAAAAACTTCAGGAGTGTGGATTAGTTGTCTCAGGTGGCTTTATCGTTGGCTTCGATCATGATCCGCCGAATATTTTTGATCAGCAAATTGATTTTATTCAAAAGAGTGGAATTACTACGGCCATGGTTGGCATATTAAATGCCCCGAATGGAACTGAGCTTTTTAAAAGACTGAAATCTGAAAATAGACTACTTGAGAACTTTACAGGAAATAATATGGACGGAACAATTAATTTTGTGCCGGTTATGTTATACAAAGAACTGATGAACGGTTATGCAAAGGTGATTAAAACAATATATTCGCAGAAGGAGTATTATCAAAGGGTAAAGACCTTTCTTGGTAATTATGCTCTTCCTGCCTGGAAGCACGACAAAATTAGAAAGCGAGAATTAGGAGCATTCTTTCAACTTATCTGGAAACTTGGCATTGTTGAAAAGGGAAGAAATTATTTTTGGAAATTACTCGCTTTAAGCCTCTTTAAGTATCCTAAAAAGTTCTCACTTGCAATGACACTTGCTGTTTACGGGTTTCACTTCAGGAAAATTGCTGCTTTATTATAGGGCTTTGGATGAAATATATTTAGCGGACAAGTCTTGGAATTGTCCGCTAAATATCGCTATTCAATTCCGGCATTGTCCGACCAACCACTAATATAGATTAATCCACTACTCGGATTAAGTTTAAGAGTAGCTGAGCAGGTTCTGTTATCAGCACCCCAATGAGTAATTGTAGGATTAGACCAGTTGCCGGCTCCCGTTTGCTCATGTAACATTAGTTGATTACCGGTGCCATCATTAACTCCAATTCGATAAACATCATAATGTCCGTTTGGAATATTCAGTTCAAAGAACACATACTCGCCGGGCGCAATGCTTGTACCTGATGGCAAAATGTTGCCGCTCCAGGTTCCGGACGGTTGAGAATTCTCAACATGCCCCATTTCCTGAACCTGAATGCTTGTTATTGAATACTCTGAGTATTGGCTATTTTCAAACTTTACTTGGAATGATGTGTCGTCATCCGAGGTTATCGCATCACATCCGGTAGCAGTAAAAAATAATAGCAAAGCTAGTGTTAGATAAAATGGTTTAAAATATTTTGAAACAAAGATTATTTTTCTCACGAAATACCTCCCACAATTTAATAGTTTTTTGTATTGAAGCTTGCCCCAAAGCAAACTACAAAATAAAAAGATTTAATTCTATAGTTTGGAATCTGTGAAACTGAAGAGAAGGGAAGTTGACACTGGAGATTGAAAAGGCGGATAAAATTATCCGCCCCTCATTTTTATATAGTAAATACTAATTGTTTTCCCAGACTGGTATGCGCCCTTTTGTATATGGTGCGCCGAAATCGTCAAGTGTTTTTTCAACTTCTTTGATTTCATTATCGATTGTTTTCAACATCGATAAGATTTCCTCAAATTTGTTTGCAGCATCTTCATACGATTTTATGAACGTAGTGGTTGGCGCGGCAGTTGTTCCCCATAAAGCATATGTAATAAGATCAACCCGGTCTTTTATGGATGTTGGAACAGCTCCTTCGTATCGGTATTTAAGTCCGTCACCATTCAATTTACGATTCAACTCTTCTAGTTGGAGCTCAATTGTCAATATTTTTTGATAAGTATCCAGAGGCACTTCAGGCGATTCAAACACTGCCTTCTTTCTGAACGATAATTTTTCAACCAGTTCATCTCTATAACTATCAACACCGTAAATTGCACGGGCCAGCAGTCCAACCTTTTTGTTGAACTTATCGAGCGCTACTTTGTCCTCGGCTGGGAGTGTGGTATTATTTAATGGTTTACAAACAAATTCAACCGGTGCAACCAATTCAGTGAATTCACCCTGGTCAAATTTTGAGAGAGAAACCTTGTAAGTTCCTGGAAGAACCATGTAACCTTTATCTTCTTCATTCCATGGAACTGAATCATCAAAAGGAGTTAGTGATACGGGTGTGAAAGCGCTGTAGCGGAAATCCCACACTATTCTGTTAATTCCTTGCGAGGCAGTAGTTTTAATTCTTCTAACCACGTTACCTTCGTTATCAGTAACAGTAAACAATATATACTGTTCCGTTTCTTCATTCTCTGCTTTTATTGTATCATAGGTTGGATATTTGATATCTTTTCCACCCTCAATCAATTTCTTTTCTTCGTCAACTCTTTTTTCTTTCAGAGTTTTGAACCCATCTTTCAAATAATATGTGAAAACGGCACCGACTTCAGGATTAGGAGCTGAAAAGAAATTTGCACCAAGGGAACCAACGCCTTTATATCCAAACGGAGTAGATTCAATAAACATTAGTGCATCTTTAACAGGAAAGATGTGAGCATCCTTTGCGAGCGTTTCTTTTGACACGGTGCGAAGGGGAGAATAATCATCAAGAATGTAAACACCACGTCCAAATGTTGAAACAACAAGATCATTTTCATCGCGCTGAATTTCAATATCCATGATACCATGAGTAGGAATACCGGAACTCAATTTCAACCATTCCTTACCACCGGTATTAGAGAAGTAAATACCAAACTGTGTTCCCAGAAACAGGAGGTTTTTGTTTACATGATCTTCGGCAACAGTGTATGTACTTCCTCTTTCAGGAAGATTACCATTGATTAATTTCCAGTCTTTTCCGCCGTTGTCAGTTTTGTAAATGTAGGGATTCTTATCACCCCCAATAAAGTTTTGACAAGCTGCGTAGGCAACTTTAACGTCGTGCTGCGAAGCAATTATGTGATGAATTCTTGCATACTCTGGAAGCCCCGGCAAATTCCCTTTGTTCCAATTTTTCCCACCATCAGTTGAGAAATGCAGAAGTCCGTCACCCGAGCCTGCAAACAAAACATTTTCGTCAATTGATGATTCGGCAATTGTTGTAATGTATGCCATAGAGCCTTTGCTGGACAGGTCTTCAGTTGACCATGTTCTACCCATAATTTTATTCATGTCCTGTGGTACGCCACGTGTAAGATCCGGTGAAACCTCTTCCCAGGTACTACCCTGATCATCAGTTTTAAGAACCATGTTCCCACCAAAGTATAAACGCTTGTTGTCATGTCTGGAAATTAGTAAAGGAGAATCCCAGTCAAACCTGTAACCCTTATCAGCGAACTCGCTTGGCTTAATGACAAGATTCTCGCCGCTCTTACGGTCGTAGCGAACAAGCCCGCCATTCTGCGACTGGGCATAAACAATATTAGGATCCTTCCAATCCACCTGTGATTCAAAACCGTCACCACCGTTGGTGAATATCCAATCACGATTGGTAATGCCGCCTGAACTTATTGTTCGCGATGGACCATAGAGGCTATTGTTATCCTGAGTACCGAAGTAAACATTGTAAAAAGGTTTTTCATTGTCGGTAGCAATTTTATAGATTTCTGATATTGGGATATTCCCCGTAAAGCCCCATGTAGTTCCCTGGTCGTAAGAAACATAAACTCCACCATCACAGCCATTAATGAAGTGCTTATTGTCATTAGGGTCTATCCACAAAAAGTGTTCATCAACATGTTTCTTGTCGCTGCCTACGTTTTGCCAGGTCTTGCCTCCATCATCGGAATACTTCATGAATACGTCCATGCTGTAAACTCTATCAACATCAACAGGATCGGCGAAAACTTTCTGGAAATAAAACTTATAACTGGAAGCGTAAGCATTCATTTTTGCCCAACTGGCACCACGGTCAGTACTTCTGTAAAAACCCTGATCACTTTCTTTAGCTTCAACAACTGCGTAAAGTACATCCGGATTGGCTGGTGAGATATCCATACCAATTCGTCCAACATTCTCTGTCGGGAATCCGTTTGTTAATTTATCCCATGTTGCGCCGGAGTCTGTTGAACGATAGAGGCCGCTTTCGGGTCCGCCAGAAACACCTGACCACAATAACCTTTCACGCTGGTGAGCAACGGCATAAAGAATGTTGGAATGTCTTGGATCCATGTGAACCTGATAAAATCCTGTGTATTCACTTACCTCAAGAACAGCCTTCCATGTTTTACCGCCGTCAATTGTTTTATAAATTCCACGGTCGCCTCCTTTGTTACGAAGTGAACCATAGGCAGAAGCATAAACAATGTTGGAATTATCAGGGTCGATAACTATTCCTGTAACGTGTTCTGAATTCTTTAGACCCATGTTCTTCCATGTCTTACCCGCGTCTTCGCTCTTGTAAATCCCATCGCCGTATATAACGTTGTTCTGATTATTGTTCTCGCCTGTACCAACCCATACTATGTTCGGATTGGAAGGATCGATTGCGATATAACCGATAGCGTATGGTTCAACGGAGTCGAAAATGGGAGAGAAGGAAACACCATTGTTAGTTGTTTTCCACAATGAACCATGGCCCGAACCAACATAAAATTCACTATGATTGTTTGGATTTACAGCAATAGAGGAAATACGTCCACCTGTAATTGCAGGACCAATTGAACGGAAAGACAATCCATTTAGGGAAACATCTTTAAGTTCTTTTGGTTTATCGTCTGCGCTTAATGGCGAAAATAAAATGAGGATGCTGAATAGCGCAATAGAAAATATTTTTTTCATAGTAACCGCTTTAATTTATTAGAAAATTATTGGATTTCTTGTTTACAAATAATCGATCAGGATCTAGAATAAGAACATGAGCATGAAAGTTTTTTCTCGTTACTCATATCTCAATACTCAAATCTATCTTTTTGCTGGGGGAAATTCCCATAAGGCTTGCTTCGAAATGCCCTTTCCCAATGACAAATCTACATTGACAAATGACAGTTTTTCTGACGATCCCCCCGAATCAAGAACGAATTGTGGTAAAACTAAGGGATTTTCATGGAAGATTCAATAACACAATGAAGGTTTATGATTTATACTAATTAGCCGAGATGCTTGATGAAGGCAACCCAAACATATTGGATTGCCCTTGAAAAAAGATTCTTTATTACGAAGCGTAATTATGCAGACCCGGGAAGAGTTTTGAAAGGTTTACCCAAAGTAGAGTTAATATTATTGCTACCATCCCAAGTATTGCAAGGTAACTGTTGTACCTGCTATATTTCCTGCCAAACATGTAACGAACATGTAAATATCCAACGAAAATTAACCACGAGATTAAGGACCATAGCTCTTTAGGATCCCAAGCCCAGAAGTCGCCCCATGCTAATTTACCCCACCAACTGCCCAGTATTAGACCAAGTGTTAGGAATGGAAAACCAACTCTTACCATATTGTAGGTCGCTTGTTCATATTCCCCGGATAATTTGTTGTTGGTTTCCTTGAGCTGAAACCCAGCCTGGATTGCTGCTTTTGCCATTAATACGTATGAAATCATGTATACAGCTACGTGAGGAGCAAAAAGCCAGCTTTGCAATGCTGGGGGCAGTTGCTGTGGCTCTGCTGTAAATACAAATCCCGCAGGGAATAGAATAACAACACCAAGTAGCATATCCGAAGCCCCGCCACGAACATTGAGATATTTTTCACTTAGTATTGAAATTGGATAGATAAATAATCCAAGTGACATAAATACTTCAAAAAGATTCTGCATGGGCCAGTGTGCGACATCTATGTAGCGATAGACGAATGAGACAACAGCAACTGTGAACCCGAGTAAAAAAACTTTTTTCCCTAATTCACTTTTCTTTCGAATGGTAAAGGTCATCGCTAAAAGGTAGAGAAACATAGTTATATATATCAATAAACCCATAGTGGTCATTTTAATTTCCATTTGTGCCCCCTTCCTTTAGTTTTAGTCTTTTCCGTTCGTTGTAAATCGGAAGAAACCACATTTGCCATATTATACCTACACATAACATCCAGTATCCTGCATAAACTAAATATAAACCTGAATCAGAACTAACGGAAAGAACTGTATACTGACCAGCCCGCGAATCGTATGAACTTTGATAAAAATGGTAACCGCCGTAATACAAAGGGTCATTAACCTCAATCGTTTTTTCCTTAACAACTTTTCCATTCTCTATTACCTGGAGATCACTGAAGTAATCCTTTACCATCCCACCACCGGTTCTGTATTGAAGTGAAAATCTTTTCTGCTGTCCCATTCCACTCGGATAATTCGCAAAAGCTATCTGTTCCTCTTCACTACCGTCTTCATATTGGATTAAGACTTTTATTGCTGGATTTGAACCTGAAGCTGGTGACTCCTGCAAATCATATTTGCCCTCAACTTGCCTCATCTTAGCATTATTGAAAAGAGCCTTAATAGTGAACTCAGCGTCGTTGGCAACCTTATATCTAGTGCCAACTTTAAGAGATTCCAGCAAAAATTCTTTACCGTTCTGGTCTTTTACTAACAATTGTGCAGTGCTGTAATACTCCATATGAAAGTCTGTCAATCTAATCTCAAAGGGTAAAGTAAAAACCCTCTCGTCATGATCGCTTACCATTCGGGAGGTTGAGCCCTCTCCTTCAAAAAAGGTTGCTCTCCCATTCCGCGCCCCTATGTTAAGATTCGCATTTTTCATAGGAACACGGTTGTCACTCTGTCCTTCATAAAGTAAGAGAGTGCCATTTTGAACCATTTCTTTACCGAGTAGATTTTTCTGGAATTCGTGACCCCCTTGTGATCCCCACATTGCGCCAAGAATTATTGCAATGCCACCTAAATGAGAAAGTAGCTGTCCTGGAGATCTCAGGAGACTCTTAAAGATGATTATTCCAGCTCCAAGTAGTAGAATGAAGGCTATCCAGAAAACAGATAGTGGAAGTGTATTAAAGAAGGCTTTTGCTCGGTCAGCCCCAATAAACGCTCCGTATAACGAAAGAAGTGTTAATAATGAAATGAGGGCGAGTACTCCCCACATTACAATCCATTTAGTTTTACTCATTAATCTTCCCCGATTTATTTTATTGTTTTTATCTACTTGGCGAATTCCTGGTTTAGGAAAATGTAGAGATTTCCTAAAAAAAATCCCAAAGGGTGGTAAAGCTAATAATCACACTGTTGAGAAACAACAATTTGACATTTTTATTCTAAGTATGTTCCAAATTGTTCAAAATAAATGGTATTTCTACATTACATTTCAAACATTTAACATAATGTTTTATTGATCTTCAGCGATTGACTAGGAGGAAGTTAGAGCAGATAAGACAATTTTTTTTAGTTAAGGAGTTAAGGAGTTAGGAAGCAGTTGTATCTTGTTAGGGCAGCTTGCTCTTTTCTTACTTATCCCACCTTACTTCTACCTGAAATTTTAACATATCGTTCCAGAAATTTCCAATTTTGATATGAGCTTTCTCAACAGTGCTATCCTCCATCATTAGCTCAACTCGAAAAACACGCTGAGCCTGACTTGAGCCAAAGAAGAAAGGCCCACGGAATGGAAGATTCCTTAGTTTTAAAACTTTATAGTTTTTTTGTTTAGCCCATTCAAACACATGCTTTCGGGCACGGAGATGATATGATATTAACATTGTTAAAACTGCCAAAACAAACAGTAAAAAGAAGATTGTAATTATAATTGCCCGCATATTATTCCGTTAGTAAATTTTATAATTGATGGCTCAAAAATAATGCATGGTAATAGGTCTTATTTACAAGGCTCATAGGAAACCGTTTCGTTTCCATTAGCATCTACATTATAGACTACCATTATACATCTACTCTCAATGTATCTGCCATTTTCAAATTCAAAAACTTTATTGTAATTAGTAGAAGCACTGCCGTGGGCAACAATTAGAAAACCATAAAAACCTTGCTTTTTCTTTTCAAGAACTTCATAACTTATAAATGATGAAGCAAGAAACCGGTTATAAGAATTTCCTTTTTTGCCGTAAATCCAAATAGGGCAATTGTGTGAATAGCACCAGTTATTTTCACCACTTTTTGTAACAATTAGTTCTGGTTTACCATCATCATTCAGATCTACTTCCTGAGCAAGGAATAGACTTGCAGGGTTATCCTTGAATTCTTCGAAGATATCTTCGTCCGGATCCATGTCATTTAATACTTCAGTGTATAGTTCCTGTGCAATAGCTATGGGGACTAAAACATCGTTTAAAGGTAGTGCGATTGTCTTACCAATTGCTTTTTCCTTGGGGGAAATAGACTGATCAAGCTTTACATCAATAACTTCTTCTTTTATATCGTAATAATAGGTAGCAACAACTTCTTTATCCTGCATAGTAGGTTCAATTTCAAGAGCATCTTCAAATTTTACTATTTCTCCATTATCCAGTTTCAGTTTTGTCCATTCTTCATAAATATCATTATTCAAAATAACTTCTTCTAAGAATTTGGCTTTTACCTTATATTGCTCTTTCTCTTTTAACCATTCCGGCTCGGTGTCAAATTTTGTGTAAGTCTTGTTTTCTTCAGGGAAGTAAATACTTGCCAATGATAGGTGTATCACATCCTTAAGAACTACAGTAATTTCCTTACCTTTCATTTCTCTTTCTGATATAGCCTCATCAATTCCTTCAAAATCAACGCTATTAAACCAGACGGTCTTTTCTTCACCTGAAGCGCTTCGCAACTCAAACTGGAAGCGGGGATAAACCATGCCTTCATAACTGATAACTTTTCCGGTGAAGCTGATAGTTTCTTTGCTCGAATCGATTTTTTTCATTATAAGAAGGATTGAAGATTCGGTATTTTTGATCTCTTCTGAAGATTTTTCAGAACAGCCAAATGGCAAAAGCGAAAGAAGTAAAAAACCAGAAATAATTATTAAATATTTCATAATATATTCCTTAATAGCATTTGAGGGGTTTATTAATGTAGTTAACTATTAATTAACACAGGTGTGTGGTTTTAGGTTTCCCTTAAGTTACAAATAACTTTTGTATGATCCGAATGAGTATTACTGTTTTCGTTTTGCCATTACACGATTTACTATGAAAACACCGGTCAATATGAGTAATCCACCTGCAATTTGCTCTATCACCAGGGGTTCGCCTAAAATGATCAGGGAAAGAATAGCCGCGATTACACTCTGTAGGAGCAAACTAACTGATACGTTAGCAACTTTCATATGCCCGATTGCATAATTTATTGAAAGCCAGCCCCCCATGTGAGAAATGAGACCCAGACCCGCTAGTGATAACCAGGCCTCGTTAGAATAACCGGTAAGGGGAGTTCCTATTATCAATGTATACGTAAGCATTATAAAAATACTTGAAATAAGGGAAATAGACATAAATGAGAGTGTGTCCATTTTGGATCTGGCGTGCTGCGTTGTTAACAAGTAGGAAGCGTAGAACAGCCCAGCTCCTATTGAAAGAATATTACCAAGGTTGAAGGATAGGTGACGAATAAAATCCATCCCAACGAGAATGGTCATGCCAAGCAAGGCAATCAATAATCCGATCCAATACTTCGATTCGAGTTTTTCCTTGAAGAAGACCAGTGTTCCAAGTCCCACCCAAATTGGAGCGCTGTTAGCAAGAAAAGTTGAAGTAGCCGCAGATGTTAAAAGTAGTCCGGTATTCCACATGATCAGATCAATAGCAAAAACAACTCCACCGGCAAAAACAATCATTATATCTTTTCTATCATACTTCTTGATACCCTTAATTATCCACCAGGGAATGATAACCGAGCCTGCGATTAGCATTCTGTAAAGTGCAGATACATCTCCGGGTACATTAGCGAGTTTTACGAAAATGGGTGAAAAACCAATACATAATATGCCGAAGGCAAGTGTAAAATAGGGGAGGAGTATATTACCCCGGAGTAGCTTTATCATTTAGATCCTGAAAATAACAGAGAATGGTTGAAATTATCCTGGGCAAATATAGTGAAAGCTATTTGAAGAATTAAATATCTTACCTGACTTCTTCCTTAACCAGGCGTATGCCTTTTTCTTCAATAATGATCAGTTTTTGCTTGTACAATGCGCCAACTGCTTTTTTATAGTTCTTTTTGCTAAGCCCAAATAATTTGGCAATTGTTTCCGGCGAACTTTTGTCTGTTACGGGAATGAAGCCTTCATTTTTATTCAGCTTATCAAGTATTTCCTGAGAAATTGGATCGACTTTACCATAACCCAGCTTTTCCAAAGAAAGGTCAATTTTTCCATCTACTCTTATCTTTTTAACGAAGCCTTTTAGCTTTTGACCATACTCAATCTTTTTAAAAACCTCATTCTTATAAATTACTCCCCAATGAGTGTTATTAATAATCGCTTTGTATCCAAGCTCAGTTTCTTTTGTTATGATTAAATCAACCTGATCCCACTCTTTGAAATTTATGGGAGATTTATCAAGGTATTTGTCCAGCTTAGCTGAGGCAACAATCCGTTTGCTCACTTCATCAAAATGAACATGCACAAGGTAATGCATATCTTTAACCATCTTGGATTTCTGCTCACTATAGGGAACCAGCAGATCTTTTTGAAGCCCCCAGTCCATAAATGCCCCGACAGTAGAGACAGAAATACATCTGAGCATTGCAAATTCACCGATCATTACAAGTGGTTTTCTCGTTGTAGCTATTATTCTGTCTTCGCTATCGAAATAAATGAAAACCTCAATTTCATCACCTACGTTAACATCCCGCGGGATATATTGATTTGGTATTAAAATTTCGCCATATCTACCTCCATCAAGATATAATCCCTGAGGCTTTCTGCTTATAATTTCGAGCGTATTTAGTCTGCCGATCTCTAACAAAATGTTTTCCTTTTTGTCTGATTGTAATATATGGAAAGATAGAGTAATATGATAAATGGTTAGTGTAATTTAAACAAAAAAAAGGCTCTCACAGTGGAGAGCCTTTGCAACGTTAAAATTTATATTATAATTATATAACTTCTACGTCATTTGCTTGTGGACCTTTTGGACCCTGTCCTAAAGTAAATTCTACTTTTTGACCTTCTTCTAAAGTTTTGTATCCGTCACCTGTGATAGCTTTGAAATGTACAAATACATCATCGCCATTTTCCTGTGAAATAAAACCAAAACCTTTAGTACTGTTGAACCATTTTACGGTTCCTTCTGTGCGCTCTGACATGAGTGCTCCTATGAAATTGATTGTAAAAATTTGACAGGGTTTTAAAAATAACGGAAGGCGTAAACAAACAAATGGTAACTTCTTCTACATCTACTTCTAAAAAAACTGTCGTACGGATGTAAAGCTAGAAAAAAATAAGTTTACATCCAAATAAAATCTTTAAATAAAAAAAGCCTCCTAATTTAAAGGAGGCAAAATTTATCTGGTATGTTTAATCCCAAAGGCAACCGCCTCCTTTACTCGCTCAAAAATCTCCTCAAATGAGCCTCTGCCATCTATTTTGGTTACTTCGTGCAGCTGATTGTATTTCTGCATAACCGGGATGGTGGTGTTTTCGTGAGTTTGCAATCTTTTTACTATTCGGGTAGTACTGGTATCATAAGGCATGCATTTTTCAGTTCTGCTTCTCTCGTCAAGTCTGTTTATTAATTCTAAAGTAGGTACTTCAAGCTGCAAAACCATCGAAATTGATGAGTCATGTTTTTTAAGTAAACCATCCAGAATGTATGATTGTACCAAAGTACGCGGGAAGCCCTTAAAAATAAATCCTTTCACATCTTTAGAATTATCCAATTCCCGCTCAATCAATTTTACTACAACTTCATCGGAAACCAATTCGCCTTCCTCGTAAGCTGTTTTTAGATTTTCACCAAACGAGGATCTTAACTCAATTTCCTGCTCAAGCATCTCGCCAGTGGATAAGTACTTAAGTCCAAATTCTTTGGCCAGCGCTTTTCCCTGAGAGCCTCTGCCAGAGCCTGGGTAACCGAACAAGACAATATTAAATAATTTTTTCTGTAATTCTTCTTTGATAATTGACCTAATATTTTTGTAAACAGTGGCAATTTCATCAAGTCCGTTTACTTCCTTATAAATTCCTTTGTCCTTAAAGTACTGTAGAACCGGCAATGTTTTCTCGTGGTATTCTTTCAAACGTTTCCTGATTACTTTTTCATTGTCATCTGGACGACCGGAAGTTTGACCCCTGTTTAATAATCTTTTGACAGATTCTTCTTCGGGAACATCTATACTGATCAGGCAGTTAAGGGACGTGTTTAACTTAATCATCAATCCCTCAAGGATATATGTTTGCATATATGTCCTTGGAAAACCGTCAAAGAGAAAACCATTCGCATCGGGATTATTTGTTATTGTTTTTTCAATTATCTGCACAATTATTTCATCGGGAACCAAACCGCCCGAAGCAATTATGCTTTTTGCTTCAAGACCTAACTTAGTCTCTTCCGATATTTCCTTTCTAAGTAAATCACCGGTAGAGATATAAAAGAGATTATAGTTCTTAATTAACTTTTCAGATTGGGTTCCTTTACCCGCTCCTGGAGGGCCGAACAGAGCAATATTAAGCATTTTCTATTCCTGTTTTTTATAAGTAGGTCATGATCCTATAATTGCTGGAAAATATGCTAAAAAAATCTTTGGATTACCATAGTTTTTTGTCCGATTTGAATAAGAAATGATAAAACCTGATTGCTGCGGATTTTAGAAAGTATAATAGGGAATAAAATTTATTCCCTATTATTAATTATATACTATGATTTTGCTGCACTGTTTGCTTCAACTTTTTCCCAAACACGAAGCAAGTTGCCTCCCCAGATTTTAAGAATATCCTCTTCACTGTATCCTCTTTTAACGAGTTCAATGGTAACGTTAAGTGCTTCGGCGTGATTCTTAAAACCTGTAACGCCGCCACCGCCATCAAAGTCAGTACCAATGCCCACGTGGTTAATGCCCGCAATCTTAACCGCGTGATCAATGTGATCAACAAAATCTTTAACTGATGCAGCGGGAATTGTTTTCTCCAATAATTCCAGCTTCGCGTAGTAACCCTCAATATCTTTCTTTTTAAGTTCCTTCTCTTCATCCGTCATATAATAATTAAAGTTTCGTTCTCCGAGCTGGAATTCATCAATAAGACTTTCAACCATTTTTTTGTGATCTGAAGATTCTATAAAATTCGGTACAGCTACAATTTGTACCACGCCGCCATTTTTTGCCAGGGCTTTTAACTGTTCATCACTAAGATTTCGTGGATGATCTGTTACTGCCTTTGATCCGGAGTGAGAACAGATTATAGGAGAGGAGGAAATATCAAGTAAATCCCAAAAGGATGATTCTGCAATATGCGAGGCATCGCACATAATACCAAGCAGGTTCATTTTTTTTACAACCTCTCTGCCAAAGTCAGATAGTCCTCCATGCTTTGGAGTTTCATCAGTTGAAGAATCGCATATCTGGTTATTACGCCAATGGGAAAGTGTGATATATCGGGTTCCGAGTGAATAGTACTTATCAAGAGATGATAAATCATCTCCAATGGCATATCCATTTTCGATGCCAATCATTATGGCACGTTTGCCTGTAGATACAATTCTTCTCAAATCTGCTGTTGTAAGAGCCAGCTCGCATCTATCAGGATACTGTTCAAATATTCTTTCAATGGCCTCGAATTTGGCAAGAGCATTATCTTTTAACTTCGCATAAGTTTCCCCATCAAACTTATCTTCCTGACTTATAAACACAGCCAGAAACACTCCATCAACTCCACCTTTCTCCATCTTAACCAGATCACATCTCAGGTTCGGGTTATCAATGCCGGGATCGCATTCGGGCGTTGCATATTCCTTCCCCGGAATATCAACGTGTGTATCAAGTACAATAGCTTTTTCATGGATTATTTTTGCTTTTTCCAACATTGCCTCTTCAGATAAATTAGATTGTGCTTTCAAAAAAAATGTTAGTAACAGTAAGGTGATAAAGCCGAAAGGAATTTTTATCATGATCTGTGTATCCCCGATATTTTTATACAGAAAATAAGTTATGTTAACTAATATTGAAATTTAGGAAAATTATCCAAAAAAGAATTCACTAAATAATCTTCAGCATTTACGGTATTTGCAGGTGCTTTTCTCATCATACTCGTAATTATTAAAAGTTGAATTTTTGTTTAATTTAAGCTGTTAATAGAAAACAAGTTGGAACATTTTCTGTTTTGATGTATCTTGGCACTGGAGTGAGTTTATGAAGAATAACAAAAGAATATTTGCATGGCAAAAAGTATTCCTGTTTCTAATAGCAGGAACAAGCATTTCATTTGCCCAGGACACACTTTATACCGAACAACTTGTAAAAATGTCTATTGAAGAATTGATGAATATTGAAATAACCACTTCGGGGAAAACTGAGCAAACTGTTTGGGAAGCTTCCTCCAAAGTAATAGTTGTTACACGGCACACAATTGAAGAACGTGGGTATAAAGATTTGGTTGATGTGCTAAGAGATTTGCCTTTCTTCCAGGTTCAATCCGAATATGGACATTGGATGAAGGGGGGAATAGTAAATTTACGCGGGCACAGAAGCGGAGATTCAGGAAACAATAAGGTTATGCTTCTGCTGGATGGTACAAAGATAAGCGATGAGGCGGAAGAAGGTATGTTCATGGGGCTTAACAGTATTCCTCTTGTGAATATAAAGCAGGTGGAAATTGTCTATGGTCCAAACTCAACATTGTACGGGCGAGATGCATACGCAGGTATTATTAATCTGGTAACCAAAAAAGATGATGATTTTCTAGCAGGGTTTGACTACGGGACATTTGATACCAGAAGAATTTATACCGGAATATCGCATCAGTTTGCAGATGATGTTTGGGGAAATTTTAGTTTTTCTAATTATAAAAGCGATGAACAGGATCCAACCGATAAATCGGTCACCTACCTGAACCGGACTGTATTCCCGGATTCACCTTATACAGAGAGATTTGACAGAGGCACAGATAATACATACCTCAACATGAATTTTGGTTTTCACGGGCTTTCATTAAAATACATCCTCTATGATATTCAGGCGAGTGAAACATATGGCTCAAACCCGGATTTTTATGTTACCGAATACTCCACAATAACCGCACTAAAGAACCAGGTGCTTTCCGCTGAATATTTACATACGTTTAATGAAAAATTTGAGCTAAAGACTTCCTATAGTTTTAAAAATCACGAGATGGATCCGGCAACAGCAAATTTGTATACTCAGGATCTTGACAGAACCAGATTATTTAATTTTGATGATTCCATCTCAGGGAGTGATCCACATTATGCTTATGGCGGCAGAAAATATTATTATTTCAGAACTCAGGCTCATAATGCAGGGCTACAGTTAAAATCGAGGCTTTCTTCAAACCTAATGAATATAAGCGGGATGGAATTTCATTTTGTTAATGGCATCCCGATTATCAGTGAAGGGAAAGGAGGCAAGCCGATAACTGAAGAGTATCAAAAGGAACCTCTTGAACATGAATTTACCAACAAAGGTTTTTTTACTGAATTCAGATACAATCTTGCCTCAAATATTTTATTTACATTTGGCGGACGGTATGACGTTAACAGCAATTATGATAATGCATTTATGCCAAGGGCAGCATTTATTGCAAACTTTGGTGATCACTTTTTCAAACTGCATTATTCCGAAGGTTATCTGGCTCCGAGTACCACACAAATGTTTTTTGAAAGCTTAACCACCTTTTCATGGATAAGACCAAACAATAAATTACGCCCTGAAAAGATTAGCTCGATAGAGTTTGACTATTCTTTTGCCTTTGATGATGCACAGCTAACGGCTAATCTATTTTATAATGACCTTGACGACGGTATTTTGGAAAGTGTACAAACCGGAGATTCATCGTCTATTGTTATCGGCGAGAATAGCTATTATGTGCCAATTTTACAAAGTATGAATGTTGCTAATGGTTATCGATATGGGTTTAGTTTTGAATTCTTTAAAAGAATGACGCATAATCTGGAAATCTACATGAACTATTCTCTTACACAAGGAAAAGACAATATTCAGGGAAGGGATTTGGAATTGGAGGATAACCTGATATCGAGCCACGTTCTAAATGGCGGAGTTCAATATAATTACAGGACTTATTATCTGAACCTGGGATTTAATTGGTACAGTAAACGTAGAATTCACTCATTCCATTCAACAACAAATTATTCTTTTATGCTTGATGAAAATGGATATCTGGATTTCGATCCCGTTTTACTCATCAACCTGAATCTGCGTGCTGCCAATATTTTTGACGGACTTTCTATTAATCTTCATATTAAAAACCTGCTTAACCAGGAATATTACGGGCAAACCATAAACGCAACCTGGGGAAGTCCTAAAATTCTGCAGGATTTGCGTAGAATTGAAATTGGTTTTCAATACGGGTTTTAATTATTCGGCAAACTTAACCTCTCTTTTATCTTCTAATTGCTCTCGACTTACCAGGGCAGGCACCTACAATCTTTAAGAAAATTTTCTTATTTTCCAAAGGAACTACACGGGGACAATATGAAAAAAATACTAATGATAGCCATATCATTCGCGTTTGTATTGAACGCGCAGCAAAATCCATATCAAAGAGTTCACGATCAATATAATCTTAAAAAGAATATTGAGACTCTGGAAAAAACTGCTGAGGCACTCATGAGCCTGCATGATTGCCTTACACGCAATAGCGCCGAAGTTAATAAGCTTAACATGGAGGCTGCTAAAAAGATAAATGATGAATTATACGAAGCCTATGTTGAAGCCAGTATGAATCTTGTTGATAAAATCTATACTCCTTTTAGTTCGGCACTTGATATAACTGTAGATGTTATAAAAAACCTCGTTCTGGAAGACCCTATCTGGAAGGGGAGTCAGCGTAAAACACAATTTACAGAATTGAAAAACTCCACTGATTACAGAAATACAAAATTGAGAATTATGTACGCAACACTAAGTAAAGTTTCAGATCAGCCGCTTGCCAGATTTGATGATGACCAAAAGCCCTTACCGTTTACTAAATCGTGGTGGCGAATTGGGGACAATAAAGAAGACGATCAGTTGGAGTTGCGAATAAGAAAATTAAACATTCTTAAAAATCTCTCGAAATTGGTCTATGAGAAAACCGAGCAGGAACTGGTAAAAATTAGAACAGAACGGAGAATGGTGCTTGAGGAGTTAGCATCTGTAAAAGCTGAATCTGAAGCCAGGGAAATTCAGAACAGAAAGTCCAGCGAAAATGAAAACACTTTGTCAAGTCGGCTGTTAAAATCGAGGGGTTACATTGGCAAAAATGACAGGGGTGAAAATGTGCAGCTGCCCGGCCCGCGTGAATTGATTGAATCTAAATATCCTAACGATCCGCCTGAACTTAAAGCCGAAATTAATAAGTATAACCAGGCAAAAACTGAAGCTGAGGCGAAGGATCTCGCACTGAATGAGGAAAGGAAACGACTTTTCGAGGAGCGGAAAGCAAGACTGGCTGATGCAACAGTTTATATTGACTCGGATTGTTCCCGGTATGTTTACCCTGGCGAAAAGGTGTTAATGCTGGCAAAAGCACATCCCGAGGATGTTGAAGGCACGTTCACAATTACAGTAGATGATGCCCGCGTTGGTGGTTCAAGAGAGAAAAGTAATTTTTATAGTTTCTACTATACATTTACAAAACCTGGTGTTTATGACGTGCAGGTCCACCTGTATGATGGTCCAAATCGTATTGATACTTATACCGATCAGTGGTACGTTGAGGATATTATGCCTGCAGCACAGACCAATTCGCCATTCCCAACCTTTGCTAAGGATAACAGGCCAAAATATGATTCGAGTCTGGAGGGTACCATAAAACCTGTTTTGCAAAACCAGTATGTGAATTATTCCTTGCTCTATTCCAGCGGTGATATTTACCTTACAGGTTACTATTACACTCCTGCCGGGGAAAAAGTAAACTATAAAAGTAAACCCCTGGCTGCCGCCCTTGAAATGGCGCCTGCCGCGGGTTTAATGCTTACCAAGGGAGGAACAGGTTATCATTTTTACCAAACCACAGGTGAAACCAGTGATGGAACTCCTTATATTATTACGCGCCTGCGTGGCACAGAAATAACAGTTTTACATGAATTTAAGGCGACCTTTATTAACGTTAAAAATGCGCCGGATTATTCCAGCTATACAGTGGAGTATAGAATGACAGGTAATGGATCGCTTAAGACTTTCACATTGGACTAGTCAGGGGTAATAGAACATTTTAAAATTAGGTCTCCCGAGTTCTGGCTAAGCGCGAAATTTCTTCAAGAAGAGATTTATGATCTTCGTACTTATAGACAGGGATGGCATTTTTTTCTATTGAATAAGGTTTTGCTCCTCGCACGTCAGGTTTTCCACTGTTGTCGCCCAGGTGATGGATGGTAATAGCAATTATAGCGTTTCCTCTTTTTAAGGATTGATTTATTTCATATTCGACGTACTTGTTTTGAGCGGTGACGGCGCCAATACAGACTATAGTTACAACAGTATTTTTCAATCCTTCCTGGATAAGCTGAGCTACATGAGAATCACCCTTTTTTACAGCATCATTCCAAAAAGTAGCATCGGTAAAACCACCTGAAGATCGGGCTTGGATACCACTCATATTGCGTATCTGATTTACTCTATCAATATCTCGATTATAATCAAAGCTGAAATAAACAGTGCGTGCCAGCATGGCAAAACTCCTGATTTTTTTCGGAAACCTCTACCAATAATTTATCTTACTTATTATCGAAAAGATAGAATTATTTTTTAGCACTAAAAGAATTAAACACATACATATTTTTCTTATAGTTGAATCTCATCCTTACACGAAATGAAATTACCCACGGGGAGTAAAATCAATGTTTAGAAAGAAGCTTTCTGGTTCTATCAGATTAATGTTAGAATGCGATTGTAAAACTTCTTATTAGATATTAGATTTAATTTAGTCAATAACAATTATGGTGCCGCGGACATAGATGAAAGAAGAATACCTCGATTATTGCCGTGTAAAGAAAATATTCGATAAGGGATACGGTTTTCTTACCAGTCTCTATTTCCCTGAAAATGTTTTCTTCCACTTTTCTAAAATAAAAGATCCTACTGTTAAAAAGGAATTGGAAAAATTGAACCGTGGTGCTGTATATCTATTCTACACCTCCGAAGCAGTAAAAGGGAAGAGGCGTGTTGATAAAATATGGTTTGATCTGAAGGATGTTGAACCCTCGCTAATTAATCCTTTTGTTATGAAAATCATCGCTGAGTTAGATGAAAGCAAAATTAACATTTTTGAGCTGACTCATGTAATATTTTTACTTCGACAAGCGGGGGTCTTGAATAAGAATCAATTCGAAAAAGTACTTAATGCTGCTACTGTCAGGAAAATCCCAACCGCCATTATCCCAATGCTTACTAAAAATGAGCTGGAGAAAATTGGAAATCTTGATGAATTAATTGAAATGATGCAGGACGATAATTTATCTTATTCCGGTTTAATTAAAATAATAGTTGAGAACTTAGCATCTGGTGAGGATACACAAAAGTAGCAGATTAGTACCGTCCGAATAAATTATCGCATTCTGAAGTGGTTAGGCGGATTATGGAAAGTGTTTTTACCGAATAAAATGTAGAGGTTTGAGAATTACAGTGCCAAGGCTGTATGATTGAAGTCAGATTTCTATTGCCAACCCAGAGTAAACACAAAGGTTCTTTGTCGTCCCATGGTTCCCTTATCAAATGCAGGATTGCTTGTCGTGGTGGGGAAGAGGATGTCTTCATCAAAGATATTGGAGACTTTAGCGTTAAGGTAAAGACCGGAATCAAAGATGTTCTTAACTCTTAGGTTAGCATCAAAGACTATATGGGCTGGTACGGTGTAACCTAACCTTCCCTGCAGAGGATCACCGAGGTTAATGACGGGGTAATTATTCAAATTGTAAGAGTCGGTTCTCCAATCGGTGTACATTTCGCCCACGTAAATTGAAGAGAGTCCGAATATAAAATCCTGAGAGAATTCGTAAGAAATTTTACTATTTGCTAAGATGTGCGGAGAATATCCCAGCTCAATATCTTCAAACCCTTTTTGCAGGTTTTTGGAATTCTGGTAAGTGATATTGAAATCAAATTGAAGTGATGAAAAAATCCTTGTCTGAAGTCCGGCTTCAATTCCTACTGTAGTGACCTTACCCGCATTTGTGCTGATAATAACGCTTTGCTCATCAGTAAGGATGTTTATCCTGCTTATAAGGTTATTAAGTCTGTTATGGAAAAGGGAAAAGTTTGTTACAACATTCGGGAATATAGAGGCAGTGTAATTTAGTTCGAATGTTTCAATTTCCGCCGGTTTAAGTTGCGGACTATTATTGATTGCTACATCAAGGTTTGCCGTGGCGTGTGGTTGTTTTATAGCTTGCCCGTAGAGAAGCTTAATAATATGATTATCTTTAAAGGAGTAAATAAACCCCAAACGCGGAATAACAACAATCTCATTCTCAGGAATAAATTCACCATGAATAACAACCGGAGGCTGGTTTGTACCCAGAGTTTCCGGTTCCGGGAAGTTGAGGTTCAGATCGTATTTATATGGATTAAGTCTTTCAAACCGCACTCCACTTACTAATTTTAAGTCTTCCAGTATGCCGTAATCCAGTTGAACATAAAAAGCATTATTGACTATTAAATCCGGATAGACAATTTCCAAATTAGGCAGGTAGCCTAGTCCGGTATAATCGGCTTCAATAAGCAGATCAAACACGGTTCTTCTAAAAAGTCCGGCAACAATTGAAATATTATGAGCAGGTTTTATTCTACCAATCAATTCAATTTCATAAATATTTGCCCGGCTCCAATTGTTTGTGTAGGAATTTTCATAATAAAAATTATTATCTACCCAGTGATTATCAGAAAAAAAGCCGAATTTGGTTTCTAAGGAAAACACATCAGAAAAGGTCTTATTATAAAAGAGAGAAGCGTGGGCGTTATTGTAATGCACCCATGAGCCGTCGCCAACGCCAAAAATTGTTTCGGCAACATTTTTACGGCTATGAACCAGCCCAAAATCGAAGGTAAGATCCTTGAAAGTACCATTTATGTTAAAATACTCGCGCCTTGTTTTTAGTCGGTTTTTTGTCCTGTCGCTGTTCAGATTCCATCCTCCATCATCAGCTGTATTTGTTACAACGGAAGGATCAGTCATCATTTTAGAGAAGGGAACATCAATTCCATTATCACTTATTAAGTATCCGTTTAGTGAGAAATGAAAGTCACCGGTTTTGCCCTTAAAACCTGCATAAAGCCTGTAAATGTTTTGATTCCCGACAGAAGCGGTAACCAGGTCGGGTTCTTCATAATCACTTGAATTATTAGTTATAATATTAATGGCGCCAAAAAAGGCACCGCTTCCGTACATAACCGACATTGGTCCGCGGATAATTTCAATTCTGGAAATGGATTCAACAGGTACTTCAATTCTCTCAGTAGGATATGAATCGAGAAGTCCCTCACTTTTTTGATTCACTCCGTTGATTAGCACAATCATATTATCAAAAGCGCCGGTTGAGAAATAACCCCGTACACCAAAATTCTTCTGACCAAGCCAATTGTAATCATCAATCAGGTAAAGACCGGGTACATTTTCCAGTATCTCCTCAACCGATAAATATCCGTACTTGTTTATATCATCCTTAGTTATCAAAACAACGCTGGCTGGTACATCAGTAATCTTTTCACTCTTTTTGCCCGCGGTTGTAATTTCGATATTAAGAAGTTCTTCCAGCGACATACCGCCTAAATAACTGTAGGACTCTACTTCCTGTGCCTGCAAAAACGGAGGGAAGAGGTAAAAACAGAGGGCGAGTAATGTAAATATCTTACCTTTCATTTAATATCAACCGTTTTAAAAAAATGATCATTAAACTTACTCAGAAATAAATTACATATTTAATTTTATTATAACGATTACAAAATATAACGCATTTGCTATTTGTGTGGTTCAAGAATAATTACGCTAAATTTTATTTTTTTGTTTTTGAGAGGGGATAGATCATTTGACATTCTCATCGATTTTTTTGGAGTGATAGATGGCGCTGTAAATAAGCTGTACCGATAGACGGGGAATAGAATATTTTATAACATTATTATCTTACAACTTGATGTTAACTGTAAAAGTTGTTCCCTGACCTTTGGTGCTTTCAACCTCAATCTTGTATTTATTTAGATCACAATATTTTGCAACGAGAGCCAATCCCAAACCGTTTCCTTCAAATTTACGGGTGTACCCCTGTTCTTCCTGGGTAAAGGGAGCAAATAATTTAGGTAAGTACTCCTTAGCAATTCCAATGCCTGTATCAATTACCTTTACAGAAAGCTGATTATTTTTCTCGCTGCTAATCGCAATTTCTACACTTCCCCGGTTAGTGTATTTTAGGGCATTATCAACCAGGTTAGCAAAAAGCTGAGTTGTAGTATAAGCATCACCGAAAACAACAATATCTTTATCTACATCACTTCTCAAGGATAATTCCAGTTCTTTACTTTCAGCTTGTATCTGGAACTCAGTAATCAACGGATAAAGAATATCTTCAGTAATATTCAGATTAGTGGGACGTGTTTCAAAGGTTCCTGTTTGTAGTGACGACATGTTAAGAAGAGCGTCAATTGTTCTGATAAGTCGTCTGCCGCCGTTGTTAATCATATCAAATGAAAACCTGTAATCTTCTGGTACTAAATCCCAGACTTCATCTTTAAGAAAAGAAGTGTAACTGAGTATTGAATTTACTGGTGTTCTTATTTCGTGAGACATTTGAGCAAGGAATTCGGATTTAAAATTATCAGATTTTTCGGCAAGTTCTTTTGCGTGAATGAGAGCTGTTTCGGCTCTTTTCATTTCTGTTACATCTTCTACGATGCCTTCGATAAAAACTATTTCACCCTTCTTATTCTTAATTGCTCTTGCGCTTTCTCTCGTAGTTATTATTTCACCATTCTTTTTTACCCATTCTGCCTCAAAGCCCTTTACTTCTCCATGCTTTTGAAGAATTTTAATGAACTTATCCCTTGTTTTGGCTACCCGGTAAACTCCACTCGCGTTGCTCTTTTTTTCTGTAACCGGATCGTAACCAAGCATTTTAGTTAATGCCTCATTCTCCATTAATATTTTACCACTTATTGTTGTACGGTAAATGCCAACCGTGGCATTTGCCACAAATTCCCTGAATCTTTTCTCATTTTCCGAAAGAGCCTGTTCAGCCTGCTTATGCGCCGTATTGTCAATAATTACTTCAAGTATGAGGTTTTCATTATTCAAAACTATTGGAACTATACTTGCAAGAATATATTTTCTTTTCCCATTTCTCACAATAGTTTTTCCCTCTAAAATACTTATTCCGGAGGAAGCCATTTCTCTCGTACTTTTACCTTTCTTATCCGTTATATAAAATTTAGTTGATTCCTGACCAACAATATCTTTCTCGTCCGCCAGGCTTAATATTGATAAAGCAGTTCTGTTAACTCTTTTAATCTTTTTGTTTTCATCTACTACCAATACCCCAACAGGTAAAAGTTTAACAATTGTATTTAGCGCCTTTTCGGATTGCTCGATTTTCTGTTCGTATCGTTTTCTCTCGGCAATATTTGCTTCCAGTTCATCGTTACGGTTGTTTATTTTTTTTACCTTTTGCCTGAAAAGGAATAGCACTGCCGATGCAATTAAAACGCTTAATAATGTTAAGAACCAGGGTGTTTGCCAAAACGGTGTTCGTATTATAAAATTGAATGACGCTTCTGAATTATTCCATACACCATTTTCTGTGCTTGCGGTTACCACAAAAGTATACTCGCCCGAGGGCAAATTTGGATATGTTATTGTTCTGTCTTTTGTTGGCGGCGACCAGTCTTTATCAATTCCATTGAGTCTGTATCTGTAAAATACTTTAGGACCACTTACCAGATTTATACCTGCAAATTTGAATGTTAGATAGTTTTGGTCATGTTCGAAAACTAAGTCCTTGTCTCCAACCGGATCAGAAAAAAAAGTATTCCCAATGATAGTTGAATCGTATCCGTTGAACTGAAGGTGGACATCGGTAATGATAACATTTGTTTTTTCGGTTTCTTTTTTCTCGAAATTAAGACCGTTTTTTACCAGACCATTAGAGGTTCCGAACCATAGATTATTGTGTTCATCAAAATAAGCTGCATTTTGAGTGCATTCGTTACGTAAAATGCCATCATTCTTATGATAGGACAGAACTTTTTTTTGTCCGGAAGAATGATATGCCATTAAATCTATCTCATTAATCCCTTTATTTGTACCAACAAATAAATTATCCCCGTTTATTCTCGTGAAAAGTATAAAATCATTTCCAAGAGCGTCTTTTTCCGAAATTTGGTCAAAAGATTTTCCGGGATTGAGCTCATTTAACGAGAATTTTATGAGCCCGTTGCCGTTAGTTCCAAACCAAATATTCTTGTGGGAATCCTCAACAATACCGGTTATACCATATCCATCGAGATATTCTTTCCCTATATCATTTTTGAAGGTTTTGCCGTCATAGAAACTGATACCGATATCTGTCCCAAACCAGTAGTTACCCTGGCTATCTTCCAGAATTGACCAAACGGTAAGATACTTCAGTCCATCTTTTACAGTAAATAATCTGAAAGTGTTACCATCATATTTACAGACTCCCTCCCAGTAGCAGCCGAACCAAATATTTCCCTCTTTATCTTCATAAATGGTATTAATCTCATCATCAACAAAACCATTGGATTTATCAAATTTTGTTATCCCATCTTTATTAATTCTTAATGCTCCGCTACTTGTTCCAAGCCACAAATTATTTTTTGAATCTTTTAATATGGTCCAAACGGAGATGTCTGAAAATGAATTAACGGAAAAATAATTCTGCAATTTTCCGTTTGCGAATTTTTTTAATCCGTGTTTTTCAAATCCGAGAATGATTTCGCCGCTCAGATCCGAGTTAATAGCCCAAACATCCTTAAAAATAGGATTCTTATTGTATATTACTGTCGACTGATGTCTAAAACAAGAAAGCCCCTTGTCTGTTCCTACCCAGATGCTGCCTTGATTATCCTCGTAGACGTACCAGATCTTATTGTCAGCAAGACCGTTTTCTTCCGTAAAATTTGCAAAAGAACCATTAGAATATTTGCTTAATCCATTTTTGGTTCCAAACCAAATGTTATTTTTTGAATCCTCAAATATTGTGAGTACTGAATTATCAACCAGTCCGTTGGTTTTTGAAAATGAGCTGGAAATTTTTGAGTTCTCAAACTTGTTAACTCCATGTTCTGTTCCAATAAGAATTGAACCGTCACTGCTTTTTAACAACGAATTTACTTTATTATCCAGAAGACCATCTTTTGTTGTGAAATGATGAAACTCTTTGAAATTATAAACGAATAAGCCTTTCCGGGTTCCAATAACTAAATTCCCGAAATTATCTTCGCAAATGGCAAAAACCTGATAGTTGTCAATTTCCGGATATGTAATGAAAGATTTTTCTCCCTCATCACTAAAAAGAGAAAGCCCCATGGTAGTGCCTATCCATATATCACCCACAGATGACTCATAGATGTTCCATACTTCTTCACCAGCTAATCCATCTTCGATATGATAGTTTTTAATGCCTTCGCTCGAAAGGACACTTATACCGTTTGATGTACCAACCCAAATTCTGTCTTTGGAATCGATTTTTAAGGTATTCAAACTACTACCGGCTAAACCATCCCGAGCGGAAATAATTTTAAATTCTTTCCCATCAAACATATTTAATCCGCCACCTGCCGTGGCGGCTAATAAATATCCGTTTGAATCCTGTGTGATTGAGAAGACTTGCGAGCCGGCCAGCCCATCTTCTATAGTGAAATGGACAAAGTTATAGCTTTGGGCAAACAATTCGCTTAAGAAAAGAAACATTACAATAAAATATCTCAAGTCTGCTCCCTTTTGGCTTTTATTAATTAGTATCGATAAAAGCCTGTGATAGTTGAGAGGGAAGGACTTAAAAAATGATGTCGATTAGAGCTTAAATATGTGAGCTGAGGCGTATTAAATGTTTCTCTGATCACTTTCCAGTTTGGAATGAGGGGAGTGATTAGACACTCCCCTCAATTATTGTTCTTCCGGTTTCAATTCTTTAATAACATCCATACTTACCCAAAAGGTACTAAGCACACCGGTTCGTGAACTTTCAAAGAAGAGGTATTTACTATCGGGGGAGACGCTTGCTGTCATTTCACCAAAGTCCGTGTTAACATCATGACCAATTTTAACACCTTTTGTCCAGCCGCCATCTTTTGTTTTGAAGCTGACATATAAATCTGTCTCCGCACTCCGTTCAACTCTACCATCGTAAATCAAATAGCTTTCATCCGGTGCAATAAAGGGGTGTGCAATTCCGACAAGAAAATTTATGTTCTCACCTAGCTTTTCCTCCGGTTCAAAATCCGTTCCGTTCCAAATTCTTTTTGCCAGACTCCCGTTATCGGTAAGAGCTGTGTAATAGATAGTGCCATTATTCGAAGCTGAAACGTACATCATGTTAGTGCCAATATATTCAGGTTCGCTCCATCCAATTGTAGTTTTATCCATAACCCAGATATCTGAATGAACATTGTTTTCAGTTTCGCCTGGTTTTGGTCTGCGGCTGCCGTAGTAAAGCTTAGCGCCATCGGGTGAAATGTGAGGTTCATATTCGAATGCATCGTAGGTGAAGGGCGCTAACTGAGGCATGATCCATTTATCATTTTTAATTTTTGTAAACCATATGCGTTGTTGACCAACTGCTGTGGCTGGACGGCGTGTGAAATAAAACTCCTTTGCATCCGGCGTGAACGCCATTGAAAATTCATGGTGATCAAAAGTGGAAACTATTCCCGGGGCAAATAATTTGGGCTCCAGACCCGGAGGAGTTTCACCCATGTAGAGTCCGGAAGATTCAAATTTATAATCAGAATTATCTGCGCCATTTGCGATTAAGAATTTAACCAATTCGCTGTTATCAGACTCTTTTGCATAGTGAATGGCTTTTTTGCCGAAACTTGATTCTTCTTCAATGAGGGCGCCATTTTGTACCAGTACGCGTGCCGTCTCAAGATGGCCATATTTACTCGCCAAATGCAAGGGTGTTAGCATGTATAGGTTTTTCCCGTTTACATCGGCTTTAGCTTCAATTAGTTTTTTAACAATTTCAGTAATTCCACCAGACGCTGCGGTGTGAAGTGATGAGCCCCCGGTTAATGGAATAAAATCCAGACCTACCCCCTTTTCCAACAGGAGGTTTACAATTTTTACGTTTCCAGATGATGCAGCGCTAATCATAGATATTCCGCCATTTTCAGGGTCGGTGTTTACTTCCGCGCCATTATTCAATAACAAATCAATGGTTGAAGACCGACGGTTATTTACAGCATAAACCAAAGGAGTATTTTGGGAAAGATTGACTGCATTAATCTCAGCGCCAATTTCGAGTAGGTAAGCTGCTATTTCGTCGCGTCCTCTGAATGCCGCCCAATGCAGGGGAGTATCTCCATCAACGTCTTTTGCTTGTATATCTGCATTATTTTCGACCAGAAATTTAACTATATCCAGGTTCCCGGCGTCACAAGCAATGTGGAAGGCGGTACGATTGCCGTCCATCGCATCTGTGATTTTAGCTGGATCATTTTCTAAGATGGATTTTGCCTCTTGCAGGTTTCCCTGCCTTACTGCGTTGATCAATTCCTGTGAATGAGTTATGGATGTACCAAGGACAAGTAATACAAATATAAAGACTACATTTTTCAACTTATTCCCCCCGAATAATTATTGAATGGTTTTGTAGAGATTTTAAGAGATTCATTAAAAGATACAAATCCGGGACGAGAAATAATATTGTAAAATAATTCCCTTAGTAACTTTTGAAAGAGGACACGAATTTGTTAGTCAGTGCGATCGCATTTGGAAACCCGCGATAACATATTATTCAAACACTATGGCTTAGTAAGCTCTTCAAGTTCTGTTAGATATTTCATAGCGAACTCATTGCTGGTGCCGCACATTTCAAGTGAAGCCTTTAATCCGCGACAGACTTCAGGATAATTTTCCTCTCCGTGAACTTTGCATGCATTATCTTTCGTAAGATTAACACACCTTTCCCCGGCTTTTTTCCCCATAGGCATTCCGGGTAAGGGTGAGGAGATTGATATCGCAATACAGCATGCAGCGCATCCTTTTCTACATTCCATAAATATCCAAAGCATGTTAAAGAAAACAGGGCTATAGACTATGTCTCCCTGTTTGTTGCAGTAATATTATTAATTTCCAACCTAAAAACATAACCCTGGCAAAATTGAGATGAATTTCTCCCTATTCTCCTCTAGGACTTTGAAGTTGACCCAAATATGCCGTGAATGAGGCTTTTCCTTGTGCCGGGAGGTAGTCCAGTAAAATTGATCTAATAAAACCATTTTATGTATATTTATTAGCTGTAATTTTCAGTGCTGTAAGGTTTCAGGGTGGAAATACTTTTTTTAACGAATTTTAACATTATTTACCGGAAACTTTTCTTTACGCTCATTGTAGAAAGCAAGTTGATTGAGACAGTTAAATCAAATTTGAGGGAATAAATTGGAAATAACAGAATTAAACGAAAAGATTAAACAGGAAAGTGTTTTTGTAGACACATTGTTTAATGAGATTGGTAAAGTAATCATTGGGCAGAAAGACATGGTCGAACGCCTTGTGATAGGACTTTTGGCAAATGGTCACATTCTTCTCGAAGGTGTTCCCGGTCTGGCAAAAACCCTGGCTATTAACACATTGGCAAATTCGATGAAGGCTAAATTTCAGAGAATTCAGTTCACACCTGATCTGTTACCGGCAGATTTACTTGGTACACTGGTATTCAATCAGAAGGAAGGTAACTTTACTATTAAGAAGGGACCTATCTTTGCCAACTTCATTCTTGCCGATGAGATTAACCGTGCCCCGGCAAAGGTGCAGTCAGCTTTACTTGAAGCAATGCAGGAACGCCAGGTTACAATTGGTCAGGAGACCTTCAAACTGGATGAACCATTTTTGGTGCTTGCTACACAAAACCCAATTGAACAGGAAGGTACTTACCCGCTTCCTGAAGCACAGGTTGACCGTTTTATGCTGAAGGTTAAAATTACTTATCCTGAACGGGATGAAGAATTGCAAATTATGCGTCAGAACGTTGGTGGTAGTTTTAAGGAGATTAATCAGGTTATCTCGCCTAATGATATTATTAAATCACGGAAACTCGTCCAGGAAGTTTATGTAGATGAAAAAATAGAGAAATATATATTAGATATAGTTTTCGCGACCCGCGACCCTCAGTCCTATGGATTGCCGGATCTTGCTGACCTGATAAGTTATGGCGGATCACCTCGTGCGACTATTAACCTTGCATTAGGCGCCAAAGCTATGGCATTTATAAAACGACGTGGTTACGTAATCCCTGAAGATGTTCGCGCAATTTGTATGGATGTACTTCGTCACCGTGTTGCTGTTACTTATGAGGCTGAAGCGGAAGATATTACTTCTGAAAACATTGTAGAACAAATTTTGAATAAAGTTGAAGTGCCGTAGGGGTGAGTATTGAGTAATAAGAAGTGAATGGTCAATAGTCAATAGTGAATGGAAAGAATAACTAAACTATTATACGTGTTATGTTAACAAGAGAATTATTAAAACAAGTACGCCAGATTGAAATCAGAACCCGCGGGATTGTGAACGAGGTTTTCTCCGGTGAATACCATTCCGTCTTTAAAGGGCGTGGTATGGAATTCTCCGAGGTTCGCGAGTACCAGATAGGGGATGATATCAGGAGTATTGACTGGAACGTGTCGGCCCGCATGGGGCATCCCTATATAAAAGTATTCGAGGAAGAACGTGAACTTACGGTAATGCTGATTGTTGATATGTCGGGTTCCCTTGTTTTCGGTACAGTTGAAAAAACCAAACAGCGAATTGCCGCTGAGTTAAGCGCTATCCTTGCCTTCTCTGCCATGAAAAATAATGATAAGGTAGGACTAATATTATTTACAGATCGAATAGAAAAATTTGTTCCTCCCCGCAAGGGAAGAAGTCATGTTCTTCGCATTATTCGGGAATTGTTATCATTCGAGCCTCAGGGCAACACTACTGATTTGAAAACTGCGCTTGAGTATTTTAATCATACAATTAAAAAGAAAAGTATAGCCTTTTTAATCTCGGATTTTATTGATGATGGTTATAATAAGATTCTAAAAATTGTTGGTCGAAAACATGATCTTATTGGTGTTATCTTAAAAGACCCCAGAGAGGAAGATCTGCCGGATGCAGGACTTATAAAATTCCGGGATGCAGAAACAGGAATTGTCCGCTACATCGATTCGAGTAACAAGCATGTTCAGGATTATTTCAATGATTACATTAGTCAGCGTGACGAACAGCGCAAACAATTATTCATATCAAGTCGGTTAGATTCCATAGTTATTAACGCGGGTGAATCATACATTAAACCGCTGGTGAATTTCTTTAAGCTTCGTGAGAAAAGATGGTAAGGTATATAAGGTTTTTATTAGTATTTATTCTATTTGCTGGCAGGTTATATTCTCAGTCAATTGAAGTCTATGCCTCTACAGACACAACTCAATACGTGGTTGGTGACTATATCACATACCAGGTTGAGCTTCAGTATGATAATTCCATCACCGTTTTTATGCCTGTCGTTCAGGACACTATAAAGGTTCTGGATTTCATAAAAGAGAACAAGCCTGTAAGGCAGGTTTCCGAGAGCAAAACTCAGGAAATTTACACTTACGTTTTTTCTAAATACGATTCCTCTGCGGTAACAATTCCCTCTATTCCCATAGGATTTACCGTTGGTGCTGAAACTGAAAAAAGTATAATAAACACTAATGAAGTTGATATTCTCGTCCGCACTTTGGAAGTTGACCCCAGTGCCGATATATTTGATGTTAAAGCCCCCTTATGGATAGGGCTCAACTGGTGGATGATAATTATTGTCTGTCTTCTGATCCTCATTCTATTGGGTGGCGGTTATTATGTTTATAAAAAGTATTTCAAAAAAGAAGATATAATTCCGAAGAAAGTTATTGTGAAAATTCCCCCTTATAAAATTGCTCTACAATCATTAGTTGATCTGGAAGAAAGGAAGTTATGGCAGGCTGGTGAAATTAAAGAATACCATTCGGAAATAACCGGAATTATAAGACGCTATTTTGAAGATAGATTTTTTGTCCAGGCGCTTGAAATGCCATCATCAGAACTTTTAGCCGAAATGAAAGATGTTAAAGAGATGCAGCCCATTTTTGATACGACCAGGAACTTCCTTGAGAATGCCGATATGGTAAAATTCGCAAAGTTTAAGCCAATGGCGTCTGTAAACGAAGAGATGATGAAACAGGCCTATTATATAGTAAGAGAAACGAAACAGGAAGAATTACAGGAAAAGAACGAGACTGAAAATGTTTAGTGAAATAAATTTTGCATATCCATATGTCTTATATTTTTTGCTGACAATACCATTAGCAATTTTTTGGTATATCAGAAGACGAGGTAATGCTACACCGGATATTACATATTCTTCTCTTTCAGTGTTCGATGGCTTAAAACCTACTTTAAAAGAGAGAGCGCAGCATTTGCCTTTCATTCTTAGAATGATAGCTTTAACCCTGCTTATTACTGCGCTGGCAAGGCCTCAAACATTTTCAAGCGGTGAAGACATTTATACGGAAGGTATAGACATAGCCATGCTGCTGGATATTTCAGGCTCTATGCTGGCTGAAGATTTTAAGCCCAACAGACTTGAAGCCGCCAAAAACGTAATTGATGAATTTGTAGCCGGGCGGACAACAGACAAAATAGGGCTCGTGATTTTTGCAGCAGAAAGTTTTACACAGTGTCCCTTAACAGTTGATTATTCGGTTTTAAGAAATTTGCTTAGTGAAATAAAAAGCGGGATGATTGATGACGGAACTGCTATCGGCACAGCCATTGCAAATGGGGTGAACCGTTTGAAAGATAGTGATTCCAAAAGTAAAGTAATTATCCTTATAACAGATGGCGTGAGCAACAGCGGCGAGATTGATCCAGTTACAGCTGCCCAGATTGCCGAAAAATTTGGAATACGAATTTATACTGTTGGTGTAGGAACCAAGGGGGAAGCTCCTTATCCGGTGCAGACGCCCTGGGGCATCAGATATCAGAATGTGCCTGTAGAAATTGATGAGGCAACTTTGAGCAAGGTGGCTGATATAACCGAGGGGAAATATTTCCGTGCAACCAACAACCAGAAATTAAGAGAAATTTACACCGAGATAGACGCGCTTGAAAAAACCCGTGTTGAAATAACTTCTTACAGAAATGCTACGGAGTTATTCTATGGTTGGGTTGGGGCAGGATTGTTTTTTCTACTCCTGGAATTTGGATTAGTGCGAACCTATTTGCGTGGATTACCATCATAAGAGAATAGTATATGTTTAGATTTGCACATACAGAATATTTACACTTATTATACCTGATTCCGATACTTACACTGTTGTTCTGGTGGTCGTATAGAAGTCAGTCTAAGTTATTGAAGGCATTTGCCAACAGTAAGTTGCAAAGAGTGTTATATCCGCTGCGAAGCGGATTTAAAAATATATTCAAGTTTACTCTTGTTCTAACTTCCATTACTATGGTGATATTCGCTCTGGCTAATCCCCAGATTGGATCAAAAATAGAAGAAGTTAAACAGGTTGGTATCGACGTCTATATTCTGCTTGATGTTTCTCTCAGTATGACAGCGGAAGACATTAAGCCGAGCAGACTTGAGAAAGCAAAACATGAAATTTCAAAACTGATTCATAGATTACGTGGTGATAGAATAGGACTTATTGTTTTTAGCGGAGAGGCATTTGTACAATTCCCGCTAACGACAGATTACTCTGCAGCCAATCTTTTTTTAAACGCTGTTGATGTTACTAGTGTCCCACAACCGGGAACTGCAATTGCTCCAGCAATCGAGCTTGCATTAAAGTCGTTCCCTGCTGAGGATGAAACAAAAAAAGCTATTATTGTTATAACAGATGGCGAGAATCACGAGGGTGATTTAAATTCAATTGCCGAAAGCGCTGTAGATCAGGGAGCAGGAATATATGCAATTGGACTTGGATCACCAGCCGGGGTTCCTATTCCGCTAAAAGATGCTGCGGGTAAACAAACCGGTTACAAGCAGGACAGAAAAGGCGAGACGGTTCTTACAAAATTAGATGAAGCTACATTACAGGAAATGACAGACCTTGGTAACGGAACATATTACCGTGGCACAAACACTGATGATGAGCTTGATAAAATTTACAGGGACCTTTCAAAAATTGAAGAGACTGAATTTGGAGCGACAAAAATTACAGAATATGAAGACCGGTTTTATTATTTCTTGATTCCGGCTTTATTATTGCTATTTTTTGAATTGTTTATTTCGTCTAATAAATCAAAATTATTTAAGAAGTTTGATGAGTCGATTGGTTAAGAATATGAGAAAAGTTTTATCCTTAATATTTATTCTTCCGGTTATGGTTTTTGCGCAGGATGCCAGAAGCAGCATTAATGACGGCGTTGAGTTATATAACCAGGAAAAATACACTGAAGCGGAATCCAAATTTATGGATGGGCTAAATGAGGATTATGAAACGTTTGAAGGACATTTTAACCTTGGTGACGCTTACTATAAGCAGGGTAAATTTGAAGATGCATTGAAAGCTTATCAAAATGCCATGGCTCTTTCAAAGGATGATAAGCAGCGTTCTCAAATTTACCATAACGTCGGCAATACTTTTGTAAAAGATAAAAAACTGAAAGAAGGCATTGAAGCCTATAAAAATTCATTAAGACTTGATCCTACTGATAACGAGACAAAGTACAATTTATCTTATGCCCTTAGACAACAGCAGCAGCAAGATCAGCAGCAAAAGCAGAACCAAGATCAGGATAAAGACAAAGATAAGAACAAGGATAAGGATCAACAAAAGCAGGATCAGCAGAAGCAAGATCAGAAACAGGATGAAAATAAAGATAAAGATCAGAAGCAGGATGAACAAAACCAGGATCAGGAACAGCAGCAACCTCAGCCTAAGGATCAAATGTCGAAAGAGGAAGCACAGAGAATATTAGAAGCATTGAAGAACAATGAAACGGATTTACAGAAAAAGCTGCGTAAGAAAAAATCAAAAGTGATTAAGAAAGAGAAAGACTGGTAATAAATAGAAAATGCTAAAAAGAAGCTTAAACATATTATTTATTCTGCTTGCTCTGGCGGGCACAAGAGTATTCGCTCAGGAATTTACTTCCTCTGTAGATAAAAGTAAGGTAGGAGAGAATGAAACTTTCCAGGTATACTTTACTTTCAAGGGTCAGAACACCAACGGATTAAGAAATTTTTCCGCTCCTTCATTTACCGGGTTCAGGGTGCTCTCGGGTCCAAACCAATCTACCAGCATGCAATACATCAATGGTGCTATGTCAAGTTCGGTTACGTATTCGTTTTATCTTCAGGGAAGTGAAATTGGAAAGTATACAATAGAAGCAGCCTCGATTGAATATAATGGAACCCGTATTACCACCGAGCCTATTGTAGTTGAAGTTGTTAAAGGATCCGCCCCTGGTCAAAAGCAAAACACTAACAGCAGCGGTCAGGCGTCCGGTGGTATATCAAATGAAGAATTGGCTGAAAACGTTTTTATTCGTGCAATACCGGACAGACAATCTGTGCTCCTGGGTCAGCAGGTTACGGTTACATATAAGTTATATACCAGACTGAACATTAATTCTCCTCAAATATCAAAGCTCCCTTCTTATCAGGGATTTTGGTCGGAAGAACTTGAGATGAATAATAACATCTATTTTACGGAGGAGATGTATAATAATATTCGTTTCAGAACCGCTGTACTAAAAACAGTGGCTCTTTTCCCCTCGAAAACCGGCGAACTTTCTGTTACTCCTTTTGAGTTAACGGTTCCGGTAATGATTAAAAAGAAGCGCAGTAATGATCCTTTCGATCAGTTTTTTAACGATTCATTTTTTGGAAGAACTGAAACGGTTGAGTTTAAAGCTGTTTCCAATACTCTTAAAATACAGGTTAATGCTTTGCCATCTCAGGGTGTGCCGTCATCATTTAAGGGTGCGGTTGGTAAATTTTCTTTCCGAACGGAATTTGATAAATCTGAGGTTAAGACTAACGAAAGCATCACACTTCGTGTTACAATAAATGGCACGGGAAACATCAAATTACTGGATGTTCCTAAACCACAATTACCACCGGGGTTTGAGCAGTATGAACCGAAAGTATCTGAAACCATAGCGCGTAAAGGAGCAATATCAGGTACAAAAGTTGTCGAGTACCTCTTGGTTCCGAGAATACCTGGCACAAAGAAAATACCACCAATAGAATTTTCTTTTTTCGATTTAGATCAAAAAAGATATGTAACACTTGCTACACCCGAGCACATTTTAACCGTTGCCGAGGGTGAAGGCGATTACGAGATGGCTGGTAACGGGCTTTCGAAAGAAGATGTTAAGTTATTAAGTGAAGATATAAGATATATTAGATTGTCCTCCTTCGATCTGGAAAAGAAAAAAGATTTTAGAGCGGTTGGAGCCTGGTTCTGGCTCGGATTAATTTTACCTGCTCTTATCCTTGGAGTAGTTCTTGGAATAAAGAAGCGAAACGATACTCTGCATGGCAACGTAACATTGTTGAAGTACAGAAAAGCTGAAAAACAGGCACGCGGCAGACTTAAGGCAGCTAAGAAAGAACTCTCAACTGGCGATCTCACTAATTTTTATTCCGAACTTTCCCAGGCGCTGTTCGGATATCTTGAAGATAAACTGGGAATACAAAAATCAGATTTCACTCTTGAGAAAGCGGTTGCGGAGCTGACCAGAAGGGGAGTGGACGAAGTACTTGTTTCCAGCGTTAAAGAAATATCAGAAAAATGTGAGTTCGCCAGATTTGCCCCTTCAGCTCAAAATTCAGTTTCGGCTAATGAATTGTATGAAGAATCAGTTTCTTTAATAGTAACTCTGGAAGATAAAATTTTAGTTAAAAGAAAATAGACGAAATGAAAAATTATTATATCTCAATTGTTATTTTGCTTCTCACACTCTCAGTAACTGTATCCGCTCAGTTTGATGACCTGATGGAGAAGGGAAATAATTTCTATAAGAATGAACAATATGAAGATGCAATATCTCTCTACAAAAGAATTTTAGATAACGGATACGATAGCGGTGCCCTATATTACAACATCGGTAATAGCTATTTCAGACTTGGTGAGCTTGGTTACGCCATCCTGAATTATGAGAAGGCAATTAAAATTGATCCCGGTAATGAAGATGCTCACTATAATCTCCGTTTGGTTAATGCCCGTATAGTTGACAGAATCAAAGAGTTGCCAGATGTTCCAATAATGGCTTACTGGGATATTATAGTTACTTCATTTTCACTAAACGGATGGCTGACAATATTTTTGGTGTTTTGGATTTTGCTTTTAGCTTCTGTTGCTGTTTATTATCTGGTTGGCAGGGCAAAGGTTCAAAGATTTGCTCTTATGTATGGTCTTTTCAATATTACAATGATTATCATCGTGGGGATTTTTCTGCTCTCAAGTCTCCATCTCGAAAGCGCTACTGATTATGGTATTTTGCTTAAATCTACAGTAACGGCAAAATCTTCGCCTGACGCGAATCAGGCGGATGCCTTTGTAATTCATGAAGGAATAAAATTCCAGATTGAAGAGGAATCTTCTGACTGGACGAGAATAAAACTTGCAGACGGTAAAGTCGGATGGCTGCCTAATGATTCCTTTGAAGCCATTTAAGGATCCCGCATGACTGAACTCGCTAAGGACTACAATTCTAAAAAGTATAACAACATAAAACTTGGTATAGGAATCGGGAAAGCAGCAGCGTCATTTTTGTTACTCCTTTATTTTGTTGTCAGCGGCTATAGTCTTTATCTGGAACGATTCCTATCACTCTATATCGAAAATGGTTATCTCCTCTTTACGGCATTTACAATTATACTTGGTGTAATTTCAGCATCCATCTTCTTTCCCATAAACTTTTACGCGGAATATCTTTTGGAGCATCAATATAATCTTTCCAACCAGACTTTTGGCGGATGGCTCTGGGAGGGTTTTAAGGGGTTGCTGGTTGGCGGAGTAATTGGTATTCCACTACTTCTGGTTTTCTTCTGGTCCTTAAATACCTTTTTGGAAAATTGGTGGCTTCCATTCGCAATAATAGTCTTTGTGGTTTCGGTTATTCTAGCCCGGATAGTTCCGCTGGTTATCATGCCTCTTTTTTATAAGATAACTCCTATTGAGGATGAAGATCTTAAGGAAAGAATTATCAACCTGAGTGAAAAAGTCGGGATGAAGGTGGAGAACGTTTTTACCTTTAACATGAGCAAGAATACCAAGAAAGCGAACGCGGCGTTTACCGGATTAGGCAAAACAAAAAGAATATTATTAGGTGATACTCTGCTGGAAAATTTTACGAACGATGAAATTGAAACCGTTATCGCCCATGAACTGGGGCATTATAAACATAAACATATAGTTAAGAATATTGCCATCGGTACTTTTTTCAGTTTCATCACCTTTTACCTCATCGCAACCCTATACTCGGTATCGCTGGATTGGTTCGGTTTTATCACCATTACCCAAATTGCCGCGTTTCCTCTGCTTTCCTTATGGGGCATTATAATTGGATTAGTGCAAAGCCCTGTTTCAAATATTATATCAAGAAAGTTTGAATATGAAGCTGATGAATACGCCATCTCATCAACAGGTAAAACTGAAGCTTTCATAAAAACTTTAGAAAAGTTAACAGACCAAAACCTGGGTGATAAAGAACCACACCCCTTTGTAGAATGGTTTTTTTACAGCCATCCCTCAATAAAAAAACGAACTGCGCAAATTGAGTCGCTTAAAAGTTCAAGGTCTCAGGTTTCAGGTTAGCGGGTCTGACAGAGTATTAGAACTCACTTTTGAGCACTTATGATGGTATTGATCTTTTCCATTCTTTCACTTCTGATCTTCTAAATTCATTTGCACACTTTTGCCTGTTTATCAATTCCTCTCTTTATAATGCCTACTTCTCTTCTAGTGGAATTTTGCATTTGCTCTTTTATTCAATTCGGAATTCTGGATTATCTGCCTCGTCCTGAAAAATGTATGCGAAAAAAGGTGTATACTAATGAAAGAAATAGGCATTTACGATAATTCTAATAAAATCAGACAATATTTGCGCGATGCTTACTATGATGCTGGCACTCTTTATGTAATATTGGTTGTGGATTAATGTTAACATTGTTGTTAAATCAACCGGATTAAATGCTGGCAACGGAACCAGATCTACAGTTACCTCCCCGAATGATAAGAAAAGTCTGGAAGTCTTGTAAGCGAAAATATCAAAATCGGTGTCTCAATTTACAATTTATTGGGCGCTTAATATTATCTGACTAAAAATAAATCATTTCCTTTCGACTATAAGCAAAAGAATAGAAGTTGCACTGTTAATCTAGAAGTTAGTTTTTAATAAAACAGGTTGTTTTTTTAAATAAAAGCAGATAAAAAGCTCTTTTTTGCTTTTGCCTCTTCATTTGAAGTTTTTTTAATCATCAACTCGGAGAAAATATGAAAAAGTTTTTCTGTTTAATAATTTTTTTCTTGTTCCTAATTCCTCTAACATCTTTTGCTCAAACAGAAGCTGAAGAAGATTCTTCAAAAAGCTATTCCGTTTCTATTGAATATCTTACGCTCGAAGATTTGCTCGAATTAGGGTTAGTCAGTTCCTCAAAAATTGAACAACGTGCAATTGAATCACCTTCAGTTATTTCTGTTATAACTTCACAACAAATTGAAGAATATGGCTGGATTAGCGCAAACAACATTTTAAGTAAGCAGCCCGGTTTTGGACCCGCTCAGGATTATGATAGAAACACTGTCAGCTCCCGAGGTTTTTTTGAAGGGTGGAATAATAATCATATTCTTATGCTTGTTGATGGTATTCCCATGAACGATAATCTTTATGGTTCAGCTTATACCTGGGAAATTAGTCCACTAATATTTGCAAAAAACATTGAGGTTTTACGCGGACCCGGTTCAGCATTATACGGATCGAACGCCACAAACGGTGTAGTTCAAATTAATACCATTTCTGCTTCTGATTTAAAAGGCGCCGGAAAAGCTGAAACAAAATTCGGCAATAACGGAAAAAGGGTTTATAATTTTATCATTGGAAATGATTTTTCAAAATTCTCAATAGTAAGTGCTTTCAGCCACTCACAGTCCCTCGGTAATGAAAATAGTTCCTATGATGGCTCCGGAGAGACGGATGCTAATGGTAACCCGCTAAAATTCGTAACCAGCGACCAACGTCAGAATAATTATTTCTGGACAAAAATTACTGGTAAAGACAACCTTTCTGATTTGTCCTTACAATATCACTATCAACAGTGGGAGTTTCAAACTGGCCATGGTTGGCTGTGGTTTGCTCCGGACTTTAGAGAATCAATGAAAGAAAGCAGGCAAATAATTTCTCTCAATTATTCTCCGCAAATTAGTGAAAATGTTTCTGCAGAGTTTTTAGCTAGATATCAGATTCATAACATTGACTGGAATACACGTTTTTACAGAGAAGATGCTTTTGGGGGATACTATCCTGCCGGAATGTGGGAATATCTTGATACTAAAGCCGAGGATTTATTTGCCCGCGCGCAACTAACATTTTCGCTGGATAAAAACGCATCAATTCTTACAGGTATTGAAACTGACTTCTTCTTCTATAATGGCGACAATGAACATTACTCCAATATAGATGTGGATGTGACCGCTGAACCCTTTGCTGATAACCGCATTCAGAAATTAGGTCCCTGGCTTGACTATATTAACGGACAAACAGTAAAGAACGTTGGAGTATATGGACAGTTTATGTCCGGAGACCTTTTAGCTGATAACCTGTCAGTTACTTTAGGAGCCCGTTACGATGTTCAGTTTTTTGATTACAATAAAATAAATACTCCGGGCACTCCAACAGAGTCGAAGGATTTCTCCCAGTTTAGTCCGCGCGTAGCCCTTGTTTACATGGCTGATAAAGATCTTGCATTAAAGGCTATGTGGGGTAAAGCATTCAGGGCTCCTTCACCAACAGAGATGTTCGGAGCGCATACATGGACTCTTGGCTCTAACATCGAACAGGTAAAACCGGAAATTATAACCACAGCAGAATTTGCCGTAGACTGGATTATAAACAAATATTTCAATTGGCGTACAAACATATTCCATACAAAGTTTGAGAATCAAATTGCCTACAGCGCACAGAACAATAATCTAAGTACAAACGTATACAGCCTTACAAATCAGGGATTTGAAACTGAATTGTTGTTTGGTTACGAGGGATTAAACGGATTCTTAAACTTCTCTTATGTTAAAAGGGTAGATGAGGAGATTCAGGATATTACAATAGCGCAAAGTGAGGATCTTACCTGGGAACCACCTATGAAGATTAATTTTGGCGCATCATATCATTTTGATAAGTTTCATATTGCTCTTAGCGGACATTTTCAGGCTGCCGTTGATAGAAGAGACAGTGATAAAGGAGTTCAGGAATTACCACTTGGGGTTGGTGTATCATTTGACATGGACCAATACAGAGGACCACAAGTTGATAACTGGTTTACAGTAGATTTTAACGGAAGCTACAAAGTAAGTGAATTTGTAAAATTAGGTGTGTCTGTCTTTAATTTATTTGATAAGGAATACTTCCTTGTTAAAAATATTGGCTTCCCATTTGATTATCAACAAACCGGAAGAAGATATACAATTAATTGCGCGCTGACTTTATAGAAGTGTAATTTTAATACTATGAACTCAATTTGAAAAAGGGTAATCAACATTAGCTGATTGCCCTTTTTATTGCAATTATCAAATAATGATTTTCAACATATTCGATTTTAACAATAGAATAACCTGCCTATGCCGGCAGGCAGGTTCAGCAATGAAACAATTTCTCCCCAATTCAAAATTCAAAATTAAAATTTCTAAATTATCTTTTCATCTTTTCATCTTTTCATCTTTTCATCTTTTCATCTTTTTGCCTTTTTCCCTTTACGTTTCCCCGTGAAGATCAGCAATAATTTTGGTAATTTTAATCACTATATTCATAAGGATTATGAAAAAAATATTCCAATATATTATTTCGGCTTTGGTTGTTTTCTGGCTGGTTTCCTGTTCCTTCGATGATGGTTCGGGCGGAACTACTGTTGTAGTTCCCACAACCCCGGCATCAGAGTATGAGGTTCATACCCCGTCTCCAGTTCACAACTCAATTGTGAGAAGCACGAATGTGGATTTTAGTTGGGTCGCTGATGGAGAACCGGAATCCTATACAATAGTGTTGGGTTCCACTTTCAGATCAATGACCCCCATTGCAATAAACATCACAGATCGATTTATAAATATGCCCAGGCTTGTTGAGGGGAACACCTATTGGTGGCAGGTTACGGCAACTTATAATGACACATTATCAGAATCGAGTGAAATATGGACCTTCACAGTGGATGATCTTTATCCCGATGGTTTTACAATGGTAAAACATGGTATGTCAACTTTAACGCCGCATCAGGTAATAATGGATTTTCAGGTTTCTAACCTTAATTCCGACGGCATCTCCGGGTTAACTGTTGATGACTTCGAGTATTTTGAAGATGGCGACCCCATTCACGACAGAGAAAGCAATGAAGTTGTTCTTAGACAAACACCCTTTCCGTATTGGCTAAAAACAACAATTATGATAGATAACAGTACAAGTATCGACGCAACTGAATTCGCTGACTTGAAGCAGGCTGCCATTAATTTTATTAATTTAGGTTTGCTGCCGACTCAGCAAGTAACGGTTTACTATTTCTCAAATAAGATAGTTAAAGTATTATCTGCCAGTAGAAACCGGGTTGATATTGTAAACAGTATAGCCGCAATTGCTCCGGGTGATTCTACTACCAACTTATATGGTGCTGTTATCGAAGGCGCAACACCTCTTCATGATCAAATATCAAGGGACTCAGTCCAGACAAGTATGTTGATAGTTTTTACGGATGGAAAGGACACCCAAGCGCGTCATACACTAAACGAAGCAATAGCAGCCGCAACGAATAAGAAAGTTGTAATGGTATCCTTGCCGAAATTAACCGAAATTGATCTGATTGTTTTAAGGGATTTGGAAACTGAGGGATTCTATTATACACACCAGGCCTCCTTGAATTTGCTGTACCAGCAGCTGGGGGCTTATGTTACAAAAATGCACCGTTATGTTAATAGTTTTTATCAGGTTGAATATTCTACTCCTGTCAGAGGTAATTTTTACCATCAGTTTATGTTGCGAAAACGGAAAAATCTGTATGATGGAATTGGCTCAAATTTATCAGGACAGTATAATTCAAGGGAATTTTTCTAGTAACGTAATATCTTTAATATAGTCAGGATAGAAATTTATGTCACTCAGCAAAAAAGATATAGAGCACATTGCCAAACTTGCAAAACTTAAATTCACAGATGAGGAAATGGCAAAAATGGAACCTCAGTTGAACAGTGTTCTGGAGTATATGGATAAACTGAGCGAGCTGGATACGGATAATGTGGAGCCGCTTTCCCATCCTGTGGAAAATATAAACGTATTCCGTGATGATATTCTAAAAGATTCAATATCAACGGAAGATGCCTTAAGGAACGCTCCAAAAAGAGATGAAAATTATTTTAAAGTACCAAAAGTTATTAGCAACGATTAACATTCTACATTAGGATAAACATGATAGTAGGTATTATTCCCGCGCGCTTTGCTTCCACCAGATTAAACGGAAAGCCTTTGGCTGACATTGGCGGTAAGCCGATGATACAACACACATACGAAAGCGCAAAAAAATCGAAACTGCTCGATCATATTGTAATTGCTGTTGATAATGATAAAGTCTTTGAAGTCTGTAAAAGTTTTGGAGCCGATGTTGTAATGACCCCCGAGGATTTGCCGACCGGATCTGACAGGATTGCATATGTGGCGAAGAAGATGACAGAGGCGAAAATCATTGTAAATGTTCAGGGGGATGAGCCATTTATCAATGGTAAAATGATAGATCAGGCTATTGAACCTTTTCTGTTCGATACTACTGTAAAAGTATCAACCCTGGTAAAGAAGATAGATAATATTGACGATCTCAAATCTGACTCAATTCCTAAAGTAGTTTTTGATTACAACAACTATGCACTCTACTTTTCAAGATCACCCATACCTTATATGAGGGATGCGTCCAATAAAAAAGAATGGCTTGAAAATGGGGAATTCTACAAGCATATTGGACTATATGTTTACAAAAAGAGTGCGTTAATGAGATTCACTTCACTCGAGAGTACCGATCTTGAAAATCTGGAAAAATTAGAACAGCTCAGGATGCTTGAGAACGGAATGAAAATTAAAGTTGTTGTTACTGATTATGAAAGCTTTTCTGTTGACACCAGAAGAGATCTTGAAGCTGCCAGAGAATATTATGAATCAATAAAAAATAAACGCAGCAATAAATAGTCTACATGGTGAGGTAAAAGTTATGGAACAAAAAATACGGGTATTGATTGCTAAATCTGGCTTGGACGGACATGATAGAGGTGCAAAAGTTGTTGCCGCGGCTTTGCGTGATGCCGGAATGGAAGTAATTTATACCGGATTGAGACAAACGCCTGGTTCAATAGTTCAGGCCGCTATACAAGAAGATGTGCATGCCATAGGTATCAGTATCCTATCCGGTGCGCATATGACAGTTTTTCCTAAAATTCTTGATATCATGGCAAACGAAGGGGTTGATGACGTTTTACTCTTTGGCGGAGGTGTAATTCCAGAAGACGACATTACAATACTTAAAGAAAAAGGTGTCGGGGCTATCTTTACGCCGGGCGCGCATACAACTGAGATAGCAGAATATATCCAAAAGTGGGTTGCTGTAAATCCAAGGTAGAACAGTAATTAAGCTAAAATCCAGCCTTCTTCAGACGAAGAATAGGTTTAATAAATGCCTATCTTTTCCTATCTTTATAAGTCATTTCGAAACAGATGGATGAAAGCAATTCCCTTATGGAAAAACCAAAAAGGATTATATTTTTAGACTTGTTAAGGGTCTTTGCAATAATTATGATGGTTCAGGGGCACACGGTTCATACGCTACTTGATTCTGGTTATCGAACAGGAGATTACCAGTTATATAATTTCTGGGCCATGTTCCGTGGTTTCACTGCCCCGATATTCATGTTTACTGCGGGCGCTGTTTTTGCCTATTTGTTTTTATCCAATGGTCTCAAATGGGCTGAAAATCCAAGAGTAAAAAAAGGTATTTTTAGATTTTTAATTCTAATTGCCGTCGGTTACCTGTTAAGATACCCGACTTATAAGATTTTTGATTTTGCTAATGTATCTGAGAAACAATGGTTAATATTTTTCGGTGTTGACGCACTTCATCTAATCGCCTTTGGATTACTCTTTTTGGTTTTTACTTTCCTTATTGCAGAAAAATTAAAAGTGAAGGCGCATTATCTTTTTCTTGCTCTTTCAATAGTGGTGTTTTTCATTTTTCCATTTACAAAAATGGTTAACTGGGCGCAGGTTTTCCCGCTTCCAATTGCCGCATATTTTACAAAAGATACAGGTTCCTTATTCCCCTTATTCCCCTGGATTGGCTATGTTTTCTCCGGTGGTATTCTTGGGTCTTATTTAGTGAGTCATCCAAAAGTATATAAAGAACGAGGGTTTATCATTCTGATGCTTTTGGTCGGAACAATATTTTACGCTGGCGGAGTTTTTGTCGACTGGGCAGGTTACACCTTTGATGTTGAGGCAACAATGTTCTCTTCTTCATGGATGGTTATCCTGCAAAGGCTGGGTGTTGTATTGTTTATCTCAGGCATCATGGTTTTTATTGCTAAGTACATAAAGGATATTCCTCCTATAATTAAGCAAATTGGTCAACATTCATTGGTGATTTATGCTGTTCATCTGGTTATTTTATATGGCAGTGCGTGGGTGCCCGGATTATACAATTTTTACCGGGAAAGCTTAAGCGTTTGGGCAACTCTTGGAAGTGTTGCTGTTATGTACATCTTGATGCTTCTGCTTGTTTTAACGCTGGAGAAAATAAAATATAAACGAAAACAATATTTGGCTGCAAAAGCATAAAATTATGAGAAAATCAGAAAATACAAACCCCGGCATTCACGAAGAAGACAAAAATTTTGAAAGATCATTGCGTCCTAAAGGATTCGAAGAGTTTGTAGGGCAGCAAAAAATTACGGATAACCTTAAAGTCTTTATAGGTGCGGCAAAAAAACGTAACGAAAGTCTGGATCATGTTCTTTTGACTGGACCTCCTGGACTTGGCAAAACAACTCTTGCCAATATCATTGCCTACGAGATGGGCTCGAAGATTAAAATAACTTCCGGACCTGTGCTGGAAAAACCAGGTGACCTTGCAGGAATATTAACTAATCTTGAAGAGAAATCCGTTCTGTTTATTGATGAAATCCACAGGCTTAGTCCCGTTGTTGAGGAGTATCTTTATTCAGCCATGGAAGATTATAAACTGGATATAATGATTGACACGGGTCCGAATGCCAGATCTGTTCAGATAAAGCTGCCGCCCTACACTTTAATAGGAGCAACGACCAGAGCTGGTTTGCTTACGGCGCCGCTTAGGGATAGGTTCGGTATTAAGAGCAGGCTTGATTATTACGGAAGTGATTTAATAAATAAAATCATCAAACGATCAGCTCATATCCTGAATATAGAAACTGATGAAGATGCATCTCTTGAAATCTCCAAACGATCAAGGGGGACTCCCAGAATTGCCAACAGACTTCTAAGACGAACCAGAGACTTTGCCGATTATGAAAACAAAAATGTAATTGATTTGACTATTGCTCAAAAAGCCTTAAACGCTCTTGAAGTAGATGAGTTCGGTCTGGATGAAATGGATAAAGATATATTGTTAACCATAATCGAAAAGTTTAACGGTGGTCCGGTTGGATTAAATACACTGGCCGTTGCCGTAAATGAAGACCCCGGAACCCTGGAGGAAGTGTATGAGCCATTTCTAATTCAACAGGGATTCCTACAGCGAACTCCACGCGGACGCGAAGCCACGCATGCGGCATATAAAAGATTTAATAAAACTAAAACCGCACAACCAAAACAGGAGAGGTTATTTGATTAAGCTAAAAAACATAGTAATTGGCGGCAACTCTCCACTCGTTCTTATCGCCGGTCCATGTGTTATTGAAAGTGAGGAGAATGCATTCGGCACTGCCAAAGTTGTTAAGGAAATTTGTGCCCGGTTGGACATCCCTTATATCTTTAAGTCCAGCTATAAAAAAGCAAACCGTACAAATGTTGATTCTTTTACCGGTCTATCGAAGGAAGAATCATTTGGAATACTTGCCAAAATAAAGAACGATCTTGATCTTCCAATCCTTACGGATATACATACGGCTGAGGATGCGGCTGAAGCAGCTATGATAGCTGATATTTTACAGATTCCTGCTTTTCTTTGTCGGCAGACTGATCTTTTGATTGCGGCAGGAAAGACGAACAAAATTATTAATGTTAAAAAAGGTCAGTTTCTGGCTCCGGCCGATATGAAACATGCCGCTGAAAAAGTAGAATCAACGGGGAACAAACAGGTTATGTTTACCGAAAGAGGAACAACTTTCGGCTATCAAAATCTTGTGGTTGATATGCGTTCCTTTAAGATTATGAAAGATCTGGGGTATCCGGTAGTAATGGACGCGACACATTCGGTTCAAATGCCGGGAACTGGAAAAACAACAGGGGGCAATCCTGAGTTTATTGAACCTCTTGCCCGTGCTGCTGTTGCAATAGGTATTGACGCTTTGTTTCTTGAAGTTCACCCGGATCCTGCCAATGCCAAGAGTGATGCAGCAAGTCAATTACCCTTGAGTGAACTTGAGTCATTATTATCAAGGATAAAGAAAATTGATATGGTTGTGAAAAGTCTATGACTTCAATAGCTGATAAATTTGCTGATATAAAAATTCTCTTTTTCGATCTTGATGGGGTTCTTATCCAAAATGGTCAGTTAGATTCTCTTTGTGAACATCTTAAAGAGTTCTGCGATAAAATGAATTCAATTGAGATGCAGACTGTAATTATAACTGCGCGAGAGGAAGATGAGACAACAAAACTGTTACAAAGTAACGGTGAATGTAAGGTGATTAGCGCCTCCGTTAATAAAGTAAAAGCAGCGGCAGAAGTTTTGTTAAATAACAACCTTAATTTTGACCAGGCTTTTTATATCGGGGATGATATTTTGGATATACCTCTTTTGCAAAGAGTCCGGTTAAAAGCATGTCCTTCCACAGCAAGAAGGGAAGTAAAAAGAAATGTTGATTTTATTGTTAGTGGAAACACCGCTAAGGAAATTTTTAACGAGATTGAAAAGCAAATAATGGGTTTGGAGTAATTTTAACACTCCGTTTGGAAATATAGAGGAGTAAGAAATTGTCAGAGGATCAAGTAATAGCAGTTGGGAAACAGGTAATACGCATTGAAGAGAAGGCAATTGCAAAGTTAGCCTCAAGTATTGATCATAATTTTGTTAAAGCGGTCAAGCTTATTTATGAATCAAAAGGCAGAGTAGTTTTTGCTGGACTGGGTAAATCCGGATTAATAGCCAGAAAAATTGTCGCAACAATGAACTCTACCGGTACTCCTGCAATTTTTCTTCATCCAACTGACGCGCTTCATGGTGATCTTGGAATGGTTAGAAAAGAAGATATTCTAATAATTATTTCCAAGAGCGGCAACACAGACGAGCTATACAATTTGGTGTTAATGTTAAAGCGCCTTGATGTTGGTTTAATAGGGATGCTTGGGATAAAAAAATCAAAAATCGGCAAGTTATGTGATGTTGTTCTGGATGTGGGCGTTGATGAAGAAGCCTGTCCGCATGACCTGGCGCCAACCGCTTCAACTACCGCGGCACTTGTTATGGGGGATGCGCTGGCAGTTGCTTTAATTGAGATGAGAGGATTTACGGCTGATGATTTTGCTATGCTCCATCCGGCTGGCAGCCTTGGCAAGAGACTTTCCCTTAAAATATCTGAAATCATGATTGGTGGGGTTGATCTTCCTAAAGTCAAACTTAAAACACCTCTTAAGGATGCGATTCTGGAAATAACTTCAAAAAGACTGGGCACAACCTGTGTGCTTGATGATAACGGATTGCTTGCAGGTATTATTACAGATGGTGATCTAAGAAGATTGTTAGAGAAAACTCTCGATCTTAATAACCTGTCTGCTGAAGACGCAATGGTTAAAGATCCTAAAACTATAAGTAAAGATTTCCTCGCTTCTTTTGCCCTGCAGCAAATGGAGAATTTTAATATCACCAGTTTGATTGTGACAAATGAGGAAAAAAAGCCCGAAGGAATTGTTCACCTTCATGATCTGGTAAAACTGGGACTACAGAGACGATGAAAGTATTCCTGTTTATTATATTGGTTTTCCTTGTTGGTTGCGACTCCGAGAAAATTAAACCGACAATTAGTATGGATGCCAGTGAAGAGCGCATAGCTGATTATGAGAGCTGGGGTACCGAGGTTATTTTTTCGGAACTTGGCGACATTCAGGCTATATTATTTACAGATCATTTAAGAAAATATGATTCGGAAAAAACAACCTACCTTCAAGGCGTTAAGATAGATTTTTATGACGAAGAGGGAAACCCTTCAACGAAACTAACTTCACTAAAGGGCAGGGTGGATGACATAACAAAAAATATGTTCGCTATTGACAGTGTTGTCGTTAAGAGTGATAGTGGGATTGTTCTGGAGACTAATCAGTTAACTTGGCAGAATAAAATCCGCCGCATTACAACCGATGAATTTGTTACTATTACATCGCCTGATGAAAGAATCGAGGGTTATGGTTTTGAATCTGATCAATCATTGAAAAATTACAAAATTTATAAAATCACCTATTCTGCAACTGTTACGGATACCTTGAATTGATTCGTTTTTTTACATTAGCCATATTAATTCACTTAGCACTGCCTGATTCCTCGGCACAAACAAAGAATAGTAATTTATTGGTTGTGATTGGGGATAGTCTGGTTGGGTATGTTGTTGACGCAGACCGGGTAAGGGAATTTATTGGTAATGTTGTTATTACTCATGGCGAGGTAAGGATTACGTGTAATAATGCGATACAAAATTTAACCCGAAATGAAGTTGAGTTAATTGGAAATGTAATTATTACACAGGATAGCATAACGCTTAGAACCGAGCGGGGTAAATATTATGGCAGGACAAAAACGGCTTATTCAAAAGACGAGATAGATCTCACAAATGGAAATATGAACCTTAAAGCCTCTATTGGATATTATTACTCAGAGGATAAACGGGCTCAATTCATTAACAATGTAATACTGAAAGATTCCGCCAGCACTCTAATAGCAGATCGATTGAATTATCTTAGTGAAATAAATAAGATAGTGGCTGTTGGTAATGTTGTTGTAAGAGATTCGGGTTCTTCCTCACTAGTAGCTGATAGTCTTATCAATTTTAGGGATGAGGAATTAGTAAATGCTTTCGGACGGATTGAGGTAAGAGATACAGAAAATAATGTTTCAATCTTTGGTGAAGAGCTTTTAAGTGATGCTTCAAAAAAATATCGGCTTATAGAGGGGAATCCGCTTTTTATGCAAGTGGATACTTTAGACAGCGGAAAATTAGATACTCTTTTTATCTCCAGTAGAATTATGGAACAAAGAACCGATTCTTTGGATATGTTCATTGCAAAAGATTCAGTTAAAATAAGGCGTGGTGATTTTTCGTCCTCAAATTCGCATACAATTCTATACAAGGACGAAAATAAAATATTTACCTATAGACCTGAGGGGGATGAATACCCGCCGGTGCTATGGTATAATAATTCCCAGCTTTCAGGAGATTCTGTTTTTATTTATTTGAATGATAGTAAACTTGAATCTATTGATATCAGGGAAAACGCGCTTATAGTTTCCAATGTTGGTGAATACGAATTCAGATTTGACCAGATTTCGGGTGATAAGTTAAAAATGTTATTCAGTAATGATGAGCTTTCGAGAGTTGATATAACCGGAAATGTATTAAGCATTTATTACTACATGGCAGATTCGGTTGCAAATGGATTGATGAAATCGAGTTCTGAAAATGCCACCATGCTGTTTGAAGATAATTCTGTTAATGATGTAAGGCTCTATGGTTCCCCGGTTAGTGAGTATCATCCCGAGGGCGTAATTCAGGGGAAGGAAAAAGAGTTCACTATCCCTACATTTTTGATCAGAGGCGAAAGACCGGGAATAGATTTATTCTTAAAAAAATTACCTGTAAAAGTATTTTATAATAGAGGACGTGATTAATATGAATGAATCACTGACCCTTAAGGGTGAAGAGCTAGTAAAAATTTACAAGAAAAGAACTGTAGTAGATAAAGTTTCTGTAAAGGTCTCGCAAGGTGAGGTGGTTGGACTCTTAGGTCCCAATGGAGCCGGAAAGACAACCACTTTCTATATGATCGTTGGTATGATTAAACCAAACGGGGGAAAAGTATTTCTTAACTCAAAGGAAATAACTTCGGAGCCGATGTATAAACGCGCCAATATGGGTGTAGGCTACTTGCCTCAGGAAGCATCGGTCTTCAGACGCCTTAGTGTTGAAGACAACATAATGGCAGTCCTGGAGATGATTAATATTCCTAAAGTTGAAAGAAAAGAGCGAGTGGAAGTTCTGTTGGAAGAATTGAGCATAACCCATATCAGAAAAAGTCTTGGATTTCAGTTGAGTGGTGGTGAACGCAGGAGAACTGAAATTGCAAGAGCGCTTGCAACAAAACCGGACTTCATTCTGCTTGACGAGCCCTTTGCCGGTGTTGATCCAATTGCCGTAGAAGATATTATGGGTATTGTTCATAACCTGAAGCACAAGGGGATTGGTATATTAATCACGGATCATAATGTTCATGAAACCTTAAGTATTGTTGACCGTGCTTATATTCTTATTAACGGACAAATCTTTAAAGATGGCAGCGCAAATTATCTAGCTGAAGACGAAGACGTTCGAAAATTGTACTTAGGTGAAAATTTCAAATTAGACAGATATTAATTCCAGATTGTGTAATCCGGCAATAATTTTAATAAAAAAAGCCCATGAAAAAAATCATGGGCTTTTCTCAATTGTCTTTCCCTAGCATAGGTTGACCGAAAAAAGGAGGTCAACAGATGTCAAAAAACCAAAGAGAAGTAACAGTACGGCGTAGATTTACAGAAGAGTTCAAACTGAGTGCAGTAAGGGACTAT
>Ga0180007_10000207_pt1 | contig 110084 bp, 98 predicted proteins | sample MM_PC_MetaG_FD_121122 | JGI IMG/M metagenome (GOLD analysis project Ga0180007, IMG submission 121122) | Groundwater microbial communities from the Aspo Hard Rock Laboratory (HRL) deep subsurface site, Sweden - MM_PC_MetaG | ecosystem: Environmental > Aquatic > Deep subsurface > Groundwater... | reverse complement strand
TTGAGCTGAATGAAATCATCGTCAGGCGCGGAAAAGGCCAAAAAGACAGGGTGACTGTATTTCCTGATGAAATAAAAGGCACCCTGGAAGCACATCTTCGTTATGTAAAAATGCTTCATAAAAAAGACCTGGTCCTTGGCTTTGGAGACGTATATCTGCCATTTGCGCTTGCCCGAAAATATCCCAATGCCGGAAAGGAATGGGGGTGGCAGTATGTTTTTCCCTCATACAAACGGTCTGTCGATCCACGTTCCGGTATTGAGCGCAGGCACCATATCCACCTGAACTCGATAAACAGCAATCTAAAAAAAGCGTCTCGAACCGCCGGAATTAAAAAGCAGATCAGCACCCATGTTTTTCGCCATTCATTTGCAACCCATCTTCTGGAAGACGGCTACGATATCCGCACCATACAGGAACTATTGGGGCACAGAGACGTCAAGACCACACAAATTTATACCCATGTACTCAATAAAGGGGGACTGGCAGTCCGAAGCCCGCTTGACAGAAAATATCGAACCCGCAACAGAATTGAACAAGAGAAAGGGTCCTTACATCAGACAACCGAATAATTGCACGGGCAACAAAAACGATATCATACCAGCAAACGGCAAGATGATGCTATAGGGTGCACCATTTTTATATCCAAATGTATATATAAATATACAAACAATATGATATATATATACCCCTGCCTGGAAGTGTTCAGGGGCAAGGCAGACAGGATTTTTGCCCTGACACATTATATATGGAAAGCAATGAGAACAATAAGAGAAGCGAATAACTGAACAAGGAAATTATGAAGGGAAATAAATGTCGTTTTTTATACATGCCCATGATTCAATCCGACAATTTGGACAGCTTTTCTTTATTGACCTTGATTAAATCTTTGTAATCCTGGATGGATCTTTCAAGGGTTTTAATGCGGTTTTCATAGCGCATTTTACGGGATGTTGCCTTCTGAAGTTTCTTTCTGTAGGCGATTGTATCGGAATAGCTTTCCCGTTTTATCTCGTAATACCGATCTTCAGCCTCCTTCAGTTCGATTTTGGTTAGCTCGAGTTTTTCCTCATTGTTTTTTATCTCGCGATTGTAGTGATCGATTTCCAGATTCAGACGATCTCTCAAGGCTTCTTCACGATCAGCAATATTCTTTTCTATTTGTTCAGCCTGTGCGGTTTGCTTTTCTTCTTTCGCAACAGCTTTCGTTTCAGGCGCATCATCTTTTTCCGTGTTTAAATCAGGAATCGTATCCGGTGAGGCTTCCTTTTCACTAAGAACCCTAAAGCCCTCATCCACATCGCCATCTTCATCTGCCACAAAAGTATTGCTGTAGTGAGCAACGCCATCCTCATCCACCCATTGATAAAGCTCTGCATGCCCAATGTTCGAAACGCCGATCATAAAGCCCAACAATATCAAACATGTAAAATTTTTCAACTCCCCTGCTCCCGTTTATGGTTCGTTGAGTTTGTTGGGTTTGTCGAGTTCATCGGGTTCATTGAGTTAAAAAGACAATACATCCTTTTACCCTTCCCCTTAACCATGCCTTTATTCCTTCAACTCAAGTAACCCAAGCAACCCAAGTAACCCGTTAAACCCATTTTTATTCTTCATCCAAAAATATTTCAAGAGCCTTGTCTATCTTTTCCTGAGAACGTCTTTCCGGTATGAAATCATGATGGATTTTGCCTTCATTCCATTCCGGGGACACATAGAGCTTGCAGAAGCAGCTTCCGAATTCTTCCACATCAGGCGCCCGATAATCGCAGGGGCAGATAATGTCCTGATCATATTCCCGTTCACCGCAGGCTATTCTGCAGGGGCAGCACATGTATCCATATCGGTCCCGGTTTGTGAGAAGCGCTTGCAAAAGATCAAACACCACGTCTTTATCCTTATTGAAATAAAACCCTTTTTTTTCATGAAGTTGTTTCAGCTTGTCATAGAACGCCTGAATATCCATTTGTCTTCTCCATTCATATCTCTATTGTTCCCGGATAATTTTTCTCAAAACAAAAGGCAGAATCCCGCCATGAATGTAATACTGAAGCTCCATGTCCGAATTCAATTTGACAATCACCTGGAACGGCACGGTTTCTCCATTATCCTTTATTGCCTTTACCGACAAGTAACTGCCTGGCTTTAAATGGTAAATCTCCACGATATCATAGCATTCGCTGCCATCAAGCCCGAGGGTTTTCAGATTTTCCCCTGATTTGAATACAAGGGGCAGAACGCCCATGCCCACAAGATTGCTACGGTGAATACGCTCAAAAGATTCGGCAATCACGGCTTTTACGCCCAGAAGCCGGGTACCCTTGGCCGCCCAGTCGCGCGATGATCCGGTGCCATATTCCTTGCCGCCGATGACGATCAGCGGAACATCCTCTTTCTCATACAGTACTGCCGCATCATACACATACATTTCTTTTTTCTCGGGGAATTTCAGGGTAAAGCTGCCTTCCTTTGGAGAAACCAGTTTGTTTTTTATCCGCACATTCCCAAATGTGCCCCGGATCATGACTTCGTCATTTCCCCGTCTTGACCCGTAGGAGTTAAACTGTTCCGGCTGGACATGTCTTCCCATCAAATATTTTCCGGCCGGATATTCCTGTGGAATCTCACCTGCCGGCGAAATATGATCGGTCGTCACCGAATCACCCAACAAAAGAAGCACTCTTGCATTTTCTATATCTGAAATCGGATCGATGTTGAGATTAAACGAATCAAAATATGGCGGATTTTTAATATAGGTGGATTCGCTGTTCCATTCATAGGCCACGCCTGTCGGGGCGGCAAGTTTTTTCCAATGGTCATCGCCTTTGAAAATGGTTTTATAAACCTTGCCGTAAAACAACGGTTTGACATGTTTTGACACAAGCTTTCTGATATCGTCTTTTGACGGCCAGATGTCTTTTAAAAACACAGGCGTCCCATTTGGATCCATGCCCAGAGGCTCTTTCTCAAAGTCGATATCGATTTTTCCGGACAGCGCAAACGCCACGACCAGAATCGGAGACATCAAAAAATTGGCCCTGACTTTCTGATGAATGCGCGCCTCAAAGTTCCGGTTGCCGGAAAGAACCGCTGCCACCACCAGATTGTTTTCTGAAATAGCCTTTTCAATATCAGTCTGAAGCGGGCCACTGTTGCCAATGCAGGTGGTACAACCGAATCCGGCAGTGTGAAATCCCAATGCTTTCAGGCCGGATAAAAGATCGGCACTCTCAAGATACATGTCAACCACCCTGGAACCTGGCGCAAATGAGGTTTTAATATAGGGGGAAATCTTCAATCCTTTTTCAACAGCGTTTCTGGCAAGAAGGCCGGCACCGATCAACGCATCCGGGTTGGATGTGTTTGTGCAGGACGTGATGGCCGCGATGACGATGCTGCCGTCTCTTATTTTGACCTGATCTGTCTTCAGGCCAAAATGCGCCATACGATCAAACGCAGGCGTAAATTTGTTTTCCTTCAGACCTTTTTTTGTTGACGGGCTTTTTTTGTCACTTTCCATGGACTTGATAAACTGGTTTTTCACATTTGCCACGGAAATTCTGTCCTGGGGCCGTTTCGGACCGGCCAGGGAAGGTTCAACTGTTGAGAGATCAAGCTCGATAACAGTTGAATATTCTATTGATTCTTTTCCAGTACAAAAAAGCCCCATTTGGGTTGCCACCGCTTGCACCATTTCCGCACGGTCATCCCGCCCGGTCAGTTTGAGATAATCGATGGTTTTTTCATCTATGGGGAAAAACCCCATGGTGGCGCCATATTCCGGAGACATATTGGCAATGGTTGCCCGGTCTGCAATACTTAAACTGGCCATGCCGCGTCCCGTGAATTCCACAAACTTTTCCACCACATTCTGTTTTCGCAATATTGAGGTGATGGTGAGCACCAGATCGGTTGCCGTGACATTTTCTTTCAACTCGCCGGAAAGCCTGAACCCAACCACCTCGGGGATGGCCATGTAATAGGGCTGACCGAGCATGACCGCTTCAGCCTCGATGCCCCCAACCCCCCAGCCCATTACGCCGATGCCGTTGATCATGGTGGTGTGTGAGTCTGTACCCACCAGGGTATCCGGATAAGCAATCATTTCTCCGTCTTTTTCTTCCGAAATCATGACCCGGCTTAGATATTCGAGATTAACCTGGTGACAGATGCCGGAATTCGGGGGAACAACAGAAAAATTATTAAAACTCTCCTGTGCCCATTTCAAAAGTTCATAGCGTTCGCCATTTCTCTGATATTCCATTTCCACATTTTTGACATGCGCCGTATCGGTTCCGAAAAAATCGACCTGGACAGAATGATCGACGATCAGTTCAACAGGAATGAGAGGATTGATAACAGCCGGATCGCCTCCTGACTCTTTCAGGGCATGACGCATGGATGCAAGATCAACGACTGCAGGCACACCTGTAAAATCCTGCATGAGAACTCTTGCCGGATAATAGGGTATGTCAGACGGCGTGTCATAATGGGGCTTCCAGGTGGCGATACGAACAACATCTTCTTGCTTGACCGTATCCCCGTTTTCGTTCCTTAAAAGATTTTCAACCAGAATCCGAATGGAAAAGGGAAGCTTGTCAATATTGATGTTCTCTGTTCCATTTAATTTCCGGATATCAAAAAACAGGATCGTTTTCCCGGATACATTTACTTCGCTTCTATAATCAAGGTCGTTCATTATCTATCCTCTTAAAAGTTTTGGTTTATCCCTGACTGCCAGGGTTACCTCTCGTCGATATCAACAAATTCACATTCCGCAGGGCCGCAATATTCCCCGACATATTCTGCCTTGGGGCGATAGAGCATGGGCTTGTGTGCAGCATCAGCAAATTTTTCCTCAAGCACATGAGCACACCAGCCGGAAATTCGGGATACGGCAAAAACCGGCGTGAAAAGATCCATGGGAATGCCCATGGAGTAATAGAGCGACGCACTGTAAAAATCAACATTAACAAATATATCCATGTGTTTTTTTTCCTTGAACGCTTTTTTGGCTTTTTCTTCAAGGGCTTTGGACATGTCATACCATTTTGTCTCGCCTTTTCGTTCACCCATTTTTTTGGACATGGGTGCGAGGATTAACGCTCTGGGGTCATCGACCTTGTAAACGGCATGGCCCAGTCCCATAATTTTTCGCCCTTCATTCAGTTCGGTCTCGATATAATTGTCAACCGCATCCAAAGAATTGATCTGTTTCAGCATGGCCATCACGCGCGTATTGGCGCCTCCGTGAAGCTCGCCGGACAGGGAACCCACAGCACCGGATACGGACGCATACATATGGGCTCTTGTGGATGCAATCTGCCGTGCGGTGAAAGTTGACGCATTAAACGAATGTTCGGCATGGAGCACCAGGCAGGTATCAAAAAAACCTTCCAGCTCTTTATCAGGCACCTCGCCTGAAATCATATAAAGAAAATTGGCCGCATGGCTCAAATCCGGCTTTGGATTTAAAGGGCTCCTGCCGTTTCTTATGCGTTCCCATGCTGCGACCAGCGAAGATGTTCTGGCAACAAGCCTGACTGCCATTTCTTCATTGGCTGCCCTGTCGTCCTTTTCAACATTTTTATCATACGTGGCCAGCATGGAAATACCGGCCTGCAATACATCCATGGAAAGGGATTCTTTGGGAAGCGAAGACAGGGCTTTAACCACGCCTTCCGGCAGCGAACCCGACTCCGCAACTTTTCTTTTAAAATTAACCAGTTCTTTTGATGTGGGCATTCTCTCATACAGAAGGAGAAACACCACTTCTTCAAAAGATGTATTTTCAGCAAGATCCGTCACCCGATAGCCTCTGTAAATCAGTTTTCCGATATCCCCTTTGACATCACTGATTTTTGTGCTGGCTACCGTAACGCCTCTCAACCCTGTATTTTTAATATCAGCTAAATCGGGCATATTAAACCTCCGTTTGTTTATGGTTACATATCCTGTTTGGCCAGAAAGTCATCATACCAGGTTTCCAGTTTGAGTTTGTGTTTGGATTCTTCCTGGGCAAGAATTTTAAAAATCTTTTTCAGGTCTGCGCTGTCCGTTTTTTCAAGAAGGCCCTGATAAAATTTAAAGGCTTCTTCTTCCCGTTTCATAGCCACATGAAGCAAATCCTGATAGGACAAACCGGGCTTGTATGTTATTTCCGTCATGTAATCACTTATTTTCAGATCCGCAATATTTTTAAACGTATAGGACTCAATTTTGGAGTGGTCTTTCCCAATGTTTCTCAGCATCTCATAATGTTTGACTTCTTCTTTGGCAAAATCGGACAGCATGTCATTTAAGGCTTCATAATTTTTATCATCCTTTGCCTTATCATAAAATTCAGCAGCTTCCTTTTCTTTGTCCATGGCATAATTGATAATGTCTTTTACGCTTTCAAATTTCATTCTTTTCCTCCGTTTGTTTCAATTGATGATTGTTTTATTTCTTCATCTTTCTCTTTTCCCGGATGCCACGACCATGTGCGCAATCGTCCGGGAAAAGCAAAAGGTTTGAACGTTGATGTTCCGATAAGCATCCGCATGCATTCCTGCATGGCCTCGGACATGGTGGGGTGCGGATAAAGGCTTTCCAGCATGTCGCTCACGCATTCGGACCGTTTCATGGCAAGAGAAACAGCCATGACGGTTCCCGACACCTGGGGACCTGCTGCCCGCATCCCCAGAATTTTGGGATTGTCCTCGTCTGTGGCAATGATTTTAAAAAAACCGTTTAACGCACGCATGGCAATGGCTCTGGGCAGAAACGCATTGGAATAGTAAGCTGCCCGGTACGGTATGTTTTTCTTCCGGCACGATTTTTCACTCATTCCCACGGCTGCCACAGCCGGGTGAAAAAACATGATGGTCGACATATCTTTGTAACTCAACGGTTTTGAAGGTTTCCCAAACATGCTTGCCACTGCATGACGCCCTTCCATTTCTGCAATATTCACAAGGGCCGGAAGATGGGTCACGTCGCCTGCAGCATAGATATGCCTGCCTGCCATGCAGTTATCATCGGTTACAATTCGCCCTGTTTTGTCCGGAAGAATACCGGCATGTTGAAGATTCAGGCAGGACAGATTCGGTTCCCTGCCAATGGAGATGAGTGCCGCATCCACCTCTACCACCTGGGAATGCCCATCTTCAAAATCCAGGGTGATGTCCAGATGGTCCTTTCGTTTCACAATGTCTTTCAATGCCGCAGAATGGAAAATTTCCACGCCGTTATTTTCCAGGCACGAACTCACAAACCGGCTGATATCAAAATCCTCATACGGAATGACCGATTCAGCATGATCGACCAGATATACCTTGGTCCGGTTGTAATTGGAAAAAATGGTTGCATATTCACATCCCACAATTCCGGCACCAATGATAATCAACCGTTTGGGAAACGACTTCAGGCTCAAAATGGAGTCGGAACTTAAAATGCGTTTGTGATCAAAAGGAATACCTGGAAATTCTTTGGGCTTTGAACCGCTTGCTATCAGAAAAAAATCGGCAACCACGGTTTCATCCACCTTGCCGTCAGTTAAAATATCAAGACTGTCAGGAGACCTGAACGCACCGCATCCCCGCTTCAGGGTGAGGGAACCCGGTCCTTTCCATCGTCTTCTGGAAAAGGTTTCGATCTGGGAAATCATCTGGTACTGTTTTTCCTTGACTGCCCGCTGCACCGTATCCATCACGCTGCCGTAATCCGGGTGAAGCGCAGAGGCACGATACCCCCTGTCAGTCTTGGCAGCAATATAATAATCATTGGACAGTTCCCACATGGTTTTTGACGCCAGCGCACCCCACTTCACACCAGCGCCACCAATCTCGTCCTTCTCGATGATCACCACATGCTTTCCCATATCAAATGCGCGCATGGCTGCGGCAAATCCGCTGGGGCCGCAGCCGATCACACAAAGATCATATCGATCGTTTTTTTCGGGGTCACTCATGGGTCAATTCCATCTTACACGTCCTTAATCTTATGCTGAATGTATCTGTCGCAAATACTCCTGGTACGACGGTCTTTTCTCATCCTGGTAAAATACGCCCAGAAAAAACCGCTGATCTTCCGCTAGACGCATGGCAGCGATCCGGTCTGTGACATCATGGGATTCATGAATAGGGTGATAGCCGTTTCGCATCACATCCCAGGTATTGACTTTATCAAATGTCACACATGGCGTAATCAGATGAACAAAGCTGAATCCCTTGTGCCGGATGGCTTTCATGAAGATGTCCTGCATGCCGTCAAGGTCGCCTGCAAATCCTCTTGCCACAAAAGAAGCGTCATAAGCGAGGGCCAATGATATTGGCTTTAACGGGGAATCCGGGTTGCCTTTTGTATGGGAATTGGTTTTTTGTCCCAAAGGCGTGGTGGCAGATGACTGCCCCTTGGTCAGCCCATAGATCATGTTGTCAAAAAGAAACAGAGTGATATCGATATTCTTCCTGGCGATATGGGGCAGATGACCGCCGCCGATGCCGAGCATATCACCGTCTCCGCCCACGGCAAAAACCGTCAGATCTTCGTTGGCCAGTTTGATACCACTTGCAATGGGCACGGACCTGCCGTGAAGCGTATGAAACCCGTATGCTTTCATGAAAATGGGATACCGTCCCGCACACCCGATGCCACTGACCACACAGATATTTTCATTGGGAAGCGACAGCGCATTGCATGCCTTTGCAATTGCCTGTGTAATGCCAAAATATCCGCATCCCGGGCACCATGTGGGAAGTTCTTTTGACCGGTAATTTAAAAACCCGTCTTTTTTAATATCAGCCAGTTTTTCGTCTATATAAAATCGTTCGATATGATCCATGTTATCCTCATCATTACCCGTGGATGACTATCTTTTCTGTGTGTCAGCAATTTCCATGATCTTTTCAAAAATATCTTCTGAAGGCATGGGAAGTCCTGTAATCCTGTTTAATTTTTCAATGGGCCTGTTCAGATATTGTGCCAGGTGAGCGGCAAACTGGCCGCTGTAGTTCAGCTCCGGGACGAGAATTGTTTTACAGGCTGCGCTGAATTTTACAAAATGGTCCACATTTAAGGGAACCAACAGCATGCTGCTCATGAACGCTGCATTTACGCCCACTTTTCTGGCTTTTAATACCGCTTCATGGGCAGAAGCCGCGGTCGATCCCCAGGAAATAACCCCAATATCCACATTTGCTTTGGGCCCGTCCCACGTGGGCGGCGACACTTCTTTCAAAATACCGTCAAGCTTTCGATACCGCTTTTCCGTCATTTCAAGATGCGTCTTGCTGTCATACGCAGGTTTTCCTCTTTCATTGTGTTCGAGCCCTGTGGCCACAAACATGCCCAAAGGTGTTCCCGGTAAAGCCCGGGGTGAAATACCGCTTTCTGTCAGCTGAAATCGCCGATAATCTTTTAAGTCTGTTTTTGACGGGGAGATATTTGCCGAAAGCATTTTTTTATCAGGCAGACTCGGTTCATCGATATTTCGTATGGAATTGGACAGGAAGAAATCGAGCAGCAATACAGCAAGGGTCTGATATTTTTCAGCCAGATAAAACGCCAGGCAGGTGCTTTCATAGCACTCTTCAACCGTTGATGGTGCAAGAACGATTCGGGGAGAATCCCCACTGCCGCCTGCCAGGACCAGACTCAAATCGCTTTGTTCCGTTTTTGTGGGAAGGCCTGTGGAAGGACCGCCTCTCTGGGAATTCACAACAACCGCAGGGACCTCTGCCATGACGGCAAGCCCGGTCATTTCCGTCATGAGGGTAAATCCGGGACCGGATGTGGCGGTCATGGCCCGTTTTCCGGCAAATCCCGCACCGATCACATTTCCGATGGCAGACAGTTCATCTTCGGTCTGAAGCATGATGCCGCCGCGCTTGGGCAATTCCTTACCCATAATCTCCATGATTTTTGTGGCCGGAGTGATGGGGTATCCTGCGAAAAGCTTGATGCCGCTATCAAGCGCCGCCTGCGCCACAGCCTGATTGCCGTTTATGATGATCCGGTTTTGGGTTACTTTGCGAAGTTTTACCTTGCTGAAAGTCAGATGATCGAGCTTTTGCACATTCTTCTTTGCCCAGACATAGCCTTCCTCAAAGGAATTCACATTGCTGTCAATGACCACCTGTTTTTTTGTGGCATACCGTTTCATGATGGATGTCTTGAATCCTTCTTCATCAATGCCGAACAAGGCAGCCATGGCACCCAGAGCAACCATGTTTCTTCCTCTTGCGCTTCCTGCGGCCTTATTTGCAAGAGAATGAAGCGGAATGCCGTAGGCGATCATCCCCGGCGCCATCCATCCGGCGATGCTTTTGTCTTCTTCATGATAGGCAGGCGGTTGACTGTCATAGATCACGACGCCATTCTCCCGGACCGCATGGAGCTGGGGGATTGAATGGGAATCGTTCAGCACCACCAGAATATCCGTATATTTTCCCGGTGACAGAATCTGCTGGTTGCTGATCCGGGAATGGGCGACACATTTTCCAAACCCTCTGATTTCTGACGGGTAAGAATCAAAAGACATGATTTCAAACCCAAGCGAACTCATATGCCTGCTCAGAATTTCACCTGCAGAGATGGTTCCTTCTCCTGCACTCCCGCAAATTTCAATTACAATATCTATATCTGCCATAGTTTTTCGTTCCTGTCGGCGTTTCATTTCATGACCGGACCGGAGAATCCGGTATCTCCTTTCAGGCATGATGTTTTTTTTAAAAACCTATAATTCTTTCCACCATGATGTGTTTACCTTTAACCCTTCCACGTCCAGAATTTTCTTTTGGGAAGGTTTGATCACCTTGCTTTCTCCCAGAAGATTCAAGGCTGCTGTTTCCCCCTGAATGCCCGCATTTTCCCATCCCACCGAAATCCAGTAATTCTTGAGTTCCGGATTATAGATCTGGGCACAGTCTCCGCATGCATAGATATCCGAAACATTGGTCTTAAGATGTTCGTCCACAAGGACCCCCCTTTCGGTATCTATGCCGCTTCCCTGAATAAAATTGATATTGGGCCTCATTCCCATGAAACAGAAAATGATATCCACGGTCAGGTTTTCCCCATTTTCCGTTTCAATTTCAAATGCCTTTCCTTTACTTTCAATACGGGAAGGAAATATATCGGCAAACGTTTTGATTTTTTTTCCTGAAAAATGTTTCTCAATGGCCGAAGCCATATCAGCCGTCAGTTCAAACGGGTAGAAACAGTCTTTATACAGAAAAAATGTCACTTCCTTTTTCATGGCAGAAAGCATTTTGGCGAATTTAAGACTCACCAGGTCCCCGCCCAGAATGGCCACTTTCCTTGCCGGCGAGAGCAAGGGTTTGACCTTGAGCGCGTCTGAATATTTGCTCATGAATGAAAAATGTTTTTCAAACCGGGACAGAGAGGGCACCACGTGCGGGGATGCGCCTGTGGCTAAAATCAGCCTGGTAAATTTCACTTTTTCCATGTGTTTCAGATAGAGGGTTTTGGTTTCCGGCTCAATTCTTTCAACGCGCTGCCCCAGCCTCATCCTGATGTTTTTTTCCTTGTAATCGCTTGCGGGTTTGACTTTCAACGCATCTTCTTTTTTCTTGCCTGAAATGAATTCACAGAGCATATGCCGGTAATAATAGGGAAACCCTTCATCAGAAATGATTGAGACCCTGGCCTGGTCGTCATGCATTCGCAATACTTCTGCCGCGCTGTTTCCGGCAGGGCCGTTCCCGATGATGATGTAATGATCGAATTTAGGCATCATGCCTCCAGTTTTTGTTCAATGAGTTCTACTTTTTCTATATGAATACAGTGCATGGGGCACACCTCATAACATTTGCCGCACCGGATGCACCTTTTGTTGTCAATGACAATCGCCAGACCTTCTGACCAGTCCGTCGCAGATAGAAGTTCTCCGTATGCGCCATCTTTTTTTATTTCCACAGCCCTTGTAATCTTGATGCAGTCCCGCGGGGCCACATCAATACAGGCCGAACAATAGATACACTGTGACGTGTCAATAAAATATCTGAGGTTACAGAGATAGCATCTCTTTGACTCTTCACCGGCTATTTTGTCATCATAGCCCTGCTCAACCTCGCCTGTCAGCGCGTACAACCTTTTTGTCACCTCAAGCGTCGGCATGACAGACGCTTTGATGAAATCATCATTTCGGCTCCGGTCTGTTTGTGAAGCGGTTTCCGTGCGGATTGTCTCTGTTATCCGTTTTTTCCCCACAAACACAGCATCGATTTCGTGGGCGGCATGCCTTCCTTCCGCTATCGCTGTTATAACGTTTGTGGCACCGGTCACGCAATCGCCCGCCGCGTAAAACCGTTTGATGCCTGTTTCATATGAACCGGCTTTTGTTTTTATTCTTTTTCCGTTCAGTTCGATTTTACCGCCAGTAAACCCTGTATCCGGTGTCTGCCCGACAGCCAAAATAACGGTGTCCACAGGTGCGGCGAATGCCGAATCCGGAATGGATACGGCATTTCTTCCTTTGCCGTCTTTGGTAAATTCAAGACGTGTCCGTTCAAATGTGATTGAGGTCACTTTTCCATCGGTTCCGTTAATCTGGAAAGGCGCCACAAGGCCGTTGATTTTTATTTTTTCCGTTTTGGCTTCGTGCTTTTCATGTTCGTCGATCCGCATGAATGTTTCTGTTTTTCTAAGGTTCACACTCACCTCTTCTGCGCCGAGCCGGATTGCCAGCCTGGCGCAGTCAATGGCCGTGTAGCCGCCGCCTATGACCGCCACTTTTTTTCCAACGGGAATCCGTTCGCCCTGATTGACCCGAATGACAAAATCAAGACCGCTATATACGCCGTCCAAATCTTCACCCGGCAGATCAAGATTGAACGGTTCCTGGCAACCAACCGTAGAAAGCACCGCATCGTGAACGTCAATGAGTTCTGTCAGCGTGATATCACGACCAACATTCACACCGGTTTTAAGGTCAATCCCCATCCGTAATATATTATTGATCTCAAGATTCAAAATATCCCTGGGAAGCCGAAACGCAGGGATACCATACATCAGCATGCCGCCGGGTTTATCCATGGCTTCATAAAGAGTCACGTTGTGCCCCAGGATGGCAAGCTCATGCGCTGCAGCAAGGCCTGCCGGACCTGCGCCAATGATGCCCACGGTCTTTCCCGATGGCGCATAGAATTCCTCTTTGATCATATGCCAGGAGGGTTTCAGATCGGCGCACGACCGCTTCAGATGACAAATATTGACCGACGTGCCAAGATCAGACTCGCCATGACGGCAGGACAGCTCACAGGGACGGCTGCAAATCCTTCCCAAAACACCAGGAAGGATATTGACCATCCGGTTCATTTCATAAGCCCTGCCATAGTGTTTTTCATAAATACTGCGGATATAGCCAGGGATATTCGTATGTGCAGGACAGGCATCCTGACAGGGGATATTTTCTTTCGCATATCCGAAATCTCTGGGATCTTCCGAGAAGAAGACATTCCCCTCACGCTTTTTCCCTGCGCTCAATTTTCCGCCTTTGGAAACGGTCATTTTCTTTTCTTTCACTGCCAACCTCTTTTCGCGATGGATTCATTTCCACATAAATTGGGTCAAACCCTGACACATTAAATGAATCGAATAAGGTTAATTGATGTAGTGGCTTAATAATGATTGTTGAAACAGCACAGAACCTGTCTTGTTCTGCATCATAAAAGAGACACTTTCGTATCAAAAAAAGCGTGTCTGTATGGATATCAATTTAAATGAACCGGTTTAAGTTCAGCGAGAACATGCAAGAAAACGCTTAGTTAATCAGATTAATGAATGATTCCCAAAAAAACGATATTGCATAATACAACTATTAGAATTGTAACGCAACAGGTTTTCAGCTATAACCAGTTGCAAAGCTGGATAAGGCAAAAGTCAAAACAGCTTTGTTCCCTGTTGCATGACCAAACATATCGAGCTAACTTTTTTACGTGCACGGATATAACAAATGAAATCAGGATGCTTTATAAAAAAATCGCATATGCCGTTTTCCGCTGAAGACGCATTTGACTGGCATGCCCGATCAGGTGCCATAGAACGGCTCACGCCCCCATGGGTCAACATTGATCTTTTAAGCAGGAAGGGGGGGTTGGAAACCGGCGCGACAGTTCTCATGAACATGGGGAAAAAGCCCTTTCAAATGGCCTGGCATGCCAGGCATATCGAATATGAATATGGAAAAATGTTCAGGGATATGCAGGAAAAAGGCCCGTTTAATTCATGGGTCCATACCCATCTTTTCCATAAGGAAGGTCCATCGAATACCCTGATGGAAGACCGGATCGACTACAAACTTCCCCTGCATCCCCTGGGCAACATGTTTGCGGGCTGGTACATGGAAAAAGAGCTTGAAAAGATCTTCACTCACCGCCACAGCACCGTATACCATGATATGAGCGCTCACAAAAAGGCGAATTTAAGCCCCCTTCGGATACTCATATCCGGCGCAAGCGGTCTCATCGGGTCGGCCCTTACACCCTATCTCACCACAGGCGGGCATCAGGTCATCCGGCTTGTGAGAACAAAAACAGTCAAATGCCAGAATAAAATCGTCTGGGATCCGTCTTCCGGCCAGATAGACACTAAAAATCTCGGCCCCATTGATGTGGTTATCAACCTGGCAGGAGAAAACATCGGTCAGAAGAAATGGGATTCCGGTCGAAAACGCCTGCTGGTCGAAAGCCGCACAAAAAGCACCACGCTTCTGGCAACCGCAATATCAAATTTAGAGCCACGACCGTCTTTATTCATCTGCGCATCTGCCATTGGCTATTATGGGGACAGAAAAGATGAAATGCTTACTGAAAATCATGGCCCAGGTGATCTGTTTATCTCAGGGATATGCAAAACCTGGGAAGCTTGCGCCAAAACAGCTGTCCATCCGGACATCCGGACAGCGTTCATGAGGATCGGCATTGGTTTGAGTCCCAAAGGCGGTGCCCTCGGCGAACTTCTTTTCCCCTTTAAAATGGGATTGGGCGCAAAAATCGGGAAAGGCGATCAATATATGAGCTGGATCAGCCTGGATGATATCCTGGATGCCTTTCTCCATGTCATCTCAAAACAATCCCTGTCCGGTCCTGTAAATGTGGTGGCTCCGGAACCTGTGACCAATCGTGAATTTACAAAAATATTCGCAGACGTTCTCAACCGGCCATCTGTTTTTACCATCCCTGAAAAAGCCATTGATCTGATTTTTGGCGAGATGGGACGGGAAATTCTTCTTTCAAGTGCCCGTGTAAAACCGGAAAAACTCGTTCAATCCGGATTTACGTTCAGATCTGAAACGCTTTACGATGCATTGAAACACATGCTTGGAAAATCTTGAGGCACCCATGAACACACCATTAAAAATTCTTTTTTTCAGTTACATGATGCTGGCCCTTGCCTTTGGGTTCATGCACCATTTTATTCCGGACAGTCCATACACATTCGAACGCCTCCACATCTTCCTTTTTAACCTGTGCAGCGGGGGGACTATTGTCCTGTATTATACGGAAGGCCTCAAACGGCTTTCTCTTAAATCAGCGGGATTTTTGGTCATTGCAACCGTTTATGCCATCCTTGTCTTCCTTGAAATTTACAAACCGGCAATCCTTCTTTCCATCGGGCTTGCCATCATTGTGGAAAGCATAAGAATCAAACGATTTTCCCTGTTTCCGGTGGGGTTTTTTAAAAAATCCGAGCCGGTTTATGAAAAATTCCATCAGGCATCCCTTCTCTGCCTGTCCATGGGGCTTGTCATCTCCTCCATGGTCATATTGAATAATGAATATTTCCATATAATAAAAAATATGCCGAAGCTTCAGCTCAATACCTTTTTCCTGGGATTTTCATTTCCCTTATCCCTGATCACCATGTCCATGATTTTTTCGTTGATGCCGGAAAGTGATGAATCGGTCGTCATCCTATTGAAAAATTTCGGGTTCTGGTCGGTTAATCTGGGGGTGATCATCTTCTTTTTGTTCATCATATTTGAACGGCTTTTTCCCCAGGTCATTGTCACGCTCGTTTTATTTTTCACCGTGATCATGATTTTCTTTCTGTTCAGGAAACTGGGATATGCCTGGCAGCAGAAGAACTTCCTGTCATCCGGCATCGGGTTCCTTATCTTTACGGCTGTCACCGGCATTCTATATATTCTTTTTGAATTTTCACCGGAATATACGCAGGGAAAATACACGTGGCTGTTGAAACTCCATGCCTTTGCCTCATTATACGGCTGGAATATCTGCGGACTGGCGATTATTCTGAGAATAGATGACTTCCCGCTAAAACTCCATTCGGGAAAAGTGGTGTGCTTTCACTGGCTGACGGTCATTATCCTGCTGCCCCTGGGAATCTTTTACACACCGGTTTCGATCATAGCCCTGGCGAGCTATTTTATCGTGCTGTACCTGATTCTTTTCACCCAGGGGACTCCGGTCTCCCTGAAAGAATGAGCGGGTTGCCTGGGTTTGTTGGGTTGATTGGGTTTGTTGGGTTGCCTGGGTTTGTTGGGTAGGTGCTGGCCTTGTGCCTGCCCGGTTTTTAAAGTTAAAGGCAGATGATCGAAAGCAAATAGGGCAACCACAAGGGATTGCATAGGCAATCGTCTATTCAACCAATTCGCCAATATTTCCAATCAACGAATACTCTGTTTTGTTTTTCAACCCAATGAACTCAACCAACCCCACTATTCTTCTTCCACTTCTGCATCAACTACCTGATCGCCAGACTTGTTCTCCAGCTTCAGGACTTCGCCGTTTGAATCAGGATAGTATCCCAACTCGAGCTGATATTTTCTGATCTCCGCTTCGGTTTCTATGCTTTTTTTGGCCAGGAGATACCGAAGGTAGATAATCCAGGCAACCAGAACAATGACTGATCCTCCGACACCTGCAAAAAACCATTTGTACCGGTCGATGATTTCAAGGCCGGTCTGCCCCACAAAGGAGATGAGGTTCGGAATGACCCAGAAGGAAAAAACGGCAAGAAATACAATGGCGCCAATCACAAAAATATTCAGCCGGTTCACCTGCCCCAGGAACCGGTCAAAGCCGCTTTCACGCACCGAATCATCTGTATCCTCCTGAATTTCTTTTTTGCCGCCTTTCCCGAAAAGTGCGGCAAAGACTCTTACGACAAATGAAAACAACAAAATAAACCCCACCGGGATACCGATAGCTGCTGTAAACCAGGCACGAAATGGAAATGGAACGGTTTGGGTCACCAGCTTTTTCTGATAATTTTCAAAAGGTCCAAAGGTTTCTTCGAAGTAATACTTCTTGAATTCGGTCAGGTCTTTGCCATTGGTTTCATAAATGACCGTACCATTGTCATTCACGACTTGAAGGGTGTGCTTCTGGCCTGATCTTGAAACGGAAACGGCAAAAATCTGAAGTTCCACAAGGAACAGGACCACGGCAATAATAATAATCTGCGTTCTATTCTGATACATACGCTCTGAAAAACTCATACGCAATCATACCTGCATTATTATGAAATCCATATCCATCACGAAAAAACTCCCTCTTTAAGGGAGCTTTTTCAAATTCGCCGGACTATAAAAAGGATAAGCTAATAAGTCAATTCTTTATCATTCACTTTATCCTTGAAAAGGGTATAAGCCCAGATCTGATACCCGATGACAAGGGGGATAAAAATCACGATGACCGTCAGCATGATCTTCAGGGTCAACGGACTGGAGGACGCGTTAAACGCTGTCAGGGAATACGCCGGATTGAGGCTTGACGGAAACATATTGGGATAAAGCCCTGTCACGCCAAAAAATGTGGTGCCGGTGATCGTAAGCGCTGACGCGAACCAGGCCTTGAAATAGGCTGCTTTATTCAGGAAAAATTTCGTTCCCACAAGGCCTGCCACCGTGGCAACCAGGATCAGGAAAAGGACCGGATTTTTTAGATAATTATCATAAAGCGGGGTGGCAAACGCCGTAGCCACAAGAAAAATCACGGCAACCGCAAGCAAAAGAGGCCAGATTTTTTGTGCGGTTGCGACCGATCTGTCTTTAAGCCCGGCGTCTGCCCGAATTGACAGCCATAATGCACCATGCTCCAGAAAAAGAAGGAGAAATAACACGCCGCCCAAAAGCCCGTAGGGATTTAAGAGTGTAAAAAGATTGCCCTGAAGTACCCCGTCCTGATCAATGGGTATCCCTTTGAAGATATTGGCAAATGCCACACCAAACAGAATAGCCGGAAGTACGCTTCCCATAAAGAAACAGGTATCCCAGATTTTTTTCCATGCAGGACTTTCGATCTGATGGCGGAACTCAAAAGAAACCCCTCTAATAATCAGACTGAATAAAATCAACATCAATGCCGTATAAAGAGACGAAAACATGACCGCATACACAAGGGGGAATGCAGCAAATGTCACCCCCCCTGCGGTAATCAGCCACACCTCGTTCCCGTCCCACAATGGTCCTATGGCGTTCATCATCACCCGCTTTTCTTTTTCCGTTTTGGCAAGAAAAGGCGATAGTGCACCCACGCCAAAATCAAAACCGTCTGTCACAAAAAAAACTGCCCACAAAAGCCCCCAGAGAAAAAACCATATTGTTTCTAGTACCATGTTGAAAAACCCTCCTTAAGATATATGCCTCATTCTTTTATAACCCTATCATTAGTGACCGATCTCTATGATTTTGCAGGTGCATCAGGGCCTTTTCTGGCATGCTTGACAATCAGGTAAAAACCGGCTGCCCCAAGTAAACCATATACAACAACAAATCCCAGCAAGGTCATTGCCACCTGAACGGAGGCAATAGGTGACACGGCGTCACTGGTTCTCATCAGGCCATAGACAATCCAGGGTTGTCGCCCCACTTCAGCCAGGACCCAGCCACATTCGATGGCGATATAGGGAAGCGGGATGGCCCACAGCATCGCTTTCAGAAAAAGCGGGCTGTCGCTTAACTTGTTTCTTCGTAAAAAACCGATAAACATCAATAAAAGAAAAAGGGTGCCCAGGCCCACCATCAGACGGAATGCCACAAAGGTGATAAAAACGGGCGGACGGTCTTCTTTGGGAAAATCATTCAACCCCTTTACTTCAGCATTAAAATCATGGTAACCGAGGAAGCTTAAAAGACCCGGAATGGAACCGATCTCTATCAGATTTTTTCCGTTTTCCTCATCCGGAATGGCGAAAAGATGAATGGGCGCACGGGTAGTCGTCTCCCAATGGGCTTCCATGGCAGCAAGCTTTACCGGTTGGACCTCTGTGACATGAACGCCATGCGTATCCCCTTCCACGACAACAACAAGTGTCGACACAATACCAAAGTAAAGCGCGATGCGAAATGACTTTGTAAATAGTGCCACATGCTGTTTTTTCAATAGATGGTAGGCGCTTATCCCCATGATGAAAAATGCGCTTAACACATATGAAGCTGAAAGGGTATGAATCAACTCAAGAATGGCAAACTTGTTGGTGACCACAGCCATAAAATCAGACAATTCCGCCCGGCCGTTTCGAATGGTGAATCCTACAGGATGCTGCATCCACCCGTTTGCGGTAATAATCCAGATCGCGGAAAGGGAACCTGCGAAAGCCACCAGCCACATGACAGTGGCATGGGCCTTTTTGGACAGTTTTTTCCATCCGAAAATCCAGACACCGATCAGTGTGGATTCAAGGAAAAAAGAGGTTGTTGCCTCTATGGCCAGAAGCGATCCGAAGATATCCCCCACATATCCGGAATATCTTGACCAGTTTGTACCGAACTGAAATTCCAGGGTGATTCCGGTAACAATGCCCAGTGCAAAATTGATTAAAAATATTTTCCCCCAGAATTTGGTCATCCTGAGGTAATCCTCATCACCGGTTCTCACATACATTGTTTCCATAAAGGCCAGAAGAAATGCAAGTCCCAGTGTCAGCGGAACAAACAAGAAATGAAACATTGTCGCGGCAGCGAACTGAAGCCTTGAAAGCAGCACTACATCCATGATCCCTCCTTGATACAGTTAATGAATTGACAAAGATACCAACTGTAAATGTAACTTGTTTAAAAACAGATTAATTATTTATAATTTTACTACGCTTGAGACATTGCGGAAAAACCCGTTGATCATTCGTCTTTCATCTTCTCCTGATATGGACTTTTTCTTCCTCAATGGCAAGCGTTTATCAGATTGATGAACGCCGATATATTTTCAAGTTTTATGCCAGAACGATCATACGTTGGGAATTGTATATCATCTGCATACAATGAAAAAAGCTAAAAAAATATCAATATAATGCGTGTCAGGACTGGTTCAAGTTCAAAAAAGATCATTTTTTGATTGGCCACAGGAGATATCCAGGTCATTTATGTTGGTCCTGTGGCCCAAAAATAACGTATCATTATAAAGTCGTATGATACAAAAATGTATCGAAAGATACAAGGTTCATTTTAAACAAACCGGCACATATCACTCACAACCGCACCGGTTGGCATCTTCCTGGCATAATTTTTCCTTCTTTTTTTCCGCGAGCCTGATTTCCCGTCTTTTTCTGGCTTCCCGGTCCCGTCTTTTCTCCGCGTCTGTCTCCAAAATTAAAGGAGGAACTTCAACGGGCTTGAAGTTGGGACCCAGGGCCACAAATGTCAGGTAAGCCGATGCTGTATGGGTTTTCTTGCCGGTTAACAGGTCTTCGGTTTCAACCCGGACACCCACTTCCATGGATGTTTTGCCCACAAGATTCAAGCTTGCCTGGAAGGTCACCAGATTACCCACCTGAACCGGGTTATAAAAATCCAGCCGGTCAATGGAGGCCGTGACGCATACGGTTCGCGTATGCTTGGTGGCGACCACGCCTGCTGCATTATCAATCTGTTTCATGATCACACCGCCATGCACCAGGCCTGCGGGGTTTGCATCCTGTGGCAGCATCACCAGAGATAAAATCACCCTGCTGTCTTCGACTCGTTTTCCGATCATTAATTTTTCTCCATTAATTTTAATATGTTATGATGGAAAACACGGCCGTCCTCCATCGGGTTTACAAATCAAGGTCTATCAAAGCTATCAAAAACCATGCCATGTTCTTCATACCCCAAACCCGGATACAGAACAATGAAAAATTGGCACGATATTTATTATATCATATATATGGGTTCACGGTATTTTATGTTCAATTGAAAACTTTGAGGAGGTTTATCATGCAACTTGAAGATATGCGGAATAATCTTGATCTGATCAATTCACTCGACTGGGAAATGACGCCTGAAAAGGCGGTCTGCATCTATCTGGAATGGGGCACATGCTGGTCGATGAATGGCACCTACCCCAGATGGGCAAGAGACGAGGAAACCCATTACTTTGTCATAAACACGTGGAACAGGCCTGCAATCATACATCTGGTCAGAAGAAATAAAGACGAATATGATGAACTCGCTACCATTAAAATTCCGGCTGAGCTTGAACAAAAATTCTTAGACTCCATCGGATACAACAAAGGGGTCTATGGCCTGGAAGGTGAAGTGAAGACCTGGCTCCAAAATCAATTAGATATTAATTGAATAGACGTTTGATTCAGCCTGAAAAATTCATGCCGGAATGAGAGGCACCTTTTTGTCCTGCTATATCTCCGGCACCACTTCCGGGTGATAGCTGATAAACCGGCAACAGTATCATGTCTTAATACTTACCCCGAATACAATCCATTGACCCGATTACTTTACAATGATCTTTTATGGGTGTATCTATTCTCTAAGGGCAACAATTCACGTGATTTATGTCACACAAATCGTTAGCCTGTGCACGATACTTTTAAATGATGAGATTGCTCTCCATGGGGAAATATACGCCTCAGGTAAGGCTCATTTCGGCATAAAGGACTTCTGAATGAAAAGATATAGCGACAGTGAACTCGAAGCCTTGCTCAATGCCCTGGAATCTGATCGGATAGAACGCAAACAGTCTTTTAAAGGGGATACGCCGAGAAAAGCCAGGCAGGCGATTTGCGCCTTTGCCAATGACTTGCCAAACCATAACAAACCGGGCATGCTATTTATTGGCGCTAATGATGATGGTTCCCCATCAAATATACCTATTACAGATGAATTGCTTCGCTCTCTTTCAGATATGAAAACGGACGGAAATATTTTGTCATTGCCTGTTTTATCCGTTGAAAAGCATGTTTTAAAGGGCGCTGAAATGGCTGTGGTAACTGTTCTCCCTTCCGACATGCCACCCGTGAAATATGAGGGCCGTATCTGGATACGAACCGGTCCGCGACGTTCTATTGCAAACGAACAGGAAGAACGCATTCTTAATGAAAAAAGAAGGTACAAAATCCTTCCCTTTGATATTTATCCGATTCCTACAGCCAAGTTGTCCGATCTTTCACGACTTATATTTGAAAACGAATATCTTCCGGCTGCATTTGCCGCCGATGTTCTGGAAGCTAACAGCAGATCGTATGAGGAACGGTTGGCATCTTGCAAAATGATTGTATCACCCAAAGAGCCCACACCTACAGTGATTGGCCTGTTGGCTCTGGGCAAGAACTCGCAGGATTTTATCCCTGGAGATTATATCCAATTTTTTGGATTCATTCAATCTTTCGGACGCGGCATTGCGATTGCGAGAAATGAACTGAAAAAGAACGGAAATCCGGAACTTCAGTTTGAAGTCAATCAGAGTATCGTCCTTTGTATGATCAGGAGGAAATCATGAGCGTACCGATTCTGACCTTCTTTAACAACAAGGGCGGCGTGGGCAAAACCTCGTTGATTTACCATCTGGCATGGATGTACGCCAGTCTTCGAAAACGTGTGGTCGCAATTGACCTGGACCCGCAAGCGAATCTGACTGCGGCCTTTCTCGATGAGGACAGGATCGAGGCTATCTGGGACAACCAATCATCTGGTTCGACAATCTTCCATTGCATAAAGCCACTTACCGGCGTCGGAGACATCGTTGAACCTGTTCTTCAAAAAATCACATCAGATCCGTACCTCATCCCTGGTGACGTCGACCTTTCAGGTTTTGAAGAGGCTGTCTCCAACGAGTGGCCAAACAGCATGGGAGATAACAACCTGTACCGCCCGATGCGGATACTCAGTTCATTCTGGCAGGTCATGCAAATGGGGTCTGAAAAAATTCAGGCCGATATCATCCTTGTGGACATCGGCCCCAATCTGGGAGCCATCAACCGGTCTGCCCTCATTGCGACAGATTATGTGGTTATCCCGCTCGGTGCCGATCTTTTCTCATTACAAGGCCTAAAAAACCTCGGCCCCACACTGGGAAGTTGGAAAAAACTCTGGCAAAAACGCCTGGATAACTGGCATACCAGTCCTGAAGCGAAAAGTTATCCGAATTTTAAATTGCCTGATGGAAAAATGGAACCGATTGGGTATCTTTGCCAGCAGCATGGCGTCCGGCTGGATCGCCCGGTGAAGGCCTATGATAAATGGGTGAACCGTATTCCGGGGATCTATCGTGAATATGTAAGAAAGGAACCACCTGATCATACGATGAAACAACAGAATGATCCCTATTGCCTTTTAACCGTAAAACACTATCGAAGTCTGGTGCCAATGTCCCAGGAACATCGGAAGCCTATATTCAATCTGACTTCTGCAGACGGCGCCATTGGCAGTCATGCCAATGCCGTTCAGGATGCGAAAAAGGATTTCAAAGCGCTTGCGAAAAAAATTGCAGATAAGATAGGAATGGCGTTATGAAGCCATAAATTCGCCTGCCCGGCTTCTTAATTTCCGGTTATTTGACATGAAATCAGGAAAACCATTCTTTGCCCTGAAAAAACAGCTATATTTCCGGCACCACTTCCGGATGCTCGCTGATAAACCGGTATAAAGTGGCTCTGCCCACACCGATGAGCTTGGCAGCCTTGGCTTTGTTCCCACCTGTTTTTTCAAGAACCGATATGACGGTATCCACATCGAGCTTCCTGGAGGGCCCTCGCCGGCTTCTTGTTTCAAAACCTTCGATCAGCTCCATGGGAAGATTCTTGACCTGGATATTGTTATCCCGGCACTTGACAATGGCAAACTGGAGGGCATTTTCGAGTTCCCTCACGTTTCCCGGCCATCTGTAGTCCATCATGACATCCATGGCATCTTCTGAAATGGTATATTTTTTTTTGCCGTAGCGCTTTTCAACCAACCTTAAAAAATATTCCACAAGAAGCGGTATGTCGTTTTTCTTTTCTCTCAAGGGTGGCAGGCAAATGGGGATGACATTAATCCTGTAAAAAAGGTCATCCCTGAAATTATCATTCTGAACCTCTTTTTTCAAATCTTTGTTGGTGGCACTGATGACACGTGCATTGATATGCATGCTTTTTTCACTACCCACTTTTTCAAGCGTGCCTTCCTGCAAAAACCGCAACAGCTTGACCTGCACGTTCTTGGGAAGGTCAGCCACCTCATCGAGAAAAATCGTTCCGCCTTCGGCAAGCTCGAACCGGCCCTTTTTATCCCGGACAGCCCCTGTAAACGCGCCTTTCACATGGCCGAACAATTCGCTTTCGATCAGGCCTTCAGGCAGGGCGCCACAGTTAATGGGCACAAAAGATCCGTCACTGCGCGGGCTTTCGTTATGGATGGCCCTTGCGACAAGCTCTTTTCCCGTACCGGTTTCGCCACTGATGTGGACGGGCGCTTCATATTGCGATACATCCTGAATCAGCTCGAACACCTGAAGCATCTTGTAATCTCTTCCAATGATACCGGCAAAGCTGTTTTCCTCTCCAAGAATTCGTTTTAGTTTTTTCTCTTCTGTCCGGTCACGGAGGGAGGCAATAACCCCTTTTACCACACCATCCTCCGATGTCATGGGAACGATGGTCATCTGAAAATCTTTTCTGATGCCCTCCCTGTCCCGGTGGGTGATGGTCCGTTTTTCTTCATCAAAATTGACCAGGTTCGTCTTGTTGCAAAACGAGCACTCCTTACCGCAGAGATGGGGGGCAAAAATCTCATGGCAGTCTTTACCCACAGCATCTTCAGGGGAAACACCTGTCAGCCGGGACGCGCCATTGCTGAAAAAAAAGATTCTGCGGTTCAAATCATGTGCGATGATCCCTTCGGGCAGGCTGTTTAAAACCAGATCGAAATTTTTTTTCTGCCGGGAGAATGCATAAAAATAACCGCGATGAAATAAATCAGAGACAAGGTTTTCCACTGTTCGGGCACACGTCTGAAATTCTTTTTCCAGATCAACCGGTAATGGTTTCGTCGATAAAGGATCAGCCACCCCCCAGTCTACCACTGCAGGCGCCCCATCTAAAACCGGACAATTCTTGCGGGCGTCATTGCATAAGGTGACTGCAAGATCAAAGCGGCAGGGATACAGATCTGATATTTTTTTCGGCTGATTTTCTTTTAAATCGACACCGGCCGCTTTCATCACTTGAAACACCAAAGGATGAATTTCTGCTGCAGGCGCTATGCCGGCACTGAAAACATCAATGCCTTGAGGGGCTATTTTCCTGGCAAACCCTTCGGCCATCTGACTTCTAACCGCGTTATCCGTACAAATAAACAGAATCTTTCCTGTGTTCATTATTGTTTTCCCGATCCAGCTACCATAACATACTAATTTTAATAAGAAAAATTTTAAAATTCATGGTCAATCGTGTATTTGTATTAAAATTCTTCGATTAAATCAACAATATTCATGTCATGCCGTATCCCGAAACGGGACAAAACAAAATCGTACTTAACCGGGTCAGGCGGATTCAACTGTTTAAATTTTTCCGTAATTTCAATGGCTGTAATTAGGTTTGCCTGCTTTCGGTTTGTAAATCCCAGGGCAAGACTGATCTTGTGAATATGCGTATCCAGAGGGATGATCAGTTTTGCCGGTGAAACCCGTTCCCATCCTCCGGGGTCGACCCTGTCTTTTCTGGCCATCCATCTCAGAAACAAATTCAACCGTTTGCAGGCACTTTTCTTCCAGGGAAGGGAAACAAGATGACCAGGATCGTTATTCCCGGCCACCAAACGCTCGACAAAAAAATGCATGGCCGGGTAAACCGTATCATCCACTGCTGCCATGCCCTCATTAAAACAGCTCTGAAGTGACCCGAATTCATCGATCACCTGTCTGATGCCTGAAAAAAGTGCCACAAGTTGATCTCTTTTGGCAAACCGGTGACAAAATCCCTGAAAACAATTTCTGAAGCGCCGTCTGTCGGATTGCATGACAAATTCGTAAGGCGAATTTCCCGCCATCGCCAGTATACCGGACACACTTGTAAGAATCTGCGCCACTCTCCCATAGGCAAGGGAGGCGGCAACAAGCCCTACGATTTCCCTGTCCCGTATATCGGCATAGTCATAGAGGAACTGCAAGGGGTCCGGCGTTACAAAGGACCGTCTGTTATATTTAACGTACAATTCATCCAGTGTTTTCTTGAAGGCTTCAGGATGATATTTTAAATTACTTTTCTGCATGAAAGAGGTGGTTATCAATTGTTTTTATTTTTGTCACTCAATTTCCCGTGAAAAAGAAAACGCCTCCGGATTGGGGTAAATCCGAAGGCGTCAGGGAGGAGGGGGATAAAAGGCTCTATCTTCTAAATAAAGCTTTAATCCTTCTATGGAAATGATTTGAACAGCACGTTGCTCCTTAAGGTCACATGCGTTGTATAAAAACCACCGGCTCCCATGTGGGGTGGCACGGTCACCGGCGGCAGCTTCATGTTAACCGGAAAGGCAGGAGAAAAAAAAGCACGTACCGTTCACCTTCTATGCACTGAGCTGTCTCCTGTCAGCCATATCCACAAGAATTCGATCCCGCGCCTTATCAATACCCAGCGCTTTTCTTTTCTTGTCAATATGTTCGATCATCAATCGGGCCATTTCATGGGGATCTGGGGAAAAACCCCATTTCCCAAGGCCCTGTTTTTCCAAACCGTCAAAAAGAAGGTCATGGAAACGGGTGTTTTCAACAATCGGGAAAGTCACGCCAAAAACAGTGAAAACACCGGACGCCACAAAATACTGCCCGATGGCAATGGCCTTTTCACTCATCCATTCCGGTGCGGCACCTGCCACAGGAAGATCGGCAAGGGAATCACCCAAACCCCCTTCCCGGACCATGGCTGACGCTGCGATAAGAATCCTGCTGTTGTCCACGCAGGAACCCATGCCCAAAACCGGCGGCATGCCCACAGCTTCACACACCTCTGAAAGCCCCGGTCCTGCAAGCACCGCCGCTTCAGGTGTGGTCAGACCGGCTTTGGCAAGCGCGATCTGGGAACATCCTGTCTGAAGGACCAGAACGTCGTTTTTAATCAGTTGCTTGACCAGTTCCACATGGACATAATCCTGTTTCACTCTGGGGTTTGTACATCCCACAACACCTGCGACACCTCGGATTCGCCCGTTGATGATATTATCATTCAAAGGCGAATAGCCGCCACGGAAAGAACCGCCCAGCATGTAGCTGATATATTCATGGGAGAAACCATGCACACCATGATTGATTTGCCGTGGAATTTCCACAGGATGTTTTCTGTTTTTAAACCGGCTGATCGCCTTGATCACGATTTCATCCGTACAAGACAACGGATCATGCTCATTCAGCTCAAGGTGAATCGCGCCTTCTATCTTGCACCGGGTGTTGGTTGTAAATAAAGGCGTCCCATAGCATTCTGCCACTTTTTGAAGACCCTGTTTGATACACTGGATATCGACGGTCATGGCATCAACCGCTCCGGTTACCATAATGGCTTCTGTTGAGGAGAAATTCCCTGCATGAGGGATGCCGTGCCTGACCATGACTTCCGCACCTGAACAACACATGCCTACGAGATTGATTCCCTGGGCGCCCGCTTTTTTTGCCGCCTCATTCAATACCGGCGAATTGACGGACACAATCATGGATTCAAAAAGATTCGGCTCATGCCCGTGAACGATGATGTTCACCTTATCTTCTTTCAAAACGCCCATGTTGACTTCAATGGCGACAGGCGATGGTGTTCCGAAAAGAATATCCGAAATTTCAGTGGAAACCATGGAACCGCCCCATCCGTCAGACAGTGCGGTCCGGCTGGCCTGTTTGGTCAGATTTTCATAATCCTGATCCACGCCAATGGCTGACCGGTGCATCATCTCCATGACTTCGCGCATGGCGCCTCTGGGCACAATACCCAGCTTTCGCCATACCTCGAGTGTTTTTTCAGGTACGCGTTTGACAAAAGGGATTTCACCTTCCACCTGAACGTAAGTCCGCTCCAGTTCTTTGTATAGATCTCGTGCGATATCCAGTATCTCACGGCCTTCGGTTTCAATGCCGATGGATTCTGCAACGGATTTCAGCTTAATCGGATCTTTGATCTTGTAGTCACTGATTTTACCTTCGACCACTTCGCGAAAGAGATTAAGCATTCCCATGCCATGATCGGTATGGGCAGCAGAACCGGCGGCAACTGCTCTGCCGAAATTTCTCGCCATGATGGTGTCTATCGTTGCACCACAAACACCTACTTTACCATAAGGGTCTTTTGAATTCAGTCTGCATGGTCCCATATAGCAATGTTTACAACAGGCCGAATCCGCACCTATCGGGCAGGGTTTCATACTTGTGGCCCTGTCAAAGACCAGCTCCACACCGTCCCGTCTTGCCTTTTCAATCATCTGGGCGGTGGCGTCACAGGTTGTCAACTCCTTTGCAGATAAAATTTTTATTCCTTTATCAGGTTTTTCGGTCATGTATTACCTCCTGGAAATTTTTTAAATTGGCCCGTCAGGGCAGTGACAAGCTATACTCATCAGTCAGTGACTGGTTTGCAGACCAAAACAAACGCCTTCTCACTTACAAAGGCATGCATTTAATATAATGGATTGCAAATCCCGTACCATATTAAATATATAGAAAATTCGATGATTGGCTTAGGTGTTTTGCCTTGATTTTACTTAAAAAACCATCTGGGTAACTGTCATGGAACGTTTATGCTGATGGTTTGAAATTAGGACGGTTGTCTTTTAATACATTACTGTATCGCGGCTGAAATTGAGACATACGTTCTCATGATTCTGAAACAGAAAAAATTATGTAAGAGTAAAGGATTCAGGGGCATCTGTCAAACATAAAAAATCTTTTATTTTACACATGGTGTCATACCATCACCCAAAAAAAATCGCCCTAACCCATCAGACCATCCAATAATCCGGGTAATCCGGGCCGCATATATTTGAGTTGCATTCAAACCCTAAAAGGCATATTATTTGCTTCTCAATACCGATCTTATGAACGGCAATTAAAAAATACAGCCCTATTGCTTGGACAATATCATTCACGGAAACCAATTGATTTGTGAGGACCATGCTTGAATCCATTCCTACAAAAGGCAGAACCCTGGATCATGCAGCAGGCGTATATGACCTTGTCGAACCGCTTATCCTTCTGGGAAAAGAAAAAACCATCAATGAAAACCTGATTCGTCTTTTAACCCTCCGTACAACCGATAAAATTCTTGATGTGGGGTGCGGCACCGGTGTGCTGACAGGCATGATATCAAAAAAACTCGACGCCGGGAAAGCGGGGCTGGTCACGGGCATTGACGCTGCCGCAAAAATGATTGAAGGGGCGCGAAAAAAACGGAAAAGCACCACCTGCCGGTTTGAAGTTGCGGCAGCTGAAAATATTCCCTTTGAAGATAATACTTTTGACAGTGCGATCTCCACTCTTTTTTTTCACCATGTGGATCTGAACCTGAAGCAAAAAACACTCTCGGAAATCTGGCGCGTGTTGAAACCCGGTGGCAGACTGGTCATATCAGATATGCATCGGCCCGCCACATTTATGGGAAAACTGGTATCTCATGTATCCCGCTGGCTTCTTTTCCAGCCTGAAATCGGTGAAAATATAAGAGGTGTGCTACCACCCTTAATCGAGATGGCCGGATTTGATCCACCCATGCTACATGCCATGTATTTTGGTTATATTGCTGTTTTTTCATCTCAAAAACCCGTAAGGAGTTGATGATGCCCCAACCTGATATCCATCTGGCTGATAAATGTGAAACCGCTGCCATACTGGATACATATATCACGCTTGAAAATGAACTGAAAAAGGGCCTGACCTTCTATTGGGAATCCGCGACAGCTATTCTTAAAGGAACCGGCATTCACCTTCGAGAATGCAAAGAAAACGATTTTTCGATAGAGAAACATTTTTTCACCGCCCTTTTTCTCTATTCATACTTCAAGGCCGGCATACGGCCTGAAAAACGGATTATATACACTGCCTTGAACCAGTGCTTAAGAGGCATGGTCACGGGGTGTGATAATATTCTCGATAACGAATACAAAAAAACACTGGATACGGATCTCCCTGAAAAAAGCTATAAATTCAGATCCATCATCGATATCATGGTATCGGACAGGGCTGTCCTGGATATCCTTGACAAGGGGTTTGGCGAAACCATCCCGCGCAGCCAGTTGATTGAGGCCTCTTTTGAAACCCTTCGCGCGCTTTCCATAAGCGGTATAGAAGAGGCTGGCGAAGAGAATGGCGACATATACCTGTTAACGCCGGATCTTATTCTCTCTAAGGTACATCACCTGAAAACAGGCATTCTATTCAAATGTCCCTGGGCTGTGCCGGATCTGATTGACCAGATTGATAAAAACATAAGCTCATCCATCAAAGAAGGACTATACAACATCGGCATGGGTTGCCAAGTTCTGGATGACATGGCCGATCTGTCCCTGGATATTTTAATGAAGAGACACAATTATCTGGCGTCCTTAATTCATTATGGAGATAGTCCGGCCGAAAAACAAATGCTTCAGGAATTAACCACAGATGAAATGGGGTCAAAAAACCTTGCTGACAAGATAGCAGAAAGATTTCCTGAGGCTCTGGAAAAATCATGGCAAACCGCCCATGCATTTATAGAAAGAGGTGCGAAGACACTTTTCAGTCCTGAGCATGAATTTATGGTAGATATGACGATTGATTTCCTTGTTGACCGCATCGGGGTCAGCCATCTCATTACCGGCCGAGCAGGCAGACAAAAATCATGACTATCCTTTTCTGGACAAAAAATGGCTGGCTGTTTCTTACCCGATCTTTAAGAACGACCGCAGCACTCTTTTTTATGGTGTTTGCCTCGGTGACCCTGCTGATTTTTTTGTCTGCCGTTGCTGCAGGCATAAATGACGCAATGATCCGAAACTCGGTGAGTCTTTTTTCCGGTCATATTTCAGGATTCAATCTGTCGGACCAAATCCGGACGGAAACACTTTTGGTCAAAGGTGTATCAAATGTGCTGAAACGCATACCTGAGCGGTGCCTTCTTCAGCTGAACAGTCATTACGACATGATCACCGTTTTTACCGTGGATCCCTCAAAAGAAATTCAAAGTTCTTATCTTTACGAAAAAACCGTGGAAGGTCGGTTTCCTGCAAACAATCAAAATGACATATTTATAAGTCGGCTCACCGCAGAAAATCTGACTGCAAAAACCGGAGACCCAATCCATTTAAAAGGAGAAACCAATGGCGAAAATCAGACATTAACCGTATGTGGATTGTTTGATACCGGCATTGAAAAATTTGACCGGAGTTATGCGCTTGCATCCGGCAATGGAAAAATAACAGAGACTAAAAACTGGCATGCAGCCATTTTTTTAAATAATGGGGTGACACCGGACGCTGTGATGGCGATCTATCAGGAAAAAGGACTTCCGCAAGGGTTATTCAAATCCTGGGAAAATCTGATGCCGGATTTGAGCCAGCTGATCTCACTCAACGTTGTTGCCATGAATCTTGTGACCTTCCTTGTGTTCAGTGTGGTTTCCATAGGCATTTCCTGTGCTTTTGCCATTTTCATTTTAAAAAACTTAAAGGAATATGGCATCATGAAATCCATGGGGGTGACATCCTTTGAAACATGTCTCCTGATCAATATGGAGGTGCTTATCCTGAATATTTTCGCGGCGCTAACAGGTATGGTTGCAGGTTCGGCACTGGTTTTTTTTTCTGCAAGTTCGGGCATTGATCTTTCCGGTTTCACATCTCATAATCCCTATTTTGTGGTCTCAGGCGTTATTTTTCCCAGATTGACAGGCGAAGCACTTCTTCTACCGCCTTTTCTGGCCATTCTATTCGGAATCCTTGCATCCATCTGGCCGACATTGATCGTCATCCGCAAAAAAACGGCAGAAATTTTAAGGATCGTATAAATACCATGATAAAGGTAGAAAACATATCCAAACATTACCTCTCCGGCAAACGACATGTCCCGGCCCTTTCTGATGTCTCTTTTGACATCATGCCTAAAAACCCCCTGACCATTATCGGAAAATCAGGTTCAGGCAAGACAACCCTTTTAAACTGCCTTGGCGGGCTTGAAAAACCGGATAGGGGAAGAATATCCGTCTTTGGTTCTGACCTCATGGCACTCAATGCAAAGGCGATTTCCAATCTTCAGCGAAAAAATATCGGGTTTCTGTTCCAGTCCGGAAACCTTCTCTCATTCCTCAATGTTTATGAGAATATCGCATTCCCACTTCAATTAAACGGCGTGAGCGGAAAAAACCAGAAACGGAGAGTCACAGCACTTCTTGATTATATTGAACTTCAAGATATGGAAACCGCCATGCCCCATGAGCTGTCGGGTGGGGAAAAACAACGGGTGGCATTTGCACGAGCGATCGCGCATTCTCCCAAATTACTTCTGGCAGACGAACCCACGGCAAGCCTGGACACGGAAACCGGCAAAAATCTCGTCAATCTCATGTTTACCATGGCCAGAAACGATAATCAGGTACTTGTCATTTCGACCCACGATCCGGAAATCACAGGCCTTTCCAAACATACCATCACCCTTTTGGATGGCAAGCTTGTTAAAGGAGATCCCTCATGAAAAAACATGCATTATCATCATTTTTGCTACTCTCCGCTTTACTTGTTGCCGGCTGCGGCGGGTATAAAGCCTACATGGGACTGCATGGTCCTTCAATCAGAAACACCCCTGACGTTCATGAAAACGTATCTCTCGATCAGGAGTGTCTCGAGTGCCATCATCCGGATCGTGAGACAGACGCACCCAAGCCCCGTCATTACAAGTTCACAGGCTGTCTGAAGTGCCACAATGAGGCGTAAACTGCAGGATAAAGGTAATCAAATCCTTAAGCACCAGGTTTGGAAAAGCACCTCAAAATTTATCAGGGCAAATATATGGATTGAATGAAAAAAAACAGACAGCAGCAAAAGCCATTTTTCTGTTATTAAAAGTAAGTATACGGTGTTGACTTTCATAAGTTGACATGTTAATTCCCGATACTAATAAAAGGCGTTCAATGAAAATATAGTCAACACCCTTTCAGAAGCAATTTTTTTTTGTCCACGACATCTCTTGTAACGGTACGTTCCTCACTCTTCGCCAGACAGTAGGTGATTTGAATACGTTTTACAATTTATCAAGGTGCTTTGTCATTACCGCAGGCGTCACGAATGTGCCTGAGCTGCCATAACGGCACGATCGCACTGGGCGCGACTGCCGCAACACCTGAAGAAAGGCCGTTCAAGGGGGGAGGGCGGTATATGCCGACAGGCACACAATCGAATATGGGTACAGACCTTTCCGGTGACCATCCGGTTTCGTTTGTGTACGATTCGGCACTCTCTCTGAAAAACCTGGAACTGAATTTTCCGATCATTCATGAGATGACGATCGAGTGCCTTTTTTCAAAAAATACCGATTCGCCGCCGTTTGCGAGCAATTTTTTCATATCGTCAAAGGATATTTTGCAGTCACCGGTTTTTCCCCAGTCCTTTCCCCATGAATTTCTCAACAAAAAATATTTTTCGCGGACATTCACGCCCCGGCAGAGGATACAATGCCCGCCGACGACCTCGCCTGTGGCGCGGATGTACCCGTTTTCATCTGTTTTTCCCATCCCTTCCATCCAGGACAGGCCCAACACCGCAGGTCCTCTGCGTCCCACACCCAATGCAAGGTCATTCAGGCTGAACCCCCAATAGAAGGAATCAAAGAATCCCTTTTGGCGGGAAATCTTTACACCTGACAAAACAGATGTGCCTTCGTATCTGGGCGACGCTCCGGGATAGGAACCGCCTTCCCATTCGTCGATCTTCTGTGCTTCCCAGTAGATGGATTCCTTGGCGAATTTATTTGTAAGGCCCTTGACTTCCGAGGGTCTTGCGGCCAGTTCATGGGAAATGCCAAAACCGACACAGGCCCCTTCCCTGCCCTGATCCAGATGGATATTGCATCGCCAGGTATAGGATCTGAGCTCCTTGACAGCGATCATACTGCGGACAGGATAGCTCCTGCTTCGTTCATCGAAAAATTGAACACGGTCCAGCCGGATATCATTTGTTTCACTGCCATCTTTTAATCTGATCATATGGTGTCCTTTCTTTTTTTAATCGTGGTATGCCGTATTACAAAAATGATTCAACGGAAAATCTTTTAATAATTTTGAAATGAGTAACAGGTCATATGGCAGATTGCCAGAGACGACTTCTTTGGTCATGGTTGATCCATTCTGGAAATCAGATATTCGTATGCCTGTCAATCAATAATTCAGTTGATTTTTAACTTTTTTCTTGTAAAAGTTGATGGACCTGTTGTTCGTATTCCCGAAATGAATGTCACAAAAACCTGCGCGAGAACGCCACAGAATCAAGAGCAATGATCATTGAGGAATAAGCTTAAAAAATATGCGGGCACACTACTTACAGCACGTTCCATTCGAAGGCCTTGGCAGCATCGAACCCTGGCTCAGGGAAAACGGATACGAAATCACCCATACGCCTTTCTTTGAATCCGTTGATTTGCCGGATATGGACGATACAGGGCTGCTTATTGTAATGGGCGGTCCCATGAGCGTCAATGATGAAGCATTGTTTCCCTGGCTCAGGAAGGAGAAACAATTTATCCGAAGCGCCATCCGGTCCGGAAAACCGGTTTTGGGTATCTGCCTCGGTGCACAGCTTATCGCGGCCGCGATGGGAGCCAAGGTTTACCCGAATTCTGAAAAAGAAATCGGGTGGTTTCCCGTTCAAGGAATAGAGACTTCGGACGATTCAGTCTTCCACTTTCCATCAACGGTGGATGTTTTCCACTGGCATGGTGAAACCTTCGATCTGCCACTAGGCGCTGTGCGACTGGCAAAAAGCGTGGCTTGCGAAAACCAGGCGTTTCAGCTCGGCCAGTCGGTTATCGGCCTTCAATTTCACCTGGAAACAACACCGGAATCCGCTATGGATATCGTTTCACACTGCCGAAATGAACTGGTGCCAGCTCGCTTCGTACAATCTGAAAAAACCGTCATGGCTGTTGCTCCGGATCAATTTGAAACAATAAATAGTCTGATGGCCGAAGTACTCGTATTTTTAACTGGAAAAAATATAATAAAAAGGAAATAAAAGAAATGCATGGTGAAGGATTATATAATGACGCAGCATATGCAAAAAAATATGATCACTGACCAATTTTAGGGGGAATCGTGGAAACGCTGTCTTCATTAAACGGTCTCATGGTTCATCAACAAAAAGAATGGGGCGAGATTGTCACCGGATTCGAGACCCGAAACAAGTACGTTGTAACAGACATGTCCGGAAACAGGCTGTATCTGGCGGCAGAAGAATCAGGATCAATACTGCTCCGCTGGTTTCTCAAGGCACTTCGCCCTTTTACCCTATCTATTTTGACTGAAGACGGTCAGCCCATCTTCCAGATCAGACGACCATTCCGTTTCTATTTTCATCGCGCCGAAATCGTTGATTCTCAAGGTCAATCCATCGGCGCGATCGAGAGATGCTTTTCCCTGTTGCGCCGAATTTATTCGGTTATAGATGATTCCGAAAGAGAGGTCCTGCAACTGTTCGGCCCCCTCCTCCATCCCTGGACATTCGAGATCAGACATAACGGGAAGGAATACGGCAAGATCACCAAAAAATGGAGCGGCCTTTTTAAAGAAGGATTTACCGATGCCGATAATTTTGGTGTGACATTCCCGGAAGACTGGGATGTCAAATTAAAAGTGCTCTTGCTGGGCGCCGTGTTTCTGATCGATTTCGTGCACTTTGAAAACAAGGGCAAAAGCTGATTCATTCCAATATGGATAAATCAAAGGACCGTATGTGAATGTATCAGGAAATGGGTGAATATATTATTCGTGACTGGAGAATAGAGGATGCACCGTCCATTGCCAGATATGCGAATAACAGAAAAATATGGTTGAACTTAAGGGATGGTTTCCCGCATCCCTACAGTCTTAAGGATGCAAAAGACTTCATATCACAGGCGATGGCGATAAAGCCGGCCTCTGTTTTTGCCATAGCGACAAAAACCGAGGCCATTGGCAGCATCGGATTCTTCCCTGGCAAGGATGTTCACCGATTTACGGCAGAAATAGGGTATTGGCTGGCAGAACCGTTCTGGGGAAAAGGTATCGTGACCGAAGCGGTCAAACGTATTTCTTCGTATGCCATTCATGACATGAAACTTCACCGGATTTCCGCTGAACCCTATGCCACGAATAAAGCATCTGCACGGGTGCTTGAAAAAGCGGGTTTCACCTATGAAGGCATACTCCGTGCGAGTGCATTTAAGGATGGTGAAATCATCGATCAGGTCATCTACAGCTTAACCAGAATCAGATAATCATTTATTATTTCAGCTATATCCATTTTAAACCTCTCTTGTTTCGGGTAACCTTATATGTATTCTTGTACTTGGGATACCCGACCATGACAGCCCCTCCGATTGAGCGGGACCGGTCCAGTCCAAGGAACTTATTAATTTTTCCGGTACTCTTGTTTCCTTGTCTATCTGAATCATAACGAACCTCCAATGAAAAAATACTGGCTCAAACGCGCATAAAGATATCGTTTTTACTTGGACTCAATATCTGCCAGAAAATTTAAAAATCTGCTGATGGTATCGAGTTCCTTTTCTGTGAATGCCTGAACTAACGCATCATTGAATTTTTTGAGAAGTGACAGGCTCCTTGCTGCAGCATCAAGCCCTTTTCCGGTCACATAAACCCTGAAAGACCGGCTATCCCGATCACAAGCGCGTTTTTCAACCAGCCCGGTTTTTTCCATCCGCTCAACCAGACCGGTGATTGCCGAATTATTCAATCTCAGTCCGGCACTTAACGCCTTTAATAAACAACCGTTATTTACCCCACCGTTATATTTTGATTTTAACGACCACTTTCCGTACAGGGGAAGACACGTCGGCGGTTCCCGGCATGTGGAGATCCTCAGGGAAAAAAATGGCGAACATGCCCTTTTTCAGTTTTATGAAAGAATCGGCACCTTCAAAAAACGCCAGATCTGTTTCATCATTATAGGGGCATAGAGGTACCTGATTCTCGAGGGGCGCATACCCGATCCATTCCTCCCCTTTTTCCATATACTGAACATCGATGTACTTTTGATGGGCTTCCAAATGGCACTCGTTTGCCTTTCGAGTCTGATAATCACTGACAATGAAAAACATATCATCGCCATCAATGGCGTATCTGCCTGGGCTTACCTTCTGAAAGTCATTTTCATATAAGTATTTCAAGGCCGCTGCTATTTTTTCACTTAAGCCTGTATACTTTTCAAAATTTTCAATCCGATCTGCAACCATGATATCACGTTATGTTTCAGTCATTTCTTTTTGGACCTGGTAAAACTATTCCAGCACAATATCCAGTTTTTTCGCTATTTCCTTAAGCGTTTCCATGGCAAGATCGAATTCGAACACACCTGCCTGATTTTCAAGCCGCTTTGCTTCCGCAGCAAGCCCTATGCCATCCAGATCACGCCGCACCATGCTTACGTATTCTTCCGTATTGAAATCCGACTGGAGGATTCGCCTCTTAACCTCAAGAAGAATGGGCCTGATCTCCGCCATATCGGTTAACAGTCCTTTTTCTTTGCCAGATTTAATCTCTTCTTTTTTATATGCACCCCTTGATTTCAATAATTCCCTGTATTCGTTTTCTTCTGCTTCTGTCTGCCGGTCAAAGGTTAACGAAAGAGAAAAAGTACTTCCTTTTCCAAATTCACTTTCAAGCCTCATGTCTCCATTCAATAATTCTGTCATGCGTTTGCATATGGCAAGCCCAACCCCTGTGCCCTCGTATTTTTTTGCAGCGCCTTTATCCAGTTGTGTAAAAGCATCAAAAACCGTACCAAAATTTTCCGGTCTGATACCAATTCCTGTATCTTTTATGGAAAATTCCAGGGTCACCAGGCGCTTTGCTTTCTTGATGCAGACAACGCCCAAGGTCACCGTTCCTTTGTCTGTAAATTTGATTGCGTTCGAAAGGAGGTGACGCAAAATCTTAATAAGACGTCTGGTATCGCCGATTAACGCATAGGGTATGGCAGTATCTACATTCCTTACCAGTTCGATGCCCTTTTGCAAGGCTTTCTCATTGTAGATGTCAACCATTTGCTGAATGATATCGGGTACAAAAAACCGGTTTTTCTCAGGAATGTATTCATCGGTTTCAAGTTTAACCAGTTCGATGATATCGGTAATGAGTTTGAGAAGATTATCTGCTGATGATTTCAAGTCAACAATGTACTGCCTGGCCTTGCCGCCAATGTCTGATTTTAATGTAAGACTTGCAAGATTCACGATGGCGTTCATGGGGTTGACAAGTTCATGGGTCATATTGGTAAGAAGTTCTCCCTTGGCCCGGGAAGCGGTTTCTGCAGCTTTATTCCACCGAAGCACGTCCTCATAGAGATTCGCATTCCGGACAGATACGGCAATCTGTGATGAAATCACGTTTAAAATCGCCAGCCTGTCTTTTGTAAAGGCACCTTCTGAAAGATTATTTTCCAGATACAGGACACCTGACAGTTGTCCCTGATAAAGGATAGGCGTACACAAGATGGATTTGGGTCTGTTGTTCATAATATATGCATCTTTTGTGAAATCGCCTTTTTCCGATGCGTTTTTCAAAATAAGCGTTTCTTTTGTCCGCGCCACATAATTGACAATAGATGAAGAGAGTCCTTTATGTTCGTGTATCGGAACGGATTTCAGGATGGAGATATCGGCTTCTTCTGTAGTGCCTTCTGCTTCCACCACAAGCTTGTTTTGTTTTGACAGAATGACAAATCCTTTTTCAGCACCGGCATTTTCCATGACAATTTTCATCATGCGTACAAGGAGCCTTGGGAGAACGATTTCACTTGATATGGCCTGCGATACTTTCATGACCGTTGACACATCAAGCGCCTCAGCAGCCGTTCCTGTTGACAGATTAACCGTGGATATTGCATCTACCGAACCTGTATATGGATAGGATTTCTCCGGTATGAGAAGTCCGGGATATTTTTCTTTAAAAAATCTTAAGCAGCCGACAGCCCCCCATTTTGAAAAACAGTTCAACGCATCTGCCATAAAAATCCGGGCGATCTTTTCTCTTTTTGTGGAGAGATAAAATTTTGCGGCCAAGAGATTGGAAAGGGCCTGGTCACTGAGATATTTATTTTTTTTGCTTAAGGAAATAGCCTGGTCATAGGCATCCATGGCAAGGGACTTATGACCGGCGATTCGGGCGCGTTCCGCCTCCACCAGATAATACCTGTGAAGAAAATTGGATGGCGCGATGTTGGCCCATTTCAATAATTTTTTCTGATTGTCGTCAATTTTTCGCTTGAAAATTGCTTTCGTATCATCCGGAACATCCGGGTATAAGGCAATCCGTATCAGAGACCCCATGTAATTTGTAAAAATAACCGTGATAAGCCCTCTTTCACCTTTTGACACTTCCGCATTTTCTTCAGCTTTTTCAAGATAGTCAAATGCCGATTCAAAATCCTCGAACAAATAGGCCAGCCGGAATTTGGCATTGAAAAAATTATGAACAAGCCCCTGGTCTCTTGATTCAATACCGGATTTTATTGATAGGTCTTCGTCAAACGCTTCTCCTTGAAGACAAACCGGGTCGGTGCTTTTCCCCATCAGGTTCAACACATACTGCCTCCAGAGAGCCAGTCTTTCTGCCACATATTTCTGTTTGACCTGATGGATAATCTGGATATGTTTTTCCATATCCTTGTCAATTTCATCGAGCTTTTTACCTGCGGAAAACGCATACGTGTCATGCAGGACCAATCCCAGGGATGCCATTTCAAATTTACCGGTTTCCATACCAATCCGGAAGGCTTCCATACCGGGCTTGACGCAATCCTTGAGCGGTTCCTTCCAGTGACGGATTAAAATATTAAAAACCAAAATGGTTTCCGCCAGTAATTTTCTGGCATTGTATTTTTCAATAATTTTAAAGGCCAGCCTGCCAAACCGGTACCCCTCCTCGATGTTGCCCATGCCGGCCGTAAGAATAACACCATACCTTAGAAAGGCGGTTGCCATCAGGGGATGTCCGCCATGTTTCAGATGGATATTCAGCCCTGTCAAAGATAACAAGGGGTAGAGCTCCGGTGCACTGCTAAACGAAGCCGTAGCTATATCTGCAAGTATCTGTATCGCAGATAACATGACAGGATCGGTCATGTCAGGCATCGAAATCAGTTCTTCGTCTGTTTTGTTCCCAATCTGATTGAAGACATCTCCGAAAACATCTGCAATGACTTTGGCATCCGGTTTTTCATCCAGAACAATACCCAAAAGTGAAAGTGTGTTCAATCCGATTCGCAGGGCGCCGCCAAAATCCTGCTGGGCCTTGCAGGCATTGATTTTAAAACTTAAAATTTTTGCTTTCTCAATTATAGAACCGGTCTGTTTAATGGAAATCTCCACCAGACGATCCATGTTTTCAAAATTGCCGCTTAAATAAGAGGCCTCTATTGCTTCCAGAAAAATTTCAAAGGTCAGGCCATAGGCATTCGACCAGCAATCCGGCCCCAAAAGGCTTAGGCCTGTTTCCAGATAATTTAACGCCTGCACATAGGCCGCAGATGTTTTGGCTTTTTTCCCGGCGTCAAGATTCAACCGGATAAGATCTTCCCTTTCCGAATCTTCCGAAAGGCAGGAGGAGCCTTCATTCAGCTGGTCTGCAATATAAAAAAGTTTATCATTATAATTTTTTTCTCTGCCTTCCTTTAATGCAATTTTTCCGATTCTGTAATGGAATTTCTTTTTCTCATCATCCGGAATCATCGAATAGGCAGCTTCCTGAATCCTGTCGTGATGATAAAAGTACATATTATCCACTTCATCAATTAACCCTTCATTGATGGCTTCCGTCAGACTGGAAAGGGTTTCATCAACCGATTTTCCCATAAGGCGGGAAAGCGTTTCCAGATCAAACCGGTTTCCGATGCAGGCGCAGACCATTAATGCTTCCCGGGTATTGTCAGACAGGTTTTTCATCTTCTGGACCAGAAGTTCAACCAGATTATCGGTTACTTTCAGCGCTTTTATTTTTTCCGTATCCCATAGCCAGCCTTTCTCCATATCCAGCCAGATCATTTTCTTGTCATAGAGGATTTTCAGAAACTGGTTGACGAAAAAGGGATTCCCTCCGGTTTTTTTAAAGATCAGCTCTCCCAGGTCACCGGCCTTCTCTTTGCCGCATTTTAAAAAATCGGCAATCAGTTGATTGATATCACCGGGCATGATCGGTCCCAGCTTGATCGCCCGGATGTCTGTTTTGTCCTTTATCAGGTTTTCGATCAGATGGCTTAAAGGATGCAATTCCGAAACATCGTTGTCCCTGTATGCGCCAATGATAAAGAAGTGCCTGATTTGTGGGCTGGTGATTATATGCCCGATCATGTCAAGACTTGCGGTGTCTGCCCATTGAAGGTTGTCCAGGAACAGGACCAGAGGATGGTTTGCATCAGGAAATACGCCGACAAATTTTTCAAACACATGGTTAAACCGGTTTCTGGCCTCCGTCGAATCCAGTTCCGGCAATTCGTCCAGGGCACCTGTAATGAATTCAATATCCGGAATCACGTTTGTGAGGACCTTGCCGTTTTTGCCAAACGCAGATGTGAGTTTTTCTTTCCATTTGCCTATTTTTTCTTCACTTTCAGAAAGAATCTGGCGAGCCAATCCCTGGAATGCCTGAATGATCGCGCTATAGGGCACATCCCGCCGAAGCTGTTCATATTTGCCGCGAATGAAATACCCCTTTCTTAATGCAATGGGTTTATGAATTTCATTGATCAGCGTTGTTTTACCGATGCCCGGATCTCCGGTCACCAGGATCATGCTTTTTTTACCAAAAGATGTTTTCTCAAAACAGGATAAAAGAAGTTGAATTTCTTCTTTTCTTCCATATAACTGGGGAGGAATGATAAATTTATTCGAAATATCATGCCTCAAAATGTCAAATGACGATACCCGCCCCTCTTCCTCAAGCCGTTTCAAGCACTCCCTGAAATCGGCCATCAGGCCAAAAGCACTCTGGTATCTTTCCTCAGGCGTTTTCATGACCAGTTTCATGATGATATCCGAAACCACTTCAGGCACGTCCGGATTAAAAAGATATGGGGGGGGTGGCTTGATCGCAATATGCGAATACATAATTTCCATTGGATCCTTTGACCGGAATGGCACGATCCCCACCAGCATTTCGTAAAAAGTGATTCCCAGGGAATATAAGTCTGTTCTGTAATCCACAGCCCGGTTCATGCGTCCGGTCTGTTCCGGTGACAGATAGCAAAGCGTGCCGGAAATGACCTCCGGATCATAAAGTTCTTCATTTTCCCGGGTCAGAACCGTAGAAATACCAAAATCGGTGATTTTGACCTGACCGGTATAGAGGTTGACCAGAATATTCTGCGGTTTGATATCTCTGTGAATAATCTCCATTTTGTGAAGATGTCCCAGCGCTTCTGACACTTTGAGCCCTATCTCCAGAAACAGTCGAAGGTCTATTCGGCCTTTTCCCAGGATATTCTTGATGGATAAACCGTTAAAATCTTCCATCACAATAGCTATTTCATCTTTATCCCAGATAATCTCAAAGGTTTTAATAACCCCCTCAAGGTCAATGGTTTTGATGATATCATACTCCTGCCTGAATCTTGCAATATCGACGGGTGTGGGAAATCTGGTTTTCAATTTTTTGATAATGACCGTACCTGGCCTGCCCTCCAGTGTTGCCCGGTAGATGACAGAGCTTTTGGTTTCCGCTATGGTTTCGATGATTTCATATTTGTCCATGGTTTAAGGTCACCTGCAACGTCTATTGTGATGTTATTTGATAATTCTCTAAAGACTTAAAACATCTGATGATCAAGTAAATATTTTGAAAAGAATTTGCTATAATTACCTTAAGTTATACAGAAAGCATCCAGTGGTGTCAATGAAAAGTTATTGGGATGAACAGCTGAAACGTCCATTTTCCTGAACATGGCACCATTATCCATGGAGGGGGACGGAACTGTCCCTTTTCAGCTTTCCCACGAGATAGCTGTCGATGAACAAATGAACAATATGGTGAAGCACACACACGATTAACGCCATGCCATACTGGGGAAAAAGGGTGACCTGGATGATGACGGAAAGGGGCAAGGTCTTCTGGGACCCCATAAAAATAACACTTTCCCGTCTTCCACTGGGAATTTTAAACAAACGTGTCAACAAAAACGCACTCAATAAAAGCATGACATGGAAAACGAGAACTGCCAGAAACACCCTGGGCACCATATCCATATTGCCGAGGATAACCGGCTTGGTCTGAGACAGGGACATCCAGACGATAGCAATCACAAATAACTGATTTAATTGTTGAATAAAATTTCCTGCTGTCTCAATCAGCTTATTGACCCACTTTTTGACACCCAGACCGGCAATAAGGGGCAAAACCACAAGAAGACCAATCTTTATCATGATGGCGAGTTTGTCGATATTCACAGAAACAGCATCTTTGTAAAGACTCAAAAGAAAAGCCAGGATAACCGGTATGGTAAAAACGGATAGAATGTTTGCTGTCAGGGTGATCAACAGGGCATGGGCGATATTTCCGCCTGCCGCACCGGTCATGACCACGCCGCTGCTTAAGGTGGTCGGCATGACAGAAACGATAAATATGCCGATAATCAACCCTTCGGGCAGGGGAAGGACCATAAAAACGGCGGCAATGACCGGGGCAATGATAAAAATATTGAAAAGACCGATACCAAGACCCTGAATATCATTTATCCCGCTTTTGAGTTCACTGGCATGGGTGGTGAGACCGTATATGAAAAATATCAGCACAATCGCAATATCCGCACCATGATGGGCCTTGAGAAACAGGCCGGTACGGGCAATCGTTTCCGTTGAATCCTTTAAAGTCAAAATAAAAACAATAAGCAGCCCCAGAAGAAACCAGTATTTTTTTAACAGATTTACCATGTGACACCTCTATTGAATAATAAGGGACAAACCTTATGCCAAAAAAAAAGTAAATTCAACCCGCATGATACCAGATACGTTCACGCGCACGAAAAACAGGAAGAAAAGGAGCGCCATGCCACGGCGCATATTAAATTGATAACATACTGAATATTAATAATATATCGAAAAATTTTTAAATGCTTAAACTAAGTATTGTTTACGGTTCGTCTTGATGATATTTGAATGACGGTCCCAAAAAGGAATGGCCCGGAGAGATTGTTTTAAGAATGCATCCAATATACCTGAATGAAAAAAATACGTTTACGGTTCAGATGTGAACAGGAAAATGACTGGTGCCGTTCAGGTATTTAATTGACATAAATCCATTTACCATGAAACTTAAAAAACTTGAAATTACAGGTTTCAAATCTTTTCTGGAGAAGACAAAGATAGAATTCCCCCCTGGCATTTCAGCGATCGTTGGCCCAAACGGATGTGGGAAAAGTAATATTGTCGATGCCTTACGATGGGGAATGGGTGAACAAAGTGCCAAACAGCTGCGCGGAAAAGCCATGGAGGATGTCATTTTTGCAGGTTCGGATGGCAAAGCACCCATCAGCATGGCGGAAGTATCCATAACCCTCGAAAATGACGGGACAGCACCTGAGGAACTGGCAGATTATTCTGAAATCATGATTACAAGAAAACTTTTCAGGTCTGGCGAGCGTGACTACCTCTTGAACAAACGCCCCTGCCGTCTGAAGGATATTCAGGAAATTTTCATGGGCAGCGGTATTGGGAAAAAGCCCTTTGCCATCATCAAACAGGGGAATGTCGGTGCCATTGCAGAAGCAACACCTGAAGAGCGGAGGATTTTTATTGAAGAAGCAGCGGGAGTGACCCGCTATAAAACGCGAAAAGAGGAAGCCCTTCGAAAAATCAAGGAAACAAACGAAAATCTGTTAAGACTCAAAGATATAATAGGTGAGGTCAAAAAACAGATGAACAGCCTGAGAAGGCAGGCCAAAGCCGCCCAGGATTATAAAACCTACAAACAGCATATCAAAACGCTGGAAATACTGACCTCATCCCACTATTACGAGGAATACCAGAATCAGATCAAAGACTTGACCGGCCGACTGGTATCGTTCAGAGATACGGAATTCAAACTGACTACCCGGCTGAAACAGCTTGAAAGCGAAACAGAAACCATCAAACTGGAACAGCTCGAAAAAACCAGGCGAATTTCAGAACACAAATCACGCATCCATGATGTTCAGCGAAATATTGACAAGGCGGAAAATGACCTCGTGCATTTCAGGGAAGACATCAAAAGGCTTTCTGAAGAAATCACCGCGCTTCAATCGGCCAGTGAAACCCTGACCGAAAAAAATGATCAGCTCAGGAAAGAGGTCTTGGCGGAAAAAGAACAAAATGACGTGTTGATATGTGAGCTTCAGGTTGCAGAAAGAGAAAGCAACACGGAAAGCATGACCACAGGTGCGCTTCAGGAAAAGCTGGACCGACTGAACCTGACGATCAAGGCCAAAAACAATCACTATATGGAACTGGTGGCCAATGAGGCCAGGTATAAAAATATTTACCAAAACGCGGAGAATAATAAAGAATCCCTCCAAAGGCGCCTGAAAATCATTGATGAGGAGGTATTGACCTCTGAAAAAAAAGCCACTGATCATCAGCGTATTGAGCAAACAGCCACGATCAGCTATGAAGCTTTCAAAAAGGAAAAAACCGGCATAGAGGAAAAAATAGCAGCTATCGCTGGCAGACTGGAATCAAAGCAGTCCCTGTTGATGAATCATATCAAGACCGTGCAAGGGCTTGAAACCGAATACGGCAAGGAAAGCTCCACCTATCAGGCCCTTAAGAAAATGGATGACAATTTCGAATGGTACAAGGATGGCGTAAAAGAAATCATGCGTCATACAGCCCTGCAAAAGGGCATGGAAATAGGGGAAAAAGGGCCGGACATGGGTAATATTTTAGGCATCATGGCGGATATTTTAACACCTGAGCCCGGCTATGAAACAGCCGTGGAATCCGTCCTGGGAGAATCGCTCCAGTATATGCTGGTGGAAAACCATGTGACCGGCATCCGGTTTATTGACCACCTCCAGAAAAACAATTCAGGCAGAAGCGGCTTTATCCCGATTTCCGCCATTAAACAAAACGGAAACAGCATACAAAAGGACTATGGTACTGCGGACCGTCTGATGAACCATGTTGCCATAAGCGAGGAATACCTTCATATTTCAAAAACCCTTCTGGGAAATGTCCTGGTCACCAGTGATATGGGCGAAGCCATCCAAACCTGGGAGACATTCAGCAACAACGGCAATGGCAGCCTGACCGTTGTCACAAAAAATGGTGACATGATTTCCGAAGCCGGCATCCTCATCGGCGGCAGCCAAGACCGGTTGACAGGCATTCTTGCCAAAAAACAGGAAATAAAGGAGCTTGAAAAGCGCATTATTGCTCTGGGAAATGATATTGAAACCGCCTATAGCAGCCAAAAGGATATTGAATTATCCATTCAGGACATAAAAAATGAGCGCCAGGAACTTCTGCAGGAAAAGGAAAATATCACCCAGAATGAAATCATGGCTGAAAAGGAACTTTACCGGGCCACTGAAGATCTGAAACATGTAAGACGTCATTTTGAAATCGTTCGTCTGGAGCAGGAGCAGATTACAGGCGAGGCAGACGATATAGACATCCAGATGGACACATACAGAAAAACGCTTGAAACGGTCACCGGCGAGGTCAAAACCGTGCATCAGGAACTGATGGAATTAAACGATCAGATCAGATCCGTTGGCGTTGATCTGGAAAGTTATCAGAAAAAAATTGTCAATCTGAAACTCACTGTCACCGAACTGAAGACAAAAGTCACCAGCAGCAATCAGACACTGAGGCGTCTTGAAGATTTCCTTTCCGACAGTGAAAAACGGCTTGAAACTGTTTTGACGGAAATAGCTGAAAAAGAAAAATTGCGGGAATCGTCCAGAAAAAGCATCCGTGAAAATGAGACCGCGCTTTCATCTCTTTATGACGCATCAAAAGATATCGAAATCCAGCTTGAAAAGTTTGAAACCGATTATCAGTCTGTCAATGACAGACTGCGAGAAAATGAAAAGAATATCGAAAGCATCAAGCACGAATATGATGAATGCCATGAGGCCCATCGAAATCTGGAACTGGAAAAATCCCAGATCCAGATCAAGCAGACCAATATCATCGACAGGCTCTATGAACGCTATCATCAACCCATGGCAGAACTTAAGGCCAGTCTTTCCGAATCCGATCAAAATCAAGACCTGTCCTTAAATGAAATGGAACAGGCACTTTTGTCGACCAAGGAGAAAATTGCCAGAATCGGTGATGTAAACATGGCGGCAATTACCGAATTCGAGCAGCTTCAGGAACGGTTTGACTTTCTGACGGCCCAGGAAGAAGATCTGGAAAAAGCCCTTGAAGACCTTCATACCGTCATCCGGAAAACAAACCAAATCACCAGGGAACGGTTCCTGGAAACCTTCAACCTGATCAATGAAAAAATGGAAGCTGTCTTTCCAAAACTTTTTGAAGGCGGTTCTGCACGACTGGAAATGACCGAACCGGATAAACCCCTGGAAACCGGAATCGAGCTGATGATTCATCCACCAGGGAAGAAAGTGACCCAGCTCAGTCTCCTGTCAGGCGGCGAAAAAGCCCTCTCCTCGATTGCGTTCATTTTCTCGATCTTTCTCATAAAACCCGCGTCGTTCTGCATTATGGATGAGATCGACGCCCCCCTTGATGACGCCAATGTGATTCGCTTCAACAACCTTTTAAAAATCATTGGTGAACAAAGCCAGATCATCATGATCACCCACAACAAGGGGAGTATGGAATTTGCAGATACCCTTTTTGGGGTGACCATGGAGAAAAAAGGCATCTCGAAACTCGTTTCCGTAAACTTTGAATAATTTAAGGATCAAATGATGGCGTTTAACATGTTAAATAAAAAAAAGGAAAACCAGGGCGGTTTTTTTGACAAACTGAAAAGGGGCCTTTCCAAAACCAGAGAAATTCTGACCACAGATGTGGATGAACTTTTCACCGGCAACAGAAAGGTTGATGATGATCTTCTGGAGGAACTTGAAGAACTTCTCATCACCTCGGATATCGGTGTGAAAATAGCCATGGATCTGATGGAAAATATCAGGAAGAACGTTCCCCGCATCAAAAATGCAACCGATTTGAAGAACGTTCTCAAGGAAGAGATTCTCGCTCTGATCAATACTGAAGAATTGAATGACGCATCGCCCCTTCCCACGAAACCGGCTGTTATTGTGGTTGTCGGTGTAAATGGTGTGGGCAAGACCACAACCATTGGAAAACTTGCCGAACTATATAGAAAGCAGGGGAAAAAGGTGTTGATCGCCGCCGCCGATACCTTCAGGGCTGCAGCAGTGGAGCAACTGGCCATCTGGGCCGAACGCACCCAGGCTGATTTTGTAAAACACCGGGAAAATGCCGATCCCGGAGCTGTGGCCTATGACAGCATTGAAGCTGCCATCGCAAGAGGCATTGATATTGTTCTCATCGATACTGCCGGCAGGCTTCACACCAAGGTCAACCTGATGGAAGAACTGAAAAAGATAAAACGGGTCATATCGAACAGAATCAGCACCGCACCCCACGAGGTTCTGCTGGTACTGGATGCCACAACCGGCCAGAATGCCATCTCCCAGGCCAGAATGTTTAACGATGCCATTGGTATCTCAGGTATCGCCCTGACCAAGTTAGATGGCACAGCCAAGGGCGGGATTGTCATCAACATCGCAAACACCATGAATATTCCCATCAAGTATATCGGTGTGGGAGAGACAATTGATGATCTGCAACCCTTTAATGCTGCAGATTTTGTGAAGGCGCTTTTCTGATAGTGATGTGTGGTTCTCTGTGGTGAATAAAAAAAAGAGCTACTGTATAAAAATACCGTCCAAGACAGGCAATTCGCCATGGAGTATGGGAAGGATGCACGTATTTAAGAAGTATTCAATACCGGCTTTATTGAAGTGCATGTGATCGTAATAAAACCTTTGGTCCTGCATGCATGATGCGCAATTGTAATAGGCCATCCCTTCCTCCTGTGAAGTTTTCTCCCGTAAAAAGGCATCTATCTCCGTTAGCCCGGGGAAAGCAGGCATCAGCAGGGGTAGCATGACGTAAGTAATCCGGGCGCCATTCTTTCTCACCAGTCGATTGATAGCATCCACCATGGGGCCGTAGGCGACAAAGCTCTCCTGGTCATATTTCTCCAGGTAATTTTGTCGCGCGTCTTCCATCTTTTTTTCATCGATTTTTTGAAGCGTGCCGTCCGTCAAACCGGGGGCGCCATATCGTGAAATTTTCCGCCAGTCCGTGACCGTGATCATCTGAAGGTAGGAAAAGAGCCGGTCCATGGGATAGCGGTCCCGGATCAGCTTCCAGAAGATGAATAGCTCGAACGGCTCGTCCTTAAGAAAAAAATCGTTGTTTTCATTATTGATGGAAGAATAGAAGATCCATGGATCCACCAGGTAGATGACATGATCCACGGTGTTTCCCTGATTCAGGAAAAAAGAAAGATGCACGTCTGCGGGCATCAGTCCGCCGCCGCCGCCTTTGGACAGGTTGGCCACCTTTCCGCCCAGAATCCGCTCCACCATGTCATGATTCCCGTCCCGGGAAAGAACACGGCCCCTTGAAGTACCCAGGAAGGCAACAGGGTAATGCTCGTTTTCCCCCAGCACCAGGAGGTTCGATTCGCTCTCGGCATAAGAGAGACGGATTTCCCGATGCCGTCCTGAAACACAAAAGAGAAGACCGATCAGAATGCCTATATTCAGCATCCCAAAGATCATCAATTTCATGATAAAAAGCCTTGCTCTCATATACGGTTACCCGCCCTCTTTGGCGCCCATGTCAAAACTGAAAATAAATGAATTCCTGTTTCACCCCGAACACATTTGAAATAAATACGGCCCAGACGGCCACGGTATAAATCGTCCATCGGGCAGGAAGCGACAGCCGCCCCACCTGTTCATGAATCCACCCGCTTCGCTCCCGGGCTTCCACCAGGAACAGCAACAGGATCATGACGATCAGGAAGACAAATGTATGAACGCCCACAACGCTGATTCCTGCTTGCTTCAGCCCGAACTCAGCCATATCGATCAAAAACATGTTGCGGATGATGGTGAATGCATCCCCCACTGAATTGGCCCGGAAAAACAGCCAGGCAAAGGAAACCATGATCATGGTGACGGCCACCTGAAATGCATGATTCAACCTGGACCCCCTGCCCGGAAACAACCTGTTGGCCAGCCGCTCCTGGAAATGGTTCGTGGCATTCTCCAGGATCAGCATTCCCCCGTGGAGAGCCCCCCAGATCACAAATGTCCAGTTCGCACCGTGCCAAAAACCGCTCAGGAGAAAGGTGATGAACAGGTTGAGATACCACCGGCATTTTGCCGCCCGGTTCCCTCCCAGGGGAATATACAAATAGTCCCGAAACCAGGTGGACAGGGAGATATGCCAACGCTGCCAGAACTCGCGCAGGGATTTGGAAAAGTAGGGATGCCTGAAATTCTCCATGAGATCAATCCCCATGACCTGGGCGCCGCCTCTTGCCATATCGGTATATCCTGAGAAATCACAATAGATCTGTATGGTATAAAACAGGGTGGCTATCATGAGCGGAATGCCCTGGTGATCCCCCACGTGATTGTAAACCCGGTTGACATAGACGGCAAGATGATCGGCAATGACGATTTTTTTGACAAGCCCCCAGAGCATAAGCCGCAACCCATCCGTCATTTTCCGGTAATCAAAGGGGTGGTATTCTCTGAGTTGTGGCATCAGGAGTTTTGCGCGGTTGATGGGACCTGCCAGCAACTGAGGCCAGAACGCCGTGAAAAGGGCAAAAAATCCCAGGTGTCGTTCCGCCTGCACGTTGCCGTTGTACACATCTGCAATGTAGCCTATGGCCTGAAAGGTATAGAAGGAAATGCCCACCGGCAGAAGCATATGAAAGAGCGGGACATCGCAGAGGATATTGAAAGCCTTCATCAGTTCAGTTGTGGACCGGCTGAAAAAATTGAAATACTTGAAGAAAAACAGCATCCCAATATTGAAGATGATCCCTGCCCGTAAATATTTTTTTCTCCCTGGTTTGTCAGACACTGCCGACATCCGTAAGCCTAAAATGTAATTTACCAGGGTCGATCCCATGAGAAGAAAAATGTATTCGGGTTTCCAGCAGGCATAAAAATAATAGCTTGCCGCAAGAAGCATCATCCATCGACACCGGTGGGGAATGGCATAGGTAAGTCCGGTAGTGATCAGAAAAAAAACAGCGAATTGGAATGAACTGAATAGCATGTTCGTCCGGAAATAAATTAATGATAAAATATTGACTATAAAGAGTTGCATAGGTCCCGTCAAACGGAAAATGGATTACAATCTGGCTTCCCATCTTAGAATTTGACAATGCCTTGCGGATATGATCTTTTCCCACCCAATCTGACAAGGAAATACCGGCAGATGGAGAATCATGTGGAGAGCCTGATGGATATTATGCGAAGAAACATCTCTTTAAAATATGACATGGCCGTTTATCGGGTGCATATCCTGCTTTGTATCGCGGCGATGCTCCTGACGATCTTCCCGGCGACAGGATGTGAAAAAACCGAAATGAAGAAAATGGCGTCTGCCTCCAAAGAAAAAGCCTTGACAAAGGCAGATGATCCCGCAGGGAAATGGACCCCGGCTGTCTGGAAGGAATTTGTCGAAAACGGCCCCACCGGCAATCATCTTCCGGATTTTTCCCGGGCCGGATACCGCATGGGCGAGCAATCGATTCCTGAGATTAAAAGCCCGGTGTTCGACGTCACCGATGACAAATTCGGCGCTGTTCCCGATGACGGCAAGGAAGACACAGCAGCCATCCAGGCTGCGGTCAATGCGGCGGCTGCGGTCGGCGGCGGTGTCATATACCTGCCCAGGGGCAGATACGATGTCCACCCATCGCCTGACTCACCTTATCTTCAAATCACCTCTGACCGCATCGTCCTTCGCGGACAGGGGGCCGGGGAAGCCGGAACCGTCCTTTTCATGGGGGCTCCGGGAAAAGAAGGGTCGATCCGGAGACTTGGGACCGTTTCTGCTGAAAAGGAAGCCCGCCGCTATGCGGCTGTGGCGATCCTGGGGTCGGAAGCGCGTCACGAGCTTGCCACTTTCACCCAGGATGTGGTCCGGGGACAAACAGATATCCCGGTTTCTGATACACAGGCGTTTTCCCAGGGGCAGACCGTGATAGTCACATGCACGGACCCGCTCATCGATCCCAAACATCCCTCTCCGGACAAGGCGGATATTTCAGTCCGGCTGACTGCGCCATTCCGGCTCACACACGTTCAGGCGGACACCTTCGGCCCTGCGGTCCGAGAGCTTTCCTGGATCGCCGGGATTGAAAAAATAATTGACAGCCATACGATCCGTCTCACCAGACCGGCAAGGTTCGATCAGCCCCGCCGCTACTCCCCTAAAATCTATTCCTTCAGTGGCGCTTGTGAGATCGGCATCGAGCACTTAAGAATCGAGAGTGCCTGGCCCGGCGGGTACCGGCATCACAAACCCTGCGAAGGAGAGGACGGAAAAATCATCCGGACTGCCAGGGAACAGGATTATCTCTGGGGAGGAATCTGGATCAGCAGCGCGGTTGACGGTTGGGTCCGGGACGTCGATTTCAAGAACATGACCCAGGGGATAATCCTGAGCTGTTCCTCCCAGTGGACGATGGAGAATCTGACGTTCCTGGGGCAGGAGGGACATGCAGGGGTCACCATCGGCTGGAGCAATGACAACCTGATCCGGAAGGTTGATTGTCACGCCCGGATGGTGCACCCGGTCACGCTGGAAATGACGGCTTCGGGAAATGTGGCCACCGATTGCAAAACCCATTATGAAGGGAGAAATAAAATTTCAGGCACGGATACGGCCATGGACTTCCACGGCATCTTTCCCTATGAGAACCTGTTTGAAAAAATGAAAGGCTTCTACGTCTGTCCCGGCGGGGATCTGAGCGTGCTTCCCCATGCAGGCGTCAGAAACGTTTTCTGGAATATCGAGGCGCCCGCAAGGATAGACGGCTACGGCGAATATGCCGGAGATTCATTTGTCCAGACCTATGACCATGCGAGCACCTCTTCGAAAACGCCTGCGACCATGGTTGAACATTTCCCACAGGCCTTTTATATCGGGATCACCCGAAAGGAAAACCGCATCGTCACCCTGGCGGGTTCGACCGCTGACCGGCGCACGGAATGGATGACGGTGGAAGGCCTGAACCGACCGGGCATGGCGCTCCCCTCTCTTTATGAAGCCCAACGAAACAACCGGCATTAAAGAAAAAGCTCAGTCGTTCATTTTATACTGGCCTTTTAGGGATAAAACATGGGTTTCCCAGATGGAAAGGAAACGGGCCTCGTTTGCCTTGGGTGCCTTCACCATTTTCAGACAATTTTCTTGCTGTGCTTCGGTATTGCTCGGTTTGGCCATCAGCGTAACCGCATATTTTGAAAAATCCCGGATCATGAAATCAAATATTTCATCAAGAAGATCATCTGAAATAGTGAACATCTTCGCACTCTCAATGATCAACTGACCATAGACAACAAGTGTGAACATATCCCCCACTGCCAGAAGATAATCGATGTCCGCACTCTGATTTTTATCCGGTGTGGTCTTCATGAGAAATGTTTTGAATGCGTTTATCTGCGCCTTGAAAATTTTGACATTGGGAAGATCAACGCTGTCATAGGCGATATTATAGTCATGAAACTGGATTTTGCCCAGACCGCTGGTCGGCCCCTGATTGAACAGGAAGTCATCATTTGCCATATCATCTCTTCTGGGCACAGCATCATAGATTTTGGGGTTGAAGAAGTAGTTCTTCATGAATTTGATGATGAGTGCCATGTTGACATGAACGGTGCCTTCAAGTTTGGGCAGCATTCTTATTTCATGGGTGGCTGTTTCAAAGAAAGGTTCCTTTTCAAACCCTTTGGCTGCAATCACATCCCACAGCAGATTGATCACCTCTTCCCCCTGGGAGGTCACTTTCATTTTGACCATCGGGTTATATAAAAGATATCGTCTGTCATTTTCATTGGCACTTCTCATATAATCGCTTGCCCGTTCCGCGAACAATTTCATGGCCACAAGCCGGCAGTAGGCGTCTGTAAAAAGCCTTTTGACCTGGGGGAAATCGGTCACATATTTACCATAGACAAATCTGCCTGCGGCATGATCAATGGCTTCGTAGAATGCATGCGTGCAAAGACCAATGGATGCCCATCCCAGATTGAACTTGCAGAAGTTGATCGTGTTCAGCATGTCGTCCCAGGCTTTTTTACCTTTCTCAAGGATATCGTCTTCCGTAACCGGATAATCATGAAGGGCGTATTCGGAAACATAATTCTGTTCGTTGACCACATTCTGAATGCATTCGTAATTTTTATGTTTTGAATCCACCACAAACCACACATACTCACCGGTGTCGGACATTTTTGCAAATGTGGAAACGAGCGCTGCCTCGTTTCCGTTTCCGATATAGTATTTATCGCCATTGGCCTTATAGGTGCCGTCACCTTGGGAGGTCAGCATCATGTCGGTTGAGTAGATATCTGCGCCATGCTCTTTTTCCGAAAGTCCAAAGGCAAATACCCCGCCCTCTTCAAGCCGTTTCGCTGTTTCTTTTTTGACGGCCTCGTTACTTCCCAAGAATATCGGTCCCAATCCCAGCATGGTCACCTGAAACGTATACCAGTAGGTGATCCCGTAAAAGGCGGTGATCTCCGCAAACTCGCATATTCTGTAAGTATCCCACCTGGCGTCCTCCCTCCCATACCCGGAAGGCGTCATCAGGGTGGCCAGAATCCTTTCTTTTTTCATGAATTCGACAAAATCATGATTCCATACCTTGTCGTGATAATCTTTTTTAAGTTGTTTCAGGCCCTTGTTTTCCAGAAATGCTATCGTTTTCAGCATAATGCCTCGGGATGCTTCATCTCTGTAGGGTCTATTATGATTTTTGGGGTTTAACAGCATGGCGTGTCCTCCATAAATATAATTTTTGCCTTATAAGTCCGTTTTTACGAATTACATAAGATATGTACAGGCTCATATTCCAAAATAAGTTCATTGACATTGTCCCATGTATACCTATAATATTTTGTAAAAAGTGAACCACAAATCAGAATTTATGGATAGTAGCGAGTGACCAGATAAAAATCAAGAAATTTATTGAATTCCAGGGATTCATATGGTGATTTGCTTACAATCGATTTGGAAGCCATGAACGATCATTCAGGTATTTTAATAATGACCCGAAAAAAAAAGAAATCTCAGCGCGTTCAGTTAAAAATGGGGGATTTATCCCGTGATTCCGGATTCAGTGTGTCTACGCTGTATGATTATCTTCGCATGGGAATCCTGCAGCCCCCCTTTAAGGAAAGCCCCACAAAATCATATTTTAATAATGAGCATCTGGATCGTCTGCTCGAAATAAGAAATCTCAGAAAAAAAGGGACGCGTCTTGCCGATATTAAAAATGCCATGGGGCATGATGAAGGTAATGCAACCTATGGTGCTGCGCCTGACGCTGTCCGTCTTGAAATTATAGACAAGGCACTGGAACTTTTTTCACGCCATCATTATGAAAATACGAAAATCAGTGACATCACAAATGCCCTTAACATGGGAAACGGCACCTTTTACAGGTATTTCAAAAGCAAGGAAGAGCTTTTTCTGTATTGCCTTGAACGGTTGCCCAAGGTGCTTGTACCCAAAGATGCCTGGATTGAAGTTGACAAGGAACCGGATTTTGTCCAGAGACTGAAAAAACGGGGGTATGCCATGCTGAATGCATTTCCCAGTTATATTGGCATTCTCAATTATGCCAAACTGGCTCTGGGCGGTGTGGATGAAACCCTTGCCAAAAAGGCGGCCGAATGCATCAGGTCACTCGTAAAACCGCTGATGACAGATTTGGGTAATGCCATTCGCGAAGGAAAAGTACGTAAGGTGGATGAGGAATTGTGCGCCTATCTTCTTTTAGGCATGAACGAAACCTTTGGGTACAGACTGCTGATTGACCCGAATTATTCGATTGAAGAAGGGTTTGCCGTGATTGAAGATTTTGTGATTCATGCACTTACCAATAGAGATTCAAAAACAGATGACGACTCGCTGTCAGCAATTCTGATCGATACGGGCGGAAACAAAATCACGATCAATAATATTCAATTCAACGATGAGCCGTATGTTTCTGGAAACTATATGGAAGGAGATCTTCTCATTCCAGTGTCTGATATCAAGGAAATTGTCGTGGCGCAGACAGGAGGCATTTTTTCATTTCGGGTCGATCTGAAGAAAAAGGATGCTGTATGTTTAGGCATAGAAAAAGGAATATGCGTTTCCGGAGATACGCCTTTGGGTCGGTTTCGGATTGCCGTGGAAAAAATCCGTCATATCTCTTTCAACTAAAAGCTATACGACAATTTAGCAAGATAAATTTCCCAGTGTCTTGGTCCTTCTTCAGAATACGTTTTCGAATATTCCTTGTAGACCTCCGGAACAAAGGCAGCACCATCTAAAACATGCCCTTCAAGCTTGAATATCCAGTTATAACTGATATCAAATCGTACTGTATAGCAGAGGTCTTTACACCAGTATAAATGAGAAATGGGCCCTTCTCTTTGTTCACTACCATCTTTATCGTCATAATGGGGATAGAGTTCCGAATAATATACACCAAGCTCCACAAGGTTATTTAACCGATGGGTGATGGATGTGTAATAGGATTCCACCTTGCGTTTCGGTTGACCTTTGGCATAAAATGGCGCTTCCATATATTCAACAGCAACTGTTGTGCTTAAAAAAGAATATTCGGCTGAAACGACCCTTGCTGAAATTTCTTCAAAAACGACATTCTCGGTCAAAGGCACCCCTTTCATTTCAAACGCCATTTCTGTCTCAGCTCTCCCTGCCCAATAGGTTGCCGAAAACCTTAAACCAGATAGGGGGGTATCCCAGAATAATCCAATATTTGTTGAATTCTGCCAACTCACGGATAAAGGCCGGATATTTGTAAAATCAGAAGGCGACAACCCGGTCATTTTGGCAGCAGAACCTGCGAATGTCAAAGGAAGAAGTGTCTCAAAGAGAAAGGAATCTTTATAGTTGGATGGATTATCAATGGCGCCAAAGGAAAATAAATAGGAGAATCCATAGGGCAGATATCCATGAGCACCCACCCCTTTCATCCCCACAAACATCTCCCGAAAACTCTCCATATATATTCCGGGAAGCATAATAAAGGTTCGGGTTGATGCAATATCTCTTGAGCTATTGTACAGTCCGCTTAAGACCTTCATCCGGCCCGCCCTGATGCCCAGCCACGATTTATAATCGTAGTCTGCAAATGCCCAATCAAGGTTAACTTGGTCATTACCATAATCACCATAATCCCTTGCAAAAAACTGGGCACCCATACGAAGACTGGGATTGACCTGGGTAGTGAAATTGATACCCAGTTCATTCATCTCAAAAGACCCATCCGTGCTGTCTGGCAGCACATCGTTTCCGGTTGATTTTATAAATCCTTGTGAAATAAACCCATGAATATCTATTTGATCCATACCGAATGAAGCGTTATGGGCAGAGAATAAAATACAGAAGGAGAAAATGAAAATTAATCGTCTATTCATTGCCGATATCCTTATTTTTCTCAAATTTTTTAATCACTTCATCTTTATCATAGATCATAATTGTCTTCACCGTGTCCGTATTTATCTCGGTTGACGCATATCCGATAGCGCCTTCTGTTTCTGACACTTTTTCGATAAGATCTTTTTCAGAAGCCGCGGTTTTTGGGAAAAGACCCTCTCCCGTAAACATCAGTCTCATCCACCAATTTTTGAATTGAGTACTTGATTTTCGAGTGAATTTTACTACAAATTTATCATGAAGTTTTTCAGAAGGCATGATGACAGGCACAATTTTTAAATTCGGCCCCCATTTCTTTTCTTTTCCGATATAAATATCCCTGAGTTCTGTTTCTGAAAGTGCATTAACCGGCACGGAAGTATTTGCAATGATATAAATTTTATCACTGGCAATGGCAATAGAGATAACATACCAGAAAATACAGGCAGCAATCAGCAAACTTCTAAATTTAATGGCCACGCGCATCATGATAATATTATTCCACAAAGGACTTGTCTCCATGTCATGTCAGGCTCCAAGTTAATGAAATTATAGATAGTTCATTTAAAAAGGAAAGGATGGCTGTTCTCACTTTATTCATTTTCCGTCCCATTCGGGTTTCTAAATTCTTTTAGTATCTGATCCTTGTCATAGACGACAACTGTCTTGACCTTATCCGTATCAATTTTAACAGAAGAATACCCGATTCCCCCTTCATATTCAGAAACCTTTTCAACCATCTCTTTTTCAGAAGCGGCTGTTTTTGGAAAAACACCTTCACCTGAAAAAACCAGCTGGAGCCACCAGCTTTTGAATTGGGAGCCTGATTTTCGGGTATATTTTAATGTAAACTCATCATGCAGATCCAAAGAAGGCGCGATAACCGGTATGATTTTCCGGTTGCCCGGCCACATTATTTTTCTTCCGATGTAGATATCCCGGATTTCGTTTTCAGAAAGTGCGCTTACAGGAACTGAAGTGTTCACAATGATATGGATCTCGCCACAGAATGCTGGCACGCCAGACAAAAAAATCAAAATACCGGCCCAGAAAGAAATTATTTTTCGATTAAAGATAGGGTTCATTTTTCTACAATGACTGTGTCCGTTGGGTCAAACTAAAAATTGTACGATAACTTGGCAAGATAGACTTCCCATCTGCGTGACGTATCTTCAAAATCCCTGACCTTGTATGTGGCAGGATTCAGGGCGACACCATCTATCACATGCCCTTCCATCTTGAATATCCAGTTATAACTGAGATCAAATCGCAATGTATAGCAAAAATCCTTAAACCAGGAATAGTGAAATGGCAACCCCTCTCTTTGTTGGCTCCCGTCCTTGTCATCATAATGAGGGTAAAGCTCCGAATAATAGATGCCGAGTTCAAACCGTTCACTGAATCGATGGGCAATGGATGCATAATACGATTCCATTTTCCGCTTGGGCTGATCTTCAACATAAAAAGGCGCAATCATATATTCTGCGGCAACTGTCGTGTCCCCTGCCGCATACTCGGCTGAATAAATAATGGTGGCTGTTTCTTCCAAAACAATCTCTTGCGCATAAGTGTTTCCACCAATATCAAATGCCATATCAGCTTCAAGCCTTGTGCCGAAATAGGTTGCCGAAAATCGCAACCCCGTAAGAGGCGTATTCCAGACCAGTCCCAAATTTAAGGCACATTTCTCCCTTATGGATATGGGGTGAATATTTGTAAATGCATCCGGGGGCATCCCGGATATCTGGGAGGCAAATCCCCTGAATATAACCGGGAAAAGTGTGCCGAATAAAAAGGAGTCTTCAAATTCTTCCTCATTGCCGCCTATGCCGGCTGATGCAATATATGACAATCCATAGGGCAGATAACCGTACACGCCCAGGCCTTTGATTCCCACAAATAATTCCCGGAAGCTTTCCATGTAGAGGCTGGGAAGAATGACAAAGGTTCTTGCCGAGTCAATGTCCCGTGACGTGTTGTAAAATCCGCTTGCAATTTTCATACTACCGGCTTTAAGACCCAGCCAGGGTCTGACTTTATAATCTGCAAATGCCCAGTCAACAGTCACCTCATCATTTCCATATTCCCCATAATCCCGGGCAAAGAACTGGATGCCCAGACGCAGCCTGGGATCGACCTGAGTCGTAAACGTCAGCCCCATTTCATTCATTTCAAATGAACCCTGGGTGGTGTCCGTCATTACGTCATTTCCAATGGACCGGATATATCCCTGCGATATGAACCCGTGTATATCAACGGGTTCCATCCCATATGCCCCAAGACCTGCATAAAAAAGAAAGAAAAGCAATATTGCGGTTGTCCTGTATTTATTCATCTTCCATGCCTTTCGGGTTTTTAAAGGATTTCATCATTGTTATACATGACGAGATAATCATGGAAACCAAACAGGTGAATTTTTTGCAGTCAAATCCAGGGTTCATGATGGTAGAAGGCCGTTTGTGTTCTGTTTAAGTGCACGATACCCAAAGTATGATTGTCCTTATAATATATTCATCATATGATTGCAAAAACTTATTTCCTTGTTTTCAATTTTTATTTATGGTAATAAATTAAACCTATTATCAAAGGAATAGCCTCTATGACATCCAGGCCCATCTTCATCGGTTGTATTGTTGCAATTCTTTTAAGTACGTCAGCCTGGTTCTTCTTTTCGGAAAAAACCATTTCAAAGGGCGAGGCCAAAAGAATCGCCGCTCAGGTTTTAATCGGAAAACCCCTTTTTCCAGGCAGTGTGCCTGTTGATGTTGAAGACAGAGGTCTATCCTATGCTGTATTTTTCACTCATCCTGTACCCGGAGGACGCAAAGGCGACGTTTACAGAAGTTTTGCGGTGATAGACAAACAAAATGGGGAGGTACTGGAAATGGGCGTGACCTCTGCCCCTGAATAAAACCGTCATAGAACATTTAATCCGGCAAGGAGGAAATCACATTGAAAACCATTATTTTTTTTATCCTTTTTCTTTTTCCGTTTCTTTCGTTTGGTGAATTTGTCAAATGGGTGGATGATGAGGGTGTGACGCATTATTCGGACAGCTATGAAAATGTGCCTGAAAAATATATCCATATGAACGATGCAGGCAAAACCGGTCCGGACATCAGGCAATTGTCCGAGCAACCGGCCACGTTACAGTCTGCCGATGCAAAGCCATTCGTCCTTCAGGGACAAATTCTTGATAAAAACAGCCGGATGCTTGCAAGTCTTCTTGACGAAGGCGTAAAACCTTCAGGAAAGATTGATCGAATCGGACGGCAGGTCATTTCGGTGACCGCCTATGCAGATGATGCCAAAATATCATCTGTCAATCCGGATGACGATCTCGGTTTTCGGTTTTCTTCCGGTAAAATAATTACGCATGTAACTGTAGAGGTTTCAGGCGGCGGGATCTATTACAGGGAAAACGGGCCATGGCATCAGGATGCAGAAATTGTGATTGATCTGGACAAAGGTCTTTTTACCCTGGACGGATTGGTGAACAACAAGGACGGCAGTCCGGCCAAAAGGATTCTGGTCTCAGCATACGATGAAACAAACTCGCAAATCGCCTATCGCTATACTGGTTCACAAGGTCAGTTCTCCTTTTTGACCAATCAACCGGTTTACATGCTGCAGTCTTCTGCAGACGGTCTTCAGATCAAAAAGGAGGGGCCATGGTCTATGGAAGCCAGTGTCATACTGACGGTCAGCGAACAGGACATGTTTACGATCCGGGGCATGGTGACAGATAAAGACGGGAACCCCGTAAAGGACGCCCGTGTAAGTGCAAACTTCGAAGCAGGCGGCGGAAAGTCTGTCATGACAAAAGAAAACGGCCAGTACGAGCTGCCGGTTGACAAAAAAATAAACCACCTCTATGCCTACCGGGAACTCACACAAGAAGAACAAAAAAAGGACGGTCCTTTTGAAACCGATGAGACCGTCAACTTTGTATTGACAAAAGGACATGTTTTCACCCTTGAAGGCCAGGTAACGGATAGGAACGGCGCCCCTGTCACCAATGTTTTTGTATATGCATCAGATGACACTGGCGGCAGGATCAAAACCACCCGGACCGACAGAGCCGGCAACTATTCCCTGGAAATAGGCAAAGAAGCCAAGACACTTACAGCCAATGTCTTCCCGTCAGAAGAAAAAACCGTTGTAAATGGCCCATGGCAAAACGATACCACGGTGAACATCACCCTGACGAATCAATGAGAAACCTGTTTCAAATGCACATATGGCCCGGCTCATGCGTTGTTCCCGTAAACGTGAACCTGTTCGCGAACAAAACCCTTTCGTTTGCCCCGATCCCGGAGAATGAGATGAACAAAAGATCTCTATTGAATTTATGCCTGTTTCAATCCATATTACAGATGACCGGAAAAAAGGTTTTTCACCTCTTTTTCAAATGATGCCAGACGCATTAGCGTTCACGAGCATGAAAAAAACAACAAAAACCCGAACTGCCTGCCTGAAAGGTGGGCGGGTCAAGATTGACGGAGACCAATACAAATGGAAAAAGACGTTTACAGAAAACTTCAGGAACAACTTGACATGTATTCTGTGGGATTTCCCGCCACAAAATCCGGTGTTGAGATAAAAATTTTAAAAAAACTGTTCTCTGAGGAAGATGCATCAATTTTTACTTCCCTGACGCCCATGCTGGAAACGCCTCAAGCCATTTCCGAAAAAATAGGCAAGCCGTTGGATTGGACAAGGGAAAAACTGAAAGACATGGCCGGACGCGGGCTGTTATTCAGCAAAACCGGGCAAAATGAAACCAAATATGGGGCTATCGCATTTGTGCATGGCGTGTTCGAATTCCAGGTCAAACGCATGGATCGTGAGCTGGCCGAGCTGATGGATGAATACGGCCAAAAAGGATTTGGGTTTTCCATGATCAAGTCCGCGGCATCATTCTTGAGAACCATTCCCGTAAACCAGTCTGTTGATGTGCAGCACAAAGTCGCATCCTTTGACGATGCCTGCGACATCCTGAAAACCAAGAAACTGATTGTGGTAACCGATTGCATTTGCCGGAAACAAAGAGGGCTTACCCAGGAAGGATGCGGTAAAGTGATGGAGGCCTGTTTTATGTTTGGCTCCATGGCCCAATACTACCTGGATCACCATATGGGCAGACAGATCAATTATGAAGACGCTCTGAAAATCATGAAAGATGCCCAGGAAGAAGGCCTTGTCACCCAGCCGGCCACATCCCAGAACCCGGCAGGTATGTGCAACTGCTGCGGCGACTGCTGCGGCGTCCTGAAATCCGTGAACGCCCATCCCAAACCTGCTCAAATCGTGTTTTCAAACCATTATGCCAGTCTGGATATTTCCCTCTGCACCGGCTGTGAAGTCTGTGTGGACCGATGCCAGATGCATGCACTTAAAATGAGTGATGACGGCCTTGCCAGCCTCAATCCGGATCGATGCATCGGCTGCGGCCTCTGTGTCACCACCTGCCCGTCCGGCGCGCTCTCCCTTCTTCCCAAATCCGAAGAAAAACAAAGCGTTCCGCCAGCGACCAGCATGGATCAGATGATTGAAATGGCAAAGAAACGGGGAGTTCTACCGGCCTGAAAGTAAAAGAGAATTTCACCACAGAGGACACAGAGAAGCACAGAGAAAAAAAGAGGTCTTTAACTCCTCTGTGGTCCCCGGTGTTCTCTGTGGTGTTTAAATTCAATCAGTACCTTTCCGTCTTCTCAATCTGGCGGATAAATTCGGGAAGCGTGGTTGACGGCAGGTCACACGTTCCTCCTTCACACACGTATGCTGTGGCATTGCCGTTTATCGCCTGTTTTCCCTGTACAGAAGAAATACTTCTTTCGATCAATGTCCCTATGTCTTTTTCCTTCACAACCGCACGAACGGCATTGGGTAGAAACCGGTTCCGAAGCACGTCGAGAAATGGCGCGGCATCGTCTGTTGAATCATTTGCCGAAACAATCGTTATTTCCTTTGGACTGTCCAGAAAATAATCGAGAGCGATGAGCATCTCGGAGAATGCCACTGGATTGACAGTGTCAGATCCCAGAAATGTCTGGAATGCATTTTCGGCCTGAATACGATAGGTATTGTTATCGGTAAATCCGTATAGTCGGAGCATGTTTAATATGGCCACGGAATTTCCCGAGGGCATGGCGTTGTCAAAGGCTGGTTTTTCTCGCGCAATCAGGGTTTCATGGTCATGGCTTGTCATGAAAAAACCGCCGGATAAATCATCCCCATAATGAACATGAAGAATGGATTGAAAATAGATGGCTTTCTCCAGCCATATGATATCAGATGTGGATTCGTAAAGATCAATCAGGGACGCAATAAAAAAGGCGTAATCTTCAAGATAGGCGTTATGGCTCGCCTTGCCATCGTTATAGCTTCTGAGCAGCCTGCCACTCTCGACCAGATGATGCAAAATAAAGGAAGCTGCATTGATGGCGGTTTCCCGATAGAAAGAAGAATCAAATGCAAACCCGGCTCTGGCAAATGCGGAGATCATGAGGCCGTTCCAGGCGGTCAGGATTTTATCATCCCTTAAGGGACGCTCCCGTTTTTCCCTTTGCCGGTAAAGAAGCGGAATGGCCGATTCGATGATCTCTTCCAGTTCATTTACCGTTATATGATTTCTTTCAGCTACTTTATCCGGACGCACCGGGGTGTGAAGTATATATCGGCCTTCAAAATTGGGGGCAGCGCCCACAGAAAAATAACTCCGTACAATTCGAGACTCGTCCTTGCCGAGAAGGGCATCTATTTCTTCAGGGCGCCAGGTAAAATAATAGCCCTCTTCCCGGTGGCCCGAAGGGGTCATGCTGTCTGCATCGGTGGCCGAGTAGAAACCGCCTGTGGGAGCGGTCATTTCCCTTGCCACATAATCCAGAATACGTCGGGTGATCTTTTCAAACCGTTGATTCCCGGTAATCTGAAAGGCTTCGAGGTAACACAAAGCCAGCAGGGCATTATCGTAAAGCATTTTTTCAAAATGAGGAACCAGCCATTTCTCGTCTGTGGCATATCGGTGAAATCCGCCGCCAATATGGTCATTGATGCCGCCATCCGCCATTTTATCCAAGGTATGGACGGCCATATGGCGGGCCGATCCATCTCCGGTTCGCCTGTAATACCTTAACAGGAGCCGAACGGAAAGGCTGCTTGGGAACTTCATATTTCCTTTGACCCCGCCGAACGTCTTATCAAACTGCTGTTTAAAAAAAGACACGGCCTGATGGATTTTATCTGCCGTGGGAAGGAAAGCGCCAGATGAGGGAACAGCCATGCCCTTGATTGCCGATAAAATTGCGTTGCCAGAACCTTCAATTTTTTCTTTCTGGGTATGGAACGTCCCGGAAAGCGCTTTCAATATCGTCAGAAACCCGGCACCGGCACCACGATCCCCATCACGGGCCGGGTAATAAGTCCCTCCGTAAAACGGAACCTTTTCCGGTGTCAGGAACACATTCAACGGCCATCCGCCCCCGCCTGTGATGGCCTGGACCGCGTTCATATAAACCGCGTCGATATCCGGGCGTTCTTCCCGGTCCACCTTGATGGCAATGAAATTCTCGTTTAAACATTGGGCGATCTCTTCATCCTCAAAAGATTCCTCTTCCATGACATGACACCAGTGGCATGTTGAGTATCCCACACTTAAAAACACCGGACGATGGAGTTTTTTCGCATCGCTAAAGGCTTCATCCCCCCAGGGGTACCAGTTGACCGGGTTATGGGCATGCTGCAACAGATAAGGGCTTGATTGAAGGAAAAGCCTGTTCGTGTATCTGGCCTGCCCGGATGGATCAAGATGCCGGGTCCGGGGTTTGTAATTCTGCCCTCTTCCTTTTTCCATTTTGAGAATTTCTGATTCAAGATCTTTATGAAAAACAATGCCGCCTGGCAGTGAATTTACGGTTCTATCCGGTGATTGTATATCATGAGCTGTTCTAACGCCTTGATGGTTCATTTTCAAGTCTCCCCTTATGTTTTTTAAATCTTTCCTCAGGACCAGGAAACATACCCAATATCTTTTGCATAATCTGTACCATGACCAGGCGGACCCCTAATATATATCGCTACTCGGGCACTTGCCATCTTAACCCCATGATGACATTGAATTTTCAAGAAAAATATCTTGTAATATGTCCCGTTTTCTGATCTGGTGCGTGATTGATCTTGATGGTGTAGTGTATCGGCATGAGACAAATGTGTATTAGGGGATTTCGCCGTAAATGATTGAAAAAATTCATGAGGATATTGGATTTATTGCTGGCCGCTGGCCGCTGGCACCGGACCTGCCAACCCTGGTTTTTATAAGTGGTGCTGCCGCCAACGGCATCTTCTGGAATGAGCAGGTGGAATCTCTCAAAGATATGGCAAACACCATTGCCATCGATCTTCCGGGACATGGCAAAAGTAACGGCGATTGCCGCCGCACGTTAGGTGATTATGCGGATGCGATTATAAAATTTGTTAATGACATCAAGGCGCCTTTTCCTGTTCCCTGCGGTGTCAGCATGGGGGGCGGTATAGTGCTTGAGCTGTTGATTAAAAACAGAAATGATTTTCCGGCAGGGATTATCATTAACTCAGGAGCGAAGCTCAGATTCTTCCCGCTTATTCTCAAACTTTTGCGGCAGAAAAAAAAGGAAAAGGTCGATTATCATCAGCTGTTTTCGGAACTGGCTGTTTCAAAAAAATCAGACCCTGAAAAAATGAGGGCGCTGATTGACGCATCCGCAAACTTCAACCCGCGAGTGACCATCAATGATATTGCAGCCTGTAACGCATTTGATGTCAGGGAAAAACTTCATGAAATAGATGTTCCGGTGCTCATCGTCACGTCAGAAGATGATGTGATCATCCCCCCTGAAAATGGAAAATATCTTAAAGAAAAAATCAAACACGCCTGTTCGGTTCATATCAAGGATGCCGGGCATCTTGTGCCAATTGAAAGACCAATGAGCATAAACAAGGCGATAAAAAATTTCTTTGACCAGACAACTTTTGCCGGAACTGGCGGGCAGAGGTCATACGGGCTGATTTAGATCATCATGGAATTTTTACGAGATCAAATGAATCCATCGCCAGCTTTTCTATTGATTGCATGCCTGTAAAACGCCACGCGAAATTTTTTCAAGGGGAAGGATGGTATCCACGCCTCCCCTTTTAATGGCTTCCTTGGGCATACCAAATACAATACTCGTGGCCTCATCCTGGGCAATATTATAGGCGCCGGCCTCCTTCATCTCAAGCATCCCTCTTGCGCCATCGTCACCCATCCCGGTCATGATCACTCCCACTGCATTCTTGCCGGCATATCTTGCGGTTGAGCGAAATAAAACATCCACTGAGGGCCGGTGCCGTGATACCAGCGGGGCAAATTTGATTTCCACATAATATCTCGCACCACTCCTTTTTAAAAGCATGTGCTGATTTCCCGGTGCAATCAAAGCCTGTCCAGGCAGGACCGTATCATTATCCTGCGCTTCTTTAACAGAAACCTGGCATATGGCGTCCAAACGCTCTGCAAATTTTCGCGTAAAATGTTCAGGCATATGTTGCACAATAACGATCCCTGGTGCGTCATGGGGAAGTGCCTCCAAAAATATGCGCAATGCTTCTGTGCCGCCTGTGGATGCCCCAACAGCAACCACTTTTTCCGTTGTCTTGACCATGGCATAGCTTTTCGGTTTTTCAATGACAGCATCGGCGGTCAGTTTTGGCTGGACAGGTCTCTGTACGGAAATTCGTGTGACTTTTGCCATGGCTGCGGCTTTTACAATATCACACAGGCGCACTTTTGATTCCTGCAAGAACTGTTTGGAACCGACTTTTGGTTTTTCGATGATTTCAACAGCACCATATTCCAGAGCCTTTAAAGCGGTTTCCGACCTTTCGCCAGCAAGGCTCGAGCATATGACCACCGGTATGGGATGCTGGCTCATGATTTTCTGCAGGAACGTGATCCCGTCCATCCTTGGCATTTCAACATCCAGTGTAATCACATCCGGAATCTCATCCCTCATTCTTTTCGCCGCAATATAGGGGTCTGATGCAGCGCCCATGACGATAATATCCGGATCAGAAGATAATACTTCAGTAAGTGTCTGGCGGATCACGGCAGAATCATCCACAATCAGTACCTTAATTTTTTCACCCATATCTGTTTAACTCCTGATCATCAGCATCATATGAACGATGCCTGCTGGTCTTTTCAAGAAACATTACTTTCTTTTCTTGTAAATCGTGGGGGCAACGGAAAATAACGGCAGCTTTCTGCAGTCCAGCAGTTCGGAATGGCCCATAAACAAATACCCGCCAGGCCTTAACTGATTGCAGAGGCGCAGCAGCAGTCTATCCTGGGTCTCCTTGCTGAAATATATAATCACGTTTCTGCAGAAAATCACATCCATCATTTCCCGAATCCGGTAATCTCCGCCGGTCAGATTCATCCGATAGAATTTGATCGCGGATCTCAACTCAGGAACAATTCTAAATATTTCTTTTTTCTTGTCCTTGCTTCTGAGGAGATATTTTTTCCTCAATTCAACAGGAATAGGTTCAATTTCACCTGAAGTGTAAATACCTTGCTCCCCTATAGAAAGTACTTTTGTAGAAATATCGGTGGCAAGAATGGAAAATTTGAAATCCGGCTGGCTCCTGGAGAACTCTTTCAGCACCATGGCAATCGTATAAGGTTCATCTCCCCTGGAACAGGCAGATGACCAGACATAAAATTTTCTTATAATCCCTGCCTGAAAGGACGCAACAAGTTCCGGCAATGCTTTGTTTAAAAGAAAGGTAAAATGCTCGGGTTCCCTGAAAAAATCGGTCTTGTTTGTTGTAATGACATTGATAAACTCATTCAATTCTTCAGTCATGCCTTCCTGACTGAATAAATAGTCGCAATATTCCTTGTATGTTTCAATCTGAAGAAGTCTTAACCGTTTTCTGAGCCTGGATTCAACCATGCCTTTCTTGACATCCGACATTTTAATGCCAATTTTTGCGCCAATGAAGTCGCTGAGCTTCCGAAAGTCTTTTAATGACAGATTATCTCTTGAAAATCTGTCCAGCAATAGATCGTCTTGTTCCATTCATCACCCAATTATGCTGGCTGTTTCCAAAGAATTCAATATTCCTCAAACTCATCATCGATGTCTTCACTCTGCCTGGCATGTTCTCCCATATTGATATATGTGCCTTTTGGTTTTTTTTTACTTTCAAATCTTGCCGGGCCGTCTATCTGTTTCTTGGCATGATTTCTATTTCTTTCAATATTTCTTTGACTGGAAGATTCAAAATCAATCGGCCCTTTATCTTTATAGCCATCTTTGTCAAGCTTGAAAAAATTAATGGACTGTTGCAGCTGAATTGCCTGTTGGGAAAGTGCTTCTGACGTTGATGACATTTCTTCAGATGCGCTGGCATTCTGCTGAATCACCTGATCGAGCTGCTGGAGTGCCTGATTGATTTGATCTGAACCGGTGCTTTGTTCATTGGATGCCGCATTTATTTCCTGAACAAGTTCAGCTGTTTTTCTGATATCAGGAACGATCTTGTTAAGCATCTGCCCGGCATGTTCAGCGATTTCAACGCTTGATGTGGAAAGCTTGCTGATCTCGCCTGCTGCGGTCTGACTTCTTTCTGCAAGCTTTCGAACAGCATCTGCCACAACGGCAAACCCTTTTCCATGCTGGCCTGCACGGGCAGCCTCTATGGCTGCATTTAAGGCAAGCATGTTCGTCTGACGGGCGATTTCTTCTATGATATTAATTTTATTTGCAATTTCTCTCATTGCACCAACAGTTTTTTCAACAGCCTGACCGCCTTTTTCTGCGCCGTCTGCTGCCTGCATGGCCAATCTTTCGGTTTGCTGGGCATTATCTGCGTTCTGCCGGATATTGGCAGACATCTCTTCCATTGAAGAAGAGGCCTGTTCTGCCGAGGCCGCCTGTTCCGTAGCACCCTGTGACATCTGATCCGCAGCTGCACTCAGCTCCTTGCTCCCGGCAGTCACATTGTTTACGGCACCTTGCACTTCCGTCACAATTTCTTCAAGAGAGTGTATCATGTTTTTCATAGCCTGCTGCAGCTGGCCGATCTCGTCTTCACTGGTGACTTCAATTTTCACATTCAACTCGCCCTTTGCGAGATTGTTTGCCGCGTCAACACCTTTTGCCAGCGGTTTTTCAATATATTTCTGACTCATATACAGAACAAAGAAAAATGCCATGACAATCAACACTGTAATTGCGCTTAGAATAAAAATAATCTGATTGCGTAATGATGCTTTAAGATTCTGCCGTTTAACATCAATCTGCTTCTGCAGATCATCCACGTAAACGCCTGTTGCAATTGCCCAGTTCCATTTGTCGAAATAGCGGACCGCGGTAATTTTGGGCTCCGGTTTGTTCGAACCGGGCTTGTCCCACACATACTCGACAATGCCTCTGCCGTTATTCCTTGCTGTCTCAACAATTTCCTGAAACAGGTACTTGCCTTTAGGATCCTTTACATTTCTCATATTTGTCCCAATGAGTTCCTGATTGGGATGTGAGAGAATATTGCAATCGCTATCAATGATGAAAAAATAATCATTTTCACCATATACCATGCTGTTTACAATGGTTTTGGCTCTGTCCTGTGCTTCCTTTTCAGCCTGATTGACGTAGACGCCTGTTCCGATAATCCAGTTCCATGGCTTGAACAGATGCACATATGACAGTTTTCTGACCCACTTGGTTGTATCCAAAGGATCAGGCCACAGGTAACTGACAAAGCCGTCACCTGTCGGCGATGCCTGACAGACTCTGACCATTTCGATAAACATGGGGATATTGCTCTCTTCAGCCAGAACCACACGGCCATCTTTTGAAAAGTCGGAAAGCTCTTTTCCATCTAATGCGGGAACAACAGGATGCATGATCATGCGAGGTGTGATGTCATTGATCCAGAAATATCCCTGGTCACCATAACGCATGGCCTGAATCAATGCCTTAGCCTTTGCCTGATCGGAATGAATGGTTGTGGCTGAATTATCTAATGATGAACTATTTTCATGTTCTCTCTTGATCAGTGTATAAGGGACATCCACAAGCGATTTCAGCTGATCGCCAAAGTCTTTTTTCACCGCCTCCAATGTGGCCGACTGAAAATAAGATTTTTCCACTACTGTATAAGCTGTATCCAGAAGATCATTCAGCTTCTGTTTGACTTGTTTTAACAGTTCTGCTTCATATGAGGCGATATCGTGGTTTGTTTTCACGATGGTTGAAATTAACGCATACCCGCCAACAATACCGGTTGATATGACAATAGCCGTGATGACAATAAGGATAATTTTCGTCTTTATTCTCATGTTTTTAAAATTGACAAGAGCCATGTTTGCCTCCTTGGTGATTGATGCAAGGGTAACCAGGGGATGGCTACCATTTCATTAAAACAGGATGTTTAAAGATTTGTCATGGCCTCAGGCGCCTGGTCCTTCATGCTGGCTGAAATATCCAGCGCATCTGATTCCTGAACGATCATCAGTTCTTCTGCTGAGAAAACCCTGTCAATGTCCAAAATAATAATGAAGTCATTATTTTTTTTCCCCATGCCTTTGATAAATTCGGTCTTCAGGCGGGTTCCGATTTTGGGTGGCGGCTCGATCTGGTCAGACTCCAGATTCAATACTTCCTTAACCGAATCTGCCAGCGTACCAATCAGGGTCACTTCATCATCTATGGCTATTTCCATAATAATGATGCATGTATCCACTGTTTTTTGTGTTTTTGACATCCCGAACTTGAGCCTTAGGTCGACAACCGGTACAACCCCTCCTCTTAAATTAATGACACCCCTCATGAAATCGGGCATTCGGGGCACTTTTGTCACTTCCGTAAAATCAAGAACCTCCCGCACCCGACTGATATCAAGGGCGTATGTCTCTTCATCCAGCATAAAAGTGAGATACTGATGCGTGGTCGATACGTTTTCAGTTGCCATTTTATTTAACTCCTCTCGTTTTAAAATGTTGATATCCAATACCTGACTGATTATACTAGTTTATTGACATCCAGAATCAGTGCAACTGACCCGTCTCCCAAAATCGTCGCACCCGAGATATCCCTGGCATGTTTAAAGGCCGGACCAAGCGATTTAATGACTGTCTGGTGACTGCCTATCACCTCATCGACCACAAAACCAATACGTTCGCCATTCACTTCCGTAATCACAATCTGTTCGAGAGGCGGTGCATTGTCCGTGAATTCGAATTTCTCCCGAAGGTTGATGTAGGGGACGGCATCTCCTCTGACATTTAAAATTCTTCGTCCTGCAATTCTGTTTTTTTCCTCTTTTGGCAATTCCACACATTCTTCTACAGCCGAAAGGGGAAGGATATACCGGTCTTTACCGATCATGACCATCAGTCCTTCAATAATTGCCAAAGTAAGCGGAAGCTTCAAAGTAATGATTGTTCCCTTTCCTTTTTTGCTTTCAATGTCCACTGATCCGCGAAGAGATTCTATATTTCTTTTAACCACATCCATGCCCACCCCCCTTCCCGAAACCTCTGTAATGGTCTGGGCTGTGGAGAATCCGGGTAAAAATACCAACTGGATAATCTCCTTTTCCGTCAGCGGAACATCAGGGGCTATCAATCCTTTTTCCACAGCTTTTTTCCGAATGCCATCAGGATCAAGCCCTTTGCCATCATCCGTTATCCGAATCAGCACATGGGCACCTGAATGTTCTGCTTCCAGGGTCAAGGTTCCCTGCCTGGGTTTTTTTGCCAATTCTCTTTGATCCGGTTTTTCTATTCCATGATCGATACTGTTTCGAATGATATGAATCATGGGATCTTTCATCCGCTCGATGACCGTTTTATCAAGCTCGGTTTCTTCACCATGAGTTACCAGGGCAATATCCTTTCCCATTTCTTTTGAGAGATCGCGCACAAGCCGTTTAAAACCGGTAAACATGCTCCCGATCTGAATCATCCGGATGCTCATGGTGTCATCCCGAAGTCCTGCGACAAGCCGCTCTATTTCTTCCGATATCAATACCAGTTCCGGGTCATTGCTTAACGATGCCTTCTGGGCAAGACTGGCCTGTGCTGTTACAAGTTCCCCCACCAGGTCAAGCAAGGAGTCCATTTTGATAGCCGGTACACGTATGGTCGACGTGGCAAGGCTTTCTCTTCTTTTTTCAAGGATCTGTTTTATGTGACGCTGTTCCTCGATGGCGGATTTTATGATATTGGGAGGAACAGCCGCCGAGTCGACAAGCATTTCACCGATTCTTTTCTGCTTTCCCAGTGTAGATGTCAAATCATCTATGGAAATATCTTTTCGTTCGACAAGTATTTCGCCGAGTTTCTTGTATGCTTGCTGTTCATCATTTTCCGAATCGTCACCGATGACTTCAATTGAAATATCACAATCATCCATGACAAAAATAAAAACATCCTCAACGGCATTCATGCCCCTTGCTGTTGTCAAAATGATATCCCAGAAAAAATAGCAGTGTTCAGGATTCAGGCTGTCAAGAGAAGGAATGTTCCGGGTTTGTGAAACAACGGTGCAATCGCCCAGTTCTCTGAGTTCTTCTATAAGGAGAACCGGGTCCATGCCGGAAGTAAATACCTCCGGGTTGGGCTGGAACCGGATTCGACAGGTCATTTCCTTAAAACCGTCTTTTTTGCCCGATGCTTCCGCTTTGTCCTTTTTTTTATCTTTATTCAAATCCGGAAGAAGACCGGAAAGCCTCTCAATGATTTTATCTCCGGAAGCCTTGTCAACGCTTTGCCCGGTATCGCCTGCTTCCAGAATGGCCGTAATATGATCTCTGGATTGAAGAATCAGGTTGATCAATTCGTTCGTGATGGAAAGTTCACCTTCCCTGACTCTGTCCAGAACCGTCTCGACATGATGGGTGAAATCAGCAACATCATCAAATCCGAACATGGCCCCCGAACCTTTTATGGTGTGCATGGCACGAAACAATCTGTTTATAGACTCTTTATCTTCAGGATTTTCTTCAAGTTCGAGAACCGTTTCCTCTATTTCAGCCAGTAACTCTTCGGCTTCCACACGGTAGGTTTGATTATGCTGCCCCGGGTTACTCATTTCTGCACCTCTTTTTTTATGGGTGGATCAAATCTTTTTTATCGGTAAAGGTCAAACGGCCTTGTATCTGAATTCCTCAGTGGCACATCATCTTAACACTTTTTTTACGACCCCGAGAAGCTGATCCGGCTTGAATGGCTTTACGATCCACCCGGTTGCACCGGCAGCCTTGCCTTCCTGCTTCTTTTCCGCCTGAGACTCTGTTGTCAGCATGATGATGGGAATAAATTTGAATTTGGGGATAGCCCGAACCGCCCTGATCAATTCAATGCCATCCATTCTTGGCATATTTAAATCCGTAATCAGCATATTCACCGAGGAATTGGAAATTTTATCCAGGGCATCCTGACCGTCGGTTGCCTCGACGACTTCATATCCTGCATCTTTCAGGGTAAAGCTGACCATCTGTCTTACACTTGCCGAATCATCTGCTGTCATAATCACTTTTGACATTTAGTAATCCCTTTCATCTTAATTTGCCGAATTGATTATAAAAAATCAAAAAATAGCCTTAACCCTGATTTAAATCTTCACGCGTTAAACCCAGCCGGTCAAGCGCCAGCCTCACCGGTTCGGAAATCTTTTCTATGACCATTTTTTGTTTCAGCTCTTGTGATTTTTTTTGGGCAGCCACAAGAAGCTGAATGCCTGCAGTGTCACAATCGGTGACGGCAGTCAGGTCAACTGCACAATCTTTTTTTGCTGAAATCGCCTCAACAAGCCCGGTTTTTATTTCACCCACCTCATTGATCGCAAAAGGCCCGTCAATTTTAACAACTACCGAATTTTTTTCAGTTTCAATCTTGATGCCCATTTTTCCCTCATATGATCAGACTGGATTAAGTGTTTGCCCTAAAATAATTCAATATTATCATCAAATAAATCTTCGCCCTGACTTTCCTCATTTTTCCTGTTTTCCGGCAATCCATTTTCATTAGTTGAGGAATTTTCCGCCTCGGTAAACATACCTAATTTTTCGTCCATAACAACATCAGGCAGCGCAGCAATAAACCTGTCAGACACGTTTGGCCTTAATATACCCAAAAACGACTCAAGCCTGTCGATGTGACAGTTTAATTTCCGGGAAAGGGGCGGAAAAAAATCAAGTTTGGTTGTCGCATGGCTCATTTTCTCATTCAGTTCATGGGCAAATTGATCTGATATAACAGCGGCTTTTTCAAAATAGTTGTGACGGGTATCCACATTCACTATCAGGTCTTCCATGATTCTTCTTTGTCCCTGATCTGAAGAGGTATTTTTAACTTCTTTTTCCATTCTGTCTTCCAGATCTTTCATGGCCAGCGATGCCTCACTTAAAACCTCCTCCATGCTCGCTACAAAACCACGGGAATGATTGGCGAGGTCTTTCATTTCATTGGCAAGGGCGTTTAATGCAGAGCCATTACCGCCCAGTTTTCCTGCTGAAATGATCGCGTTTAATGCCTTTCGGCTTGTCTCGGAACTGATTTCCTCGATCTTCTCCACCTGAAGCAGAAGTTTTCCTGTTTTTTTGGCAGCAATGCTCGTTCCTTCCCTCAACTGAAGCATAAGTCCGTCTATTTCCATCAGAAGCGCTTTAAGATTGGTCAATACATTGATGAGTGCCACAACCGGATTTTCATTTTTCGGCGTTGATCCGGACGGATCATAATTCGTTCCGGCCGTGCTTAACTTTGAAATGCTTTCGTTCAATTCCCTGACCGCATTTCCGATTACGGAAAACGCCCTGTCATTTTTCTCATAAACAGCATCAAAATTGCGTTTTATATGCTTCAGAACAATCAGCTGGGAATGAATCGTTGCATAAACAGGCTGATATGTCTCATGAGCAGGATCATCAGACAAGTCTTCAGGCATTTCCCCTGACCCGTCTTTTTTGAATATGTCAAGTAGCCTGGAAATGACAGCTTCACCCGTCTGTTTCATTCTGTCGGAAAATTGAAGCCCCATCACCACTTCACCAATCTGTGACGATATATCCTGTGACTGCTTGTCAGCCTGGTCCATAAGATTAAGGGAAAATTTCACCAATTGTTCTGATTCATGAATGGTTTTCTGCGCCTCGCATTCTGCATTCTCGATAAGTGATTTAATATGATCCCTGCTGTCAGAAATGGTATTAAACACAAGCATAAGGCTGTTCATGGAGTCTTCAGAACAGACTTCCATATCCTTGATAAACTGATTGATAGAAACGGACAGCTGTTTGACCTCTGTGGCGATAATACCAAATTTATCCTCCATTTCCCTTGATCTGGCGCTTTCTATGACCATGTTCAGTCCGACAGCACGAAAACGCTTTGCGATTATTTCGATCTGCTCGCGCGACCGGTCCATTTTCTCAAGATGCCCCTTGATGATATGGACGGAATTCAGGTTATCATCGATTTCCTGCTGACAGCCGGTCAACTCTTTCAGGGAATTGGTAACCACATTCACAACATCGGCAAAACCGTCGTCCTGGACCGCCCCTTCTTTCATTTGCCTGCTGGCGCTAATAACCTGATCCATTAATGCGTGAATTGTCTGATTGATACCTTGAAGGCACGCTCCCATTTCGATGAATTGGGGCTCAACATTCTGCAACGTTCCTGTCAATGAGGAACAAAAATCGACCATTTGATCAGGTAAAAACGCAATGGGTGGTTCTTTCATGTGAACATCACCTGTATCCTGGCAGTTGCCTTCCCCGGGTATTTTTTTTGGTTTCAGCATCAAACATGATCCGTCATGGCAAAAATCGTTATGGCACCTTCTATCCTTAATATTTCAGGGTATTTATTTTGAAAAATGTATCCGTTCTGTTGTAAATGTCATCACGTTCATCATCAAACGCATGGACGTCGGTGCTGTCAGTGTGAGTTGGCAAATCCCTGCATTCAGATACGGTCTTTGGTACGAAATCAGGTTACGTCTTTGGTATTATTTTTTTTTGGTGAAAGGCTGACAAGCCGTTTTCATTCTTTTCTGAAATCATTAATTTTCTGGGGATATTAGCATATCAATTGAGGAAAATCAAAATAAAAAACGATACTTTAATTCAAGCAATAAAAGCATGCATGACACCCTCGCAGGTTCACTTGCCTGAACGAACGATCCCTCCCGGCAAAAAGCCGGGAGAGTTTTAAAAAATCAGGCTTTTACTGAAATAATTAACGGAATGATATGAAGTCTCCGTGAGAGTTCTCGGGTGCGCCCTATTTTCCATCCGGAAATCGTGTATTTGCTGTCCAGCAACGTTCCAAGATTTTTGACAATACCGTTAATGTTTATTAAGGGGTGACGGGAAAAAACTTCCGGAAGACCATAAGTCAAATTGCAGGCAAGGCATTTACCCGGCCTCTCGTCCAGATGAAATTCAAATTTGAGTTCATCATTGCTGTTTCCCCCATAATGGAGGCTGATATCATATGCACCTTCATCTGCATCACCATACAATGCATCGAAAAACTGATCTGACAAATTTGCAGGAACCAGGCCTGCAAGAACATCATCTTTAAATATTACATCAAAATCTTGGGTCATCGTCATCTTTCCTTTAGTCATATTCCGTCTCGTATGCCTGCCAGTCATATTTGGCGGGCTTTTTCCCGCGTTACGTTACCTCAACATGATTAATGGGTCAAATACAAAATGAATGCATTATCGCAAAATCCACTAAAAAGACAGATTGACCAAAAGGGATTCATCTGATAGGAAAATTCAATCAATTTTGATATTTTAAGGACTTTCTGATGATCACCATAGAATCCATTTCCGAATACGACATTTTTACTGGGCTGAGCTCAAAGGATCTCGAAAGCATTCAACGCATCATGAAGGCCAAAAGATTTGAAGCGAATGATATCATTCTAAAAGAATCCAATATCAGCTCGGATCTGTTTATCCTTAAATCCGGCAGGGTTTCTATTGAGCTTGACACAAGCAGTTACAATGAGGCAGGAAGCGAGCAAATTGTTATCCTGAGGCCGGGTGATATTTTTGGAGAGATTGCTTTTCTTGAAAATAAAAGACGGTCCGCCCATGTCATTGCCCTGGATACAGTCGAAGCATATCAAATGGATGGCAACCAGTTAAAAGACCTGTTTGCCGAAAATTACAAAATTGGATATGTGATCATGAAAAATATTGCCATCACCCTGTCCCGTCGATTGATCGATACCAATTTCAAATGGCGTAACGGCATTCGAAGCAATCCCCCTTATTAAAAAAATATATATCTGAGAGGAAACGGTATGGACGTCTCGCTTGCCAATCCATTTATCAATGCAACCGTAAGTGTATTAGAAATCATGGCAAAGGTTACATGTCATGCGGAAAAGCCGTATCTCAAAAAAGATGCCGTCGGCAGAGGTGATGTGACAGGGATTATCGGTCTGTCAGGAATTGCAAAAGGGTCCATTTCCGTTACGTTCGATGAGAAAAGCATCCTGAAGATTGTCTCGAACCTCCTGGGAGAAAAAATAGAAATGATTAACGAGGAGATCCGGGATGCCGTGGGTGAAATCACCAATATGATTTCCGGTCAGGCAAGGAAAGAGCTTTCCGAAAAGGGGAAGGTGTTCAAAGCGGCCATCCCGACCATAATTACCGGAAAAAACCATGAAATCAGACATATGTCAAATAGTCCGATTATCGCCATTCCCTTCAGGACAGAAGACGGCCGGTTCATGATTGAAATCTGTATAGAAGAAACCCGAGACAAACACAGTTAAAGCAAACACATGATTGAAATAGACATTCCCGGATACCGGCATCTCCAGCTTGACAATCTGGTTTTAGACTATAACGGCACCCTGGCCCATGATGGCATGATCATACCGGGAGTGGCCCCGGCTCTTAAACAATTATCCGGGAACCTGAATATTTATGTAATTACAGCAGATACCTTTGGCAAAGCCAAAACCCATCTTCAATCCATCCCCTGTAAACTGGTCATCCTCTCTCAGGACAACCAGGATATTGCAAAAAAAGACTTCATTCTCAAGCTTGGCAGTGCGCGTACAGTCAGCATCGGAAACGGCAGAAATGACCGGCTCATGCTCAAGGAATCAGGCCTTGGCATTGCCGTCATCCAGGATGAGGGGGCATTTTCCGGCACCCTCTCTTCGGCAGATGTCATCTGCACAAGTATTGTTTCGGCCCTTGCCCTCCTAAGCCATCCCAAAAGGCTCATTGCCACGCTGAGGGCCTGATTGTCCGTCTCATGCTTTAGTCGTAAAATAGAGTATCCTCTTTTTAATTTGGATGACGTCTGATATAATGGAAAACAGATATGCGGCATGTGTTCATGCAGATACAGTAAAATCATGATGTAGTCACGAAGTCCTGTTATCATGAAAACCACGAAAAGAAAGGTGAACGTGGGTATTTTATTAAAAGGAATTGTGATTATTGTGGGTAACTACGGCAGCGGTAAAACCGAAGTTGCCATTAATCTTGCTCTTTTCATGAAAGAAAAGGGCCTGGATGTCACAGTTGCTGATCTGGATATTGTCAACCTGTATTTCAGAACCCGTGAAGCCGGAACGCTTCTTTCCGAAAACCAAATCCGGATGATTCTTCCTGAAAAAGAGTACCTCAATGCGGACTTTCCCGCACTCAATCCGAAAATAGCAGGCCTGATCCGAACGCCTACAGAACTGACCATCATTGACTGCGGTGGCCATGAGAAAGGTGCGAACATTCTGGGAACATTCTACGACCTTTTAAAATCCAAACCCGTGCATATGCTCCAGGTCGTCAATCCCCTCCAACCGGATACGGGAACAGAAGATATGTGCATGGCCATGAAAGACAGGATTGAGAACGCCTCCAGGCTGAAGGTCACAGGGTTGATCGGAAATGCGAATCTCATCGATGAAACAGACCAGGAAACGGTAGAAAAAGGGTATGTCTTTATCCAGACGCTATCGAAAAAAGCAAGACTGCCTGTAGAATTTATTACTATACCGGAAACACTGATGGACCGGCCCCATATGAAGACGTTTTCCTGTCCGGTCCTGCCGGTAAACAGGCGGCTTCTGCCGCCCTGGAAGGCGCAGCTGTAAAGTGGGCATCAACCATTTAACCCTCTCTATGATGAGGAGGCCTTTTATATGAGTTATATATTTGCAATTGATTGTGAACGCTGCAAGGGATGCGGGCTTTGCGTGAATTTCTGTCCCAAAAACGTTCTCGAAATCTCGGATGAACTCAATAAAAAAGGGTATTATCCCGCATTTCAGGCCCGGCCAGGTGACTGCATCTATTGCGGGAGCTGCTATATGATGTGCCCGGATGTGGCCATTTCAATTACCTCCGGGAATATAAAAAGGAAGCTCAAAAAATAAATGGAGGACATATGGGAAAAGTTTTGATGAAAGGCAATGAAGCCATTGCTGAAGCGGCTATCAGGGCAGGCTGCCTGAATTATTTTGCCTATCCCATTACGCCGCAGTCTGAAGTGGCGGAATATATGGCCAGAAAACTCCCTGAGAAAGGGGGGGTGTTTCTGCAGGGAGAAAGTGAAATCGCTGTCGGATATATGGTCTTTGGTGCCGCAGGGTGCGGTGAACGAGTCATGACGACCTCATCAGGGCCAGGAATCAGCCTGATGAGTGAAGCTTTAAGTTTTATCGCATGTGCCCAGCTTCCGGCTGTATTCGTCAACATCATGAGGACAGGCCCCGGGCTTGGCGGCATTTTACCGTCTCAGGCAGATTATTTTCAGGCCACAAAAGGTGGCGGACACGGCGATTACCGGTTGATTGTTTTAGCCCCTTCTTCTGTCCAGGAAGCGGTTGAAATGGTCATGATGGCGTTTCCGCTTTCTGAAAAATACCGTAATCCGGTGATGATCCTTGGCGACGGGCTGATCGGTCAGATGATGGAGCCTGTTGAATTCCCGGAAAACCTGATTGTCAAGCCCACAAGGAAGAACAAATGGGCGGCAAACGGCATGGACACGAGAAAAAGCAAAAAACGGAATATAGTCAAATCATTGATCCTTGATCCGGAAACCATGAATACCCATAACCTCCTCCTTAAAGAGAAGTATGATCAAATCCGGAAAAAGGAAGTCAGATTTGAAACCTATAATATGACCAAACCCTATAAAGTCCTGATCGTAAGTTATGGCACCATGGCAAGAGTATGCAAGACAGCCGTGGATTTACTGAAAGAGGAAGGTATTGAAGTCGGTCTTTTAAGGCCTAAAACCCTTTTCCCGTTTCCGGAAAAGAAAATCCGTGAAGCTGCTGCCAAAGCGCATTGCAAAATGGTCTTGAGCATTGAAATGAGCATGGGCCAGATGGTGGAGGACGTGGAACGATCGGTTCAGGGCAAGTGTCCGGTCAGATGGTATGGCAAATGCGGCGGGGAAATTCCACCGCCAAAAGAACTGATGGAAATGATCAAAGGGTTGAAACTGTAACCCATTAAACGAGGAGCATGATAATGGGAAAGACATTTACAAGACCTGTGGCGCTTTCTGAAAAAGATACGCACTACTGTCCGGGTTGCACCCACGGCATTGTTCACCGGTTGGTTGCAGAAGTCATTGACGAGCTGGGGATCCGGGGAAAAACCATCGGTGTAGCGCCTGTGGGATGTGCGGTGCTTGCCTACAATTATTTTTCCTTTGATTTCATGGAAGCCGCCCATGGCAGAGCCCCTGCCGTTGCGACAGGCATCAAAAGGGTTCGGCCTGATCTCATGGTGTTTACCTATCAGGGGGATGGTGACCTTGCAAGCATCGGAACGGCTGAAATTATCCATGCGGCAAACCGGGGAGAAAAAATTACGACGATTTTCATCAACAATGCCGTCTATGGGATGACCGGCGGCCAGATGGCCCCCACGACCATGCCCGGACAAAAGACAACCACCACCCCGTTTGGCCGGGATGTGGAACAAACAGGCATGCCGATGAAAATGGCAGAACTCCTTTCCGCACTGATGACACCTGCCTATATCACAAGGCAGACCGTTATCAGCCCGAAGTATGTTATAAAAGCCAAAAAAGCCATCAAAAAGGCATTTGAGTATCAATGTGAAGGACGGTGTTTCAGTCTGGTGGAAGTCATCAGCACCTGCCCGACAAACTGGGGGATGACACCTGTTGAAGCTTTGAGTTGGGCAGAAACAACCCTTCTCCCCTACTATCCGCTGGGCGAATTTAAAACACCGGATTCACAAGGAGGTAATGATGCAGCATGAAGTCATGTTTGCCGGGTTTGGCGGCCAGGGCATTCTCTCAAGTGGAAAAATTCTTGCCCATGCTGCCATGGAAGAAGGCCATCAGGTGGTCTGGATTCCGTCTTATGGCCCTGAAATGCGCGGGGGAACAGCCTATTGCATGGTCTTTATCAGCCGAAAGGTGATCAATTCACCTGTGGTCAGAAATCCCCTGCATCTTGTCGCAATGAACCGGCCCTCCTTAAAAAAATTCGCGCCGCTCATCAAACCCAAAGGAATTATATTGATCAACAGCTCCCTGATCAAAATCGGTTCGGGAAGAGACGATATTGAAGAACTCAGGGTCCCTGTGAATGAAATTGCAAAGGACCTGGGAGATCCCAAATCTGCCAACATTGTTGCACTTGCCGCATTTGTGGCAAGAAGCAATATTGTGGCATTTGACAATCTGTTAAAAAGCATTGAGCATGAATTTATAAACAAAAACGGCGCCCTTCCGTTATGCATGAAGGCAGCGGAAGCTGGCAGAAAGGCAGGGTTACCCTAATCCGGGACGTATAATCGCCCGGATTCAACAGATTCGGGGAAGCTGTTCTCCTGTCAGCATATCGACAAACCGGGTTCCCCCAATATGGGTAGTCATCATGACCTTACCCGGATAATCGGAAACAACTTCGCCGATGATGCATGCATCTTTCCCAAGAGAATCGTTTTTCATGACCTGAAGAATCTGTTCCGCATCATCTTTTCTGACGACGGCAACGAGCTTTCCTTCATTGGCCAGATACATGGGATCAAATCCAAGAAGCCCGCAGATGCCTGAAACGGATTTTTTGACAGGAATGCGGTCTTCCGAAATAAGAATCCCCGTATTTGACTGGATGGCAATTTCATTCAGGGTTGTCCCCAGGCCCCCTCTTGTGGGATCACGAAGCACATGAATCCCATCACTTGCATCAAGCATTTTTTTCACCAGATGATTCAATGATGCGGTATCACTCAGAATGGGTGTTTCAAAGGGAAGTCCTTCCCGTTTGATCAATATGGCTGCAGCATGATCACCGATTGTCCCGCTGACAATGATTTTATCTCCTGGCATCGCATGGCGTCCGGAGATATTCACATGATCAGGCACCCTGCCAATACCGGAAGTGTTGATAAACAACTGATCGGCAGCGCCTATGGGAACCACTTTGGTGTCCCCGGTCACGATCGCTACTCCGGCCACATCAGCCGCTTTTTTCATGGCGGAAATTACTTTTTCCAGATCTGTTATTGAAAAGCCTTCTTCGATAATAAATCCGGCACTTAAAAAAAGAGGCGTCGCCCCGCACATGGCAAGATCGTTTACTGTGCCGTTTACTGCAAGTTCTCCGATATTCCCGCCGGGGAAGAAAAGAGGAGTCACAACAAACGTATCTGTGCTAAAGGCAAAACGATCTTCGCCGATCTGAAAAACCGCGCCATCATCCTGTCTGGATAACAAGGAATTGTCAAAGACAGGAAGAATCATTTGCTGTACCAAATCGTGGGAAAGCTTTCCCCCACTGCCATGATCTATTAGAATTTTATCATTTTTCATAGTAACAATTTACCATTTCAACTTTCGGGTTTCACGTCTCAGGGTTATCAGTTTCCGGGTTCCTTATGGTACCTGTAATAGGCCGAGCATGTCCCTTCCGTAGATACCATACAGGGTCCGAAAGGATGCAATGGCGTGCATGCTTTTCTGAAAAGCGGGCACTCAGGGGGCGTCTTGTTCCCGATTAATATCTCTCCGCAGGCGCATCCGTTATGATCTTTTTTTTCAGGAAGAATGATTTGAAATCTGTTTGCCGCATCAAAAGCTGAGAATTCTTCCCGGATGGCCAGCCCGCTTTCAGGTATCTTTCCAATACCGCGCCATAAGGCATCTTTTTTTTCAAACACCCGTGCCATGAGCGACATGGCCTTGGGATTGCCTTCGATTCTCACGGCCCTTTCATATGCGTTAAAAAGCGATGGCTTCCCATATTCAATCTGCGTGACTACCGCCAAAACCGCCCGAAGGATATCCACCGGCTCAAACCCGGTAATGGCGCATGGCAGCTTAAATGTATCAAAAAACGGCCGATAGCCGTCGGTTCCGATCATCACGGACACATGGCCGGGAAGAATGAACCCATCGATGTTTCCTGAACTCAAGGCCATAAGAGCTGTAAGCGCCGGCGGTACAAGCTTGTGTGCGGAATAAACATAAAAATTCGAAACTTTCAGACGTGCGGCAGACAATATGGCCGCCGCGACCGTAGGTGCGGTGGTTTCAAACCCCACACCCGGAAAAACAACATGTTTGTCCGGATTTTTTTTAGCGATTAAAAGTGCATCAGACGTTGAATACACCATCCGTACATCGACACCTTTGGCTTTTTCCTCCTGAAGCGATGATTCTGTTCCCGGAACGCGGATCAGATCACCAAAGGTCGTAAGGATCACATTATCCAGCCGGGAAAGAGAGATAAACGCATCTATTTCTTCCTGGGACGTGACACACACAGGGCATCCCGGCCCGGATATCAGTGAAATTGTATCCGGAAGCACAGACCGGATACCGCTTTTGAAAATAGATACGGTATGCGTGCCGCAGACTTCCATGAGCCTTATCTTCTTCCGGCTGACGGTTTTTATCTTTTCAATAAAATGGACGGCCAGGTCACGATCTTTAAATTCTTTAAAAAATGTCATCATTATCCATTCCGATATAGCGATGAAGCGATAAGCGCTTGTCCTAAAGCAATACCCCCATCATTTGCCGGTACCAGCCGGTGTGTTAAAACCGTCAACCCTTCCTTTGAAAGATTTCTGATCAATCCTGAAAGAAGGATAGTGTTCTGAAAAACGCCACCTGTCAGAGCGACACGGTTCAATCCGGTTTCTTTTGAAATTTCTTTTGCAAGTCTCGAAAAAAGAAGAATCAGCGACCCATGGAACCTGCCACTGATGACAGAAGGATCAACACCATGTTTGATGTCTGCCACAACCCCTTTTATAAATGGGCCTGCATGAATAATTCGTTTTTTTTTATTCTCCCAGGAAAATTCATAAGGAGGCATTGCCAGGACCTGTTCCAGGTCACAAGGGGCGGTCATCTCCAGCTCAAGGGCGGCCTGTCCTTCAAAACTGACCTGATTTCTGATGCCAATAATCGCTGCCACCCCGTCGAATAATCGTCCCAGGCTTGACGTCAGGGGTGTATTGATCTGTTTCCTGATCATGTCTCCTGCAATTTGTTTTTTCTGATCGTCCAGTGTATTCAGAAACGGCAGATCCATGAGGATGCCGTCCTCACCAAAAACCTGATACAGATAGCTCAGTCCCATGCGCCATGGCTCTTTAATGGCAGTGTCCCCGCCGGGCATGGGGGTATAGGAAAAATGGGCGACTCTTTCATAGCGCGTTTCACTGGCAACGAGAATTTCCCCTCCCCAGATATGCCCGTCATCGCCAAGTCCTGTACCATCACATACAATTCCTATCACGTCTCCGTCTGCACCATTTTCTGCCATGCAACTGGCCACATGGGCATGATGATGCTGGATCGGGAATCGCGGCAGGCCATGTTGTTCCATTGCATACCGGGTGCTTAAATAATCCGGGTGGCGGTCATGGGCAATGCAAACAGGAGAAATATCAAAAAGCGTCTGCATCCGCGCAATCGTATCCGTGAAAAATTCATAGGTAGACATATATTTCAGATCACCCAGATGCTGACTTAAAAACGCAAAGTTGTCCTTGGTCAGACAGATGGTATTTTTCAGTTCCGCACCACAGGAGAGAATCATGGGTACGTCCCTTTTTAAAAAAACAGGAAGCGGTGCATATCCTCTGGACCGCCTTACCGGCCGCGTATCACCGGACACATGGCGTAAAATGGAATCATCGCACCGGACCCGGATGTCTCTGTCATGAATCAGAAAAAAATCGGCAATGTCCTGCAGTCGCTCAAACGCATTCTCGTTGTCAATCACAATCGGCTCGTCTTTTCTGTTGGCACTGGTCATCACAAGGGCAGTAAATTTGTTTTCGAGCAGAAGAAAATGCAACGGTGTATAAGGCAGCATCACACCCAGGTACGGGTTCTGCGGTGCCACATGGGAAGAAAGAAACTCGGGAAACCTTTTTTTCAAAAGGACGACAGGTCTCTCAAAGGAGGATAACAAGGCCTTTTCTTTCTCGTCCATGATAGCAAAAGAAGATATCGCTTCCAAATCAAATGCCATCAGGGCCAGGGGTTTTTCTTCTCGCAGCTTTCTTTTTCGTAAACTCTGAACAGCACTGTCATTTTCGGCATCCACACTCAGATGGAATCCGCCAAGCCCTTTTATGGCCAGTATATGGCCTTTTTTCAAAAGCCGGATGGCCTCCTGTACGGGATTGGCTGTTTCAATTTTATTTCTCTTGTTGTCGAAAAGCATCACATGGGGACCGCAATCCGGGCATGCATTGGGCTGGGCATGGAATCGCCTGTCTGAGGGATTATCATATTCGGCATGGCACCTGTCACACATGACAAAAGGCTTCATGGTAGTATATGGCCTGTCATAGGGAAGCTTGTCTATAATGGTATACCGGGGGCCACAATTCGTGCAGTTGATAAACGGATAATGAAATCGCCTGTCTGCTTTATCAAAGAGTTCTGCGGCACAATCATCACACGTGCACATATCCGGAGAAACAAGCGTTCTTATTTCATTTTTTCCCTTGCTGCCGGCAATCGAAAAATCAGAGTAACCTTCCGGCGGGATATCCTCTACAAGAACATCGGTGACATAGGCAAGCCTGGGTTTCTCGATGCAGATGCTTTTAGTAAACAGCGCCAATTTATCATCATCGCCTTCAACGTGAATGAGAACGCCTTTTCCCGTATTGCCCACGCTTCCTTTTAATGCGTATTTTCCGGCAAGATTGAAAATAAAGGGCCGGTATCCGACACCCTGAACAATTCCATAAATTTCGATATGTTTTGCTTTCAGATTCATCATCATGTCATGATAGGTAAAGACGGCTTTAGATCAGACGAATGCTATTCATCCAAAGATTGAAGGGCTTCACGCATGAGCTCCAACGTCTCCATGGCCAGTGCCTCATCCAGTTTCTGAATGGCAAAACCAGCGTGAACGATCACATAATCCCCCACATTCACGTCATCCAGAAGAATCGTGCTGGTTTCAAATGTCACACCATCCACGTCGATCACGGCTGTGTTATCGCCAATACGAATCACTTTTGAAGGCACGGCAAGGCACATGGGCTTTTTACCTTTCTTTGCAACAAATACGGTTACTGATGAAAAACGAAAAAATGGACTCCTGTTTAAATGCTCCACTGGTGCAAGAGTACAAAGTTGATCAGCCGGTGTCAACATGAACATTTACCCTGATGTCAATGGTTTCCCATTTGTCACTTGTCTTAATCATCTAATTATGCAAATATATCGGGAATCTCAGCGCCTGCTCAATCCAGGTTTATGCAAAAATCCAGACATAACTTTCAGGAGCCTCTCATGAATGAACAACGTGATTCCTCCCCATCCGGTTACCGCTGGACAATTCTTTTTGTATTTGTTCTGATAAATACCGTGCTTCAGATGCAGTGGCTGACGTTTGCACCCATCGCACGGGAGGCCAGGGTGTTTTATCAGGTTTCGCCCTTACAGATTGATTTGCTCTCCATGATTTTCATGGGCGTGTTTTTGGTTGTGTGTATTCCCGCTTCATACGTAATTGACACCTATGGCATTCGAAAAGGCGTGGGATTCGGGGCTTGCCTTATCGGGATTTGCTCATTATTAAAAGGTGTTTTCGGAGATAGCTATCCCGCAGTTGTCATCTGCCAGACAGGCCTTGCCGTGGCCCAGCCCTTTGTCATCAATGCCGGGACAAAGATCGCCGGAAACTGGTTTCCCATAAACGAGAGAGCCACCGCTGTGGGGATTGCAACCCTGTCCCAGTTTATCGGGATCATTATCGCCATGATCCTGACCCCGTTGCTGATCAAACCCAATGCAGAAGGTATCTATCAAATTCAGGAAATGCTCTTTCTTTACGGTATGATTGCCCTTTCTGGCGCACTGATTCTTCTGATTTTTCTTAAAGAAAGACCTGTGGACATCGGGAATGCGGATTCTTACGAAGAACGGTTTACCGTGCTCGAAGGATTCCGGCATATGACAGGCATAAAGGACATACGATTTATTCTTGTCCTCTTCTTTATTGGCCTTGGCATGTTTAATGCGATCAGCACCTGTATTGATCAGATCTGCCAGGAAAAAGGATTAAGCATTGAGCAAACCGGGCTGGTAGGCGGAATGATGCTGATCGCAGGTATCATTGGCGCGATTATCCTGCCGATTTTTTCAGATAAAAGCCGGAAACGAAAACGGTTTATCATTCTGGGCATGATTTGCATGACCCCAGGCCTCGTGGGACTGACTGTTTTTTCTGACTATCTTCTTCTTGTATCCTCGTTTATCTTCGGATTTTTCCTGCTGGGCGCCAGCGCCCCCATCGGGTTTCAATATGCCGCAGAAATAAGCTACCCCTCCCCGGAATCAACCTCACAGGGACTCATTTTATTGACAGGTCAAATTTCAGGTATTCTCTTCATCGTTGCCATGAATATGCTGGGTATAGCCCTGTTTATGAAAATTTTTATCGGACTCGCCGTCATCAATATCATTTTAACCTTTCTGATTGATGAATCCCCCATGATTCTTTCAAATACCTGAAGTGGATATTTCCTTGCCTGAACTCAAATAATAAATGGCCGATGAATTCGTAAAAAGCCCGTCAGATTATACCGGTCGAGAAAGTAGCAGGCGAGGTCCCAGGTGTGGTCTTTTTACGAATTCATCAGCCATTTATAAAAGAAACAAAAAACAAAAATATATTTAATCAATATTTTGTTTTGGTTAGACCTAAATTACATATTTATTAAATCATGTCAAGGAAAATTTTTAATTTTACGCAGGAAAACAGGGATAGGGATCGATTGAATGTGGGAATATAAATCGATTTTTCAAAAAAATGTCAAGGCCGATCTTTCCCCAGGAATCACACACAACCACCTCCATGAATATTTAGCGCTGAGCCCCTGTTGGGTCTGCCTTTAAAAAACAATTGAATTTTAAACGAAATATGAATAATAACGGTATATGAACATTTTCAGCAGATATCTCTCTTATAGAAAAAATAACCCGCTTGCAAACCTGCTGATGATATACGTGGTTCTTTTAAGTCTTCTATTTATAATCATTGTGACTGTTTTCCAGCTTTATTTTTATTACAGGCATGAAATACGAACGGTCAAATCAAATGTGACCTTTATCAAAGACAGCTATCTCAAGCCTATTTCCGCAGGTCTTTTCAATTTTGACAAAAACTATTTACAACTCCAGCTGGATGGCATGTTGAAACTTAACGGTGTGGTCCATGTTGAAATCACCGAAAATGCAGATGGGAAATCCTATATGTCCGCAGGCGATCTGAATCATTCAGCCACGTTCAACCAGACATTTCCCCTGGTCTTTAAAAATTTTAACGGTAATGATTATGCATTGGGTTACCTCACCGTGACTGCAAGTCTTGAACGCATATATGGCAGCCTGATGCAAAGATTTATTTTTACGATATTTTTTTATGGAATATGCTTTTTCTTTGCCGCCATTATCATGGTCATTGTCATTCATTACAAATTCACGAGACATTTAATCACCATGGCGGAATATACAGACAAGCTGAATCTGGACACACTGGGGACCCCTCTTGTATTAAACCGGAAAGACTCAGGGAAAAATACGGCAGATGAACTTGACCGTATTGCAAATGGGTTTAATGCCATGAGAAACCGCCTGATAGAGGATATTAAAAAGCAACAGGAAAGTGAAAATGAAAAGAAAAAAATGGAAGTACAGCTTATGCAGGCCCAGAAAATGGAGGCCATTGGGACACTTGCCGGTGGTATCGCCCATGATTTCAATAATATCCTTGGAATCATTCTTGGGAATACCGAGCTTGCTTTGTTTGATACCCACCTGCATCCGGAAATCTGGGAAAGTTTGAAAGAATCTGAAACCGCCTGCCTCAGAGCCAAAGAACTCATCAAACAGATTCTGAATTTCAGCAGGTTCGAACAACCTGAAAAAGAAGTCCTTGATATTGTTTCTCATGTCAAAGATTCAATACGGCTTGTCCGGGCCACGCTGCCAGCCACAGTTAAAATGGAACTGAAACCTCAGATCATTTCCGCAAATATTCTGGGTAATCCGATCCAGATCAATCAAATTCTCCTGAATCTTTGCACAAACGCCGCTCAATCCATGAATTTCGAAGGCATCCTTGACATTGACATCAACTCCGTTTTTATCGAAAACGAGCCGAAAAAACTTATCAAAGGACTCTCGCCGGGTTATTATGTTGTGCTGACGGTGAGTGACACCGGAAGTGGCATAGAACCGGATCTGATCGATAAAATTTTCGACCCCTACTTTACGACCAAAGACCTTGGCAAAGGCACGGGACTGGGCCTCTCTGTTGTCTATGGCATTGTCAAAGCCCATGAAGGCACCATCAACGTCTACAGTGAAGCCGGTAGTGGCACGACATTTAAAATATATTTACCGATCGTTGAAAAAGAGGTTCGTTTATCCGAATCTGTATCAGAAGAAGCCCCCAGCGGGAAAGAACATATTCTGCTGGTAGATGATGAGAGCATATTGGCAGGCGTGGCAGAGAAAATACTCCACTCTCTTGGATACCAGGTTACATGCCACACCGATCCTTTGGAAGCCTTGCAGGCTTTCCACGATCACCCGGACATATTTGACCTGATCATCACGGATATGACCATGCCGGGTCTTCCCGGCGACCGGCTCGCTGTGAAAGCGCTAAAAATCCGTCCGGATATACCTGTCGTTCTTTGTACCGGGCATAGTGAAACCATCAACAGTCACAACGCAGAACGTATAGGCATAAAAAAATATCTCACCAAACCGTTAACCCGGCTGGAACTGGGGAAGGCCATACGGGAAGTTCTGGATCAGGAAAAATCGCAGGATCGGGCCATACAGTAAACGATTGTGATAAATTACCAGGTTTCCGGATAAGCGATATCCACAAATGCATTTTCCATTTTGAATTTATGCTCCCGCTCCATGGCAGCCAGATCTTCAAACACACTTTTCTGCTGAGCATCATCGCACCCTTCTGCCAGCCACATATAAAGCGCCATGGCCTCTTCTTCGTTTTTCATGGCAAGCCGGATGGCATCGGCAGGTTTCATATGATCTGAAACAACGGGCTTCGAAACGGTTTCTGAAACATGATAATCTCTTTTTTCCTTGAAATACGCCCGAATTTTGTCATGGGACAAAATGCCCCGTAATAATTTTTCGTGTTTTTCCTCTTCTTTGGCAAGATCGGAAAACATGGTTTTCAGATAGGTGTCTTTAACCCTTTTTGCCGCATCCTTATAGAAATCTCTGGCATCCACTTCCGCCTGAATGGCAAAATCGATGATCTTTTTATATTCATTCGTCTCCATGGTTTCCCTCCCTGTTCCATCCGCACGTTTTCTTCTCACAGAAATGTTTCAAACATCGAATCATTAAACCCGATCAGCATCATTTTTCCGACCAGAAGCGAAGGCGCCCTCAAGCTGCCGCTTCTTCCCATGGCCCGCTTAAGGATGTCCTGTTTCAATTGGTCTTCCGGTTTGAACTCATAACAGGTTTTTCCGGTGCCGACCACCACTTTTTCAACCTTTTTATGTGACGGTCTTCAGGGAAACAAATCCCCTCTCTGTTTTTTCAGATACATTGTCTTTTCCTGGGCGATGGCATTCAGTAACGCCCCGCCTTTCAGTATTTTCGGATCGGCAGTCAAGATCCGTTCAACAAGGGCATCGAACATTTCCGGATCCTTCTTGGCAGGGGCAAGGAGTTTTGCCTTGAAATAGTCGACCATCAACAGATTGCCATCGGTAATCCGGCTTGTGAGATCAAAAGCTGCTGTGGCATTCTCGACACCCCCTTCCGGATCGAACAGCGGCGGGATAAAGGCTTTATATCCGGCAACCAGAAGCTGACCGAATCCAAAGAAATATTCCGGATCAAGTTCATTCACCCGCTTGATCAGGGCCATCACATCCCCGAGATCGATGGTGGCAGACATATCCCCCAGCTGCATGGACCTGACAAAAAGGCTCAGGACCATATTGGTGCCGGTATAGAACAGGGCTTCGATGTCATCTTCATTTGCAAAGTCTACAATGCGTTTGACATCCTTTTCAAAATCAAATTCTTTATCGCCCTTTTCCTTTTTCATCTCTTCTATCGATTTCAGGGGTTGTGAAAACCTGAACCCCTGGTCCAGATATTTTTTGACCTTCCTGTTCAACCGTAATGCCCGTATACCGTATTCCTTCCCCATACCATAAAGGACGACCGCATACTCAGGGTCCTCATCCTCAACCAGAAGACCATATGTCATGTATAAAAGCGAGTTGGTCACCAGCATCTTGTAGCTATTGGGGGCCATGCCGTCTGTGACCTGTGTGACAAGGAATGCCTGTCCGGGGATGCCTTCTTTGGCAAGCCTGGCGCTCGGAATGTTAAATGATGCGGTAAGCAGGTCATCCACGGCCATGTTGGCACCCACATCGATCGCCTTGGCCGTCATTTTCTTTCTGAGCGATGTACACCCGGACACACTGAGGATCAAAATCAGGATACACATCACGGTTACCAGTCTTTTCAACATTGCCAAAGGGGTCATTTAATTATCTCCTCTGTTTTTTAATTTATACGTCTGCACCCAAAATTATATCACGATCAATGGCGGTCTTTTGCCCATCACATCAATCAGAATAAGGCTTAAGGTCGGCCAGTAGGTAATAATCAATAATGCGATTACAAGTATAATAAAAAAAGGAATGGTCGCTCTGAATATTTCCACAACCGGTTTGTTGAATCTCATGCTTGCAATAAACAGATCAAGGCCGATGGGCGGTGTTAAAAATCCAATGGTCAGGTTGGAAAGAAAAATGACGCCCAGATGAACCTGGTCGATGCCATAGCTTTTGGCAATGGGAAGGATGAGCGGCACGACGACAAGAATCGCCGTAAACAGGTCCATCATGCAGCCCACGATCAGAAGAAACACGTTCAAGGCTAGAAGAAACGTATACTTGTTCGTAAAATACTGCTGCAAAAAGTCCAGAATCTTCTCAGGGATATGCTGAAATACGAGAAAATTCGTGAGCCCAAGGGCGAGCCCGAAAATGACCATCAACGCCCCTGCCATCATCATGCTGTCAATGATCACCTGGGTCAGTTTATTAAACGGCACATCCCGGGTCAAAAAACACTCCACGATAATGACATAGGCGGCTGTAATTGCCGCAGCCTCCCCTACCGTGATGATGCCTGAGAACATGCCCACGACAACCACGAAGGGCAACGGGATCTCCCATTTGGCTTCTTTTGTCGCTTCAAAAATTTTCTTGAGGGAAAGGGGTTCGCTCGGCATTTTTGCCCGTCTGGCATACCATACCGTATACATACCCAAAAGGGCGATCATCAGAAGGCCGGGTAAAAGCCCGCCGATAAACAAAAGAACAATATCTGTCTGGGAAAAAATAGAATAGATAATCACCGCAAGACTGGGGGGAAAAAGAACGCCCAAGCTTCCCGAGGCCGTCACGATTCCCAGGGAGAAGCGCTCGTCATACCCGGACCCGATCAATGCCGGAAGCAGTATACCGCCAATGGCTATGATGGCAACGGCATTGGCACCTGTGATCGCCGTAAATATGGCGCTACCCACAAGCACGACAATACCAAGGCCACCGGGTAGCCAGGATAAAAACGCCCGTGATAATTTGATCAGCCGCAAGGGTGCCTGACTTTCAGCCAGGAGATAACCGGAAAATGTAAATAAGGGGATGGCGATGATCCCGGGCAGGTTTGCCACTCTGCCGATTTCCACGATAATGACACTTGTGGGCGTGTTGATACTTGAAAAAAAATATAACCCCAGACCACCGATGATGGAAAATAAAGGTGTTCCGATTGCCACACCAAAAAGAACCAGAAGAATAAAAACCAGTATTAGAATTGTTTCCATAATGTCGTAACCACTCAGTTCGTGTTCATAATCTTATGTTTGATGTGAATAAGGCTTCGGAACAGGGTAATGATAAAAAAATACGGAATGACCAGAAGGTATATCCAGTCCGGGCTCCCCGGCCAGATCTGGCTGACGTGGTTGACCCGCTGTATCTGGATATAGTCAAGGGATGTCATGAAAAGAAGATAGCAGCAAACGATGACAATTAACGAGGAGAGGCTTTCAAATGCCTTTTTTTTATTGCCGGTCGCATATCTTGTAATCAGATCCATGCTGATATGCCGTCCCTCGTTTGAGGCCAGAGATGCGCCAAGAAAGGTCACCCACAAAATCAATACCCGGGTCAGGTGCTCCACCCATAATAACCCCATGGACAATGTATTTCTCAAAATCACCTGGCCGAAAGCGATTGAGATCATGACCAGTACACATGTACAGACAAGTACCTTTTCCAGCTTGATAATACCTGTATTCAGGTTTTCAAGCCCATCAAAAAATGACTTCATTCCAGACACCTTTCATTCGTTTTAAAAAAACCTGGTCCTCAGCGTTAGGACTTAAAATCACTTGACGCCTTTTTCCGCCCGGTATTCTGCAAGAAGGCTCAAAATTTCGTCATACGCTTCCTTCGGATATTCCTTGCCCACGAACTCATCCCATACCGGTCGTGTCAATTCTTTCAGCTTTTCTTTTTCAGCATCTGTCAGGATGGTTTCCTTGACCCCGTATTTGACCATTGCATCGTAGCATTGTTTATTGGTTTTTCTGACAAATGCGTTGAACTCCTCTTCCCGCTTGTTGTCAACGATCTCGAAATCAATCGCCTTCTTATGTTTGTCGGGAAGGCTATTCCAGGTTTCCATTTTGATCACGATCATGATCGGCATGTACCTGATATTCACAGGGTTGATATATTTGGTGATGGTATAAAGCTGTGCCCCTACCCACCATATGGAAGGGGCGATGTCCATATCACAGACGCCGGAACGCATATTGGTGATAACATCCGGCACATTCGAAGGAATCGGGCTTGCGCCAAGTTTCTGGTAAACAGCGGCCTCAATCGGTCCAATCCAGTTGACCGCCTTGATTTTTTTAAAATCATCCGGTGTTCTGGGTTCAATTTTTGTTGAAACGATCTGATCAAAATCCTGATCCCCCCACACCAACATCTTATAGCCGTTCTTCTCACAAAGCTGTGAGAATTTACCCCGCATTTTGCTTCGAATGTAGTCCACCTCTCCATAATCATTAAAAAGAAAAGGCAGTGTCAGCACAGACATTTCAGGGCAGGCCATCAATACGCCGGCACCTGAGAGTCCTCCGCCATCCAGCTGACCGATTCTCATTTTGGAGATATAATCTTCATCGTCTCCCATGGTTCCGCCCCAGTAAACATCAATATGGAGTTCATCATCGGATTTTTCGCTCAGGAGTTTCAACAGCACTTTTTTGACATACACGGCCCAGCCCACACCGTCCGGCGCCAGCGTTGCGATTTTCCATTCATACTTGTAGTCTGCTGCACGGGTTTCCATGCTGCCAAACGAAATGCCCGCCAATAATACAGCCACTGTCAAAACAATCTGCCATCTTTTCATGATTGCCATCCCTTCATTTATCCACCTGTGGAATTAAAAACGCATGAAATATAAACGTAAAAATAAATTTATGAACATAAATCCATTTTAAAAATTCTATATTTAAAATATATATCCGTGTCAAACAGTGAGATCATGTCAAAAATACAAACACGGTTTTTGTTTCTATAGTTAATTATGGGCCATTGGTCAATAAATAGCTGAAATTATTTAATTTACGAAATTAATCTTTCAAAACACACGTCTGTTTCACGGCAAAACATATTTTTCCATAAAACAAACAGGGCCGGATAGATAATGATCATGTCAGATTACTGTGAAAATTATTTAAAATTCAAAATGGATTTTATATAAAACATGATTGTGTATGAAACATTTTATGCAAATACCACCTGGATGAAGACAGATTTGTGACTGAAACCATATCAACCGTCTCTGTACATAAGGACAATACACAAATATTACAGATAAATAGAATATACAGAAAAAACAACTTGACGATGAGCCCCTCATATTGCCATATACATCTATCCTATAAAACAGATAATATTCTGATATACGTTTCATTAAAAATTAACTTTTTATGATAAAACAATGTATATTGCCCATCAGGAGGGCCCTTTATGAGCAACAACCCAAAGGCTGCGGCTGCAATACTTGCTGTCTTTCCCACGCTCGAAACGCTTCACAGTTTTTCCCGGAAAAATTTTAATAAAAAAGCGCTTGAGTCATTTATTGCCTTTGCTGCAAACGAAGGGGTCATAGACAAAAATGATGGCGATGCTTTCAGACAATTTATCCGCATAAATGAACGCGATCATGGAACATGCACGCCTCCCAAAAACCTGAATCTGGAAGAAATTTTCAAAAGAAAAAAAGAATTTTTAAAGACAAATCTCTCCGCAAGGACCATGACAGACCGGATAAACCTCCTGATCCTGAAATATCAGATCGACCTTCCCAAAGTCAGCAACACCATGTTGACAAGACTTAAAAAAGAACCGGCAGACACTTCTCATAAGCGAAATACATTAAGAAGTCTCGCTTTCTGGATCGGATATGAACGATCGGAGCTGGGGCCTGCCTGGAACTTTGAAACCTTTTTAAAACTATGCAATGAAGCAAAACGCAATACGGATTTCAAAGAAGGCGTCAGAATCGGTTTCACCTTATCAAGCCGGGGCGACGTGATTGATCTTCAGGTAACCGGCTGGTTGAAAAATAACCTCAAGGACTATATCAGAAATGCCATCGATCTCATGCCATCCGGGAACTGGGGTAAGGTCAAATCCCATGATATCACAACATCATATATCGACTTCCCGAAAGAGGAAGGGGTCAACAACCCCATATCCTACCAGACTTGTATCAGAAACGCGATCGCCATTGCCCACCAGATTTCAATCCGGTGGGCAATGTCCGAATACTGCACCAAAAACCGATTCTTATCCATTGGCATTGCCGCAGGTGATTTTAAGAATCTGGACAATTACCTGCTTCCCATTCTCAATGCAAAACTCCCTGGTGATCCGGTGATCCGGATGACGGATTATGCCCATCAATACGTGCTGATGAACGATATCCGGGCTGTTTTCTGCGAGACACCCAAAGAAACCATATTATTCAATGGCGAAGCGCTCAACATTTGGTGGATTGAAGGTCTCTGGAGCTATATTTACTGGGATTTCATACCCGCCATGCTGGAAGACAGCATCATGCAAACCAATCCCTCTTCCCTTGAAGTTCTGAATCAGCTGCTCTTTTTTCCCGAACAGCTCGAAATAGAGGTCCAGCCCAACACCATTACCCGGTTCTTCGCATTTCCCCACAATTCAATGCTGGGAATTGAAATCGCCAAAACGTTTTTCTTCAGGCGAAGATTCTTTGAAGCAAACGAAATTCTGCGCATGGTATTGAGCATTGACCCCAAAAGCCTGAATGCCAGAACGCTTCGAATGGTCATTTTCAGAAGCCTCGCCTCGGAAGCCGAGTCATCAGATATGTCGGAAATTCATTTCAAGCGGGCCGAAAAAGAGGCAGAATACATTCTTGAAAACTGCAGATTGTTAGATGAGGATTTTTATTGTGAATATGGCGTCATCAGCCTTACCAAAGCCATTATAATGTTGAAAAAAATGAGAACAATTAAGGAAGCGCATTTCAATAAATCTGACGTAGAAAAGTCAAAAAACACTATTTTCGAGCGCCTTGAAATGGCAACAGATATATTTGAAAAAGCCATGATGGTTTCGGCCACCGGTTATCGATCGGTTTACCTTCTTTTCAGCACACAGGTACTGGCCCGTCTGTTGAAAAGGAATGTCATGTTCTTCACCCGGGCAGATCTTCCGATTCATTTGTCTGACAACACGATCAGAGAATTTGGCAGGGATATTCTGGTTTCCTTGAACTTTTTAAGAAGCGAACTTCCGGAAAAGGAACAGCGGCTGTTTTTGGAAAAGATTCTCATGAAAAGTTTCGCCAATCATAATGATGCGGTATCTCTGGAAACTTACAGGCCCACGATCTATTTCTGTTTTGCGGTGATTCTCTGGGATGTGGACCCTGCCCCTACGGTTGGCACAATCAAAACCGTTCTTCAACTGTTGAAGGATATCATCTCCATGGCAGAAAAGCTGGCAGAGCAGGACTTATGCATATACGCCTACACGCGGTGCTATGGTGAAATGTTGAGGCCAAGTGTGTTCATCGGTCATATACAAAAAAGCATCAAAATGATTACAGATACACTATGCGATATGGGAAGCCTTGACAATAAAGATCCGGACACGTCCATGACAGATGAACTGCTAAATGCGCCGACACTTCTTACCCTCAATATTTAAAACTTGTCATACGCGATCATATCCGGCTCAACACCCAAATCGTCTAGCATGTTAAGGACAGCATCAATCATCATAGGCGGGCCGCAAAGATAATATTCAATTTCCGTGGGATCATCATGGGATTCCAAATATTCTTCATACAAGCACTGATGGATAAGACCTTTCAGGCCATTCCAGTTCTCTTCAGGCAACGGTTCGGAGAGTGCCACATGGTAGGTGAAGTTATTGTGTTTTTCTTCCAGAGCCTTGAATTCCTCGTCAAAAAACATTTCCTGTTTTGACCGAGCCCCATACCAGAAGGTGGTTGTGCGATCCGTTTTTCTGTCTTCAAGCTGGTCCAGGATATGACTTCTCATGGGTGCCATTCCCGCCCCACCGCCAATAAAACACACCTCCCGTTTGGTATCCTTCACAAAAAAATCACCATAGGGACCGGATACGGTGATTCTGTCGCCGGGTTTGAGATCAAAAATATAGGAAGAACCGACACCCGGCGGAATATCCTTCGAGCCTGCAGGGGGCGTTGCGATTCTTACGGTAAATTTCAATACGTCTTTTTCCGAAGGCGGATTGGCCAGAGAATAGGCCCTGAACACCGGTGCATCCGAATGCGCCATCATCCGTGTCAGCCCGAACCGTTCCCAGGAGGCTTTGAATCTTTCTCCGATCTCATACTCGCTGAAAGAAAGATCATAGGCAGGGATATCGATCTGCATGTAGTTTCCCGCCTTGAAATCAAGGGTCTGACCAGTGTCAAGCTTCATGACCAGAAGCTTGATGAAGGTGGCCACATTTTCATTTGAGACAACGACCCCATCATATTTTCTGATGCTGAATATTTCTTCAGGAACCTTTATTTTTAAATTTTCCCGGACTTTCAGCTGGCAAGCCAGCCGGACATGTTCTTTTCTCTCTTTTCTGGAAAGTTGTGCGAGTTCAGTTGGCAGAGGTTCCATGCCACCCTCTTCCACCACACATTTGCACATGGCGCACGAGCCCTTGCCGCCGCATGCTGACGGCAGAAGCACATTCTTTTCAGATAATGCAAATAAAAGCGGCTTTCCGGCTTTGGTCCGGATCGTTTTATCTGTATCGTCATTTATGGTGATGACCACGTCCCCGGCTTTTACCAGAAATGACTCAAGGGTTAAAAGCATGACGACCAAAAAGAGAATAACCGCAAGAAATACTGTAAGTCCCGTGAGATAAATCAACGCTCCTCCTATCATCAAGACGTCATTCAAAGGCCCTGCACATGATTGAACCCTTGCTATGAAAGCGTAATTCCAGAAAACAGCATAAATGCCATGGCCATCAATCCGGTGATGATCATGGATATGCCCATGCCATCAAGGCCTTTTGGCACATTTGCATATCTTAACTTTTTCCGTATGGCAGCCATGGTCACAATCGCCAGAAGCCACCCCGTGCCTGACCCCACCCCATAAACGATCGATTCCATCAGCGTATAATTTCTTTCAATCATGAAAAGAGCAGCCCCCAAAATGGCGCAGTTCACGGCGATCAAGGGTAAAAATACGCCAAGGGCCGAGTAGAGAGAAGGTGAGAACCGGTCGATAATCATTTCCACAGCCTGTACCATGGCTGCGATGACAGCAATAAACATGATAAATTTGAAAAAGCTTAAATCGGTTCCGGGAAAACCCGCCCAGGCAAGAGCGGAAGGAGCCAGAACATAATGATACAAAAGCCAGTTTGCCGGTGTGGTAATGCCCAGAACAAAGGTCACGGCCATACCCAGGCCAATGGCTGTATTTATATTTTTTGAAACAGCAAGGAAAGAGCACATCCCTAAAAAATAAGCGAGAAGGATGTTTCCTATAAAAACAGAATTGACGCCTATGCTGATCAGATCGACCATGATATTATTCCTATTCCTTAGTCATTATTTTCTGTATCCAGACGAGAAGACCTATGACAATAAACGCGCCTGGCGCAAGGACCATCAGTCCCATATCCTGATATCCTGCAGCATAGAAAAGGTCTGGAACCACTTTGAAACCGAAAATCTTGCCACTTCCAAACAGTTCACGAATAAACCCGACACAAGATAGTATCATTGCATACCCCAGACCATTTCCAACACCGTCCAGAAAAGAAGCGAACGGCGGGTTGGAAAGCGCAAAGGCCTCTGCACGGCCCATGACAATACAATTCGTGATGATCAATCCCACAAATACGGACAATTGCTTGCTGATATCATACAAAAACGCCTTTAACACCTGATCAATGATGATGACGAGAGTCGCTATGATGGTAAGCTCAACAATAATCCTGATGTTACGCGGAATCCAGTGCCTTAATATGGATATGATCAGATTTGAAAAGGCAGTGACAAAAGTAAGGGAAATCCCCATGACAAGTGCGGTTTTAAGTTGCACCGTCACGGCAAGTGCCGAACAGATACCCAGGACCTGTATGGCGATGGGATTATTTTTGAAAACACCTTCGGTAATAATCTTTCTATAGGTTTTATTTGCCATCTTCCGCATTCCTGTTTTGAGGATGAATCTTTCCGATACCGCCTGTCCTGAATTTAACGGATACGGGTTCATATTCCTTTAGAATCTCTTTTAAGCCGCTGGTTAAAAATTTTCCTGTCAATGTGGCCCCGCTGATTCCATCCACGTAGTTGTCCGACAAATCTTTCGGTGCTTTTCCTTTTGCAATGGCAATTGAAACAAACTGGTTCTCCCTGTTGACGATTTTTTTGCCCACAAACTCTTTCTGAAACCAGCTCCGTTCAATTTCACCCCCCAGTCCGGGTGTTTCCGAATGGTGATATACCGTAAACCCGGCAATGGTCGATCCATCTTTTTCAAGGGCCAGATATCCCAGGATCTGCCCCCATAACCCCTTTGTATCAATGGGAATAATATAGGATTCGATGTCTTCGTCCTTGACCTGAAAATAAAGCTGAAGCCTGTCATTGTCTTTGGAGGCTTCTTTGAAAATCTGGCCGGTATTGTCGATATAACAGGTTTTAATATTTTTCTGATAAATCGTTTCAATCCGGTCGGCGGGGTAGGTTTGATCTGCTAAAACAAGTCCTGCTGCTTTCAAAATATTCTTGTGTTTATCTGTCATCAGATTTTTATCCTGACGCTCCTTCAGGCCGGTTGAGACATAAAGAATGGCAAGGCTGCAGACAGCGCTGATACACACTGCAAAAAAAACGGATTTAAATTTATCCATCATTGGGTCAGACATTGGGCATCCTTTTGGTTAATCTGAAATCAACTACAAAATGATCGATAACAGGAGATAAAAGATTCATAAACAAAATGGCAAGCATGACGCCTTCCGGATACGCAGGATTAAAAACACGGATCGCCATCGTGAGGGCACCTATCAGAATACCATATATCCACCTTGAACTGTTCATGCCAGGCGCAGATACCGGATCTGTCGCCATATAGATGATTCCAAACGCAAAGCCACCCATCACAAGATGGTACACTGGATTCAGGCTGAACCATGGTGAATGGCCATCACCGGCAAAAAGGTTCAATAGTAAACCGATTCCCAGTAAACCCATCACACCGCCCAATATAATTCTATAATTTGCAACACCGGTAACAACAAGAATGACCGCTCCCACAAGACAAAGAAGCGTGGATGTTTCCCCCACGCATCCCGGATAAAGCCCTGTAAAAAGTTTCATCATTGAATACCCGGCATGGGTCAGAGAGGAAGAAATATCCATACCAGGACCTGAAAGCGCAGACAATGAAAGCGGTGTGGCCCCGGATATGGCATCCACCACGTGAGCGCCTGTTCCTTTCGTTACTGTCCATATGCTATCCCCGGACATGGACACCGGATAGGAAAAAAACAAAAAGGCCCTTCCTGTCAACGCCGGGTTCATGAAATTTTTGCCGGTTCCGCCAAAAATCTCCTTGCCGATCACAACTCCGAAAGAAATACCCAAAGCCACCTGCCAAAGGGAAATGGTGGGGGGCAGGATAAGCGGAAAAAGAAGGCCGGTCACCAGGAAGCCCTCACTGATATTGTGTTTTCGAACGGAAGCAAAAATCGTTTCCCAGAAAAATCCCACGCCATAGGATACGATGACCATGGGAAGAACAATCTCAAGCCCTTTGAAAATGGCCGTCAGAAACGAAACATGACTTCCTGTGGATGCGATGCTCTGATAGCCTGTGTTGTAAATCCCCCAGAAAAACGTCGGCAGGATGGCAATGATGACAATGCTCATATATCGTTTCAAATCCAGGCTGTCGCGAATATGAGGCCCTTCTTTTGTCACATCTCCCGGAATAAAAAAAAACGTTTCTGTGGCGTCAAAAAGGGGTTTCAGTTTTTCGAGTCTGCCGCCGGCTTCAAAATATTTTCTTAAGCTGTCAAATATCGTATTAAGCGCTTTCACATGCTTTCCTTATAGTAATCTCTTTTGGCATTTTCCAAAATGGTTGACAGTTCGATCTTGGATGGACACACATATGAACAAAGACCACAAGTTACACAGTCAAGAAGCCCATGATCCAAAGCCTCTTCCACTTCCCCGGCATGGATGGCCTTCATGGTAAACTGTGGCAGAATATCCACAGGACAAACGTTTGCGCAGGAACTGCAATTCACGCAGGCTCTTTCCTCGCCGTGCATGCCGCAGTCCATATCCAGAGGTTTTCTGTTAAAAACCGATAAAAATGTCCGTGAATAACTATGCTTTTTTATGCCAGGCCGTGCAAATCCTAAAAATTCCTTTTCACCGCCCTTGGGTAGTGCGGTCAGAGCAGTTTCGTAGAACCCCACATATGAATCGTGCGACACCGTATATCCGCTCAATACACCGCCTGCCACAATTCTGGCCTGGGCCACATGGTCTTCTGACGGCATAAGTCCGGCTACAGGGGCACCAATTCTGGTTCTTGCGGTATATTTTTTATGAGCAAGGCTGCCTGCAACCGTGATCAACCGCTCAATCGGATAGACGCCTGTCTTTAACAATTCGGCGATCAGAAGCAGATCCTGACCGGTTACAGACCAGCTTCTGTTATCAAGTTGGTGTGTTTTGGTATGATAGACAAGGACGCCCGGATCATGGGCAGGATATGGTCCTGAAACCTGGTGTGTCACCATTTCCATGAATTTGTCATCAGAAATAGGGGACTCTGTTGCCACGCTGACACAGACGGATTCGGAAAGACGTTTCAAAACGGCTAACCCAAAGCGAAAAAGGCCTGTCTTTCCGTCAAGATACATATGCGACGCCGGATGAAAAGGTTCGTTATTGTCAAGACAGACCCAAATGGCAGGGGGAATCGTTTCCGGGGCGGCAGTATCCCTGAAGGGCAGTGCTTTTAAAACATGCCATAGTCCCCCGTTCAATATGGCTTTCACAAGATCAGTCCGGTCCATGGCGTTGATCTGGTTTTCAGAAAAAGCGATGAACGACTCTTTTTTTTCTTTATCTGACAGATGAATGACAATTTCCTGTATAACCCGTCTGGGGCCGAAATGTATCTTCTGAACCGTTCCCCCGCCCGGAGATAAAAACTGAATACGGTCATCCCGCTTATCAAAAAATAAAGGCGTCCCGATATTCACCTCGTCCCCTTCCTTTACGAGAAGCTTTGGTTTGATAAAAAGTATCCTGCCGGGAAGAAGGGCAACACGATCCGGCTTTTTCAAATCAGAGACTTCGGAGGAAGGCTGGCCGGAAACATTCAGATTATATCCTTTCTTGATAGTCAGTGAGATCATGTTGTTTTGTTCCTTAAATCTTCATTGAAACGCGATATCTTTTGGCCGAGCAGACTGTGTTTATCATGGCGTGTAAATCTTCGTCAGAGTATAACATTAAGGTTTTTCATATATCATGATTGAAAAAATAATCAATACCATAGTATACATCAAACACGCAAACCGTAAGGAACAAAGAAAATGGAAAATATTTTTATCACCAATGGATTACTTGAAGGCTTACACAGCGCGACCTCCTTTGACAAGAAAATTGAAATGATTCATCATGCCCTGAAACAGGAACACAGCTTCATTGATCGAATTTCTGTCATCCTCTATGATTCCCTGACCCATATCTTGAAAACTTTTATAAACAGCAGCAAGGACAATCCCCTTTCCTTTTATGAATGCCATATTGCAAATGCCCCCTCCCTGAACAGGCTGAAAAATATAAAGCAAGCAAGACTCGTCAATAATTTAAGTCTCTTCCAAAATGGCGAAAACGAACACACCAGACGAATCGCAGATCAGGGATATCAATCCAGTTATTCTTTGCCCATGTTCGACGGGGAAGGTTTTTTAGGTGTTGTCTTCTTTAACTCTTACGAGTCAGATATTTTCAAACCGGACGCCCTTCACGAACTGGACCTTTTCGCCCAGCTGATCAACAGCCTGATCATCAACAAACTTAACGCCACACGGATGCTGATAGGTACTTTCAAGAGCGCACTCAATCTGGTGAGTTACAAAGACCCGGAAACGGGCAATCACCTGGAAAGAATGTCGCGTTATTCCCGGCTTATCGCCCGGGAACTGGCGAAGGCTGGCGAAACCCGTCTGAATGATGAAATCATCGAACATCTGTTTCTTTTTGCCCCATTGCACGATATCGGTAAAATTGGCATACCGGATAATATTCTCTTAAAACCGGCAAAACTGGATGATGCTGAATGGGGAATCATGCAGACCCATTCTTCCAAGGGCAGGGACATCATTGACACCATTGCCGACCAGTTAGGATTAAAATCGTTTGAGCACATCAAACTGCTTCAAAACATATCTGAATCCCATCATGAGACGATTGACGGCAAAGGATATCCCCACCGGCTGAAAAACAATGAAATCTCCCTTGAAACCCAGATTGTCACCGTTGCGGACATCTTTGATGCACTAACCAGCAAACGCTCCTACAAAGAGGCCTGGACAAACGACGATGCATTCAATGAACTCAAAAAACTGGCCAAAACGAAACTGAACCCGGACTGTGTGAACGTTCTCCTGCAGAATAAAACGTCTGTCGAAAAAATCCAGCAGCAATTCCGGGATGAAGTTCAATAAAAAAAGTTAAACCGTTGAATAGAAAAATGGTCAAATGGTTGAGTAGTTGAGTGGTTAAATGGTTGAATGGTGATAGAGGAACGTTATCCGTTTTAATCGTTAATCTATTCAACCCGTCAACTATTTTAAGCTTTATCCATACGCAACATTTTTCCTGTTTCGCAGTAATACTTCAACATTTGTGCCAACTCTTTTTGCACGGCGAGCATCCTTTCTTTAAATGTCTTGTCAGGTATTGCATTTCCTTTTTCACTTAGAGATGTGTAGGTAAAATGCCAGATGGCGGTGATTGTCCCATTTTCATGTTCTTTTCCATCAATGTCGAATTTTATAACGCCTCTGTCTTCCAGAATTATTAAAAATTGTATCTTGCCTGTTTCAGCATCATGCAGTGTCGTGACCCATGTTGCTTTGACCGGTTCGTCAAAGAGGATTTGACCCAGCATCTTGTATTCAATGAATATACAATTGTTTTCGTTGACGCCGCTCTCTGTGTAAATAAGTGTATGCATGTCTTTCCAATTCTCTATCCATTTGAGCTCCGCAACCGGGCATGTCAACCTGAAGATATTGTCTCTTGACGTCTTTATGTTTTCTTCATAGCAGCAAACTAGACGTTTTGCCTGAAATTCCTTCATCTGATATTCTCCTTTTTTTGTTGTTTGCATTATTTAATTTTGTTATTTGGGGGATAAGCAAGCCTGGGGAAATTGTATTGATAAACAGCGAATTTTTTTTGATGAATTATGCAAACAAATTGTAAATATCCGGAAGGAACCCTTTAGGTGAAATTGAGTACATCCGCCAGTATGGTATGTATGATTTCGAAATATTTAAAAGAAAAAGGAATCAATTCCGAACCCATTTTGACTCAGGCCGGTATTTCACCCGAGGTAATCGCAAATCCGAACGATCGCATTCCTGTAAAAAATTTTGTTAAATTGTTAATTGCTGCTCAACATCACATGCAGGATAACCATTTCAGCCTGCATATTGGTGAGGCACTGTACAGTTATCCCGGAAGCAACCTTCTTTTTTCAGTAATGATGAACAGTCCGACAGTCGGTGTCGCATTTGAAAATTTCTTTCGTTACCACAATCTCATGAACGATGCCATTCAGCCCAAAATATTATTTAAAGACACGTATGCCTTTCTTACATGGGATATAAGGAGTTCTCACTTCAGGGCATCATCTCACGTTTCCGAAGCTTTGGTCTGTATTTTTAATATGGCTCTACGCCAGCTTGTTGAACAAGACATTAAACCATATGAGCTCCATTTCCGGCATCCAAAGCCAAAAGACACACGAGAACATCAACGCATTTTTCAAGCACCGGTTCTGTTTAATCAAGCACGGGATGGACTGGTGATTGACCGCCGGCATCTCAAGCAACCTGTTTTTCTGGCGGATTCAAATCTTCTTGAAATCCTCGAACATCATGCGATGGATCGTATACACACCATATATCTGCCGGATTCATGGTCTGAAAAAGTGATTCGGCTAATAGAGAAAAAGTTGGGATTCGGGAAACCTGCCATTGAATCTATCGCTCGTGAACTGGCTCTTAGCACACGAAGTTTGCAGGACAAACTAAAACAGGAAGGGACTATTTTCCGGAAACTCCTTGATATGGTGCGGCAGGAACTCGCCATTCAATATATGCAAGCCCCAGACATATCACTCTGCGATATCGCTTTTATCATGGGATATTCGGAACAGAGTGCATTTAATCATGCGTTTAAACGCTGGACCGGTAAAACCCCCAAACAGTATCTGCGTGATATTAAATAACGATTAAAACTCAAAAATCGGAAGGATAAATGAAATGAATAGAAAATGCACAATGTCACGATATATTTTCATATTATCAAAAGTATAAAAGTATGAAGACATTATCTTTTTGGAAAAGACTATGGAGGACAAAATGAGTAGACCCATACCTGATTTTGGACAGAATGCACCAGACTTTCAAACCCTCACCTCAGACAATCAGCCATTCGTTCTGAGCGAAGAGCTGAAGTCCGGTCACTATGTTAAACTCTTATTTTACCGGGGACATTGGTGACCATTTTGCATCCACCAGTTGGCGGAACTTAAGAAAAACCATGCTTCATACGGTAAGTTTAATACCCGGGTCTTCGCCCTATCTGTTGATCCTCTCAAACAATCCCAAAATCTGGTTAAAAAAATGGACCTGCCATTTCCACTTCTGTGTGATGAGGACAAACATGTTATTGATTTGTTTCACCTCAGGAACCCTTTTGAACATGGTGGAATTGCATATCCTGCAACATTTATTATTAATCCGGAGCGTAAAATCTGTTATCGCTCTTTAGATGGAACAGCCAGTCGGGTGGATTTATCAGATGAGCTGCTATTTTTGGAAAAAATTCATAATGATGCCGGATACCAAATGGACATCGCACCGAAAAAATCATGGATTATCCCATCCCTTAAAGATGGATGGCGAATGTCCTTGAACCTGATATTCAATGGTAATTTCGCAGACTGGAAGCATTTCTTGTTGTTTCCAGTAGAAATGTTCAGAATGATGGTAAATAAATTTAGAAAAAGGTAGTTTTTCTCTAAACACCCCTATTATTTTTACAGCCCATGAAGCATTATTTTGAGCCTGAAGCAATTGAACAAATCTATGCGGCAACCAAAGGCGATATGCGGAAGTTTGAAGAAGTCGTAACCGACTGCCGTGAACGCGCAAAAGAACTCAAACATAGCTTTGTTGAAGTGAATCTTGCACGTTCGTTCTTGGCCGAGCAGCCGACTGTCTGATATTATTTACCGGGACTGCAGTTCTTAGTCATCCCCATTTATTCCTATCCCAATCGCCTTCTTTCTTCACCGGAAAAAATTCTATTGAAGCAGCATGGGATGGCATTATTCCGGGTGTATTATGGAATAAAAATCAGGGATACACAATCATGCTAAAGCGTAAAGCCCAACCTGAAAGCTCTTTCAAAAAGAAGTTTGTTTAATTCTGCCGTTTTTTCACAAGGAAGCAGTTTGTTTTCAATTTCAGGCGAGATTTTTTGTATTTTATGAAAAAATCGTTTCATGATATTTTGAAATTGTTTTTCGTCTAATCCCAAATTTTTCGCAAATTTTATGAAATCATTTAATGTAATTTTTCGTTTTTTGCAATTCAATGTAAACGCCATTTCTTCAGGATCATCCTTCTCTGAAATGAGGAGCCTTGTGGACAACAGATCATAGGCAGGTGCAAGCTGGACCATCCCGTTTACCGGATAAACTAATGAAAAATTTTTGAGGTGCATACCTGCATTCCCTATGAGAAAAGAAAACAAAGTACTACCCGAATAAGGATGGTCAGACGGTGTGGATTGAATCAACATCAGTATTTTTTTGTGCTGCATAAATTTATCCCAGTGAATAAATTTCCGGCGATTTTTTTTCTGGTATCCCTCAAAAATCGCGGTTCGGTTAAAAACCATCCATGCTACTCTGTATCCAGAAAATCCAGCAACATCCGGTTGACTTTTGCCGGATATTCCACCGGTACGGAATGCGTTCCTTTTGGTATGCGATCCAGTGTTGAATGGGGTATGCTCTCTGCGGTCGCTTCAAATACCTCCGGAGGAAGGAACTCATCATGGTCCACTGAAACCACCAATGTAGGCGCTTCGATCTGCGCCAGATCGGTTTTGGTAAATGTCGGGGAATGGCGCCACATATCCGACATTTTATCCACAAAGACAGGCCAGTGATTCGGGTCCGGCGATAAAATTCGATAAAGGGCCTTTACATCAAGAGGAACCGTGATGACACCTTTGAAGTTAACGCCCAGAGGTTTTCCCTGTTTCATATCTTCCAGGGTGGATATGAGCGTTTCATAGACATCAGGCGGATAGTTGTCGATATGATTGAGAGGCGTCAAAATAAATAATGGAGTTTAAATCAAGATAATTGAAGTGTCAGGGTCGTGAAGTGCTTTTGAGTAAAGGTTTTAAAAGAGGTGAAGCATCTCAAATCATGGCTCACCCCCT
>Ga0180007_10000206_pt1 | contig 110242 bp, 94 predicted proteins | sample MM_PC_MetaG_FD_121122 | JGI IMG/M metagenome (GOLD analysis project Ga0180007, IMG submission 121122) | Groundwater microbial communities from the Aspo Hard Rock Laboratory (HRL) deep subsurface site, Sweden - MM_PC_MetaG | ecosystem: Environmental > Aquatic > Deep subsurface > Groundwater... | reverse complement strand
GCCGCCCAGTCCCAGGGTCTTGACCACCTGGAGCACCCGCAGCCGATCGCCGCTGCGCCCGTTCACGCCGCGCCTCCCCGGTTCGCAGTCAGGCCCTGGATGTCGGCCAGCATCTTGTCGCGCAGGCTGTCCGCCGCGCCCCGGTCTGCCATGGCCATGTCGATCTGCCGGGTGTGCACGAGCAGGTAGCCCAGGATGCGCACCCGCTCCAGGATGAAGTCGTGGCTGCGGCTCTCGACCTTGGCAAAGAGATTATCGCCGCGCAGCTTCACCTGGAAGTCGAAACGCTCCAGGATCTCGCCGATGAGCTCCGCGCGCAGCACGCGCCGGTTCTCGTCCGCAGCGCCGCCGCTGAACTTGAAGCCCGCGTACGAGTCGAAGCCGCCCTCGGCGAGCATGGCCTCGATGGTGGTGAAATGGAAACCGAAGCGCGAGTTCAGGCAGGCGTAGCGTTTGGAGATCATGAACACGTTGCGCTCGCAGAAGCCGCCCCCGCCGCCCTCGCCCAGCTCCGGGTTCATGGTGGCCTGCATGAACACGCTCATCATGCTCCCGGCGCTGGCCGCCGGAGGCCCGGCCCAGGGCACGGCCACGATGCCCTCCCAGATGGCCAGCATGGCCGGGCTGGCAATGTCCTCCAGGCGCACGAAACGCTCCGGTATCTCGCGATTGAAGCCGTCGTCCAGGTTGATGATCCACCACTGCATGGGCACGTCGCAGACCAGCTGCTTGCTGGCCTGGCTGGCCAGGCCGTGGCGGGAGCCGAACTCGAACATGTCGCGCACACTCATCTCGTGGGCGTAGCGGGTGATGTCGTGGTAGGTAGCGCAGTTGGCGATGCGGAACTCCGGCGCTTCCGGGTCGGTCAGGTTCAGCGGCAGGATGAGCCGCGTGGCCTCGCGCAGGGTCTCGAACACCGGGCTGCCCGCCATGACGCTGGGCGGCGGCGCGGCCTGGGCCAGGAGCTCGTCCACGCGGCCCTGGTAGATGCGCCGCCCCAGCGCGTCCACAGTGACGCCCTGGCCATCGACGAAACGCGTGGTGGCATCCTGCACGTCGAACAGTGCGGGAACGCCGAACTCCCGCGCCACATTGGCCAGGTGCCCGGTGATGCCGCCCTGCTCCGTCACCAGGGCCGAGGCCCGCGACAACAGCGCGGCCCAGCGCGGCAGGGCCATGGACACCACCAGCACCGCGCCCTCGGGGAAGCGCAGGGCGTCGACCTCGCGCCGGGCCACGAATACCGGGCCGAAGCCCACGCCGGAACTGGCCGTGACCCCGCCCGCGAAGAGCTCCACAGCGCCCGGCAGCGCGGCCCGCGAGGCCGGAGCCGAGGACTGCGTGGCCGCCAGCTGCTGGAGCGGGCGGCATTGCAGCAGAAAGATCTTGCCCGCCTGGTCCACGGCCCATTCGATGTCCTGGGGTCCGGCGTAGGCCTCCTCCAAAACTCCAGCCAGGCGCGCCAGCTCGCAGGCCTCGGCGTCGGAAATGCTCGGCAGCTCGGCCTCGGCATCGGGCACGGCCTCGCGGCGCAGGCCCTCGCCCTCGTCGGGCACGGTGCGCGAGTCCTTGTGCTTGATGACGCGCTCGCGCACACGCGGGCCTGAACCCCCGACGGCGGGATCCACCACGAACAGGTCGGTGGGCGTGGTGCCGTCCACCACCGCCGTGGGCAGACCCCAGACGGAGTTGATGACCACCGAGACGTCGCGCACGTCCAGCGGATTGCGCGAGTACATGACGCCGCCCGCGCGGGCGTCCACCAGGGTCATGCAGCCCACGCACATGGCCACGTCCTCGTCGCGGATGCCCCGGTTCAGGCGGTAGGTCATGGCGTGCAGGGTGTGCTTGCTGGCCACGATCTCCTTGTAGGCGGAGAGCAGGTTCTCGCGCGGGACGCCGAGCAGGCTCTTGAACTGCCCGGCAAAGGTGGTGCCGGCGGCGTCCTCGCCAAGCGCGCTGGAGCGCAGGGACACGCGGACAGGGCCGCCTGAGTCGGCGCACAGGCGATCATAGGCGGAGAGGATGGCCTGGGCCACGGCCTCGGGCACCGGGACGCCGATGATGCGCTGCTGGATCTCCGAGGCCAGGCGGAAATGCGCGTCGAGCCCTTCGCCATCGCCCCCGCCAGTGCTGCCGACACCAGAGCTGCCAGGGCCAGAGCCGTCTGCGGGCAGGGCCTGGAGGCGGGCGTTGATCTCGTCCTGGAGGTCGCCCGCGGCCATGAAGGCCTCGAACGCGCTGGCGGTGATGACGAAGCCGTCTGGCACGGGCAGCCCGATGCGCGAGCGCATGTCGCCCAGGTTGGCCATCTTGCCGCCGGTGTGGTCCGAGGCGTGGCGGTCGATATCGTCCAGGCGCAGCACAAAGGGGACATCGTGGGCCGGGGCCCGGCGCGAGAGGGCCTCGTCGACGCCCGCCTGGATGGCGGCCAGCCGCTCGAACAGGGCGTCGTAGCGACCGGGCTCAAGTTCGGTCAGGGCGCGCACCAGCTTGAAGACGTTGACGCCAACGGCGGTGGCGCTGGCGCGCACAAAGCTCATGCCGAAGATGCTCCGGCCGCGCAGGGCCTCCTCCAGCTCGCTCATGATCTCCAGGGCCTTGGAGTTGGCCTCCAGCACCCGGGCAAAGGCCTGGGAGCGGCGGGCGAACAGCGTGCGCAGTTCTTCCTGACTGGGGGCCGGACCAGACCTGCCGCAGAGGGCTTGCCTGATCCTGGCGAAAAAGCCTGCGCGCTGTTCCATGCCCACCCAATCGCAGAAAATCCCGCCAGATACAAGCAGTGGTATCGTGCTGTGGCCTGGCCGTCCCGCGCGCCCGGGCCGGGACTTAGCCGCCCCAAATCCCTTGCATATCTTCATCCCACGGGGTAATTACAGAAATTGGTGCGGGCCTATTGCGGCCTGTGGGAGTTAAACTCCTCCACGCACATCACCCCAAGACAAGGCGGCGGGCATGCTTGAAAGCTCCGGATACACGAAGCTCCGCGTCAAGATGATCCTGACGACGCTCGCTTTCTCGCTCATTCCCCTGTTCATCCTGGGCTACACCATCTATCGCCAGTTCGAGATCTCGCACACCAGCAAGATCCTCCAGAACCTCAACCACATCACCGAAAACAAGCGGCGCACGCTCGACCTGTTCATGAACGAGCGCATCTCGCAGCTCACGGCCATCGCCTACACCCACAAGCTCTCGTACTTCCTCGAGCCGGAGACCTTCGAGCGCGTGTTCACCCTGCTCCAGGCCCGCTCCAAGTACTACATCGACCTCGGCATCATCGACCAGAACGGCGACCACGTGGTCTACACCGGCCCCTACCAGAACATCCGCACGGCCAACTACAAGAACGAGGAGTGGTTCCACCAGGTCCAGGCCAAGGGCATCTACATCAGCGACGTGTTCCTGGGGCGCCGCAACTACCCCCACTTCATCATCGCCGTCATGCGCCGCGACGGCGACAAGAGCTGGATCCTGCGCGCCACCATCGACTCGGACATCTTCGACTCATTGGTGCAGAGCGACCAGCTGGGCGCAGGCGGCGACGCCTTCCTCATCAACGCCGAGAACGTTTTGCAATCCAAGCCGCGCTTCGGCCCCAAGCTTCTGGGCAAGATGGACCTTGGCGCCGTTCCACGCTTCCCGGGCGTGCGCTCGGAGATGATCGTCATGGACGGCAAGAAGTACCTCTTCGGCCTGGCCTGGCTGGAGAACAAGAACTGGCTTCTGGCCATCCGCGACGACCCCACCGAGGAGCTCATGCCGCTTACGCACACGCGCTACTGGGTGTGGGGCATCCTGGCCGGGGGGCTTTTGCTCATCACCGCGGGCACGGTGCTCACCAGCACCACCATCATCGGGCAACTTGTTCGCTCCGAACGCGAGAAGGCATCACTCAACGCCTCCCTGACCCAGTCGAGCAAGATGGCGTCGCTGGGCAAGATGGCCGCCGGCGTGGCCCACGAGGTCAACAACCCGCTGGCCATCATCAAGGAGAAGGCGGGCTGGATGCGCGACCTCCTGACCGAGGAGGACATCAAGGCCAGCCCGAACTTCAAGGAGTTTGAGGACGCCATCACCAAGATCGAGTACCATGTCACACGGGCCAAGGACGTGACCCACCGGCTGCTCGGCTTCGCCCGGCGCATGGACCCCATCCAGGAAGACATCAACATCAACGAGGTCTTGAGCCAGACCGTCACCTTCCTGGAGAACGAGGCCAGATACCGCGCCATCGAGATCAGCACCAGCTTCGAGAAGAACCTGCCCTTCGTGGCCAGCGACTCGGCCCAGCTCCAGCAGGTCTTCCTGAACATCATCGACAACGCCATCGACGCCATCGGCAAGGACGGCAGCATCAGGATCCGCACCCGGGCCACGCACGACCCGGAAGAGGTCGTCATCACCATCGCCGACACCGGGCCGGGCATCTCCAAGGAGAAGCTGGACAAGATCTTCGACCCCTTCTTCACCACCAAGAAGGTCGGCGAAGGCACGGGCCTGGGGCTCACCATCAGCTTCAGCATCATTCAGAAGCTCGGCGGGCGCATCAACGTGGAGAGCCAGGAAGGCCAGGGCGCGACGTTCATCATCAACCTGCCGCTGCGCAAGGCCTAGAGCCCGGACAAGGCCCCAAAAGGAGCACGCATGGAAATCAACATCCTGCTCGTGGATGACGAGAGCGATTTCGTGGAGACCATGGTCAAACGCTTCGGCATCCGCAAGATGCCCATCGACAGCGCCAAGAGCGGCCAGGAGGCCCTGGCGGCGCTGGCGGCCAAGGACTACGACGTCATCATCCTGGACGTGCGCATGCCCGGCATGGACGGCCTGGAGGTGCTCAAGCTCATCCGCGAGCGCGCGCCGCTGACCGAAGTCATCATGCTCACCGGGCACGCCTCCCTGGAGGCCGGGATGCAGGGCATGAATCTGGGCGCTTACGACTATGTGCTCAAGCCCGCGGACTTCGACGACCTTCTGGACAAGGTGCGCAAGGCCTTTGAGAGGAAACAGCTCAATGTCAAGGCCCGCAAGCAGGGAGCCTGAGTCCGGCAGCGAACGCCAGGGCATAAGCCAGGGCAGCGACCAGGGCATGTTGGCCAGGGCCACCGGGGCCAGGCTCTGGAAGGACCACGGCCTGCTGTTGTGGGCGCATTTCCTGGTGCCGCCGGGGCTGGCCGCGCTGGTGGTGGCCGCAACCTTCGCCACGCCTGTCTTGGCCGGAATCCTGGCCGGGGCCGTGCTGGCCATCGCAGCCGTGAGCGCGCGCGGGCTCTTGAGCCGCTTGAGCCAGGCCGAGGAGGCCAGGCTGGCACTGACCAACCAGCTCATCCAGTCCCAGAAGCTTGCGGCCATCGGCGAGCTCTCCGCCGGCATCGCGCACGAGATCAACAACCCCATCGCCATCATCGCCCAGGAGGCCGAATGGGCGGCGCACCTGGTGGGCGAGGCCGAGAAGACCGGCACTGCCGACTTCGCCGAGGTCAAGGACTCCCTGCGCGAGGTGCGCGCACAGGTGGACCGCTGCAAGAACATCACGCACAAGCTGCTCGATTTCGCCCGCAAGCGCGAGCCCGTGCTGCAGGAAGTGGACGTGGTCCGCATCATCGAGGACATGGCCCGGCTGGTGGACAAGGAGGCCTCGTACAAGAACGTGACCCTGGTGCGTGACCTGCCACAGGACCTGCCCACCCTGCGCACCGACGCGCCCCTGCTGCGCCAGGTGGTGCTGAACCTCATGACCAACGCCCTGCACGCCGTGGACACCGGCGGGCGCATCCAGGCCTCGGCCCGGGCCGACGGCGAGATGCTGGAGATACGCATAGCGGACAACGGCTGCGGCATCCAGCCGGAGAACATCGACAAGGTCTTCAACCCCTTCTTCACCACCAAGCCGCCCAGCCAGGGCACCGGGCTCGGCCTGTCCATGTGCCACACCCTGGTCACGGGCATGCAGGGTGAGATATCCGTGGAAAGCAAACCGGGCCAGGGCGCGACCTTCATCGTGCGCCTGCCGCTCCGGCACTCGCCGCTCCACGCAGCGGGGAAGAACACATGATCCGCATCAAGACCCATGACGCCAGAACCCTTGAGCTCGCCCCGGCCCATGATCAAATTCCGGGCCAAGGCCAGACCCTGGCCCAGGCGATCTTCCTGGCCGACCTTTGGGAGGGCGTGCCGCTCTGCGCTGGCCTGGGCAAATGCGGCCTGTGCCGGGTGCGCTACGTCTCCGCCCCGCCCGCGCCCGCTGCCGAGGAATTGAAGCGTCTGGGCGAGGAGGCCGTGGCCCAGGGCTGGCGGCTTTCCTGCCTGCACCAGGCCGAGGCCTGCCAGATCGAGCTGCCCGAGCCCAAGCGCTCGGCCCGGCCGCGCGTTGTCCTTGCAGGCCAGGCCCCTGGCGCGGCCACAGGCGAATTCTCTGTCCCTGTCCCCCCCACAACAGGGCCCGCGGCCTTGGCCGCATCACTGTCGACGACAATCAACACTCCCATCATCTCCACGAGCGGGCCCGCGGCCTTGGCCGCATCACTGTCAATCGACCTGGGCACCACGAGCATCCACTGGGCAGTGCAGAGCGCAACAGGCCAACTTTTGTCCTCAGGCCAAGGGCTGAACCCCCAGATGGGCCTGGGCAGCGAGGTCATGTCGCGTCTGGCCTACGCTGCAAAGCCCGGCGGGGCCGAGACCCTCTCCCGGCTGTTGATCTCGCGTCTGCGCGAGCTGGTGCGCGGGGCCGAAAGCACCCACGGCGGCAAGATCACCCGGCTGTGCGTGGCGGGCAACAGCGCCATGACCTATCTTCTGCTCGGCCTGCCCCCGGAGATGCTCGCCGGCCTGGCCCGCGCCCCCTACCGCCTGGACTTCGCGGGCGGCACTGAGCGCACGCTCGCGCCGGACTTGCCAGGCGCCTTGATCCCGCCGCTATTGGCGCCCTTTGTGGGCGCGGACCTGAGCGCCGGGCTGGCGGCCCTGCACTTCGCGCCTGCCGAGGCAGAGGGCGGCCCGCCCGCCTATCCGTATCTTTTGGCCGACCTGGGCACCAACGGCGAATTCGTGCTGGCGCTCTCGCCCGGCGAATACCTGCTGGCCAGCGTGCCCATGGGCCCGGCACTGGAGGGCGTAGGCCTGCGCCATGGCCGCGTAGCCGCGCCCGGAGCAGTGCGCGCCTTTGCCCTGACCCCGGTGGGCCTGCGGCCCGAATACATCGGGCGTTCGCCGCTCCCGGATGAGGATCCCGGCATCACCGGCGTAGGCTACCTGTCGCTGGCGGCCACGTTGCGGCGGGCCGGGGTGCTGGACGAGTCGGGGCGCTTCGTGGTACCCGCCACGCCCCTGGGCAAAAGGCTGGCCAAAGAGCTCATCACCCTCAGTGGCGAGCAGGCGCTGGACCTGGGCCACGGCCTGCTGCTCCCAGCCTCGGACGTGGAGGAGCTGGTCAAGGTCAAAGCGGCTTTCAATCTGGCCTTGTCGCGCCTGCTGACCGAGGCGGGCCTTGCGCCCGGAGCGCTGGCCGGGGTGTACCTGGCCGGGGCCATGGGCGAGCATGTGGACATGACGGACCTGGCCACCCTGGGTTTTTTGCCGGAGGCGCTTCTGGGCCGCGTGCGCCGCGCGGGCAATACCTCCCTTGCCGGGGCGCGCGTGCTCCTCGGCGACCCCAAGGCCTGGGACTGGGTTCTCGGTCTGCCCGGCAAGTGCCGGGTGCTCGATCTTGCTTCCGAGCCGGATTTCGGCTCCCTCTACGTTGAAAGGATGGTGCTGCGCCATGTCGCCTGAACAGATCTTCACACGCCCCGGTGGCGACTTCCTGGGCCAGCTTGCGGGCTTCTCCAAGCACCTCGACGCGGTCATGCCCATGCGCCGCCAGCACCGCCACGAGCTGCCGCGCCAGATCCGCCAGCTCTCGCACCTTTTGACCGACGAGCGTGACGAGCTCAAGCGCGACTATCTGTCCGACCCGGCGGCGCTCTCGGCCTACATGCGCTATTTCCTGCCCTGGAACATCTACCGCCTGGGGGTGCTGTTCGCCGGGCTGGCCCTGGATCCCGGCGGCGACACGCCCGAGGCCGAGGCCACGATCATCGACCTGGGGTCCGGACCGCTCACGGCGGCCATTGCCCTGTGGATGGCCCGCCCGCACCTGCGCCACCGCAAGCTGCACTTCATCTGCGTGGACCGCGCGCAAAAGCCCATGCGCCTTGGCCTGGACGCCCTGAAGAGCCTGGCCTCCAAGCACGGGCTTGAGCCCTGGCGCGTCACCCTGGTCAAGGGTTCGCTGGACGAGCGCCTGCGCGAAAAGGCCGACCTGGTGATCATGGCCAATGCCGTGAACGAGGTGCTGGAGCGCAGCGAAGGCGCTCTATTGGAGGAAGCCGACAGCCTGGCCGGGCACCTCTCCTCCATGCTCACCCCCACAGGCCAGCTCATGATCGTGGAGCCCGGCATCCGGCCCTCGGCGCATCTGCTCTCGGCCCTGCGGCGCGGCCTGCTGCACCGGGGCCTGAAGCCGCTTGCCCCCTGCCCGCACACCAGCGCCTGCCCCATGAGCGGGCGCGGCTACACGGCCTGGTGCCATTTCAATTTTGACGCGGAAGCCGCCCCGGCCTGGCTCAAGCGCCAGTCCGAAGACGCCCGGCTGACCAAGGACAATGTCTCCTTGAGCTTCCTGCACTTCTCGACCAAGGGGCGCAAGCTCGAAGCCGCGCCGGGCAAGAGCCTGGTGCGCGCCGTGTCCGGCGCCTTTGAGCTGCCCGCCTCCGGCAAGGAGGGCGAGAGCCCGTACAGCCGCTACGGCCAGTATGCCTGCTCGGAACGCGGCCTGACGCTCCTCTCCCTGCCGCACAAGCACTTGGTGCCCATGCCCGGCACCCTGCTGGAGGCCGCCTGGCCGGAGAGCCCGGAAAAGGACGCCAAGTCCGGCGCGCTGGTGCTGCCCCTGAAACATGTCTCCGGCGGCGATGCACCAGCACCCGTTGCGGCCAGCGCCCAGCCTGGAGGCGCAGCGCCGGAAAGGCCCAAGCGCAAGCCACCGCGCCTGCCGTCCGAGCGGCCCATGGAGCGCGTGACCAAGCACAAGCCCAAGGCCAAGCCCATGACCAGACAAGACGCCACAAGCCCGTCCGCGCAGGACGGAAAACCGCCGCGCCTGCCTGCTGACCGTTTGCCTTCGGACCGTTTGCCCTCTGAGCGTCCGCTCAAACGCGGTCCCAAGCCCAAGGCCCACGCAAAGCCCGCAGAAATAAAGGCTGCTGACGAAACCTACGCCGAGGACCTGTTCGCCGATGAGCAGGTGCAGGACGCGGCGCGTATGGCTGCCCGCCGCAACGTCAAGAAAAAGCCGGGCAAGCCCGCCGTCAAGGTCGTGAGCAAGCCCAAGGGCGGCAAGGCCAGTGGCAAGTCAGGAGCCAAGCCCTCCAGGGCTGCCCGCAAAGCCGGCAAGCAGCAGGCCAAGAAATAGCCGATGCGCGTCGTTGACCTGGGGCTCATGGCCTATGGCGAGGCCGAGGCGCTGCAACTGGCGGCCCTGGCCGAGGTGCTGGCGGGCGGCGCGCAGACGCTGTTCCTGGTGGAGCACCCGAGGGTCATCACCCTGGGCAGGCAGGGGGGCCAGGAGAACCTGCACGTCAGCGCGGCGTTCCTGCAAAGCCAGGGCATCGAGTTGGCCCAGACCAAGCGCGGCGGCAACATCACCTGCCACTTCCCCGGCCAGCTGGTGGCCTATCCCATCTTTCGCGTAGACCGCCGCCAAGGCGGCATCCGCCAGTTTTTCGCGGACATGGAAGAAGCCGTCATCCGCACCTGCGTGCACTTCGGCGTGGCGGCCGAGCGCCGCCCAGGCTACCCCGGCGTGTGGACCAGCTGTCAGGCGGGGGGGCAGAGCAAGCTCTGCTCCATGGGCATCGGCGTGAAGCGCGGGGTCACCTACCACGGCCTGGCGCTCAACGTCGGACCGGACGTATCCCTGTTCGAGCTCATCACCCTCTGCGGCATCGACGGGGCCGCGCCCACCTCGCTGGCGCGGCAAGCCGCAAAAGGCGCAGTAGCCAGCGCTATAGAAATGAAGGAAGTAAAGGATGTCCTCACCAGAGAATTCCGCGCCCGCTTTGCGCATCCCCCCCTGGCTTAGGGTCAAGCTGCCCAGCAACAGGACCTTCGCCAGTACGCGCGGCCTGCTGGACGATCTGGCCCTGAACACCGTGTGCCAGAGCGCGCGCTGCCCCAACACCTGGGAGTGCTTCTCGCAGTCCGTGGCCACCTTCCTTATCCTGGGCCGCGAGTGCACGCGTAACTGCGCTTTCTGCAACATCAACCCCGGCGCGCCAGAGCCCGTGGATGACGACGAGCCCCGGCGCGTGGCCGAGGGCGCGGCACGCCTGGGCCTGAAGCACGTGGTCGTGACCTCCGTCACCCGCGACGACCTGCCCGACGGCGGGGCCGGGCATTTCGCCGCCACCATCCGCCAGCTCCGCGAACGCCTGCCCGAATGCACCGTGGAAGTGCTCATCCCCGACTTCAAGGGCGACGCGGCTGCCCTTGAAACCGTGCTGGCGGCGAGGCCGGACGTGCTGAACCACAACGTGGAGACCGCTCCGCGCCTGTACCCGGCCATCCGCCCCCAGGCCGACTACGTACAGAGCCTGGAACTGTTGCGGCGCGTGGCCGCAGACCAAAGGGGAACCCCGGCCAAGAGCGGGCTCATGGTGGGCCTGGGCGAGACCGACGAGGAGATCAGGCAGACCATCCGCGATCTGGCCAACGTCGGCTGCACCATGATCACCGTGGGCCAGTACATGCGGCCCTCGCGCCTGCACCCGGCGGTGGCGCGCTACATGCCGCCCGAGGAGTTCGACGCCCTGGCGGACTACGGGCGCTCGCTTGGCGTGCCAAAGATGTTCTGCGCGCCCCTGGTGCGCAGCAGCTACCACGCGGCGGAACTGGCGGAAGATTTCACAGGCTGAGCATGTTCTCCCCGCCAAACACTGGACACCACTTGCACCCGGGTGTACTTTGTGAAAAATTGTTCAAGTACTTAGCGCTACTGGTCCAGACCGTTCCCTCAACCTCTGGAGGTCATTGTGAGCAAGCTTTGGAAAGGACTTCTGCCCATTCTGGCTGCCTTGGCGATTTGGGCCATCCCCACCCCCCAGGGACTTGAGCCGTTCGCCTGGCAATATTTCTCCATCTTCGTCGGCGTGGTCGTGGCGCTCATCCTGGAGCCCATTCCCGCCGCCGCGGTTGGTCTCGTCGGCGTGGTGCTCTGCGCCTCGCTGATGCTCGTGCCCGCGCCGGAGCCCCCCAAGGCCCCCGCGCCCAAGCCCGAAGCGGCCAAGGTCGACGCCGCCAAGCCTGCGGATGCGCCCAAGCCGCCTGACGGCGTGAAGGCGCCCGAGGCTCCCAAGGCCGACGCAGCCAAGCCTGCTGCCGCACCCGCCGCAGCAGCCAAGACCGACGCTGTGAAGACCGACGCTGCAAAGCCCGCTGTTGCTGCAGATGCTGCAAAGACCGATGCGCCCAAGGCTGACGCTGCCAAGCCCGCCGTGAAGAAGCCCAAGCCCTCCGACGAAATCAAGTGGGCCCTGGCCGGATTCTCCAACGGCACCGTATGGCTCATCTTCATCGCCTTCATGTTCGCCCTGGGCTATGAGAAGACCGGCCTGGGCAAGCGCATCTCGCTTCTGCTCATCAAGGCCCTGGGCAAGCGCACCCTTGGCCTGGGCTACGCCGTGGCGCTGAGCGACCTGGCCCTGGCGCCGTTCATGCCGTCCAACACCGCGCGCAGCGGCGGGACCATCTTCCCCATCATCAAGAACATCCCGGAGCTTTACGGCTCCACCCCGGACCACGAGCCGCGCAAGATCGGCGGCTATCTCATGTGGGTGGCGCTGGCCACCACCTGCATCACCAGCTCCATGTTCCTCACCGGTCTGGCCCCGAACCTGCTGGCCCTGTCCATCGTGGAAAAGACCATCGGCGTGAAGATCGCCTGGAGTGAATGGTTCACGGCCTTCGCGCCTGTGGGCATCGCCCTGTTCCTGGCCACGCCCTGGCTGGCCTATGTCCTGTATCCGCCCACTCAGAAGGTCTCTGAGGACGCCCCCATCTGGGCCGCCAAGGAACTGGCCAAGCTCGGTTCCATCACCAGCAAGGAACTGACCATGGCCGGCTTGGCGCTCTTCGCCCTGCTGGGCTGGATCTTCGGCAGCGCCTACCTGGACGCCACCCTGGTGGCGCTCATCGCGCTGACGCTGATGATCCTCACGGGCGTCATCACCTGGGATGACCTGCTCGGCCACAAGCAGGCCTGGAACGTGCTGTTCTGGTTCGCCACTCTGGTGACCCTGGCCGACGGCCTGGCCAAGGTCGGCTTCCTGAAGTGGTTCGCCGCCACCAGCGCCGGAGCCATGGCCGCCTACTCGCCCATGACCATCGTGGTCATGCTGCTGGTGCTGTTCTTCGTGGTGCACTACCTCTTCGCCAGCATCACGGCCCACGTGACGGCGCTTCTGCCCGTGTTCCTGACCACGGCGGCGGTCATCCCCGGCGTGAACATCAAGCTGTTGGCCATGCTGCTCTGCGTCAGCCTGGGCATCATGGGCATCATCACCCCGTACGCCACCGGCCCAAGCCCCATCTACTACGGCAGCGGCTTCATCTCCCGGAAGGACTTCTGGCTCCAGGGCTTCATCTTCGGCGTCATCTTCCTGGGCGCCCTCGTGATCATCGGGGTGCCCTACCTCATGGGCATCTACGGCTAGAAGAGCCCCGCACACAACCAAAACAAAGACCCCGGAGCGCTTGCCCCGGGGTCTTTTCTTTGGCCAGGCGGGAAAGCCTCAGCGCAACAGCGCCCAGGTCAGCTCGTGCTTGTTGTGCGCCAGGTGCAGCAGCCGCGAGCCTGGGATGGCCGCAAAGGCGCGCGCGGTGGCGTGGTCGGTCTCGGCCTGGAACTTCAGGGTGCAGACGAAATTGCGGCAGGCCCCGGCCTCCAGCCAGCGCTGGATGAGCCCCAGCAGGCGCTCCGGGTAGCAGGCCATGTCCGAGAACAGCCAGTCCACGGGATTCTCCGGCGTGGCCGCCATGGCCGGGTCGAGCCCGAAGCCGCTGCCCAGGCAATGGTCCACGTTTTTCATGGCCTGAATACGCGGATCAAGCGGAGCCTTGTCCACGCTGAACACCCGCGCGCCCTGGCTCGCCAGCACCCAGGTCCAGCCGCCGGGGCTCGATCCCAGGTCCAGGCACAGCTCGTCGGGCCGGGGTGCGACACCAAGCAGGGTGAAGGTCTCCCAGAGCTTCAAGTACGCCCGGCTGGGCGCGCTCTCGCGGTCCTCCACGAACTGCGGCTGGCCGTCCGGGTAGGGGCTTGAACACGTGGGCGCGGCGATGAGCCAGCCCTCGTCCCACAGGGTCCACGAGCCCAGCGGGGCCGTGGGCGCGCTTTCGCCGAAAACCTGCGGCCGGGCCGAGACCTTGGGCAGCTTGTCGGTGATGAGCGCGCTGCGCCGGGCCAGACGCACCGGGTGCGGCCACCAGTTGCGCTGAAGCCCCTTCAGGGCCTTGGCCGCCTGGCCAATGCTCGGCGCGGGCACGAGCCGCGCGTCCAGCCAGGTGTTCTGCGCCCAGCCTGCGGGCTGCGCCTGGTTCATGGTGAAGACGAGATCACCATAAACCACATGCCCAGGCCCGGACCCGCCGGAGAGGCCCAGCTCGGACAAAAGCTCAGGCAGAAAGCCCGGCGCGGCGAGGTAGCCCGTGAACGTGCCGGAATCCATCCAGCCGGGCAGGACTGTCGGCAGGGGGAACAGGCATTCGTCGGCTGCGGAATGCTGGTCGGCATGCATCTCAGGACTCCAGGCCTTCATCACGATTCCAGGTCGGGCACCGGCAGACCGCACAGGCTCAAGGCCGCGGCCTCGGCCACGCGCAGGCCATCCACCGCGCTGGACACGATGCCGCCCGCGTAGCCCGCGCCCTCGCCCGCCGGGAACAGCCCCGGCAGCCCGACGCTCTGCATGTCCGCCCCGCGCAGGATGCGCACCGGCGAGGACGAGCGCGTCTCCACGCCCGTGAGCACCGCGTGGGCATCGGCAAAGCCGCGCAGTTTGCGGTCAAAGGCCGGCAGGGCCTCGCGCAGGGCCGCAGAGACAAAGTCCGGCAGGCAGCGCGTGAGGTCCGCCGGACGCACGCCCGGCTCGTAGCTCGGGTGGATCAGGCCGAAGCCCTGGGAGGCGCGGCCAGCCAGAAAATCGCCCACGCTCTGGGCCGGGGCCGTGTAATCGCGCCCGCCAAGCTCGAAGGCCAGGCGCTCCCAGTGGCGCTGAAACTCCACGCCCGCCAGCGGGTTGTCATCGCCCAAATCTCCGGGGCCGACGTTCACCAAAAGCGCGCTGTTGCCGTTGGTGGCCGCGCGCGCGTGCAGGCTCATGCCGTTGGTCACCACCCCGCCCTCCTCGCTGGCCGCCGCGATGACCGACCCGCCCGGACACATGCAGAAGCTGTAGACCGAGCGGCCAGCGGACGCGCCGCCGTCCTGGCAGGCGTAGGCCAGCTTGTAGTCAGCAGGGCCCAAGGCCGGGTGCCCGGCCAGGTCGCGCAGCTGCGCCCGGTCGATGTCCCATTGCAGATGCTCCACGCGGCAGCCCATGGCGAACTGCTTCTGCTCCAGGCGCACGCCGCCCGCATGCAGCATGGCGAAGGTATCGCGCGCGCTGTGGCCCACGGCCAGGATCACCGCCGAGGCCGGTATCTCGACGCCGTCGGAAAGTCTGACGCCCGCAACGCGGCCCTGGCGCGAGACCAGTCCGTCCACCCGCGCGCCGAAGCGCACCTCGCCCCCCAGGGACAGGATGCTCCGGCGCAGGCCCAGCACCACGCCGCGCAGCAGGTCCGTGCCCACGTGGGGCTTGTGCTGCCAGAGGATGTCCTCGGGCGCGCCATGGGCCACAAGCTCGGTCAGCACTTTCCGGCAGCGGCCCCGGCGCTCCTTGATCTGCGTGGTCAGCTTGCCGTCGGAAAACGCGCCAGCCCCCCCCTCGCCGAACTGCACGTTGGACTCCGGCCCCAGCGGCCCGCCGCGCCAGAAGGCATCCACGCTCGCCGCGCGGTCCTCGATGGCCTGGCCGCGCTCCAGCACCAGCGGCGCGAATCCGGCCTGAGCCAGAGCCAGCGCCGCGAACAGGCCGCAAGGCCCAGCGCCGATGACCACAGGCCGCGCAGAGGTCGCCGAGTAGCCAGCCGGTGCCTGCACAGAAAATTGGTAGAGCTTTTCGAGAGCCAGCGCCACGCCGCTGCCCTGCGCGCAGCGGGACAGGACCCGCTCCTCGTCCTGGACAGACACGTCCAGGCTGTAGAGAAACACGGCGGCGTTCTTCTTGCGGGCATCCAGGCTGCGGCGCACAACCCTCATCGAGGCGAGATCAGCCTCGGACAGGCCCAGGCGCTGCGCAGCGGCATGGCGGAGTTCGGCCTCGGCGTGGGCCGGGCCGTCGGGCAGGGGCAGGCGGATGTCGGTGAGGCGAAGCATGGCGGTCCTTCTGTATCCCGGCAAAGGGAACTGGGCAAAGGGGGATTGGAATGAAAACCGCGCAGCCATAGCGGGCTGGCGACGGCTCGGTCAGGAGAAAAACGGCAGGGCCTGGTGCTCGAACAAAATCCTGAGGCCGATGAACACCAGCACCGCACCGCCCAAAACCTCCGCATAGCGGCTGACCACGGCGATGCGCCCGGCCAGGCAGCCCAGCTTCACCCCCATAACGGTGATGATGAAGCATACCGCGCCAATGACCACGGACGCAAGCCAGATGGGCTCGTTGAGCACCGCAAAGGACAGGCCCACGGCCAAAGCGTCGATGCTGGTGGCCAAGGCCAAGACCAGCAGGCGCATGCCCTGGGTGTTGTCCTTGGGCGCGCAGGCCGCGTCATCCTCGCCGCCGGTCACGCCCTCCCAGATCATCTTGCCGCCGACCAGCGCCAGCAGGCCAAAGGCCACCCAGTGGTCGAAGCTCTCGATATACACGCGGAAGGTCTGGCCGAGAAGCCAGCCCGCGATGGGCATGAGCGCCTGAAACAACCCGAAGGCCGAAGCCATGCGCAGCACCTGCGCGTTGCGGGCCTGGCGCAGGCAGACGCCCGTGGACAGGGACACCGCAAAGGCATCCATGGCCAGGGCCACGGCTATGGCGAAAAGGGTCAGAAAAGGCATGGCTCGGGTCTCCTGCATGGCGCCTTGGCTGCATACGTGGCGCTCTGCTACCACGCGCACGCCGCAAGCTCAAGCAGACCTGTCGACTTGCCCGCGCCAGGTGCTCCGCCCCTGCTCCCCGCCGGGGGCGCTGCCCTGCTCCTCGCCAGGGGCTCCGCCCCTGGACCCCGCCGGGGGAAATGATTCCCCCCGGCGTGGCCCAGCTGTTTGCGTGGAATTATTTACTACTTCAGCTAGTTATGTCGGAGCTCGCCCTGGTCATTTCTGACATTTCGGGACACACACGGGACACGTGAAGCGTGTCCAAGCTGCCTCGAAATGGGATGAAATGGAAGAATCCCTGTGCGGACATCTTTGCTCCAAGACCCTTCTGAAGGCATTCTAGCCTATCCTTCAAAGGGAAGCAAAAGGTCAGGACGCCTGTCGGCTAAAGACGCGGTGGTCCCCTTTCTGCGTGGGGGGGAAAAGTGACTGGCGGTGCGGCCGGGACAAAAGCTTCCCACAAACGCGGGGACGGCTGGGTGACCGAGGATCCCAGGGCTGCCGTCCAAAACAATTTCTCACACCCTATGATTGTTCGGAAAGTGTGCTGTTCTGTGGCATGGGCAGGACGTCTCGGCAACTGCTGCTCATTCGTGGTTTTGATTTGCTATCTCGGACAAAACTTCGTCGGCAGTGAACCACCCATTTGCGATGACATGCGCCCGGGCTGAAATGGGATCAGCAGAATAGGCCACGAGAGCCAAGCTGGACCGAGCGCGACTGCAGGTCACATAGAACAGGCGCCGCGTGGGATCCACGGAAGTGTCTTTGCCCTCCTTGGCGTTTTTGAGGTCGGTGGCCGTAAGCGACTTGGCACCGAGTAATTTGTCGTAACCAAACCGGAAGCCCCGGGCCTCCTCATCGGCCATGAGAACCATGACGCGCTCGAACTCCAACCCCTTTACCCCCTGATGGGTATCGAATGGAGCCTCGTGAGCGACATATGCGGCATACGGCGCTATTTCCGAGAATGAGCAATTGAGGAACGCAACAAGTGCCGCGATCTTTTCGCTGACAGGATCCGCATCCTCATCATCAGGTGCTTCTGGCTGTGCGTCCTGCAACGCGGCCAGGGCGGCTTTGAGGTTGTCCGGCACCTCAAACAGGTTGGTTTCGACGATGCTCGCTGTAATTGCAGCACAGGTGGGTTGGTCACTGGCCCAAAGGGCCATCACGCTGTCGACGGCGGCCTGGGCAACGCGAAGTTGCTCTATCGGATTATCATGGCTTTTCAAGACGTCCTTGCGGAGCAGTGGTGAGTTCTCTCGCACCAGCTTGGCCGTCGCGAACTTGTCGCCCTTCTGCTGGGCCGTGACGAGCGGCAGGATGGAATGGGTGAAGAACCGAGTTGGCGCAAAACTGCCGTCGAGAAATCCTGTCCGATATTCTTCTACCGAAGCCAGTGACTCGAACATTTTCAGGAAGCCCATCCGGCGGGCCGCCATATGATGTTCCAGGGTGAGGATTTTGCATTTGCTGGCATTGGTCCAGTCCTGGTCTTCTGTCAGTCCCGCCATGTAGTCTCGGACTTTCTGCTCCAAGGCAAGTTTGTCGGGAACATCAATTGGAAGCACAAATAGCCGCGCCCAGCCTTCCGGGCGGTCGTCGCGCGGTTCCTGTTTATGGTCGTCAACGCCCCCACGAATTTGATTGATGAGTCGCACAATGCGTTGTGGGCAGCGGTGATTGAGCTTCTTCTCGGGCCTTCCCCAGCCCTCTGGTATCTCCCGCTCAATCCGTTCTTTGCCGTCCGCATAGATGCGTTGCATCGTGTCACCGATTAGACCGAGGCAAAAGCGGTCGGCATGGGTCTTCTGCACCACGAACAGGGCATCAATGAGCGCGCGGCTGGTGTCCTGGCTCTCGTCAATCAACAGAAACGGGAACTTCCCGACAAAGATGCGCTGCATGAGCGGCTTTGTGAGCAGGAAGGCCGAGAAAATTTTAACGACCTCGCTGTGGTTTAAAGAATTTCGCTCCCGGTTTTCACCGTTGGGGTTGTAAGTAAAGGTTTTGGTGTCAGTGAGCCGGTCCAGCCGTCGCTGCTTGGATTCAATCTGGGCTTGGCGGGCGATTGACGCCTTGGTGCCCGCTCGGCCCTTTGCCTCTTCGGCTCGAAGTTCGGCGATCTCGCGCGGGAGGTTGTCCTTCAGCCAGGCACGGATGTCGGAGTTGAACCCCTGTATTTGCAACCACACGAAGCTGTGGATGGTGCGCACGACGAACAGCGGATCGTATTCGGTTCGGCGGGTGATTTCGTCGCAGGCGGCATTTGTGTAGGTGATGACGGCGACCTGTCGACCGCGGAGGCGGAGAACATCCCGGTAGGTCTTCGCCAGATAGTTCAGTGCGTTCACCAGTGAACGTGTCTTCCCCGACCCGGCACCGGCAAAGAGGAAGAAACTGGTGGGATTCTCAAGACTCAGGAAGCCAGCCAGTTCATCTTCAACGTGATCGTCGAGCGTGTTGTTCGAAGTTGTGGCAGGAGTGTTCACGCCGAGCCCTCCACAGGAGCTTCGTCTGCAGGCGGCGCATCCTCATTTTCTGCGATTCGCGTGAGGCCAAGCTCGGCCTGCTCTCGCTCAAGTTGGTCAGCCAGCCAGAGCAGCCCGTCTTTGATATAGGCCGGTGGCTTCAGGGAAACAGGGTCTTCGACCTCAAGCAGATCCAACGCGAACTCGGCTTTCCCCCCACCGTCGAGCGCCGCATTCAGTGCGACGCCCAGAGCAGTCAGGTCAGCGCTATCGACGATGGCCTTCCGAAATTTTGCAATGAGCCCGGTCCCCAGCAAGGTCTCGAACAGATCGATGTTTGCCATCACTATTGCGTCTTCCAAGGTGTCGGAAAGCGCCTCGGCGGTTACGCCTTTGAACGTCGCCGGGATGGGCGACTGGTAGGCCACGCGCACCGAGAACCTCTCCTCGGCGTATACTTTGACCTTCTCATCTTCGGGCTTGTCGAGGAGTTGGTCAAGGTCTGTGATGACGGGCCACCATTTCCGCAGGGTTGTATTACGGGTTGTGCAGCCAGCGCCCCGAAGCGGCGGCGCGCTGTCACCCTCCGCATTGCAGGAGTCAATGTCGGTGATGATCAGCGTGGTGAGCCCGATTTTTTCGATCAAACTGCGCATCTTGTGGGCATGGCTGCCGCCGATCTCAAGCCAAGTGATGTAGCTCTCCTTGAGCTTTCCGAACTCCGGGTGGAAGTTCACAAAGTTCGGTACGAGGATGCGTTCGGCGGGCCCCTCAATCAGGACGGCAGCATCAGCAAAAAACAGGTCGCTGTGGGTGACGTTCAGGTAGCGTGTCACAAAGCGTTCGGTGTCTGGGGCGTCACCAAACACGTTTTCCAGATTGACAACGCAGGAGGTCGGGATGGCTTTGCCGCCGCCTGGTAGACGCCGGAAATAGCGAAGCGAGCCAAACTTGCACTCGTGAGCGATGTGGCTGGAATGGGTGCTGACCACCATCTGCGTCACAAAATTCGGGCTCATGCCGAGGTCGGGGTGGTTGCGTAAAATCTTGTGCGCCTGGCGGATGAAAACTTGCTGGACCTGGGTGTGAAGATGCACCTCGGGCTCTTCGATCAGCACTAGATGCAAGGGGGGAATGATCGTGTCGTCGGCTGCCGCGTGCTTGGCCTTGCCAACCCGCATCCAGCTGTCGCGGAACGCCATGAGACGAAAAACCATGGAAATGAGGTTCTGGTATCCCAACCCGTTGGAGTCCTCCGGAAGATATAGGGCGGTGGTGTTTTCACCATCATTGATCGGCACGGAGAATTGCACAGCCGTATCGTGGTTCAAACCTTCAACGGGGCGTAGCCGTGTCGAGATGTGCAACTTCGGATCCGTGACTCCCGGATAACCGAGCGTGTGCATCTCCTTGAGCGGGTTCTTGAAGCCGACGTTCAGCCGTAAGTTGAAGGCTCTTTGAGCTTCCTCGATCGCCTCGAGCGCAACAAAGTCTTCTGCCTCCGGGTTATCGCAGGGGTCGAGATGACGAGCGTAGTATTGACGGAGTTGGGTTGACAGCTTCCGCGATCCGCTGACGGTACCGGTGGCGTCCTCGTCGTTGTCCTCGCCGGGCATGCCGAAACCGCGTTGAGCACTGATCTCGTCGATGCGGATGAGCCCACGAAATGGGTTGCCGTCGATCGGGTCGCTCCCATTGAGCATCTGCGGCTTGGCCTTGCCATGCTCCGGATCGACGCAGGCGGCAGGGTCAAGCACATAGGCGTTAACCCTGAAGCAGGTGGGCAACTTTCGTTGCAGGAATTCGACGAGGTTCTGCGGCCAAATGGCCACTTGAAAGTCCGCACCGGCCTTGCCTTGCTTTGCGGCCAGAGCGGCGCCGGCCTCCTGTAGCGCCAACGCTTGGGCGCGCGCGGTCACATATTCCTTCTGCAGTTGTGCAGCATCCTTTGGCTCAAAGCGCATCCGCACGCCGAGCCGCCCCCCATCCCAATCGAGGGTGGGAAGGATCTTCTGAACATAGTGCACTTCGTCCTCGGCAACCTGGAGCCAGACATCAAGGAATGGCAAGACGGAGTCCCATTCGGGAGCTGGTGGCTCTTCATTCGCGGCATGCGCCGCTTCCCAAGAAGCCCCCATCGCGTTGATTGTCGGCCAATGGGCAAGCGTAAAGTCGTTGAGGCAGAATCTGGGGCGCTCGCGGTCGGCGAGAAAATGTCGCAATGCTGTAATCGCTGAAGTTTTTCCGCTGTTATTTGCACCAACAAATACGGTCTTTTCCGGCGACAGGCCAACCCTCGTTGAAAGCAGCTTTCGGAAGTTTGCTATTTCAACAAATTCAATACGCACGTTTCCCCCCTCTCAACATAGTGCAAGCTGATACCACGACAAGGCACCTTCGCCTGCAAGTTTGGACGTGGGTATCTACGCGCCAGCGGCCGTGGCTGTGTTGGCGTTCGCGCGGCATGAAGTCCTCCACAGAAGTCCTGTAAGTGTTAGCCAAATTTGCGTTATCGTCAATGGCGTAGACACGCGGGCGCTGCCTGCTTGAGCGGCGTTGTATGCAGAACCACAGCACCCCGGAGCCAGAGCGAAGTTGCCGCTCCCCCTCGCTGTCGCACAGATGCCCGTCACGGCGCGCCAGGTCTCGCGGTCATAGGAAGCGCAGGGCGCGACCTTGACCGCGTGACTGCGCGCCGTATATTGCCGCTGACGACGAGGGGGAGCGCTCCGCGCCGCCTTGGCGCGTGCACTGGACTGAATGACCGCGCACCGAAGCGCGCACTCTTCACATCCGATCTGACGGGCGAAGCCACAGCTGCTGTTCGGTTGTGTTGACCGCCCTGTGCTGCAACACAACCGGACAGAAATTCATTCCAGGCCCCATCGGTGTTCCCTCCTCGCCCCCTCCGCAGTCTCCTGCCAAAAGTTTCTGCCCGCTGAGCACGAAAACCCTCCCGCTTGCCCTTGTATACTTTTTGGCCATGGCGTGTCGGGCTGACTGCTTTTCGGAGGCTCGGTCATGATCCCCTTTGTGTGCACGGCCGTGATGGAGGGGCGGTGCTGGCTCAAGAAGGAGGACCTCCGCCTGGGGCTGTCCTTCTGCTCGGCCATCCCCGGACCCACGGTCATGCAGTGGCCACCTTCACGGGACTCAGGCTACACGGTATTCTCGGTGCCTTTGCCGCCTACCTGGGCTTTGCCTTGCCAGCCTTCTGCCTTGTGACAGGCCTTTCCGCTGCATACTTGTGCAGCGCGGCTTTTGTGCGGTTTGGATAGCACTTGTTGCTCGCGCTTGCGCTGTTTCATCTTCATGACAACCGCATCAATCGGCTAGACAGCCGTTTGCCATCCATCACAATGTTGATGGCCGCAACTCCCTGAAGACAGTTGCCTATCCTTCGCCGTCCTGTGCCGCTTGCTGCCTTGTTCATCCCCGCGTTGCTCAGCCGTCCCGTCTCGCCTTTGATGGTCGTTTTGGAATCGCCAGGAATCGCAACCGCGCAAGGGGCTCCACACGCATCCTCCTTTTCGACGATTGAAGCTTCAGTATCTCTTCAATTTCGTGGTTGAACAACCCGTTCACCAACCGTGCCGAGAGATCAGCACCAGCGCAACCGAGATGTTCGGCTGCTTCAGGGGGTCTCTTTTGCCCCGGCGCCAAGACCTCTCCGCCTGGCTGCCATTGCCTCCGACCTGGAAGAACTTTTGCTCTTTTCAGAGCTGACCTTCAGTCATTTTGCAATAAATAGGGGCCGCATTTTAGGCCCTGGAAGCCTCCCAGTGACCATACCATTCCCAAGCATGAGTGAGGCCCTGGGTGAAGTCGAGCGAGAGGCTTTCAGAGCATTCTAGCCCCCTTCATACCATCCATTTTATGAACTCCTGACCTCAATCGCTTGACACACTCAGCAGTTTATTGTTCAAAATCAAATATTTATTGACATAAAATGAGAGGGCGCGCTATGCGGCAGCTGCAACTCAGCGGAAGGAATCGGCAGCGGAATTTTGCCAATACATGGCAGGCAAGACAGACAGGAACACAAATTGGAGGACTGTGATGGAAGGGCCAAGATGGACATGGCCAAGCCGACCGCGTCGCATCATCAGGGGTAAGATGCAAGGAGTGGCAGAATGAATTGGTCTGTCAGCAAAGACCTGTTGGCGCTGGCCCAAGAGCGGTGCGCTTGATGTCCCTGACGGCCAGCTCTTCTTTGGTGAACGGCCAAGAATCAACAACATAGCACCTTAACATTGGTGCGCAAAGCGCGAAGGCAGACGTGGTGCTCGCCGGGCCAGCACGAAGGACGGACGGGCTATGGGAAAACGAACAAACACAACTTGGAGTTGGAAATGAGTGAAGATGCCAAACTGATGGTGCTGGGGGTTTTAGACAAACATGGATTTGAGACCTGTGTCGGCGCATATGAGGACCCACGCGACTGCGCAGCCGCAGAAAAACTGATTGCACGTAGAAAATCGACCCGCAGCATGCAGGTGTGCTACCACAGGCTCATTCGCAGCGCGGACGGAAGAGGGATGAAACTCTGGGGTCAGTCATGCTTCGACACTGCGGTCATTCTACTCTGCACCGAAATCACCGAAAGGCACCCGGCGGTTAACTCGATGGGCTATTTCCCCCTGAACATCCGTGCGTTTGAGGACGCTGCTGATGCGGTCAAGGCGCGTGAGCAGCTGCTGGAAGAGCCAGAGGTGGTTTCTGTCACGATGATTACCGTTCCCCTGTTTAAGCGGACGGCAACTAACAGTGAAGCGGAGTAACATGGACTCTGACGAACGGGGCCGTGCGAAGAAACCGGCCCGTAGGAGGCCTCGGGTGCCCTGAGAGGCTCTCGCGGATTCTTCGCCCTTTTTAAAGCCCACAAGGAATTGGCGCCAGATAGGCTCAAGCCTCTGTCCCCTTGCCGGGTCAACATGGCCATGTTTGTTCTAGAGCGAGAGATCTATGATTCACAAAATGCCTTCTGACGTTGAAAGAAAAGGAGAGATTGAAAGGAAAGGAAAATGGAAAGCAGGAAAAAGGAAAGCGGCCCCACCGGGGCCGCCAAGGAAAGAAGGAAATGCGTCGATTAGAACGCACCGCTGCCCTGAAGAAGCACTACGGCCAATGCGGCAGTGCTGCGGTCAGTATGACGATGCTGGCGCGAAATTTGTTCTGCCATGCCCTCGCCGCCTCGATAGGGGGGGGTAATAGCCTTATCGCGAGGTAGCATGGTGTTGCCGCCGACCATTCCGGATGACCAGATACGCAAAGAGCACGGCCAGCAACCCAGCTACGGCGATCAGCGCCCAGTACAACCGGTGGAACACGGTCGGTTCCGTGCGGAGATGCACCTGTCCAACGGCGGCCACATCAGCAAACTGCGGCCCGGCCAAGCGGATGCGTCCCAACGGGTCGATGAAGGCTGAAATGCCTGTGTTCGTGCCGCGCACCATCCAACGCCCTTGTTCAATGGCTCTGAGCGCGGCGAGCTGCAAATGCTGGAGCGGTGCCGAGGTCTCTCCGAACCAGGCATCATTGCTCGTGTTGACGAGCAGATTCGCTCCCTGGGTTACGCGATCCTGGGCCAGCCCCGCGAAGATGGCTTCGTAGCAGATGAGCGCCCCAAGGACAAAGTCCCCGGCGGCGAGCCTCGCTTCGTTCCGGCCAGGTGCAAAATCGCCCACGCCATTCACCAGCTTCTGGAGGGGCAACCAGTCGGCGAAAGGCATGTATTCGCCAAAGGGCACGAGATGCTCCTTGTCATACCATCGGAGCGTTGAGTCTGATCCAGTCAGCAGATAGACGCGGTTGAACAGGGTGAGTGGCCCAGTGGGCTTTGCCTCATAGGATGGAGAGCCGAGGACGAGGCTCGCGTTGGTGGCGCGCAGGAAATCGAAGACCGGGGCGCGCAAAGGCGTGTTGTCCTGAAAGTAGAAGGGCATGGCTGTCTCTGGCCAGACGATGAGTTCCGGGTTCTCCGCGAGCACGCTGCGGCTCAAGGAGATATACTTCGCAACGGTGCGCTGTTGGTAAGCCGGATTCCACTTGAGGCCCTGGTCGATGTTGCCTTGAACAATGGCCACGGTGCGTGACGGCGTGGATTCCGAGTATGACCGTATGCGCAGCCATCCCAGGCCGCAGACCAGGAGCGCTGTGGCAAGGGCAACGACCGCGCAGGACCTTGAGCGTCTTGCCATCATTGCGCCAGCCGCGATGAGGGCCAACACGCCGGAGAGGCCATGGCCGCCGATATACGCAGCGAGTTGCGTGACGATGGGCCAGCGCACAAAGGCCGCCGACAGGGTCAGCCAGGGGAAGCCGGAAAGCAGGGTTCCCATGGCAAGTTCCATGAGGGTCCAAGCCAGGCCCAGGCATGGCAGGGCCTGGAGCGGAGGCAGGCGCTTCCCGGCCACTTGCGCCACCATGCCGAATAGACCGAAGTATACGGCCATGACCATGGACAAGAGGACTGGCAACGGCAGGGCCATGAGCCAATGCACTCCTCCATAGCGTTGCACCGGCCAGTATACCCAATACAGGCACCCCAAGGCGGCCAAGGTCCCGGCCACCCAGGCACGCTTGAACGCAATCCAGGGACTCTCCGCGTCCAATCCCAACGCCGCCAGCCCCGCAGGCAAGGCCAACACAGCCAGAGGGAACTGCGCCCAGGGATTTGCATAGCCCACCCACGCGCCGAGGGCCGCCGCAACGACCAGGAATAGCTGTCGCCGCATCAGGGGTTTCCGGTGTACTTTAGGCGCGGGGGCGTGCTGCGCCGAGTTGCGACCCCGCTCTCTGAACAGACGGGTCCGGCCTGGCCTGGGTCCAGTTGAAGTCGGCTGATCTTCGCCCGTTGCGCATGCGCGTCTTCTGTGGCGGCGGGGAAGATGGAGAGGACAGGGCAAGTCTCCATGGCCTTCTTGGTGGAATAAATCACTATACACGGGTCTCGCATTTCAGGGTTCAAGGGCATCTCCCGCCCCGAGGCCACGGCTGCCGCCATTCTGGGCCTGCTCGCGGCATGGGCGGCTACAAAGGGACAGATATTTGGTCATCCTCGTCAGGGAGGCGGCTAACGCTTCACAGCTCCCTCCGCCTGGAGCTGGACCTTGCGCTCCATGTGCTTGTCTCCCCGCAGAATAGTCAGTCGGATGTTCTCCCCAATCTGGAAGTCATCCAGTCGTGAGAGCAGTCCTTGCACACTGTCTATCTGCTTGTCCTCCACCGCCGTGATGATGTCGCCAGGGACAAAGGAACCGTCCTTTGAGAAGTTCGCGGCGACAAGGTCGGCGGCGGCAGCTCCGGAGCCGGGTTGCACCCCAAGCACAAGCACACCCTTGATGCCCATACGGCTGGTGGCCATGTCATTCAGACGCTGGTCCACCATGATGCCGAGTGACGGGCGGGTATACTTCCCCTTGGCGATCAGCGCGGGAACCACTTTGTTCACTGTGTCCACGGGAATGGCGAAACCGACTCCGGCGGAGGCACCCGAAGGGCTGTAGATGGCGGTGTTCACTCCAATGAGCCGCCCTGCGGAGTCTAGAAGCGGACCGCCCGAACTCCCTGGGTTGATGGCCGCATCCGTCTGGATGAGATGCTCAATTGCACCGCCGTCCTCGCCTTTGAGCGAGCGGTCCAGCGCGGAGATGATCCCTGTGGTCAAAGTCCAGTCGAGGCCAAACGGGTTGCCGATGGCGAACACTTTCTGGCCGACCTTGAGGCCCTGGGATGCCCCGAGGGGCAACGGCACGCGCTTCTCGCCCGTGATGATTCGCAGCACCGCGAGGTCATGCGCGGGGCTTGCCCCCACCAATGTCGCGGTGTGCTCCTTCCCGTCCGAAAACCGCACCCGCGCCTCCGCAGCCCCTGCCACCACGTGGTAGTTAGTGATGACATGGCCCTTGTCGTCCCAGACGAACCCGGAGCCAGTGCCGCGCGGGATCGTGAAGATATTCCTGCTCCAGGCCTCCATGACGCGTTGCGTGGTTGAGATGAAAACCACGGCGTCACGGGAACTCTCGAACAGCTCAATGGTGTTCTTCTCGTCTGCGGCGAAATCTCCACGCGGAGTGACGGTTCTCGGCTCCGCGGTTTTCCGGCTCAGCATGTGTTCGGCCCAGGGCAGCCCCTGCCAGACGGCGAGCGCGGTTATCACCGCAATGGTGACCCATTTCAACCTGCGCAGGAACGGATCACCGCTTGGCTGTGTGTCCATGGTGAACCTCCGAAAGAATCTGCACCCGCCCTTACGGGGCAAGAGCAAGGGCGGGTGGTTTGAGTCCTATCCAGTTTTTCAGGTTGCGGGATCTTCCCCGCCTGCGATGCGGCTAGAAGTCAAACAGCTCGCCGAGGAGGGATTTCCTCTTGCGCTTGTATCCGTGTTGTTCATGGCCATACTTGTATCCGTGCTTGTCTCCATGATGCCCGCCGTGGTGGCTCTGTTGCGGGTGGTGGTCGAAACCGGGAGGCATGGGCTGTTCCCCACAAGGGGTGCTGTGTGGATGCCGCTGTCCAACTTGGGCGGCAGCCTGTGGCGGAGCGGATTGCTCTTGCCCGCCCACCCGTTCGATGATTTTGTCCAGTTCGCCCCGATCGAGCCAGACGCCCCGGCACTCCGGGCAGTAGTCGATCTCCACTCCCTGCCTTTCGGCCAGCAGGAGCGTGACATTGCACTTCGGGCATTTCATCTTTGATCTCCGGTGTTGTTGCAGGGTTTCACGAAAACTCCTCGCATTCAGTCAACAAGGCCGCGTCGTAGCCGTGCCCGGTATGCCCAGGCGGCCCCCAGGGCCAGCGCCACGAACGCACCGTCGCGGACGATGTACCAGAGCATGGGCGACGACGCTTCCCGTGTGGTGGAGAAACAGCCACAGGCCACGTCGATGCCACGGAAATAGTTCGCTATAAGCGCGCCCAGGAAGGTCAGGAGTAATGCGTTGACGAGGAGCAGCGTCCCCAGGCGCATCCGCCCGGCAAGCAGCAGGATGCCCAGCACCAGTTCCAGCCAGGGCAGAATGACGGCTGTCGGGGCGATGAGGGCGGACGGGAGAATTTGGTAGTCCCGAACGACTGCGGAGAACCCTTGCGGGTCCATGATCTTTCCCGCGCTGGCGGCGAGAAGGATGCCTGCGAGGGCCAGCCGCAGAAGGACGTCGGCAACGGCCCATTTCTCCCGGAACAGGCGAAGGACAGAGTGCTTTGCCGCTTCCATTTGGCTTAGCTCCCCTTTTCCACGGGCAACTTCTCCGTGGTCCACAGCGTCCAGCCATTCTTCAGCACCCGGACGTTTTTCAGCCCGGCACCGCGCAGATGCTCGGCCAGAGCGTGGCTTAAGAGGCAACGCTCGCCGTCGCAGTAGGTTATGACGACTTCCTTGCCCATCAGCCGGGGTTTGATGTCCTGGAACTGGGAGGCGAACTCCCGAGGCGGCAGACTGATCGCGCCTTGGACGTGGCCCTGCTCAAATTCAAACTGGGAGCGCGCGTCAAGAAACACAGCGCGGCCAGAGGCGAAGAGCATTGCGGCATCCTTGACCGAAATCTCGCCATCACCCTGGTCAAGGCGTGTGGCGCTGGTCTTGGCCTCGACAAGAGGCAGCCCATCCGGTCGCAGGGCGTTCACTCCCAGGGAGAGCGCAGTGGCAAGGACAACGATGGCGACGGCCTGGGTCAGGGTTTTATAGACGGCTTTCATTTCTTGTCCTTCTTCAAGGCAGATTGGAGCGTTGCCGTGGGTGGTGCTTACCCGGCCCGGCTGTTTCACATGGCTGGAATGCTGAGGAGGTCGCCTTCCTCCTGCTTGCTCTGGAGCGCATCGGCTGGAACGTCCACAAACGGTGTCTCTGGCCGGAGGATGTCCTCAGGCGTGGGTCTGTGCCGGACCTTGCCCGCGACCCCGCCCACGATCTGTGAAAAATCGATGGACAGCTTGCGGGGGTCTGAGCGCTTGCTTCCGACAAGGACCTCAAAGTGCAGGTTCGGGCCGGTTGTTCGGCCTGTGCGCCCGATGAGACCTACGAGCTGTCCCGCCTCAATGGGCTGCCCCGAAACCACAGCAGCCTGCTTGAGATGCGCGTAGCGGCTCACCTGTCCATTCTCGTGAAGGATGTCCACGGTCAGGCCATACCTGCCCATCCAGCCCTTGTGTGCGACGACGCCTTCCAGCCAGGCGAAGACCTCTGTTCCGGCGGGGCGGGAGATGTCCACCCCCTTATGGAACTTCTTGCGCTTGTTGATCGGGTCGCGGCGCTTGCCGAAGCCAGAAGTCACGCGGACCTTGCGGGCCGGGGGTTCTGTCTCGGTCAACGATACGGCGTCCAATTTGGACACGGTTTCCAACTGCTCCGGCGTAATGACTGTTGCCTGCACCGGAGCCGCCGTTGCCACGTCCTGAGCGTGCGCCGGAGCACGCATGGCGAACACGGCGATGATGAACGCCAGGAGCAAGAACCAAGACCATGTGGTCACAATCACATGTCGGCGGGCTGGGCCTTGATACGCCATGCGTCCTCCCTGGTGGTGCATTTGGCTGTTGCGCCCGTCTGCTATTGCCTGCTGCGCAGCAGGCGCAATCCGTTGAAGATGACCAGGAGCGACGACCCCATGTCCGCCAGGATGGCCGTCCAGAGCGTTGCGACCTGGAAAACGGCCAGCAGCAGGAAGATGGCTTTGATGGCCAGGGCGAAGGCGATGTTCGCCTTGATGATCCCCAGAGTGCGGCGCGAGTGCCGGATGAGCCAGGGCAGCTTGGACAGGTCGTCGGACATGAGGGCCACGTCGGCGGTCTCTATGGCCACATCCGTGCCGATGGCCCCCATGGCTATGCCGAGATGCGAGGCCGCAAGCGCGGGCGCGTCGTTGATGCCGTCTCCGACCATGGCGACACGTTTGCCGGACTGGACAAGCTCCTCCACGGCCCGCGTCTTGTCCTCGGGCAGCAGGTCCGCCCGAAACTCGGTGACGCCAGTCTCCTCCGCGATCCGTTGCGCGGTCCTGGCGTTGTCTCCGCTGAGCATGACGATGGTCCCGACTCCCAAGGCCTTGAGTTCGGCCAAGGCCGTCTTGGACTGGGGACGGACCCTGTCCTCAAGCAGCAGGCTGCCCAGCACCTTGTCCCTGTCCCACACCAGGATCGACGTCCCGGCAGAGTGCTCGTGGCGGGCCAGGACCAGGGCCAGTTCCTGGGGCTGGAGTACAGAGCCGAATTCGCCCAGGAATTTCTGGTTGCCGATGAAGTAGTCCTGCCCATGGATGCGCCCCTGTGCGCCAAGGCCTGGTCGGGCCTGGGCCTCTTCCACCTGCACGGGGGCAGCTCCCTGACTCGCTGCGTGCCGCACGATGGCCTGGGCCAAGGGATGGCTGCTGCGCGACTCCAGGGCGGCGGCGATGCCCAGCAGCGTGGCCTCCGGCGTGCCGTTCAGTGCGTCCACCGCCGTCACCGTGGGCCTGCCGTGAGTCAGGGTGCCGGTCTTGTCCAGGGCAATGGCGGTCAGGGTGGCGGGAACCTCCAGGAACACGCCGCCCTTGACGAGCACGCCATGGCGCGCCGCCGAGGCCAGCCCGGCGACGATGCTCACAGGGGTCGAGATGACCAGGGCGCAGGGGCAGGAGATGACCAGGATCACCAGGGCCTCATAGAGCCAACGGCTCCATTCCCCGCCGAAGAAGAGGGGCGGAACCACGGCGAACAGGGCGGCGACGCCGAGCATGACCGGGGTGTAGAAGGCCGCGAACTTCTCCACCCACTGCACTGCCCTGGCTCGCTTTGACTGGGCCTGCTCCACCATGCGCATGATCCTGGCCAGGGTGGATTCGGAGGCCGGTTTCGTGGTCTCTATCTCCAGCGCCCCTTCGGCGTTGATGGTTCCAGCAAAGACCACGTCGCCCGGTTCCTTGCCCACGGGCATGGACTCCCCGGTTATGGGGGACTGGTCCACGGCGGAAACGCCGGAGCGCACCACACCGTCAAGAGGGACGCGGTCGCCAGGCCGCACCAGCACTCGCGCCCCCAGAGGCACATCCTCCACGCGGGTCTCGATTGGCGTTGGGGAAGAAGGCGAGAACACAAGCGCCTTGTCCGGGGCGATGCTCATGAGGGCATGGATGGCGTTGCTGGCCCGAGAAACGCTCCAGGCCTCCAACTGGTTCGCCAGTGCGAACAGGAAGGCCACTGAGGCTCCCTCGGAATATTCACCGATGGCCATGGCTCCGGCCACAGCGAGGACCATGAGCAGATTCATGTCCGGACGCAGGGAGCGCAGAGAGTACAGCGCCTTGGGCAGCACATGCCAGACGCCGACCAGCGATGCTCCTATCCAGAGCGCCTTGGCTGCCAGCGGAGCGGATGCGCTTTCCCTGAACGCGGCCAGGAAAGAGCCATGCTCGCCCATCATCAGCAGGAGGCCCGCTGCCCACATCAGGCCGCTGGCCGCGCACAGCGCCTCGCGACCCCGGCGCTGCCAGAGGCTGGACTTCGAGGTGGAACAGCTCCCGCCGCAGCAAACGCAGCCAGCCAGAGGAGCCTCGAAGCGCTCCGCCTTCATGCCTGTCCGAGTGACGGCCTCGATGATCTGCTCCGGGCTTACCGTCAGGTCAGAAAGATCAACGTGCAGCTTGCGTTGCAGCAGGTCGAAGGTGAGCCGGGATTCCTGTCCCACCAGGGGGGCGAGCGCACGCGTGAGCACGGTCACCTCTTCGGAACAGTCCATTTCTCTGATGATAAACGTCGTTGCCATATGTTGCTCCAGTATATGTATCAGCGAGGTGCAAACAAGGGGGGTTCATATGAACAGATGCTCATGTTTTCACACGTCGCGGTCGATGTCAATTCCGCACGGCTGGCCCTGTCTCAACCAGCGAGGTCTTCGACCAGGGGGGCAGCGGGCACGCAGCCCTTGCTGATTGCCCTACTGAAGCAATGTCTGCCACCTTTCCATGGGCAGTTCAGTTCGATGCTCGCGCCGGGGCAAGGAGGGTGTCCACTACCCGGTCTGCTGAGATTTTGTCGTCCAGGGAGACCACGTCGAAACGCACGTCCACTTCACGTTTTACCTGGGATTGTCTCTGTCGTTTCGGGATGTTTTCCAGTCGGATAACATGCACGGCCTTGCCTTGGACATAGGGCCGTAGCCACGCCGTGAACCCGCCAGCGGCCATTTTTCCGCCGTGACCCGGCCCCGCCCCGCCTCCTAGGAGCACATCGAAGGGTTGTGCGGAACCGCTGAAATGCCCCAGAAAGGCCTGCTCCGCCGACATGCCCCAAGGGCTGATGCCGATGACCACGTCGGCTTCGCCCCGAAGATGGAAGCCCTCGGCGACAACCTCTCTGGTCTGTTGCTCCGTTGGACGTCCGTCCGGGCCGGTGGGCATGGGGAAGCGTACAAAGGCAATACGCAAACCGCTCCGGGCCAGAATCTCGCCCTTGGTCTGCATGGGAGCCGTTGTCCAGCGGGCCAGGCCCTTGGGCGCGGAATCCCCCACCAGGGCCAAGTCCGCCGGAGTGAGCAGCATGGCGTCGTAGCGCATGGCCGCATGCGCCCTGGCCACCGCGCCCGGAGCGCGCATGGCCGGAACCTTTCCGCCGTCCGGCGCGGCCAGCTCAAATGGACCGGCCACGAACAACCGCACCACGCCCTTCTCCGCTTCCGTCCTCTTCGATTCGATGAAACCGGCCCGCCGGGCCAGCCCGCCCATGAGCTTGCCCCCTCAGGAGGGACAGGGGTCATACTCCCCGTTGGTGTTGGCTGTGTAGTATATCTCCAGGGCCTGCCCGGAGCTGGCCGCGAGAGCTGCGCCGGGCAGGAGGGAGACCAGGGCCAGCAGGAGGACCGGTAGAAGGAGGTGAAGACGGCGCATGGGGGAATCCTCACTACTTCATGGCGGCGAGTTCTTTTTCGATTTCCGCAAGCAGTTCCTTGTCGTCCGGCTTGAGGGCCAAGGCTTGCTTGAAGTGCTTTTTCGCCACATCAGGCTTCTTCAATCCGTGCTTGTTGATCATCCCCAGATAGTAGTGGGCCGTGGACTCCTCAGGCTTGGCCTTCAGGATGGCTTCGTACACGGAGACCGCTTCGGGAAAACGGTTGAGTTGGGCCAAGGCAAAACCGTGATGGTAGCGAGCGCCAATGTTCGAAGGGTCCAAGGCCACGACCTTGCTCCAAAAGGGTTCGGCCTTCTGCCAATCCTCGGCGCGGTTGAAGAGGTGAGCCAACTGGAGAAGGGCGTCTTTGTCGTTTGGGTTGTCCTTGAGCTTGGCCATGAGCGGAGGCACAGAGGACATCATTTCAGAGTCTTCAGATGTTGCGGAGACATGTTCTTTGGGAGTGGGGACATCGACACCCATGGCAAAGGAGGTCAAGAATATCGCCAGGACGCCGACGCCCATCATGGCGACGACCATCTTACGCATGGGGAACTCATTGTTCACGGTGATGGTTCTCATTCTATTTCTCCAGCGCCTTGGCGGTTTTCTCGCGTCTTGACCGCAGGGCAAGCAGCGGGAAGAGGCAAATGATCACGCTGCCGATCCAGACCCAGTTGACCATCGGGTTGATGGTGACCTTGAGCGGTGAGACGAGTTCCCCCTTTACGTCGTGGATGGTGGCATACAACTCGTCGCCAAGGCTGAAGATTACGGAGACCTCGCTGTTGGGATGGTCAAAATTGCGGTATGAGCGGCTCTGCGGGGTCAGCTCGCCGACAACCTTGCCGTCTTTGACCACTTGGACGATGGCCTCATCGACGCTCATTTCCGAGGTTTTGAACTGTCGCATCCTTGTGTATGTGAACTCATAGCCTCCAAGCGAGATGCTCTGGCCGGGCGACAACGGCGCTTCCGCGCTCTTCTGGAACGGCCCGGACACAGCCACCCCCAGAACGATGCAGGCGAATCCCAGGTGAGAGCCGTGGCTGCTCCAGAAGCTCCGGCTACGCACAGCTTTGGGGATAGAGAAGGCGAGCAGCACAGAGGAGACGGCAACGGCGGCAGCCGCACCCACCCCGGCCACGGCCAGCACAGGCTTGATGCCGAGCCACAACCCTACCCCGAGGACTCCGATCCAGACGGCGACGGGGATGGCCGCCATTTTGGGCTTCTCCAGGCTTCCTCGCCAGCCAAACCAGGGGGCCACGGCCAGCAGCATGGCCAAACCGGTGAACAGCGGCAGGCAGATGGTGTTGTAGAAGCCCTTGGTCATGCCCATGGGCTTGGGTTCCCACAGTTGGCTGATGACGGGCCAGATGGTGCCGAGGAGCACGATGCCGCCGAGGGCGATGAACAGCCAGACGGACACTGTCATCAGCCCCTGCCTGCTGCCCATCTGGGGCAAAGCGGGGGCATTGCCGCGCGGCATGGCCGCGACGACGACGAGGCTGAGCGCCATGCCGAACGCGATGGCCAGGATGAGGGGGCGGCCCACGCTGCCCGCGCCGAAGGCGTGCAGGGATTCCACCACGCCGCTGCGCACGAGGTAGGTGGCGAAGAGACAGAGCAGCAGGGTCAGGCAGGCCAGAAAAACGTTGGTGCGCGGCAGCGTGCCGAAGCGCCGCTCAAGAAGCGCCGTGTGCAGCAACGCCGTGGCCGAGAACCAGGGGATGAGGGAGGCGTTTTCAACCGGGTCCCAGGCCCAGTAGCCGCCCCAGCCCAGTTCCATGTACGCCCACCAGCCGCCCAGAAGGATGCCGGACGTGAGGAAGGCCCAGGAGAACAGGGTCCAATTGTGGGCTGTGTTCACCCAGGATTTACGCTCACCGGAAAGAGAAAACGCCAAGGCGAGACAGGCGGGGATGGTGAATCCTGCATAGCCGAAGAACAACAAGGGCGGATGCAGCGCCATTCCGATGTTGCGCAGGAGCGGATTGAGACCCTGGCCGTCTGCGGGCGGAGTGGCCAGCGCCACGAAGGGGTTGCTCATGCCGGTGAGCAGCAGGAGGAAGAAGGCTTGGATGGGCAGGTAGAACATCCAGAAATAGAGCCGCGTCCTCGGGGAGAGCTCCTTGTAGGACTTCGAGTAGAGGAAGGCCACGACCGCCAGGCCCATGGTCAGCGCCCAGAAGAGCAGCGAGCCTTCTTGGCCCGCCCAGAAGGCCGCTATGGTGTAGAGGAGGGGCAGGGACGTGTCCGTGAACTTCGCCACATAGGCCAGCGAGAAGTCATGCCAGATCAAGGCTCGAAGCAGCATGGTCGAGGCCAGGATCAGGAGCAGGACCGTGATCAGGTGCGCCCGCTCCAGCCACGATGCGGTTTTGTCCTGGCCAGACCACGCCTCTATGCAGGCGAAACCTGCGGCTGCGATCGAGATGAGCAGGGCGAGAAGCATGGCCCAGTGTGCTGCGAAATACATGACACCTCCAGCGGTTCAGATAAGGGGAATGGTCTCGTGGGCATCACCCCTTCCGTCAGCAGCGCAACTACCCAGGCGCGGCTTCAGGACCTCAAAAAGGGGCGGACCACGATGGCCCGCCCCAGGGCAGGGGGAGGAGGGAGATTTGTTACCAGCAGTTCATGCCCATGCCGCCCATGCCCATGCCGCCCATGCCGGAACCGCCCATCATGCCCATGCCGCCCATGCCCATGCCGTGGCCCATGCCGGAGGCGGGGACGCCTTCCTTGGCCAACTGGTTGCGCAGGTTCATCTGGGCCTCGTAGAGCTTGGCGTTCAGGTCGCCGATCTCACGGGTCAGGGTCTGGAACTTCTTGGTGTCGGTGGTGCCGCTGTAGTACAGGGCGCTGAGTTCCGACTGCTTGGCGAAGAACTGCTGGCGAACCGGGGCGGTGGCCGTGTTGTATTCGACGTACAGCTTCTGGATGACGGCCTGCTTTTCAGGGGACATGCCGTACATGCCGCCCATGCCCATTCCTTGTCCCATCATGCCCATGCCGCCCATGCCTTGGCCCATCATGCCCTGGCCCATCATGCCCTGGCCCATCATGCCCTGAGCGCTGGCCATTCCAGCCAGGCCAAGAACGGCCACCAGGGCCAGCGAGAGAGTGAGGATGCTCATGCGAGTCTTCATGATCGTCTCCTTTCCAACGTTTGGGTTGGTTCAACGTGTTGTCTTGATCCTGTGAAAGAGCGGAGCACGTAAGTGCTTTGGTGTGGGGCTGCCTTCAAGTCAGATCATCCACTCCCGTCTTTCTCCACTGCACGCTATTTTTACCTGTACAACCACCTGCGCGTCAGTGCAACACTCGTTTGAGCGCGTTGAACTCGTCGAGGGTGATTTCGCCGTTGGCCAGCCGGTTCCTCAGGATTCCCAGGGAGTCCTTGCTGCCCACGGTGTTGCCTCCAGTGGCTGCGCCGAGCCTGCCGACCTTGGCGGCCATAAGCAGCAAGAGCGTCAGAAGCAGCAGGCAAACCAGAACTCCGAATCCCCCGCCAAATCCTGCGAATGGAGCGTTTGCGCATCCCCACATGGTCTTCTCCTCGCGTCAGGCGTTCTTGGCTGCGCTTGTGCAGCACGCTGCACCCGGCGGCCTAATTCAGCCCGTGATGGTCGTATAAAGGCAAGCTCCGTGCCAAAGGCTGTCCACGTTTGTATAGTACTGTTTTTGCTTAGATTAATTGAATATGCTGCCCGGCAGGCAATGGGCTACGCATGATTTTCTGGGTAGAAAGTATCCACCGCCTGCACCTTATGTGCAGAAGGGATGCACAGCTTTTGTACTTCCAAGAGGAAGGGGGGGCTTCTTCTTGCGGGGGCATTTTCGGCTGAGGAAAGGGGCGGACCGTGGTGGCCCGCCCCAGGTTAAGGGGGATGAGGAGGTGAGGATGAGATTCGTTCTACCAGCAGCCCCAGCCGTTGTATCCCATGCCCATGCCGCCCATGCCCATGCCGCCCATGTGCATACCGCGCATGCCCATCCCGTAGCCCATGCCGTTGCCCGAGGCCATGCGGGGGGAGGCTGCGCCGGTCTTGGCCAACTGCTTACGCAGGTTCGCCTGGGTGGCGTAGAGCTTGGCGTTGAGGTCGCCGATTTCCCTGGTCAGGGTCTGGACCCTGCCGGAGTCGGCGGACCCGCTGTTGTACAGCGCGTTGAGTTCAGACTGCTTGGCGATGAGCTGCTGGTTCAACTGGTCCGTCGCTGTGGCATAGTCGTCGTAGGCCTTCTGCACGGCGGCCTGCTTTTCAGGGGCCACGCCGTTCATCATGCCGGGGCCGCCCATCATGTAGCCCTGGGCGTTGGCCATGCCTGCCAGGCCGAGCACGGCCACCAGGGCCAGGGAAAGGGTGAGTATGTTCATGCGGGTCTTCATGCGTTTCTCCTTGGACTGTTCGTTAGTAAAGCGTTTTCGATGGCCTTGCGAAGGGAGGGCTACCAGCCCCAGCCGCCGCAACCCCAGCCGTAGCCGCCGCCGTAGCCGCCGCCGTAACCCATGGGCTGAGAGTAGGCAGAACCGTTCATGCCGGGGCCGCCCATCATGTAGCCCTGGGCGTTGGCCATGCCAGCCAGGCCGAGCACGGCCACCAGGGCCAGGGAAAGGGTGAGTATGTTCATGCGGATCTTCATGTGTTTCTCCTTGGATTGTTCGTTAGGAAAGCGTCTTTCGATGGCCTTGCGAAGGGAGGGCTACCAGCCCCAGCCGCCGCAGCCGCAGCCGTAGCCGTAGCCGTAGCCCATGGGCTGGGCGTAGACAGGACCGTACATGCCGGGGCCGTACATCATGGGACCCTGGGCGCTGGCCATGCCAGCCATGCCGAGAACGGCCACCAGAGCCAAGGAAAGGGTCAGAGCCTTCATGCGAATCTTCATGGTGTTCTCCTTGGTTGTGTTCGGTTTCGAGTTGTTGTCCATGTCAGCCAAGGGGCTACCAACCCCAGCCGCAACCGCAGCCGTAGCCCATGGGCGGACCGTATCCCGGCCCATTCCAGCCAACGGGAGCGGTGCCCGAGGGCAGCGCGGACTGGGCCTGGGCCTGCGGCTGGGCCGTGGTCTGCGCCTGGGAAGGCAGGGACGAGCCGACCAGGATGGCTGCGCCAAGAGCCATGGCGGCAATGAAGGAACCCTTCTTCGATGAAATCTTCATTTCTCTATCCTCCGGTTTGCGGTTTGATTGAGTTTCGTCTTTCGAGATCACAGCACGTTCTTGAGCGCGTTGAACTCATCCACGTTGATCTCACCCTTGGCCAGCCGGGTCTTCAGAATCTCCAGGGAGTCCCTCCGGTCTGCGGCGTGGTCTCTGGTCGCTCCCCTGGAGCCGAACACCCTCACGGCCAGGTAAACCAAGAGGAGCAGGAGCAGCAGGCCGACAAGCATTCCGAACCCGCCTCCGAAGCCCATTCCCCCGAAGGCCATGGATGAGATGTAGCCGCAGTTCCACATGGTCTTCTCCTTGGTTTCCGAACTTGTCGGGCTGTCAGCTACAGCCCCTCGGGTTCCGTCTCTTCTCCTCAACTCGTTACGGGACGGATAAAGCAAGTCGCGTGCCAGGATGCCATTTGCTGTTCAACATGCCTGAATCGTTTGTATAAAATTTTGATGAAGTCCAGACGGGGTGAGCTGGGCGGCCTGTTGCGGATAAAAAGTATCCATTCCGCTGGACATGAAGGGAAGAATGGATACACTCTCCTTCAGACAAACGGATCATGAGGATGTTGAAATGACGGCTTTACATTCCGCCCCTTCCCTGCGGCGCAGTTCCTTCTTGCAGCTCTCCCCATGGCTGATGGTCGGCCTAGCCGTGATTTTCGGCCTCGCCATCGCCGTGCTCGCCGCCCGCAACACCCAGCGGGAGAAGCTGCACATGTCCCAGAACCTCTCGGACAGGGCCGGGTCCCTCATCTGGGCGTTGGAGGCCGGAACGAGGGCCTGGATGGGCATGCGCGGCAGCCAGAACTTGCAGGCGCTTCTGGAGGAGACGGGGAAGCAGCCGGGCATCACCTTCATGATGGTGACGGACCAGACCGGCCTGATCCTGGCCCATAGCGACAAGTCGAAGATCGGGACACGCGGCTACGATGCCGACACCATGGCTGCGCTCGGTGCGGGGGATGTCCAGAAATGGCGGATTACTGATTCGCCGGAAGTCGGCAAGGTCTTCGAGGTGTATAAATCCTTCTCCCCGCAGCCCGGCTTCCGGCAGGAGATGTGGCATGAACCCATGGGCGAGTGCTCGTGGTGGAACCCCGGCTCCTCCATGCGGTCGATGCCCGGAATGGCCAAGCCTCTCCCGCAGGAGAAGCAGGTGCTTTTCGTGGGCCTCAACGTGCGCCCCTTCGAGGCTGCCCTTGAAGAGGACTCGCGGAACACGGTGGTCATCGCCCTGCTGGTGGGGCTGCTCGGCTTCGGCGGCTTCGTCTCGCTGTTCTGGGCGCAGAGTTCCCGGCGTTCCCGGCGGCTGCTTCAGGATGCGCGAGCCTTTGCCTCCGAAGTCGTGACGAGCCTCCCCGTGGGCCTGCTGACCACTGGTCCTGACGGTCGTGTCGCCCTGACCAACGAGACGGCGTCAGGGCTGCTCGGGATCGGCTCCGAGAAGCTGGCCGGGACGCCGCTGCCTGACATCGGAGGCCTGGACTGGGAGTCCTATGCCTCGGAGCTGGCGCAGGGAGAGTCCGTTCTCGAACGGGAGACTGAATTGACGGACGCGTTGGGCAGGCGCATTCCGGTCAGCCTCAGCGCATCCCGCATCGTCAACGATGAGGGCCTGTTTCTGGGCCACCTGTTCATCCTGCGCGACCTTGGCGAGATCAAGCGTCTTCAGGAGCAGGTGCGGCGCAATGAGCGCCTCTCGGCCTTGGGGAACCTCGCCGCTGGCATCGCCCATGAAATCCGCAACCCCCTCAGCTCCATCAAGGGGTTCGCCACCTATCTGGCCGGGAAGATCAAGGCGGAAGGCCCGGACAAGGATGCCGCCAGGGTGATGATCCAGGAGGTGGACCGGCTCAACCGGGTCGTCTCCGAACTGCTGGAGTTCGCCAAGCCAGGGCAGCCCGTTCTCAAGAACGAGGACGTCAACGCGGTCATCGAGCGGGCCTTGCGCCTGTGTGGGTCGGATGCCTCGGGCAAGGGCGTGGAGGTCCGCTTCCAGAAGGACGAAGCCCTGCCACCGGTCCCCCTGGACGCGGAGAGGATGACCCAGGTGCTGCTGAACCTGTTCCTCAACGCCATCCAGGCTACGGAGCGAAACGGTGTGCTGGAGGTGTCCACACGCCGCGAGGGCAGCCCAGGCCGACTGGCCGTGCGCATCGCCGACACGGGCAAGGGCATGTCCCCGGATGTCATAGCCAACATCTTCAACCCTTATTTCACCACAAGGCCGTCCGGCACAGGGCTGGGCCTTGCCATCGTTCATCGGGTGGTGGAGGGGCATGGCGGGGAGATCAAGGTGGAAAGCCAGCCCGGCACCGGAACCACGTTCACCATCCTGCTGCCCCTGGAAGGGCAGGCTGCATAGGAGATCGAAAGGTGAAGCCCTCCAAGACGAAGCTGCTCATTGTCGATGATGACTCCGGCCACAGGAACATGCTGCTCACGCTCCTGGCCGACTGGGGCTACCGCGTCGAAGGCGCGGAGGACGGCGACTCCGCAGTGGTCCTGTGCCATCAGCGTCCCTACGATCTGATCCTGATGGACGTGCGCATGGCCGGGCTGTCCGGCATTGAGGCGCTCAAGGAGATCAAGGCCTACAACCCGGCCATCCCCATCCTGATCATGACGGCCTACTCCAATGTGGAGTCTGCGGTGGAGGCCATCAAGGCCGGAGCCTACGACTACCTCACCAAGCCCCTTGATTTCGACGACCTCAAGCTGACCCTGGAGCGCGCTCTGGACCATACGTCCCTGCGCGACGAGAACAAGGCCTTGCGCGTGACCCTGGCCGCCTCGTTTGATCCGGGCGGCATCATCGGCTCAAGCCCCCCCATGCGCCAGCTCCTGGACATGCTGTCCACCATCGCTCCCTCCGAGGCCACGGTGCTCATCACCGGCGAGTCCGGGACGGGGAAGGAACTCATCGCCAAGGCCATCCACGCCAACAGCTCCCGCAAGAATGGCCCATACGTGGCCGTCAATTGCGCGGCCTTGACCGAGACCCTGCTGGAGTCGGAACTCTTCGGGCATGAGAAGGGGGCCTTCACCGGGGCCGAGAGGCGGCGCGATGGCCGGTTCCAGATGGCGGACAAGGGAACGATCTTTCTCGACGAGATCGGTGAAATCTCCATGACCATGCAGGTCAAACTCTTGCGGGCCATACAGGAACGGGAAGTCCAGCGGGTGGGCGGGGACCACGCCATCAAGGTGGACGTGCGCATCCTTGCCGCCACGAACCGCGACCTCATGCACGAGATGGAGCTGGGGCGCTTCCGGCAAGACCTCTATTACCGGCTGAATGTGGTCACGCTGTCCTTGCCGCCGCTCCGTGACCGTGTTGAGGACATCCCGCTTCTCGCCACGCATTTCCTGAAGAAGTTCGCGTCCAAGAACGGCAAGCAGGTCAAAGGATTCACCCCTGAGGCCATGGACCGGCTGCTCAAATACCCCTGGCCGGGGAACGTGCGGGAGCTGGAGAACGGCGTGGAGAGGGCCGTGGTGCTGCTTGCGGGCGAGTACATCCGCGAGCAGGACTTGCCTTCCGCCATCGCCCTGAGCGGCGCGGGGGCCTCGCCAGCCGGGGTGAACATCCAGGACATGACCCTTGACGAGATCGAAAGGGTGGCGATCCTGGAGGCCCTTGAGAGCGCTGGCGGGAACAAGAGCGAAACGGCCCGGAAGCTGGGCATCACGCGGAAGACGCTCCACGCCAAGCTCCAGCGGTACGGAGTTCAGTAGCTTTATGAGGACCCCAAAGAGCGAGTCCCTTTGCCTGGCTTGTCATCTCTTGTCAGAGCCCTTCGACCGCCGGGCTTGCGAGATTGTAGCTAATTGGGCTTGGGCATGTTTTCGCACAAGCTGAACCTCACATATAACGATTAGCCTCTGTTGCCTGACGATTTGCTGGCTGTTCGTGTAGATCAGTGCTTGCCCCCCCAGCCCATCCTACTGCGCCGCTTTGCTTCTCGCCACGACCGCAGGATGGGTTAGACGGCGTTCGGTGGTGAAAGCACCCCTATCGCCATCTCCACAAAAATGGGAGCAGTGTGAAAACAGGCCCGTAGAGGGGCCTCAGGCCCCCTGAGAGGCCCTACCTGGCACTTCGTCTTTGTTTAAGCCCACAGGAAATTGGCGCCAGACTCGCCCAAAGCCTCTGCCTCCTTGCCAGGGCAGCATGGCCAAGTTTGTTCAGGCGCACGATATCATACTTCACGGAAATGGCCTTCTGACGTTAAAGGAAAGGGGTATATCGAAAGAAAAGGAAAGAAGGAATAGGAAAGGAAGGAAAAAGGAAAGCGGCCCCACAGGGGCCGCCAAGGAAACGAAAGGAAACTCGTCGGCTAGAATCCGCCACCGCCACCATAAAGCAACGTGGCAATGATTGCGGCGGCAGCTGCGGTCTGCATAACAATGATGGCGCGGAAGCTGTTCTGGAACGCTTTCGCGGCTTCGACGCCTTCTTGTTGTTTTTTGGCCAACAGTCTTGCCCAGGCATCGAGATCAAAAAACACAAACTTGCCATACTTCGCGAATAGGCTGGCGGCCTCAGGATCCCACGCGCACCGCTCACGCCATCCCCAGAGGCCTCGTTCCGAGACTCGGATTTTTGATGCTGCCTCCGGAATCGGGACATAGCGATCTTGCTGGAAGACAGCCACTGCCTCGTTGAGATCGACTTCTTTTTTCTTAGCCATATGATATCCCCTCTCGGGTGTTATGGTGCATTCCGTCCAGTAGCTGAGCTGTAGCCGCCGGACCATGTTACAGTTATTGAAACAGCCTTAAGGTAGTGCCTGCCGTGAAAGCCTCTACTATTGGCTTACCGTACCGCTGCCTCGGATCTTTGTCAACAACATATTGATATAGCAGCCAAAAACGACCATTAATGTCCCATGTTGTCAAGCGAGATGGCACGCGAATACCGCGCTTACCCCTTCGTTTGTGGCGGCGCGAGAGAAGTGTCCGCTCCCCAGATCGTCTTTGGCGCAAGCGCCTGAAGCGCTTTTGACACGGCAATGGTGAGCCGCGAGGCTTCGAAGAAAGACAGGTACCGCGCCACCTCGGTGTTCCCCTGCACCAGTCGGCAAACTTGAAGAGACTGAACCTTGTCCTTCTGCCGCACGGTCACGCGTAGTCCATCGTGCTCTGTTCCCAGGACGATGCCGGGCTCGCCGCTTGGAAGACGCCCGCGCAGGAAGCAGTCGAACACTGCCTTCAGGCCGGCCAGCGGCTCAAGGTTCGAGCATGAATACCCAAGGTAGCTCGCTTCTACCTGCGTCCAGCGTCTCTTGCCCTTGGCCTCGTCCGCCACGCCTGCGGTGATGGATAGTTTGAAGCCGTCTTTGTCGTAGATGATGCTCATTGTTCCCTCCCTCCCCAGCTACCGTCTCGGATTCCATATGTTCAGCCAGTCCTCGTCCGTCACGTCCCTATCCAGAAGATACGACACACGCCCAAAGTGAAGCTGCGTATCCCACGTTGCCGTCTTCAGGTTGAAGTACGCGGCCAGTAGCTTTGGGGAGTTTTGCACGATGTGTCGGCTGACCCGCCGCCATATCCACGCTTCCAGCTCGGCGGCTTGCTGCTTGGCATCGAAGGCGTAGCGTGCCCAGTGGTAGAAGGACTTTGTGGGGTTGTTGATCTGGCGCAGCTTGTGCTCAGCCGAAGCATCCGTGGCCAGGGCTGCTCTGACGCTATCCTTGAGCCGTCTGACCGAGGATTCGCTCATCCGCGCCTGAAGATTGTCGTCGGCTACCCTGACTGACCACGCCAGGATATCCACCGCTTCCCCACGCAGGTCGACCCAGGCTACGCCCTTTGTCTCAAATGGCCTCCGCGCCAACAACCAAAGCTCATTCTCATTCCACATCAATCCAGCCTGGTGCTCGCGGGCTACTGCAAGCGCCTGTTTGGCTACGGCGCGCCAGACCAGTCCACCGAAAACGTAGCGGGTGAAGTTGGCGCGTAGGGTATCGCCCCACGCGTTGCCGAGCAGAGCCTCCGCATGTGCGAGGAACGCATCGTCCGTAATTTGGGCTGCCGCAGCACCCGGTGCAACCTGTGCCGTCGCCCAGTCTAACGAGAGGCGGCCCAGACAGGTACGCTGGAAGCGGTTGATCTCGACGCGCAGCCAACTCATCACTACACCTGGACACCACCAGGGCCGCCAGTAGCCCTGGACCCGATTGGCGATGGGCGCCAGGACAAGCCACGTTGAGAACAACTCGCGGAACACCTCGGCTATCTCGAGCTGCCTGGAATGCGAGCGGGGCATGTAGTGCTGGACAAGGTCGGCGGCTACATTCTGGAAACTATCCCGCTCCATATACTTCATCAGATCCTTGTGCCGCCCGGCTAGAGCCAGGGAACGCTGCGCCCTCCTCACGAGCGCAACGTCCCCCGGCCCCGGCTGATATGTCTTGCTAATGCCCATCCTCTACTCGGCGGCTTCTGTCGCCGACGTCTTCTTCGCTAGATCCTTCTCGGCCTTTACGAGTTGGCCGTTCAGCCATTCCGTGAACTCCGGCTGCAAGCTATACTCCCAACCTTTCGCCGTGCACGCCTCGCGCACGGCGCGATAACGCTTGTAAACCTCTTCGCTGACCTTGACGTTGACCTGCTTCTCCAACCGTTCAGTTTTGCGTATAATTCCCATGACTTTACTCCTGTTGATGGTTGCGGGCGCGGCCCGATTCCCAACAAGGCTACGATCGCGCTTGCGGCAAAAGCAAATTTTTCAAGAGGGTCAGCACAATATTTTTCAACTATTTTCCATGAGGTGACGGTTAGCACATTCGTCTGAGCCGAACCTGCTGTCAGAGCAGGACAATCTTAATTCATATTTGAGGTGGACTGTCTTTGAATCTTTCGCCTTGCGCCGCCTTGACTCCAGCATGGTGCCGAGGTGTATGCTCTAGGCAACCCCGCATCACGCGACGTCGACCACCACATCGACACGGCCGCAGTGGACGTCACACACGTGCCGCAGAAGGATGCGACAATCCGAACAAAGGAGGAAGAGAAGGACCAGGAGAAGTGCGTCCCGGATAAATGGCGCTGCCGATGACCACGGAGTTCAAGGCGAGGACAAGACTCGCCGCAATGTGGTCATGGCGCCGCTCATTTGGAGGCTCGTCTCCACCGAACGGATCAGAATCGTAGAACTGCTGTATGACCCAGAGCAAACTACTTGTTAGCCGACAAGTATCCGCAGCCTAGCCAGCACGGATGATTCCGAGTTTGCTCGTACCGGAAAGCCGCGTGCGATGGAAACACGCCTGCGCGGTTTGGGAACCAGCTGCACAAGCTACCCGAAGGCTATCACGGGGTGTGAAGTGCCGTTGAGTTCATGCCTGTCTTAGGTGGTGCGCCTGGATAGGCCAAATGTCGTAAGCCCCAGAAACTGGGGTCGCGGGACGGTACCTTCGCTCTATGAGAGCATGGGCCGTGACGCGTAAGGGACGAAGCGGCTGCGCGTGGCGAAACTGGGTGGCCCCCGGAGATAAGCACGATGCGGTTAGAGCAGCTTCGTTAACGGGCGAAAGCCCAACCCGCTCCATCATGGTGACGAGAGAAACCTTCGTCGTAAAACCCGAGAGATAGCACCGTAGTAGCACTTTGCTGTGACACCTCGGAAGTTGAAAGGAGCGTATTCTGGGAATTATCGCCCCAGATGTGAACGCTTGGGTACAGAAGGCACCTAAAATGGATACCGACATGTGAGGTAAGAACTCACGGCGGCGTACTGCCTGGTCAGCATGCTGGCTAGGCAAGTGCCGTATTGGCCGAATCAGGGATGTAATCTGTTCGTCAGCAATGACGAGCAGAACACAGAGACTTCGTAGTAACCTCCCCTTAGGGCAACGTCTGCGTCCGACCTTGTGTAAAGAGCACAAGGCGATTCCTGGTTGGCTACCAGGGTGTAAGCGAAGGACAGACGCGGCGAGGAAATGCGCCGGGGCGAAGGAAGTCAGGTGGGTCTAAGCAGTGATTCTGATGACGTTTGGACTTGGATATCTAGAAGAGGGGCCGCAAGGCCCCTCTTTACATCGCTATCGCGGGTAAGCATAAAAAGCCGTACCAGGCCAAAAAGAAAAGGCTCCCCGAAGGGAGCCTTTTGTCATATCGCCGCCAACTTTGCGGCAGGTTCATCCCGGCGACCGGGGAACTGTGGCAGACTACCTGGGCGTGTCTGTTATTTCCTTCTGGCTGCCACGCTGCTTCGAGCCCACGAGTTCGCCGTTCTCGTCCCGCAGCTCGCCTTCTTCGGCCTGCTTGTAGCCCATCAGGTATTCGAGCTCCTCGAGAGCCTTGGCCTGAGACGGCGCCGGGTAGATAGCCTGCACGCGCTTGCCGTTCGCACACTTGAGCAGTGCAACGTATCTCATGCTGATCTTCCTTTGCTCATTGCGAGCCTGCGTTTTGCGATGGAGGCAATTGCCACAGTCGCAGTGGTTTTGAGTGTTCTCGTGCGTCGCTTCACTGTCCCTCCTTTGTGTAAAACGGGTCCGTTTGCTTTAAGCGAACCACACCGCATTTCCTTAAGTCAATAGGATAAGGTTAATATTATTCGAGGCTTGACAAAATTTTTGTTTTTGATTCGGTGACGCCGAAGTAATGCTCTTGAACGTGGCAAGGTTCAGGCCCCTCCCTTGGGCAGGCGCGGTGAGGTCTTGGAACTGCCTTGGCACCACCAAAATTCAGCGGGCCGGAGCCCATGGAAAAGAAAAGCGGCCCCAAAGGGGGCCGCTCAGGGAAAACGTCTGTTTGTCGTTGCGTTGGGCGGAGGGCGCTGCCATTGGGCACCGGGGGGCTCACCTAAGGCCTGGACCCAAAATCGGGTGAAGCTCAATAGCACTCACGGCCTTATTAAATTCTGGATCCGATTTAGGGCAGTCAGAGAAAACAGGTCCCGTGGATAATTACAGTGGGCCTGTTTTACCGCCCAAACCTTGCCGCCCCGCCCAACTCCCGCTCGATCTCCAGGAACCGGTTGTACTTGCACAGGCGCTCACTGCGGCACACAGAACCGGACTTGATCTGCCCGCCGTCCATGGCCACGGCAAAGTCGGCCAGGAAGGCATCCTCGGTCTCGCCGGAGCGGTGTGACATGAGGAAGCTCCACCCGGCCTTGCGGCAGAGCTGCACGGTCTCCATGGTTTCGGTGACGGTGCCGATCTGGTTCAGCTTGATAAGCACGGCGTTGCTGGCCTTCTCACGGATGCCGCGCTCGACGAAGCGCGTGTTGGTAACGTAGATGTCGTCGCCCACGATCTGGATGCGCTCGCCCAGCACCTTGGTAAGAGCCGCGAAGCCCCCCCAGTCGTTCTCGTCCAGGCCGTCTTCCAGCAGGACGATGGGATACTTGTCCACCCAGACCTTCCACAGGGCAACCATCTCAGCGCTGGACTTCACGCCCTGGCCGGACTTGCGCAGATTGTAGGAACCGCCCTCGAAAAAGGATGAGGCCGCGGGGTCCAGGGCCAGGGCCACGTCCTTGCCGGGGTTGTAGCCCGCCTTTTCGATGGCCTCCAGAATCACCTCGCAGGCCTCCTCGTTGCTGCCCAGGTTCGGCGCGAAGCCGCCCTCGTCGCCCACGGAGGTGGCTAGGCCCTTCTTCTTGAGAATGCCCTTGAGCGCGTGGAAGGTCTCCGACCCGTAGCGCAGGGCCTCGGAAAAGCAGGGAGCGCCGATGGGCGCGATCATGAACTCCTGGAAGTCCACGCTGTTGTCCGCGTGCTTGCCGCCGTTCAGCACGTTCATCATGGGGACCGGGACACGCACCGCGCCGGAGCCGCCCAGGTAGGCATAGAGCGGCAGGCAGCAGGCCTGGGCAGCCGCACGGGCCACGGCCATGGACACGCCCAGGATGGCATTGGCCCCGAGCTTGGCCTTGGTCGGGGTTCCGTCCAACTCGATCATGAGGCGGTCGATTTCCGCCTGCCGTGTGCAGTCCATGCCGACCAGGGCCGGGGCCAGGGTCTCGCGGACATTGGCCACGGCCTTCAGCACGCCCTTGCCGCCGTAACGCTTGGGGTCGTCGTCGCGCAGCTCCACGGCCTCGTTTTCCCCGGTGGAGGCCCCGGACGGCACGGACGCGGCCACCCGCACCCCATTGTCCAGTTCCACGAAGACACGCACAGTGGGGTTCCCGCGTGAATCCAGAATCTCCATGGCGTCGATGGCCTTGATGTTCCTGCTCATGTCGTCCTCCTCGGGGTTGTCGTTCAGGGCTGCTGCGCCCCGGTTCCTGCCTGCCGCACGTAATTCCAAAAACTCCGGTCCATGGCGTCGGTGCTGCTCCAAAGGTACGGGAAGTGGCCGTACCGGAGGGAGAGTTGTTCATGGGCAGCCTCTGGCCGTTGATGCTCCCGCGAGAAGGTCCAGGCCGCCACGACCAGCCCTGTCCTGTCCGAGCCGCCTTCGCAGTGGACCAGCATGGGCTTGGGCGCGCTGTCCATGACCCGCAGAATGTCCTCCAGCTCCTGCGGCGAGACCTCCGCCAGCGCCGAGAGTTTATGGCTCAGGTGCTGCACCCCGAGCGCCTGAACCACGCCCGTCTCCTTCTTGAACCACTGGGAGTCCGGCTTCTCACCACGAAGGTTGAGGACGGACTTGATGCCCTTCTGCTCAATGGCCCGGCGAAGCGTGGCCGGGTCCATCTGGGCCGAGCGGTAGACCACGCCCTCCTGCACTGTATGCAGGTTGTCCGGGCCACGGACGCCAAACCAGAAGCCCCCAGCCAGGGCCAAGACCAGGACCGCAGCGAGAAGACCTCGCCTCCAGATGGTGCGTCTTGCCTGCTGGATCATTGTCCGCCGCCGATGATCCGCAGAACCGTATCCCGGTCCACCATGCCACGCAGGCGGCCTTCGCCGTCCACGACCACCAGCCGCTTGCCGCCGGTCTCCACCATGCGCTGGAGCACCGCTGTGAGCGGCATGTCCTCCTGCACGGTGAAGACGTCAGGCCGCATGGCCTCGCTCACCGAGACCCCAAAGGTCTGGCCCGTGGTTGTTCCGGGAATCAAGACATCTGCCAGGGCGCGCAGCAGACCCGGATGTTCCCGCTGGTTGAACCGCTTGATGAGTTCCCCGTCCAGCACGATGCCCACCACATGGCCCTCTTGGTCCACCACCACCACGCGGCGAAGAGGAGTCGCCACCAGCTTGTTCAGGGCCTCTTCCAGGGAGGCCTCAGGCGCGATGGTCGGGATGTCACGGAGCATGACATCCCCGACGGTCAATTTCAGGCCCTGGGGCAGCTGCGGGTGCAGCGTGTCGGACACGGCGGTGGCCGTGGCGATGGTCTTGAGGATGTCGATGCGGCTGATGATGCCCGCCAGTTCGCCCGCATCGTCCACCACGGGCAGACGCTTGAGCTTGCGCGAGGCCATGAGCGAGGCGGCCTCCGGCACCCTGGCGTGGATGTTCACCGTCACCACCGGCCCGCTCATGACGTCACGGGCGGTCTTGCCCGCCACGTCCAGCTTGCGGGACTCCTCGCCGCGCATGTCCTGCGGCAGGGCCTCGTGCAGGCTCACCCGCAGGCCCATGCCCGCCCGCTTGAGCAGATCACCGCCGGTGACCATGCCCACCACTTTGCGCCCCTGGACCACCGGCACGGCCTTGATGCCCTTCTCCAGCAGCAGGTTCAGCACCTCGGACAGAGGGGCGTCCGGGGCCACCGTCGCCACCTCGGAGGCCATGACCTCGCGCACACGCATGGGGCAGTTGAAGGTGGCCTGAACCTTGTACCGGGTGATGGTTCCCTCCGAGACCATGTCCTCCAGCAATGGCAAGAAGGCGGCCACTCGGTCCGGCTTGTCCACGATCTCAACCACCATTGGCAAGTCCTCCGAGAGACGGAGTATCTTGGCCGTGTGGACGAGGCTGTTGGCCCCGAAACCGAGCAGCCCACGCATGGCGGTGGCCCCGGCCATGCCCCTTCTGCGGGCCTCGTCCACGATGGCCTCATGCACCAGCCGCCCGCCCAGGCGGTCGCTCTCCCCGATGTAGATGCGCAGAACCTCGGCCTCACCGTGAATCTTCATTGTCTTCCTCCGTTCTGTCTGCCGGACCTCAAACTGCCCGTCCGATGCTCGCCCCGATGGCGAAGGCCACGAAGCCAAGGATGTTCTGCCCCACGAGGTTGATGGCGGCATAGGCCCACTGCGCCCCCCGCATCAGCTCACCGGTCTCGAAGATCAGCGAGGAGAACGTGGTGAACGCCCCCATGAAGCCCACCAGGATCACAAGCCGGGTCTCCGGGCCAAGGAGCTGCCGCTCGTCAGCCATGACCCAGACCAGTCCGAAGAGCAGGCAGCCCAGCAGGTTCACCGCAGCGGTCCCCCAGGGGAACTCACGACCCATGATGCCATAAACCGCTCCCGAGAGCCAATACCGGGCCAGCGTACCGAGCGTCCCGGCCACTGCCAGCATCAAAACCTTATGCATGGATCGTCACCCCTCACGTGTTGGCCGGTGGACCATCCCCGACGTCCTGTTCCTGTGAGACCACCTTGTTCCTCTGCCGCAGCTTCTGGAGCGCCGCCAGCAGGTCCGCCTCTGTCACCTGGAGTTGGCCCAGGGCCTCCTCGGGGATGGCCTCAGCTTCACGCAGAACGGACCCCAAGGGCATGGACCTGCGCAGGCAGGCGTAGGCCCCCTCCCGCGCCACGTAGGCCACGTCCGCCCCGGTGAGGCCAGCCATGCGCCGAGCCACCTTGCCCAGGTCCACCCCGTCAGCAAGCGGGAGCCTGCGGGCGTGAATCTCCAGGATGCGCTTGAGACCAACGCGGTCCGGCCTGGGTATCTCGATGACCGCATCGAAACGGCCTGGCCGGAGCAGGGCCTTGTCCAGCAGGTCCGGCCTGTTCGTGGCGGCCAGGATGAACACGCGGCCCAGGTCGTAGATGCCGTCCATGAGGGTCAGGAGTTGGGCCGTGAACCGGGCGTCCAGCCGCAGGCTCTCGGAAGACGAGCGCGCCTGGGCGATGGCGTCGATCTCGTCGAAGAAAATGATGGCGGGCTGGGCCTCCTGCGCCTGCATGAACAGCTCGCGCAGCCTCTCCTCGGACTCGCCGTGCCACTTGGTGATGAGTTCCGGCCCGCTCACCGGAAAGAAGCGCGCCCCGCTCTCACAGGCCACGGCGCGGGCAAGCAGCGTCTTGCCACAGCCCGGCGGACCGTGCAGGAGCACGCCCCGGTGGGGAGCCACGCCCAGCCGCCGCAGCACCTCCGGGTGCCGGATGGGTAGTTCAATGGTCTCCCGCAGGGCCGCCACCACCTCGTCCAGACCGCCCACATCAGCATAGGTCGTGACCTGGATCACGCGCTCAGACACTGAGGCACCAGCCCCAGGAGACGCTTGGCCGGGACGCAACACCTTCCCGCCAGCCTCCTTGTCCTTGGGCAGGGCGTTCAGGGCCGCATCTGACAGGCCGTCCACCTTGGCCGCGACCCTGGCCGAGGCGAAATGCGGACACAGGTCCAGCCAGCGGGCCTCAGCCTCGCGGGCCAGCAGTTCCTTGAGGGCCGGGCGGTCCAGTCCATGCGCTCCTGTTTGCGGTGAGACATCGGCAAGGTACAGGCAGCCCCAATCCCAGCCGCTACGTGGCGCGCAGTGGGCGTCCCCTCGCTGTTCCTGGTCATAAGCCTGGGCGCAGTCCATCACCCGCAGCACCTGGCGCAGGCCGTCCAGGTCCAGAGGTCGGGAGTCCAGGAACAGCTTTGCGCCGGGCCTCGCTTGGACCTGCTCCCAAAGGTCCAGGATCACGTCACGCAGAGACACGGCCTCCTCCAGGCTGCACCGCACCCGGCAGCGACCCGAGTCCAGGGCCTGGGCATCGAACCCCGGCAGGAGCCGGGCCACGCGCAGGGCGCTGGCATCACGCTCCGGGTCAGTGGCCAGAGCAAACTCCAGGACAAGGTCGTGCGTGGAGTCCGGCATGGTCAGCCCTCCTTGCCCGCCGTCCCGGCCTTGCTGATGCGCGGGGCCAGAATCGCGGCGACAACCACTGCGGCCAGGGCCACGGCTCCGCCCAGGCGGAACGGCGCGGACGGGCTGACGTGGTCCCACAAAAGGCCCGCCACCACGCTGCTGGCCAGGGCGGTGAAGCCCAGGGCCATGTGGAACACCCCCAGGGCCGTCCCCTTGCGCAGCACCGGGACATGCCCGCTGATCAGCGCCTTGCCCACGCCCTCGGTGAGGCCCATGGACAAGCCGTACAACGGAAACAGCCACCAGATGCTCTGCCCGTCCGAGAAGGAGAAGCCGAAGTACACGGCGGAGTACAGCGCCCACCCGCCAACCAGCATGCGCCAACGGCCCAGCCTGTCACTCAGGACGCCCAGAGGGTAGGCGGACGCGGCGTAGGTCAGGTTGAACAGCAGGTAACCGAGGATGACCTGGGTATCGTCCCAGCCCAGGTTCCTGGCCCGCAGGAGGAGCAGCGTGTCGCTGGAGTTGGCGAAGGCGAAGAGCATGAGCAGGCCCAGGGTGAGCCAGTAGGCCGGGGAGAAGCCCATGGGTCCGGCCTGGACCGTAGTCTCCACGCGGGGCTGAACCTCATGCTCCGGTGCGAAGCAGCTCTCGCGGGGTTCACCGGCCTTCCGCAGTTCCCGCAGCCGGAAGGTCAGCCACACGGCGGCCAGGCCGGGCACACTGGCGATGAGGAAGATGAGCCGGTATTCACCTGGCAAGAACTTGAGCAGCAGCAGAGCGAAAAGGACGCCGACGATGGCCCCGCCGGTATCCATCATGCGGTGGAAGCCGAAGGCCCGGCCCGCGATTTTGCAGTCCACAGCGTCGGCAATCATGGCGTCACGTGCAGTGGAGCGCAGGCCCTTGCCCAGGCGGTCCACGGCGCGGGCCAGGAACACCAGGGGCCACGCATAGGCCAGGGCCATGAGCGGCTTGGACAGGGCCGCCATCCCGTAGCCCAGGCGGATATATGGAACTCGTAGGCCGATTTTGTCGCTGTGCCAGCCAGAGAGGCCCTTCATGACGCTCACGATGGCCTCGGCCACACCCTCGATGAGGCCGAGCACGGCCACGGGCGCGCCCAGGGCCGAGGTCAGGAACAGGGGCACGATGGGATACACCATCTCAGAAGCGAAGTCGGTGAAGAAGCTGATCCAGCCCAGGTTGCGGACAGCCTTTGGCAACTGCTGACCCATATTATTACTCCTTGAGAGTGTTGCGTAATAAAAAACCCACGCTCGTCTGGCGTGGGTTGGAAGAAACAGTTCTACCGCCAGAGTCGGGCAGTAGGAGTCATCGGCGGCTTTCGCGGTTCAAGGGGGACTCCATCCCCTCAGGTCATCAATCCCAAGTCTGCGTCCAGCGGACGGGCTAGGCACCGCCCTTGGCGTGCAAATGGTCGAAAACCATCTGAGAGAAGTCGTCCAGTGCCTTTTCGCACAGCCGTATTTTTGCCAGCGTGTCCTTGTGCAATGGCGCTTCACAGGCGCTGCGCTTCCCGATCTTCACCAGCCATTTTTTGATTTTGGCGAGCTCTTCCTCGTTTTCCTCAACCTCGGCGAAGATGAAGTTCTTCTTCTCAATCTCGGAGCGGATCTCCTCAAGGAAGTCCTCAGCCACGTGGAGCACCTCGCGGTATTCCTCGTTGCTCGACTCCACTGCGGCGGCCAAGAGCCGCTTCTCGTCTTCCTCAGTGAGGGGCTTGCCCACCACGAGGAAAGCGTCGCCCTTCCAGGAGCGGATGTCCGCCACCAGCTTTTCCAGGTCCTGAAGCTTGTCCCGCGAGTGCGGGATGGCCCATACTGTCTGGAAGTTCACCGCTCCGAGCCGTTTGAGCTGTCTCCAGGTCTGCACCCGGAACTTCGAGGGCTTGGAGGGCATGCTGTAGGAGAGGAATATCCACTTCATCCGCGCACGGTCCTGTTCAGGGTCCAAAGGGCACCCCGGTTCATTTTTCTGCTCACGTTCCATGTACCGCAAATCTCCAGGATGTCCAAGCGCTCCGATGAGGCCGCCGCCGTTTTCCCAGTGAGCCTTGCGCGCGCCTTCACGTGGGTCCTGGAAACACATCCTGACCGTAAATGGCGCGATAGAACCGTTCCACATTGGCGCGCAGCCGCACGATTTTCATGTCCAGGCTGATGGTCTCCCGCATCTGGCAGGCTTCCAATTTTGCCGTGCCCCGGACATAGGCGCTGCACTTGAGGTCGTTGCACATGTAATCACCGTAGAGCTTGTCCCTGTTGTCGCCCACCTGCGCCGTGAACAGGTTGACGTTGCTGCCCTGGTGCACAGTCAGGCACCAGGAGCACATCTTGGGCTTCATCTGCCCGGTGAGCTTCGTCCGGCGCAGGACAAGCCCTCTGGTTTCACCTTCCCTGGCGTAGACCACATAGGCCATATGCCCGGAAACGTGCGCCCAGCCGAGGTAGTCGAGCGTGGGCCAGTCACGTCCGCCTAGGTCCGGCGGGGTGACATGCCGTCGCTGCTTGGGCGTAAAGGCCGCGTGGATGTCATCGCGGGTCAAGGGGTCCATCATGAGCCTTCCTGGCCGGTTGATAGTTGTGCCGCTGGCTAGTGAACGCCAAGCAGCGTGGACATGAGCTTGTAGAGCAGGAACGAGACGACACCGGCCAGAAAGGGCGTGAAGAACCAGGAGAAGACGATCTCGCCGAGCGCCTTGCGGTTCAGAGTCTTCATGCCACGGGCCGAGCCCGCGCCGAACACGCCGCCGATGAGGGCCTGGTTCATGGACGTGGGGTAGCCAAGGGAGGCGGCAAGGTGGGCGGTGAGGCTCTGGCCCAGCTTCGCGCCCACACCCATATTCAGGTCAAGCTGCACGATCCCCTTGCCCACCTTTTCCAGAATGGGCTTGCCCCAGGTGAGTGCGCCGATGGCCATGACGATGCCGCCGATGAATCCAGCCTTCATGGGTGTCAGGAGCTTGAGGCCGTAGAACACGCCCACAGCATTGCCCGTGTTGTTTGCGCCCAGCGTGTAGGCCGCGTAGCAGCATCCCGCAATCAGGCCCCACTCCAGGCACTTGGTGCCGCTGGCCGAGCAGTTCTTCATCACCACGTCGGTGAGCTTGGTCAGGACGTAGCCCAGCGCGGCGGCGAGGATGGGGGTGCCGATCCAGGTGATGAAAAGCAGGGTGATGGTGGTTTCCCAGAATATAGGGGCCCCCATGCCCAGGGCCGAGCCCACCACCGAGAAGCAGGCCAGCTGCGAGGTGGACACCGGCCACTTGAACCAGGTGTTGGCGGCGGTGACAAGGGCTGCCGTGAACATCATGCACATGGCCCCAAGCGGGGTCATGTCCTCGCCGCGGATGATGCCGGTGCCCACGGTCTTGACCACGTTGTGGCTTTCAAAGGTTGCGCCAAGGATGACGAAGAAGGCGATGAGCAGGCAGGCCACGATCGGCCTCTTGATGACGCCTGCGCCATAAGCCATGCCCATGGTTGCCCCGGTGTAGTGCGAGCCGATGGTCCAGCCGAAGAACAGGCCGGACGCCACCATACCCCAGACGAGAAATTGGTCCATTTGATGCCTCCTGTTTATCAAGACTTAAAGAGTAACATCGGTTACAATTTTATATCTAAAGTTGTCAATAAAATATGTGTCGAATATTTCATAGAAAGAAGCGACGGTGGCGGATTGTCACAGCCATGAGTGGGTTACACAAGGAGACAGGAGAATAACGTCCCGCGTATTGGCGCAAGGAACAATCCTGCCACAAGGGAATACAACAGCGCAGAATATAGCCACAAAAAGTGAAGTTTTTTAGCGTGATGTGCGGCAGGAGGGCGGGCTGAGGCGCCCCGCTAGGGAGAGGACGGGGGAGCAAGAAGCCCCCCGTCACGCGGCACCCGCTATTACGCCTTGGAGGCAGCAGGCCCGTGAATAGCCTCGCAATCACAGAAGAAGGGGGTCTCTAGCGGGCGGCTAGTCGTCGTTGAAGCTGCTAGGCCAGCAGTCGTCGTAGTCGCTGAAGGAATCGTCGTCGTCGGTGGATAGCCAGGAGTCATCCCCCGGGTTCGTATCATCATCGTCGTCAAAGCTGGAGTCAAACATGTCGTGATAGATGTTGTATGGCAGGTAGGCGTAGGTGATGTCGGTGAGCATGCTCGTCAGCATTGGTATGCCGCACACATCTGACGATGTGATGCCTAGACCAAAACCATAGGCGCTGCTGCCAGTGTCCCAGAAATCCTCCTCCTCCCAGTAGGCACGGTCGTCGGAGATCACAGTCTCTTCGGTGGTCTTTTCCCTGGTGCGCAGGTACCAGGCAATCGCCGCAAAAATGATCGCGCTGATGATGAGTCCGGCCATGTTCCTCTCCTTGTCGTTTTCGTTTGACCTGCTGCCAATATAGCAGATAACGAGAGAAGAGCCCAGGATAAAGTGATCTATTTAGGCATGTTGAATATACTCCTAGTAGTCTCTGGCTACTCGAACGGTAGGGTTTAGTGGGTGCTTGAGATGGCCATGCCATTTGCCCCGGTGGAGTGATCCCCTTTGTTTCTGTTTTTGAACCGCCCCGGTTCAGGGCGTATCCTTGGCGGACCTTCGCCATAGCCCCAAGTTATCTGACGAGGGCCAGGGCGTGAGGGTTTGGCAACGAGGAGGCGAACAGCCCGCTTATTGGCCAATCCTCGCTTTCTTGGTCCCGTCTCGGCTAACGCCGTTGCGCCAGATGTGATGATGGAACTTGATGCTGAGGTTCCCTGCACGCCAGGCGCTCAGATCCACTTCGTGCTTCTTGAGTGCTCGCGTGATGAGCTTGATGTCGAGCGGTAGCTGCGTTCTTGGCTTGATGCCGCAAGCCTTTTCGATGCTGCGCGCGTAAGTGATAGTGTCCTCGTCCAGCATGTCCGGTTCCCAGCTATTGCCCCACCCCCGGCGAAAGTGCTCGGCAGCTTGCATTGAGATACCGGCTGGGACATGCGCGGCAAACACCACGCCTAACCCCCGAATAAAGGACACCGCCACGGAATTTGCCGAGAGAGCAAACTGTCCGTTAGACCAGAGATGCCCCAGCTGCCTGAACGGCGCTATCGCTTGGTCTCCCTGGGGGACGAGGATGCCGCAGATGCGTTGCACCTGGCCGACGATGTTGCCCTGGGTATCTGCCCAGTCCGCCTCCAGGTCCAGGCGGTCATCGGTGGTGATCGAAAAGTAGTCAAACACGCTGCCGTTGGCGCCGAAGTCTATGTCGCAGGGCAGAGTGCGCAACACCCTCGCGATGGAGGAGGAACCAGCGAGTTGCCGAGCACAGGCGACAAGACCGCGTTGGACAGAGCGCACTTCACGCAGCGCCGAGCGGTGGAGTCTGCCGTCCTGATCGAGGACTGCGGCAAGGTGGACGTTGTCGCTGTTGATGCTGAGAACCAGCTCGCGAGTCTGCACGGCTCTGCACAATTTCCCGGTTCTGCGGCTCAGGGCGGGCAGTTCGATCCCTTTGGCAAGGGTAGCAAGAACGAGCATTGATGACCTCCTCCGTTGTAGGTGATGAGGAGTCCATTATAGCGATTTTCCAAACCTGAGCCCAGGACAAAGTGATCAATGTTAGCATGTTGCTCAGTGCGCCTGCCCGACGGATACGGGCGCGCTTCGCTGGCGATTTGCTCAGACGTCAGGGAAGATATCCACTTTTGCGAGAGAGTAAGGCTTCTCCTCAGAGCACCCATAGCCCCACCCTACATTGATGCCTTGAGCCCCCGGCGGAGCCATCTCTGCCCGTCGCCCGCAACACAGATAGAGCGCGAGAAAGCCAGGCAGGGGCAAGGCGCGGCGTAGCCGCCCCCGAAGGGGTTGCCTTGCCGCGTCTGGCGCTCGCGCTATGCTGCCGGTAGCGAGGGGGTGAACGAAGGAAACGAAGGAAACGAAGGAAACGAAGGAAACGAAGGAAACGAAGGAAACGAAGGAAACGAAGGAAACGAAGGAAACGAAGGAAACGAAGGAAACGAAGAGGCAGGAAGAAGGGCGGCTGGCCGGCGTGCTGGCATGGCAAAAGCCTTTTGGAACGAATTTTCCTGAGACGCTCTAAGGGGGGCTCTCAAAGTTAACCCGGCATGCTAATCAGCTCCGGTCTTTCTCCGAGACCATCAACAAAGGAGCTGTCATGTCGATCGTTTATGCCCTCACCACCCTCTCCCGCAGCATCGTCCTACCTGGTATATCAAGACGCACCGGGGAGCCGTGCCGCGTCGTGTCCACACGGGAGATAATTCTCGCTTGGAACGACGGCTGCTCTATTCGGATCGTCGGATGTCTCGACCCGCGTGGCGTGATTTTCCGGGTGGCTGTGCGCGACATCATCGCCGTCCAAAAGTGCCTGATCGCCCACGCAGAGGAACTCCCCAAAGACGGCAGGGTTATCCAAACCCTTGAGGCGCTTGCTCCGGCCTCGTTCCACTACGACGTTGGCGCAACGCCCTATGCCTACTGTTCCCTCGGCACGCAAGACTCGGTCGAGCTCATTGGCGCCTGGCCGTCGCAGACCGGCGACATCACAGCGCAGATGCTGCCCGTGTGCGGGCTCTTGATTCCAGTGGCAGACTCGCTCATCCCGCCGTTCCGTCAAGTCGGGCACTTGTGGCCGCATGGTGATTTCGCAAGGCCGGCTGGTTCGGAAATCGTGTCATTCGTCAAGGCACCGGGCGTGATGTTCGCAGCCCGATATCCGCTTGAACTGGCGGCGCGCGTTATTGTGCGCAACGTCAGCATGTGGGGCGAGTCATGGGCGCCGGGGGATATTTCGAAGGAGGGAAAAGAGATTGCCGCAGACATCATGCGGCAGTTTAGGCCACGTCGGCACACCCCCCTGACGCATGACATGCTGCGCAGCGCCTTGGAGCGGCCGCCGCTGGAGGACACTGGGGATTTGCGGCATGACTATGCGCCGACCTCCCGCGCTGCGCGCATGGTTTGGCACAACGGTCGAACGCGTTCGGGCGTATGCCTATCCCAAGACAATTGGGAGGTGAACAAGCTGTTCATCACGTCATATGGCTTGGACAAAGAAGGCCCTGGCAGGCTCAAGCTGCTCGGAAAAGGGATTACATCTGGAGCACTCAAGGTTTACCCGACTTGATAATGAGAAGTGGGCGAGAGGGTTTCATCCCTTTCGCCCACGAGGCGCCGGAGGATTTGTTCTACGATTCAAGATCTACCCGTATCAACTCGTCTGCTTGTCATCCTGTGCGCCGTTTCTCAGCCCCGCTCGTTCCGCAACAGCCGCGACACCGCGACGTAGCACATCATCATCCGTATGCTCGTAACGCCTCGCGTTCGTGATCGTGGTGTGGCCGGTCAGGCCCATAGAGGCCAGCAGGCCAATTTTCCGTTTGGTCCAGGTCGCAAACGTGTGGCGGAAGTCGTGGATGCGGAACCCCGAAAGGCCTATGGTATCCCGAAGTTTTTCCCAGCGGTACTCCATCTGATTGTATATGCCCTTTCCTTCTTCGCGGTGAAATACAAGGTCCGCGTCCTTGAGGCCGATCATGTCCGCTTGCTGAATGATTGCCAGAGACTCCGGACTGATTGGCACGGTCAGCCACTTGTTGTTCTTTTCATCCCAGAACGTGGCTTCTTCGTCTTCCTGGTTCGCCTTGTCCCGACGCAGGGTGCATATCTCGCCAAGGCGGCGACCTGTCAGCAGCGCGAATAGAAGCCCCAAGGCGCACATCCGGTCCACAAGCGGCCGCCCCTCTGCCCCGAGCGAGGCAAGTCCCGTCAGAAACGCCTGAATTTCGACCGGTTGCAGCACGCGACCGACATCGTTAATAACGGTGACAGCCACTTTTGCCGTCGGATTATATCCGGTGTAGATGTTTTGCTCTCTTGCCCAGTTATAGAGCCTTTGCATCAAGTGTAGAGCGTGCCTACGCGTGGCCGGGGCAAGAGGCTTGCCGACGCGGGACTGCCGCTTTTCAAGCGCCGTGAGGAAGTCCAGGATATCTTGGCGACAGATGGCGTCGAGGCGTCGATTATCGAACGAAGCGGCCAGGTAGTCGCGCCAGCGCTGTTCATCCTTCTTCCAACTGGTCTTGTATTCGTCGGCGTTGGGGTGTTGCGCGAGCATGATATACCGTCGGAAAATTTCCCCGACAGTGATTCCTTTTCTTGCCGCCCTCGGATTGATATTGTTGCTGAGCTGGTTACGAATCCGCTGTTCGGCTTCCTTGGCTTCGGCGAGAGTATTCGCGAAGCGCGTGTGCTTGCGTGTCCCGCGCCCACCTTCACGGATAACGACTTGGTACCGTGTCCCGCGCTCTTTCTTCGGACTACCGCACTTTGGACAAACGGGCTTTTTCTGGCTATAGACAGCCTTGCACGAGCATACGACCAGGATAGACATCGGGTACCTCCGTTCTCCAGGAGTGCGGTGTCTGTCGGGACACCAGCGGGACACGAGTGACAGTATAAGACGGTTTCATCCGGTGTCAAATGGGAAATTGCGGAGACTTGTTCCAGTGTCTAGTCGCTGTATTAATTGTATAATTTTAGAATTCTGATTGATTGGCTTGGTGAATGATGAGCACTGCGGGGGGAATGATTTCCCCCGGACCCCCTCATCAGCCGAAAGGGCTGGGCCAGGCTTCGCCTGGCCCAGCCCTTTCGGCGTAATGGGGATTCCAAAGGGCCTCAGGCCCTTTGGCGGGGGCTTGGGGGCAGCGCCCCCAGTTCTGGCTTGGGGGCAGCGCCCCCGGTTCTCTTTGGCCTAGGCCTGCCAGCGGGCGTAGATGGAGCGCGGCAGCAGGCGCGCCTCGGCCCCGGGAGCGGTGTGCGGCACGGCCAGCTCGCCCACCTGGATGGCGCCGGGCATGCCGCGCAGCACGTCCTGCAGGAGGTTGCCAAGCATGAGCGCCGATGCCTCGATGTTGTACATGGTCAAGAGCAGCAGGCGCGCGTCGTCGGCCAAAAGGGTGCGGCAGTCGGCCAGAAGGTCGCGGACCATGCCCTCGACCTTCCAGACCTCGCGGTTGGGGCCGCGGCCAAAGGACGGCGGGTCTAGCAGGATGGCCTGGTAGCGGTTGCCGCGCCGGATTTCGCGCTGCACGAATTTGACCACATCGTCGAGCAGGAAGCGCACCGGTCTGTCATTCAGGCCAGACAGCTCCTGGTTGCGCTTGGCCCAGGCGATGGCCGGGCGCGAGGCGTCGACGTGGGTGGCGGCGAAGCCGCTGGCCTGGGCGGCCAGGCTGGCGGCCCCGGTGTAGCCGAAGAGGTTGAGCACCTTGGGGGCCTCGCCCTTCTTGGGGAACTGGGCCGCGACCTCGGCCAGAAGCCGCCAGTGCGGGGCCTGCTCCGGGAACAGGCCGATGTGCCGGGAGGTCTCGGACAGCCGCGCTTCGAGCGTGATCTGCCTGCCGCCGGGAAGGTCGAGACGCAGGGGCCAGGCCTTGGGGACTTTTCCGTTGACGGTAAGCCGCCCCTCATCGTCCTGGCTGGCGTCGGCCTTGGCCCACTCGGCCTCGGGCAGGGCGGGCCGCCACCAGGCCTTGGGCTCGTGGCGCACGATGACGACCTTGCCGAAGCGTTCCAGTTTGCGGGAATCGCCGGAGTCGATGAGTTCGTACTCGGGCCAGCCGGGAGTGATGATGGGGATGGAATAAATCTGATTCATCCTATTGTCCCATCATCATCTTCTTTATAGGGCTTTACAACGAGCGGATCTAGGTGATCTGCGATACGTCGTATGTTTCTATTAATCTCTTCGAGTTGCTTTACAATCTTTTTTTGAGGTGTATCGTTCGCGGTCACATTTGAAAATGAAGCGACCTCTAGCACTGCGTGACTGGTCATTTCCCTGTTCCCGTGCATGAAAGATATATCGACGATAATATTACTACCGCCAAGCGCTTTTGTGAGCCCACCGAATTGCCCCCATGAGAGTTCTCTCATCCCACCTGGCTCTAACGAAGGAATACCTTCAACAATAGGGCCAGAGTCCATTACTTTTGCGACATAATCTGTATCAACACTTAGTCCATAAGCATGTTCAGGGAGAACCCGGGATGGGCTAAATACAATGTTAGTTGCAATGTCTTTCCCAATATTCTCTACAACAAGAAGCAAAACAAATGGGTTGTGTTCATTCTGTTTCACGTAGAGTATTACTTTTGGTTCGGCTTGCGTCCTGAACAGCTTGAGAGTGAGATATGTGTAGATGCTCGTGACGCAAGCTGTGCCAACAGCAGCCATCGCCGCAACGGCAGTCCAAAACGGCACGCTGGAATTGTCCATTACCCGCCCCCCTCATCTACACTCCCAAAATCGCTCTCATAAAACATTGTGCTCAGCACGTGCGAGGACTCGCCAGGGGTGTAACCCGGCTCACCACCGCCGCCGTGGTGGTAGGCGCAGAGGAAGCGCGCGCCGTTCGCGTCGGCGGGCAGTTCGGTCCAGCCGGAGTACCCGAAATCCGCCGGGCTGGCCTGGCGGTCGTTTTTGAGCTCCAGCACGCGCCGCGCGGTGTGCTCGTCGGGCAAGAGCCCGCTCTTGTGGTCCCAGGTCCAGGCATAGTGCCGACCCTGGGTCGGCTCCTCTGTGGCCAGCGACATGTGCCGCCACACGGCCTCGCAGCCGTTGTCGCCCTTGCGCACCACGGCCCCCACCAGGATGGGCCGCGTCTCGCCGGACATGCGGTCCACCGGGTACTCCCCGCGCGCGTGGCCGTCAACGAACAAGCGGCACAGGCCGGGCTCGTACTCGATGCGCACGGTGTGGAAGCGCCCGGGCTTCCAGGCAATGGGCAGGGCGTCGTCGATATCCGGCACCAGGCAGTCCGGGTACAGCTTCCACCAGATGCCCAGGCGGATGCCGCAGCCGTTCATCTCCGCCGCGACCACCTTGACCTCGGTCTCGAACACCGCGCGGGCCGAGGCCGGGTCGGTGAGGGGCCGCAGCACGTAGCGCACAGGCGAAGACGTGGCCGAGGGCGAGCCGGACTCGTTCTTGATGACCAGGCCGCGCTTGGTCAGTTTCGGATTGCCCGGCACCGGGTGCAGGCCGTGGACCTCGAAGTCCGAGCAGAGGTCGTCGAGCGAGCCGAGCCAGGCCTTGGTGCCGGGGTCGGGCCCGACATCGCGGTAGGTCACCAAGAGCCGCCCGCTGCTCGTCCAGCCCAGGGTGGGCCGGTGCCCGATGAGCGGGGTGGGCCGGGGCGCGCCCCAGGTGGCCCCGCCGTCCTCACTGAGGCAATAGTACATGGGCTCGCCCACGAAGGAGTTTTCGCGCATGAGCGCCAACAGGCGCGGCGGTCCGCCCACAAGCTCCTGGGGCAGGCGGATAACCGAGGCCTCGCAGAGCACCAGGCATTTTTCGCTGGCGATGACGGAAAACGGCTCCCAGCTGCGGCCCTGATTGCGCGAGAGGTAGCTCATCTGCTCCGTGGGGGCCTGGCGGATGCGCGGCTGGGGCTGGCTGCCCCGGTGCTGGTGGCCGGTGGTGAAGAGCATCTGGCCGTCGAGCTCCAGGACGCGGTCCTGCAGGCCGTGGCCCAGGCCAGCGCCGGGCTGCTGTGCCCAGGTGCGGCCCTGGTCGGCGCTGAAGTAGAGCAGCGGCCCGGCGTCGTCGACGATGACGAGCAAGCCGCCCGGTTCGCCGTTGGCCACGCGGCTGATGCGCGGGCAGTGCGACTCCGTGGAGCACAGGATGCGCGCCGCGCTCCAGGTGCGGCCCAGGTCCGCGCTCTCGCGCAGCATGAGCCTGCGCCGCGTGCCCACGTGCCGGTCGAACTCGTTGTAGACGCACAAGAGCCGCCCGTCGTCCGTCAGGCAGAGGTCCGGGAAGCACAGGTAATGCCCCTGGCGGCGATCGATGACAACGTGCCTGTCCGCTATGGTGTCGAGGCTCGGCATGGCGCCCTCCGGGGGTTAGATAAAACCTAGAACTTGTCCAATATCTGAATTGTGTTAATCCTTTTCTCTTTCATCCAGCACGCGCTTGGTCTTGGCGAAGCTGCGCGGCAGGCTGCCTGGGGCCAATATCTCGACCTTGGCCGTCACCAGGATCTGGTGCTTGATGTCGACGCCAATGGCCTTGGCCAGGGCGTCGGCCTCGGTTTCTGGTGTCTCGGCGCGGCGCTCTGCGCGCACCACCATGTGGTCGAGCCCCTCGGAGCGGGAGAGCGAGATCTGATACTCGCTCAGCATCTGGGGGTGCTTTTCCAGCACGGCCGCCACCTGGCCGGGGTAGATGTTCACGCCACGGAAGATGATCATGTCGTCGCTGCGGCCCTGGATGCGCTCGTGGCGCGGCATGGAGCAGCCGCAGGGGCACACGCCGGGGATGAGCCGGGTCATGTCGCGGGTGCGGTAGCGGATGAGCGGGCTGGCCTCTTTTTTCAGGCTGGTGATGACCATCTCGCCCAGCTCGCCGGGGGCCACGGGCAAAAGCGTGTCCGGGTCGATGAGCTCCAGGATATACATGTCGCCCCAGTAGTGGATGCCCTGGTGCGCCTCGCACTCGATGCCCGCGCCAGGGCCGTAGATCTCGGTCATGCCGGAGATATCGAAGCTGTGCTCCAGGCCGAGGGCTTCCTCGAAGCGCTGACGCATTTTCCTGGTGTGCGCCTCGGCCCCGAAGATGGAGCGCTTGAGCTTGAGCTTGCTGCGCAGGTTCTGCTTCTCCACCTCCTCGCCCAGGAGCAGCGCCATGCTGGCCGTGGAGCCCAGGCAGGTGGTGCCCAGGTCGGTGAGCATCTGCAGCTGGATGTCGAGCATGCCGGGACCAACGGGCAGGGCCATGGCCCCGAAGCGCTCGCAGCCGAGCTGGAAGCCCGCGCCAGCCGTCCACAGGCCGTAGCCGACGCAGATCTGCACGCGGTCGAGCGTGGTCAGGCCGGCCATTTCGTAGCAGCGGGCGAACATGTCGGCCCAGTCGCTGATGTCCTTTTGCGTGTAGCTTAAGATCTTCCGCTTGCCCGTGGTCCCGCTGGAGCCATGGATGCGCACCACCTGCTCCTCGGGCACGCTCAAGAGCGGCAGGGGATACTCGGCTTGCAGGTCATAGGCCGTGGTGAAGGGCAATCTGGTCAGGTCGGACAAGTGCTTGATGTCGCCAGGATGCACGCCCGCCTCGTCCAGGCGGCGGCGGTAGAAGGGGCTGCCCTGATAGGCGTGGTGCACGGTCCATTTCAAGCCATCCTGCTGAACAGCGGCGAGTTCATCGGCGCTCATGTCCGGGATGAAGCGGGCGGATCGGATCATTGGCAGGTTCTCCTCACATGGGGCGCTTGTGGGGCCGCAAGAAATACGGTAGCTCCGCCAAAGGGCTGCGGAAATGGCGCAGATCGCACGGCTTGCGGCATCATGCAGCAGATTGCACCATTCTTCAAGCCTGGACAGCCGCTCATAAAGGGTAAACCGCTGCCGCGAGGGAGACAATCGCCTGTGGACTTCCTTCTGTTCAAGATTCTGGCCGCCCTGCTCGGCCTGATCCTCGGCAGCTTCGCCACCTGCGCCGCCCACCGCCTGGCCTCTGGCGGCAGCGTGCTCAGCCCGGCGCGCTCCTTCTGCCCGGCCTGCGGCCACACCCTTTCCTGGCGCGAGAACATCCCGCTTCTGGGCTGGCTCCTCCAGGGCGGGCGCTGCCGCTTCTGCCAGGCCGCGATCCCTCTGCGCTACCCGCTGGCCGAGCTCGCGAGCGGCGCCTTCGCCCTGGCCGCAGCCGCTGTCTTCGGGCCCGGTTGGCATTTCCTGGTGGCCGTGGGCTTCAGCACGCTGCTGCTCGTCCTTTCGCTCATCGACCTGGAAACCTTCCTGCTGCCCGATGTGCTGACACTGCCGGGCGCGGCTCTGGCTTTCGTCGCCTCCACGCTGCTGCCCCGGGCGCACACTCTGGGCATCGGCTGGCGGATGGCCGGCCTGGGTGCACTAGCGGGCGGCGGCGGACTCTGGCTCATCGCCTGGACCTACCGCCGCATCCGGGGCGAAGACGGCCTGGGCCTGGGCGACGCCAAGCTCATGCTCCTGGTTGGGTCGCTCCTCGGTCCGGTGGCCGTGCCGCTGGCGCTCTTCGCCGGGGCCGTGCTGGCGCTTCCCGCGGGACTCCTCGCCGCGCGCCGGGCCGCACTGCAGGGCAAAGGCGAGGGCCTGCGCACCGCCCTGCCCTTCGGGCCCTTCCTCTGCGCCGGGGCCGCCGCCTTCCTCCTGGCCGGACCCCAGTTCCTGCGCTGGTGGCTTGGCTGCCCCCTGCCCTGAGACACCCCTTCAGCCCGGTCGCGAACACGCCGAGTCCATTGACAGCGTGTCCAGGAATACGTAGGTTTTTGAATATGGAGGAGTACCCATGATCAAAAATACTCTGCACAGCGTTCTTGGCGCCCAGGTGTTGGCAGCGCTGACGCTGATCGCGCTTATATCCGCCCCTCTTTCCTCGACTCTGGCCGCTGAGGCCGACAGCCCGGCCGGAAGCGTGAAGTCCTTCACCGGCCAGGCCCAGGTGGCTCGCCACGGAGCCGCGCCTGCGCCGCTCAATCCCGGCGACCGCATCTTCGAGAAGGATGTGCTGACCACAGGCAAGGACAGCAGCCTGGGCCTGGTCATGCGCGACAACTCCGTGGTCTCGCTGGGACCGGGGAGCAGACTCGTGGTGGAGCGCTTCCTGTTCGCGCCGGAAAAAGGCGCCCTGGCCTCCATCCTGCGCGTTGCCAAGGGCTCGTCAGCCATGGTCACCGGGGAGATAGCCAAGCTCTCGCCCAACTCCATGAAGGTCTACACGCCCACCGCCACCATCGGCATCCGGGGCACGCACTTCCTGGTCAACGTAGAGGACGGGGCCGAAACCGCCCCGGCGGAAGCGGGAGGACGCTGACATGCGCGCCCCACGCCTCACCTCGCTTGTGGTGCTCATGCTGACCGTGCTTGCGCTCAGCGCCTGCGGCAAGAGCCGCAACGTCGTCCTCCTGCTGCCTGACCCGGACGGCCATGTGGGCTCCGTGGTCGTATCAAACGACCAGGGCAGCCAGACCCTGACCCAGGCGGGCACGGCCACGCGCACCGCCCCCAAGGCCGCGCCCAGCCAGCCGGAGGCCCTGTCCGCAGAGGAACAGGAGCAGCTCTTCGGCCCGGCCATGCGCGCCCTGCCCAGCAAGCCCGTGCGCTACATCCTCTACTTCGTCAGCGACGGCGTGCAGCTCACGCAGGAGTCCAAGGCCCTGCTGCCCAAGGTTGTAGCCACCAGCAGGGAGCGCCAGTCGCGCGACATCGCCGTGGTGGGCCACGCCAGCAAGGCCGGGGACGAAGGCTACAACATCGAGCTTTCGCGCAGGCGGGCCGAGACCGTGCGCAAGCTCCTGGTCAAGGACGGACTGCCGCCCGAGGCCTTTGAGGTCACCTCCCACGGCTCTACAAATCCGCTGGTCATCAGCGACAACCCGCACGAACCGAAGAACCGCCGCGTGGAGATCACCATCCGCTGAGAATTGCCTGCGCGCGCTTCTCGACAACGGCTCCCGTTTGCCCTAGATTGCCGCCTCGCGGACGCACAGACTCAGACGTGCTGGCGCAGACGCGCTGACTCAGACGTGCTGACGCGTCCCGCCTGCCCACCCGCAATCAAGGAGGCCCGATGATCCTGCTCGACGGCAAAGCCACAGCCCAGTCCATCCGTTCGGAACTCAAGATCGAGGTGGCCGAGATCACCGCCGCACATGGCCGCCCGCCCGGCCTGGCGGTCATCCTCGTTGGCCAGGACCCGGCCTCGCAGGTGTACGTGCGCAACAAGGAGCGCGCCTGCGCCGAGGTGGGCATCGCCTCGTTCCCGCACGTGCTCCCCGCCAGCACCACCCAGGCCGAACTTGAGGCCCTCATCGCCAGCCTCAACGCCGACGTGCTGGTGGACGGCATCCTGCTGCAGCTTCCGGTGCCGGGCGGGCTGGACAGCCGCGCCCTGCTGGAGCGCATCGCCCCGGACAAGGACGTGGACGGCTTCCACCCGCAGAACATGGGCAGGCTCGCCCAGGGACTGCCGGGCTATGCGCCGTGCACCCCGGCCGGAGTCATCGAGCTTTTGCGCCGCTATGACCTGCCCACCCAGGGCAAGCACGCCGTGGTGGTGGGCCGCAGCAACATCGTGGGCCGCCCCCTGTCCATCATGCTTTCCCAGCCGGGCCGCTTCGGCGACGCCACGGTGACACTGTGCCATTCCCGCACCCCGGACCTGGTGGAGCAGTGCCGCCGCGCGGACTTCGTGTTCGCGGCCATCGGCAAGCCCAAGTTCGTCACCTGCGACATGGTCAAGCCCGGCGCGGTGGTGGTGGACGTGGGCATCAACCGCGTGGACGAAGGCCTCGTGGGCGACTGCGACTTCGAGTACCTCTGCGCCACGGCCAGCGCCATGACGCCGGTGCCCGGCGGCATCGGCCCCATGACCATCGCCATGCTGCTGAAGAACACGGTCCAGGCCTACAAGGCGCACGCTGCGGCCTGATCCGCTGCCCAAGCCACTGCCAAGGCCGCTGCAAGAACGTCCAAGACCACGCGGGGACTTCCCTGGCATTCAGACGGCGCAAGCCAACCTGAACCAAGGAGGTAACAGATGGACATGCAGACGATGGAACTTGTGGGAGCTGGCGCGCTGGCCCGGCCTGACGGCCAAAGCGACCTCACCGCCCTGCCCTGGAACCCGCACCCGAGCTTTATTGGGGTGGCGCTGAAGCATCTCGTCACCAGCGCCGACACCCTCGGGGCCCTGAGCGCGCACCTGGTGCGCATCGCCCCCGGGGCCGAGCTTAAAACCCACATCCACGACCGCAGCCTGGAGCTGCATGAAGTGGTGCGGGGCTCGGGAGTATGCACCCTGGGCGACCGCCAGGCCGTGTACCAGCCCGGCGTCTGCGGGCTCATCCCGGCGGGCGTGGCGCACAGCGTGAGGGCCGATGCCGAAGAAGAACTCTACATCCTCGCCAAGTTCACGCCCGCGCTGCTCTAGCCGGACCACCGGCCATGGGTCTGGCCCGGACGTGCGGCTGCTCTGCCCGTCCGGGCTGCCCGGGCTGACCCTGGCCATTGCCGTAGCCTCGCGCGCCAGCCAACCGCGCCACGCCCACGACTCGCTGACCCTGGGCATGGTCACGGCCGGGACGCGATGCATCGACACCAACGGGGCAGCGAGCCTGGCGCAACAGGGCGCGGTCTTCGTGCTCGCGCCTGGCCAGGCCCATGCCTGTGCACCGGTGGAGAGCCCCGCCGACGCCGACCGCACTTCTGGCCCCGAAGCGCCCGTCTGCTCCTATCTGGCCCTGAGCATCGCGCCTGCGGCCCTGCCGCCCGACCTGGCGAACCTGCGCCTGCCCTCGCCCTGTTTATACCATCCGGATCTGGCCGAGGCACTGCTGCGCCTGGCCGAGGCGCTCGAAGCGCAAACCGGCCTGCTGGAGCGGCAATCGCTCTTGGCGCACTGTCTGGAGCTTTTGGGCCGGCATGTCTGTGCGGGGAGGCCACAGAATGGAGAAGGAAGCGCAGGCCAGGGAAATCTGGAGGCGGAAGCTGGAATGTCGGCGACGGTGAGCACGGCGCGGCAGCTCATTGAGGAGAATCTTGAGACGGGCGTGGACCTGGCCGGGCTGGCGCAGGCCTGCGGGATGGACATGTTCGCCCTGCACCGTGCCTTCACCCGCGCCGTGGGCCTGCCGCCCCACAGCTTCCAGACGCACCTGCGCCTGCGCCGGGCCAAGGAGCTGCTGCGCTGCGGGGCCAGCCTCAGCGAGGCGGCGCTCCAGGCAGGCTTTTGCGACCAGGCCCACATGACCCGGCATTTCGCGCGCGGCGTGGGCCTGAGCCCGGCCCGCTACGCACGGGCGCACAAGCAACAGGACAGCTAGGTCCGGCAGCCCTGTTTGCCCATCGCGCGCAACAAGGCCTGCCGCAGCTCCGCCATCTGCACGGGCTTGGCCACGTGCCCGTCCAGGCCCGCTGCCAGGAACTTCTCGCGGTCCCCGCTCATGGCGTAGGCTGTGAGCGCGATGATGGGAATGTGCGCCTTGCCGGCCAGTTCGGGTAAGCTGCGGATGAGCATTGTGGCCTGTACCCCGTCCATCTCCGGCATCTGGATGTCCATGAGGATGCAGTCGAAGTCGCCCCCCTGGAGCGCCTCCAGCACGGCCTTGCCGTTATCCACGGCCACGACGCTGTGGCCCAGGCGGGAGAGCATGACCTGCAAGGCCAGCTGCCCGATGGGCTCGTCCTCGGCCAGCAGGAGCCTGAGCGGCGGCAGGTCCCCGGTCCCCTCGCTGCCGATGGCGGAGTTCCGGGGCTGCCCGTCGGCGGCGTCCGCGCCTGGGTCCGCCTCAGGCAGGGCCAGGGTCAGATACATGGTGGTGCCCTGGCCCATCTCGCTCTCCACGGTCAGGTCGCCGTGCATCATGCACACGATGCGCTTGATGATGGTCAGGCCCAGACCCGCGCCCTCATACTGCCGGGTGTAGGCTCCATCCACCTGGGAGAAGCGCTCGAAGACCTGGCCCAGCTTGTCCTCCGGGCTGCCGATGCCCGTGTCGGCCACGCTGATGTGCAGCCATTTCCTCCCATCAGGCCGGGCCGAGGGCTGCGCCCAGGCGGAGATCGCCACCCCGCCGCTGCGGGTGAACTTCACGGCGTTGCCCACGAGATTGAAGAGAATCTGGCGGATGCGCGCCTCGTCTCCCACCAGGTACGCGGGCGTGGAGTCCTCGATGCTGACGGAGTAGGCCAGCCCCTTGCGCTGGCAGCTCAACTCGAAGACCTGGGTCACGGAGTCGAGCAGCTCGCTGATGCTGAAAGCCTTCTCGTCCAGGGTCACGGCTCCGGCCTCGATGCGCGAGAAGTCCAGGATGTCTTTCAAGAGCAGGAGCAGGCGGGAGGAGGCGTCGAAGGCCTTGGCCGCATAATCGCCCAGCTCCCCTTCGAGGTTGGCCGAAATGAGCAGGTTGAGCATGCCGAGCACCCCGTTGAGCGGCGTGCGGATCTCGTGGCTCATGTTGGCCAGAAACTCGCTCTTGGCCCGGTTGGCGGCCTCGGCCTGCTCCTTGGAGGCGATGAGCTGGGCCTGGGCGTCCAGGCGCTCCAGTTCGGCCGCGGCGCGTACGCCGACCAGTTGCAACAGGGACTCGATCTGCGAACGGTCGGGCATGGGATGACGGCCCATGAGCGCGATGAGCCCGATGGGCCTGGCCCTGTAGTCCCAGAGAACGGTCCCGGCGTAGCTCTCGGCCTGCATGTCCTGCAACAGCTTGTTGCCGGGGAACTTTCGGCGCAGGCCCTGTGGATGGTAGCAGATTTTGTTGGCCACCAGATCGCCGCAGGGCGTGTCGGCCAGGGCGTAGCGCATGTTGTCCAAAATCGCGCCCTCGAAATAGACCGCCACGGTCTGGGCGAAGAGCCCGTCGCCTTCCAGCCTGTCGATGCAGACGAAATCCATGTTCAGGGTTTGGCCCAGGTAGCGCGCCAAGGAGCGGAAGAAGCCCTCGCCCATGCCTCCGGACGCATCCGCTCCGCAGTTCAACAGGAAGTTCAGGGTCTGCTCCACGCGCTTGCGCTCGCTGATGTCGCGGGCGATGCCGAACGTCCCGAGGACCTCGCCGTTCGCGTCCAGGAGCGGCCCCTTGGTGGACAGATAGGTGCGGGCGCCTTCCCTGGTGGAGAGAAGCTCCTCATAGGTATTCACGACCCGGCTCTCCCTGACCGTCCGGTCCTGATCCATGAGCAGTTGCGCCTCCTCCGGGGGGAACAAAGCGGTATCATCAAAGCCGATGATCGCCTCGCTGGACAGGCCGGTCACGCGCAGGGTCTCGGCGTTGGCGCGCAGGTACCGGCCCTGGTTGTCCTTCACGAAAACCGCGTCGCTGGTGCCGTCGATGATGTTGGCCAGCATGCGCCGTTCGTTGGCCAGGGCTTCCTCGGCCTTCCTGCGCTCGGCCATGTCGATGCCCACGCCAGTGAAGTACGTCCGCCCGTCGATCTCCAGTTGCACCGCAGTCAGGTAGAACGGAATCCGCTCCCCGCTCTTCGTCTGCAGCTCGGCCTCCTCGGCGGCGTAGCCGTCGCGCCGGACCCGCTCGATGGCCTCGATGATTTTTCGCTCGCTGACCTCGTCGCCCTTGTACCAGTCGAGCAGCTTCATGCGTGAGAGTTCCTCCGCCGAGTAGCCGGTGCTGGTCTCGTGCCGCTTGTTCCAGCGGATGAGGCAGCCCTGGTCGTCGTAGAGGTAAAGCAGCCCCGGCACGCTGTCGAGGACGGCATCGGTGAACCTGCGCTCGCGGGCAACTGCTTCCTCGGCCTTCCTGCGCTCGGTAATGTCTTCATAGATGCCCATGACCCCGACAACATGACCGCTCTCGTCGGCCATGGGCAGCTTGCTCGTCTCGATCCACAGGCGCCTGCCGTCGCTTTGCAACAGCGGCTCCACATACTTGCGTTTGCCCTGGCGGCTGTGCAAGACGAGCTTGTCGTCGGCGCGGTAGGCTTCGGCCTCCTCGCGCGGCCAGGGCAGGTCGAAGTCGGTCTTGCCCACGATCACAGTCGGATCGCCGAGCCCGGTGGCTTGCGCGAAAGCCTGGTTGCAGCCCTGGTACACGCTTTGCGTGTCCTTCCAGAAGATGGCCTGCGGCACGGTGTTCAGGATGGTTTCAAGTACCCGCCGGTTCTCGCCCAGGGCGTGCACGGCCTCCTCGCGCTCGCGGAGGATCCGGGCCAGGGTCAGATTCTGGTAGGCCTTTTCGGAGAGCTCGTTGGCCAGGAGGAAGTGCGCCTCGGCCACATTGCGAAACTGCTCTAGGGACATGACAGGCACCTCAGCCAGGGCCTGCATGAAGATATCCTTGTCCACGCCGATTTCTTCGGCATAGGTCAGCATGCGCTCGTCGTCCTGGTGCTCGCTGCGCACCTGGCCGATGAGCCAGTTGGCGATGTGCCGACCGCCGACGGTGATGCTGGCCCCGGCGTCCCACAAGCCGCTGGAGAGGCAGCGCTGAATGACCGGGCCTTGCTGATTGTGGCGACCCAGCGCGGCGTCGGACTTGAAGCAGTTCTGGCGGCCTTTTTCCGTGCTGCGGATAACCTCGCTGCACAGGCGGCAGAAGCTGCTCGGCCGGGTCAGGGGCGTACCGTCGATGGCCGTGATGATGGACGCTACCCCTGTGGCCTTGGCAAAGGCCTCCTGGATTTTCTGGATCTCCTCTAAATCGAAGAGATCCTGAAACTCCACCAGAGAATTTGTCTCCTGCCTCGTGCTCTCGGACATGAGCCTTCCTTCCACCGTCGCGCCAAGGGGCCAGCGGGGCAATAGTCGTCGTCAGGAACTCAGCGTTTCCGGTCGATTGCGGCGGTGACTGTGCGCAGGGCGCGCTGCAGGGCCTCCAGCTCAACCGGTTTGCCCACGTGCCCGTCCAGGCCCGCCGCCATGAACTTCTCGCGGTCGCCGCTCATGGCGTAGGCCGTGAGCGCGATGATGGGGATATCCCTCTTGCCACGCAGCTCCGGCAGGGTGCGTATGAGCTGTGTTGCCTGCACCCCGTCCATTTCCGGCATCTGGATGTCCATCAGGACGCAGTCAAAGTCCCCGGCCTGGAGTGCCTCCACCGCCTGGCGCCCGGTTTCCACAAGAACGACCTCATGTCCCATGCGCCCAAGCAGGACCCGCATGGCCAGCTGGCTGGTGGCGTCGTCCTCGGCCAACAGGATGCGCAGGGCCCGCTGCGGCTCTGCGGACGCGGGTATTGCGTCGGCAAGGCCATGCCGGCTCGCAGCCTGCGGGATGTCCAGGAGCACATGCAGGTTCATGGTGGTGCCCACCCCCACCTCACTCTCCACGGAGATACCGCCCCGCATCAGGGCCACGATGCGCTTCACGATGGCCAGGCCAAGGCCGGCGCCCTCGTATTCACGCGTGAAGGTGCCGTCGTTCTGGGTGAACCGGCGGAACACGTGGTTGATCTTGTCGTCCGGGATGCCGATGCCGGTGTCCGCGACGCTCAAGAACAGGCGCACCTTGCCCGGCCCGTACTTTTCGCTGGGCCTGGACCAGGCCTCCACGCGCACGCTGCCGGAAGTGGTGAACTTGATGGCGTTGCCCACGAGATTGAAGAGAATCTGCCGCAACCGCGCCGCGTCGCCCAGCAGGACCTCGGGTAGGTCCGGATCCGGGTGGAAGGACAGCTCAAGCTTCTTGGCCGCGCAGGACACATGGAATATGGCCGCCACGGACTCGAAAACTTGCGGTATGCTGAAGGGTTCGGCCCGCAGATTCACTTGGCCCGCGTTCATCTTGGAGAAGTCCAGCACGTCGTTGAGCAGTGAAAGCAGCCTGTGGCCAGCGCTCACGGCCATGCTGACGTAGCTGCTCTGCTCCGAGTCGTGGTGGTCGATCTGCATGAGCTGGAGCATGCCGAGCATGCCGTTCAGGGGCGTGCGTATCTCATGGCTCATGTTGGCCAGAAACTCGCTCTTGGCCCTATCGGCGGCCTCGGCGCGCTCCTTGGCCTCAATGAGTTCGCCCTGCATCCGCTTGATGCCCGACATGTCCAGGTCGATGCAGTACATCTCCTTGCGGCCCGACCCGGTGGTGTACAACACATGCGACGAATAGACATGGACAGGACTGTTGTCCTTGTGGCGCAGGGTCAGCTCCCCGGAGGGAATGTGGATGCCCAGGGTGATCCAGTTGTTTACGGCCTCGATGACGCCCTGGCGCATGGCGTCCGGGATGATCAGGTCCTCAAGCCTGCGGCCCAGGGCCTCCTGCTCGGTGTACCCATACAGATGCTCGCTGGCCTCGTTCCAGAAAACCACCTCGCGGTTTTCATTGTACCCCTGGATGGCGATCTGGGAGACATCATTCAAGATGAAACGGAATCGCTCTTCGCTGGCGCGCAGGGCCGCCTCGGCCATATGCTTGTCGGTGATGTCCTTGGTGGAGGAATAGAGCATCTCGCGCCCGCCGATGCTCATGCGGCGGCCCGAAAGCAGGCAGTGGCGCAGGGTGCCATCCTTGCGCCGGGCGGTGAGCGCGAAGTTGTGGACAGCCCCGTGCGCGGCCACCTGCTCGCGCAGCTCATCGCGGTTGGCCATGTCGGTCCACAGGCCAAGCTGCGTCGCGTTTTTGCCGATGATCTCCTCGCGGGGGTAGCCCGTCACCTCCACAAAGGCGTCGTTGACCTCAACGAAGGTGCCGTTGAGTTCGGCCAGGGCCACGGGGTCGACACCCTCATGCATCATGGTGCGGAAGAACCCCTCGCTCTTACGCAAGGCGGTCTCGATCTCCATGAACTTTGTGATGTCCTTGGCGATGGTGAGCACCAAGGGCACGCCGCCGACCACAGTTATGCGGGCAGAGAGGAGGCAGTGGCGCACGCTGCCCGAGCGGTCGACCATGTCGGCCTCAAAGGCGCGGACAGAGCCCTTTGCGGCCAGGGCGGCGAAAAAGTCGTCACGCTGGGAGGTGTGCTTCCACAGACCGATATCCTTGGCCGAACGGCCCACGGTCTCCCTGCGGGTGTAGCCGCTCTGCTCGCAGAAGGCGTCATTGACCTCCACAAACTCGCCATCGGTACGGGAAAGCGAGATAGGGTCGAGGCTGGCCTGAAACGCGCTGCGCAGCAACTCTTCGCTCTTGCGCAGCGCCTCCTGGGCGGCCGACATCTCGCTGACGTTGCGGATGGAGCTCATGACCAGAGTCTCGCCGCCAATGACGATGAGCGAAGCCGAAACCAGGGCGGCGAACTCGCCCAGCTTCTGCGTGCGCAGGCGCACCGCGAACTCACGGATATGGCCCTGGGACTTGAGCATTGCAAAGAGCTCATCGCGCTGGCGGAGGTCAACGTAGAAACCGTAGTCCTGAACATTGCTGCCAAGGAGCTCTTCGCGCGAGTGCCCCGCTTCCTCGCAAAAGACGCGGTTTGCCGCGCGGATGACGCCCAGGGTGTCCGTAATCTGCATGGGTTCCGGACAGTCCTCAAGGAAGGCCTGGTAGGCCTCGATGGTCATGCCAACAGACGGCGCCGCTGGCGAAGGCTTTGACCGCGCTTCTGCTGGGTCAAGCTGTGACGACCGCATCCATCCCCTCCCAAGCACACCAGAAACGATGCCCAGACAATCCGTTCTGGTCCGTAAAGATTATTACAACATATAAGACGAAAATGTCCAGCGGCACGGAAATAATCATCTCTGGCGACACCCATACCGCAACGGGAGGAATACACGAGTATCCTGGTGCGCGTAATCAAGGAATGAATACGAGCATGCAGTGCACGAAGCCGAGGCTAGGCGAGCAGTTCCGGAGGCAACCCTAAAACGGGCGCCGGATCAGGCTTCAGGCCGGCGCACAGAGGCAAGCGGCAGCAGGACGCGGAAGGTCGACCCCTGGTCCGGAACGCTCTCGACCTCCAGACGCCCGCCCAGGAGGTCGACGGCCTTGCGCGCCTTGGCCATGCCGATGCCCAGCCCGGCGAAACGCTTGTTCAGGGGAACGTCGGCCTGGGCCAGCCCGGTGTTGATGTCGGCCAGGCGCTCGGCGGGAATGCCAATGCCCGTGTCGCGCACGGAGATGCAGAGCTGGTCGCCGGTCCCGGCGTCCGCCTGGCGGCTGAAGGAGACGTCCAGCTCGCCCTGGCTGGTGAAGCGCACGGCGTTCTCCGCAAGCTCCAGGAGGACCGTGCGCAGCAGGTGCAGGTCTGACCAGATTTCCTCCGGCAGCTCCGGCGACACGTCGCCGCCGAGCATGAGCCCCTTGGCGCTGGCCCTGGTCGCGATGTTCTGCACCATCATCTCACGCAGGGAGGCAAGGGCAACGGAGCTGGGGGTCAAGACGTACGTCTCAAGCTCCATGAGCTCAATGAGCCGGTTGAACAGATGCAGAAGCCGCTGGGCGGAGTCGCGCACGTCCACGAGGTAGTCGCGCTGCTGCGGGGAAAGCTCCGTGGCCAGCACCAGGTCCGTCAGCACAACGATGGGATTGAGCGGGGTCCTCAACTCGTGGCTCAAGTTGGCCAGGAAGTCGGACTTCATCCGGCTGGCTGACTCGGCCTGGGTCTTGGCCTTCTCCAGGTCCAGCATGGTCTGGCGCAGGTCCTCGGTGCGCTCCTCGACGCGCGCCTCCAGCAGCAATTGCTGCTCCTTCAGGTCCGTCACGTCGGACACGAGCACAAAGAAGCCGTGCACGTCCTCGCCCACCTGGTCGGGAATATAGTGGGCCATGGTGTAGCCGGTGCTGCCATCGGCCTTGACCATGGCGCGTTCGAAATGTTGCGCCTGCCCGCCAAGGGCGGCAAGGATGTACTTTTCATTCTTCTGGTACAGATCCTCGCGGAGCAGCTCCCTGATGCCGAGCCCGAGCATCTCCTCCCTGGTGCGGCCGAACCACTCCAAATAGGCGCTGTTGGCGAAGCGGCAGCGCAGGTCCGCGTCCCAATAGGCGACCATGCCGGGGATGTTGTCGATAACGGTGTGCACAAGCCGCACGCTGTCCTCCTGCGCCTGCGCCGCCAGGGCCTTCTGGCGGTCGGACTCCCGCTTGTGGCGCTCGTAGACGTAGAGGCCGAGGCAACTGAACAGGGCAAGCGCCAGGCACAGGCCGAGCTTCCAGATGGTGGCCGAGCGCCAGTCCGCGAACACGGCCTGCGGGTCGCGCGCCACCAAAAGCACCAGGGGATCATTGAGGCTCAGCCCGGCAGGACGGATGCTGCGCACGGCCTGTATGCGCTCCTCCCCTGTGGATTTGGCGCGGCCGACGAAGATGCTGGCCGGATTCCCGCTCTTGACGTGCTCCCAAAAAAAGGAGCCGGGCTGGGCCAGGCTCATCCCTGTGATGCCCTCGCGTTCTGGTATGCTGAGGAAAATCTCTCCTGAGCCGTGGGCGAGGCCCGCCCACATGTCCGGGGCGTACAGGATGGAGCCCAGCAGGGGGGCGAAATACCTCGGCTCAAGGCCAGCGGAGACCACGCCGTTGAATCCGCCCTGCGGTCCGGAGACCATCCGCCCGAGAGGGATGGTGAACACGCCGAGGGAGCTGACGAAGGGCGGGGAGATGTACAGCATGGCCTGGTCTGGGGAATTCTGAACATCCGTAAAATAGGCGCGCTTGTTGAAGTTTTGACCGACCAGACCCGGCACGTTGCAGGCCTGTATGGTTCCCTGGGCATCCAGGATGACCATCATGCGGACGCCGGGCATGGCATCGATCAGGGTCGCTAGGCGGGTGTTGAAGTCCTGGGAATTTTTCTGGCGGGCCCAGTCCTCGCTGAGCGAGCCCAAGACGTGGAAGAGCGAGGTCAACTGCTCGTCAAGGACCAGTTGCACCACCCTGGACTGTGCGAGCAGACGCTCCTGCTCCCTGGCCTGCACCCGATTGTGCTCCAGGCGCAGGTTGAGGGCCATGACGGCGGCCAGGGACAGCAGAAGAACGGCCAGAGCAAGCCAGTTGGAGCCGCCGCGCTCAATTGGTTGGGGTTCTTGCATAGTTCTCTTGTCCACAAGCTCCATCGGTTCATGCGATCTACCCGGAGCCGCGCCATGGAGAACAGCTCTGATCATATACGTATCATTAGTACGTTTTCAGCACCGTTTGCAAGCGCACAAGAGATCAAGCCAGAAAACTTTGCGGAATAACCGCAGGCTCATGGCTCTGGATCGATTGGGAGCCATACTCCCCAGGCATAATTTGCGTGGACAAAGCGCATTGACTTACTCGGCCCGGCGTGTCTAAAAATGCCTGGCCCAGCAACCTGTACAGGAGTCCACCCCACATGCGCAGCAAAACCGCCCTGCTCCTCGCCACGCTGATTCTCCTGCCCGCACTGCCCGTCCTTGCCGCAGAGTCCGCGTTCGCGCCCGGCCCCCAGCTCCAAAGCAATACGGAAGCAGCGCCCGAGTCCATGGACAGCGAACTGGTCCGCGAGGAGCAGCGCTTTTCGCAGTTCGCCCGGCAGCAGGTGGAGCGCATGAACGAGACCATCCTCGGCGGCAGGCACAGCATGCGCGTGAAGAAGTGCGCCGATGGCCTGTACCGCGCCAGCTACAAGGCCATCGACCTCGGCGAAGTGGTCTTCCACGTGCGCCGTGCCAAGCACGATCCCCGTTATTTCGTGGGCGACATGGTCTACAAGGAGCTTATCCTTGAGAGCGTGGGCCAGACTGCCGAGGCCTGCCGCAAGGGCTCCTTTGCCCCGGTGTCCACAAAGGCCAACCGCATCATTTACTCCTCCAAGCGTGGCGGCGGCTGGAACTAGCCGTCCCGTCACCACGCCGGGGAGAGCCCTGGCCCGTCCCTGCCCACTCCCCTTGCCGCCCATGCCCGGCAACTGACAAGCATCCCTGACCAAGACGTTCCCCAGGGGACTCTTGCGTTGCGGTCAACGCGGCTTTGGCGGCCCGGCGGAAGCGGCCCAGGAAAGCAGCCCGGCGGGAACCTCATCGAAGTCTCGACCGACTAGGCCCCCGAACGCCCAAGCGGGGCGCTACCCGGCCAAGGGCAGGGTCACGGCCAGCACCGTCTCGTTGCGCTCGTCCGAGGTGTCCATGCTGATGCTCCCGCCCTGGGCCCGGACCATTGCCCTGGCCGAATAGGTGCCAAGCCCCGTGCCCTTCACCTTGCCCAGGGTCACGTACTTGTCGAAGAAACGCTCGCGTATCTCCAAAGGCACGACGCCCGCGTTGCGGATGACCACGCGGCAGACGGCGTCCTTGAAAAGTTCGACACGCACGGTTTCGCCGGGAGGCGTGGCCTCGAAGGCATTAAGCAGCAGATTCTGGAAGGCCATGCGCAAGAGGCCGGGCACGCCCAGGCAGACGCACCTTGCGTCCGGGCTTGCCGGACGGCCCTCGAACAGAAGCTCCGAGCGGACCTCGACGAACTCGTCCTGCCTATGCATGGTGGACAGGATATCCCGGAGCAGGTCCACGACCTCGCAGGCTTCCGGCGCAACTTGATACTGCCCGGTTTCGATCTTGTAGATGTCCAGCGAACTGTTCAAGGTGTCGAGCATGTTGCGGCCGGACTGTTCGAACAGGTCAAGGAGCGCGCCGCGCGTCTCTGTCGGGAGGTCCGGATCCTCACGCAGTATCCGGGCGATGTTGATGGCGCTGCTGGCCGGAGAACGGAGGTTGTGGCTGATGGTGCGCTCGATCTGCTGGCGCAGCTCCTCGGCCCGCTTGCGTTCGGTTATGTCCATGTGCGTCCCGACCATGCGCAGGGCCTTGCCTGCGGCATCCTGCTGGATCACCTGACCCCGGTCCAGGACCCAGATCCAGCCGCCCGCCTTGGTGCGCAAGCGAAACTCCATGTTGAAGGGCTCCTTGCTCACAAGGTGGCGCTGGATGGTCTGCTCGGTCTTGTCGCGGTCCTCCGGGTGGATGAGGCCAGTCCAGGTCTCGTAGGCATGCGGCAGTTCCGCTGGTCCGTAGCCCAGCATGGTGAACCAGGACTCGCTGAAGAACACCTCGCCCGTCTCCACATGCCAGTCCCAGACCCCATCACTGACGGCGGAAAGCGCCAGGTTCAGGCGCTCCTCGCTCTGCGCGATGGTGGCCTGCTGCCGGAGGCTCTGCGCCTCGTAGTTCTTGAGCAAGGCCAGGAGGATGGCCGAAACGGCAGCGACGTACAGCCAGCCCTTGAAGGTGTTGACCAGGGTGAAGAGATCTACGGAATGGGAGAACAGAAGCTGGGCCAGCCTGTCGGATAGAAGTATCCAGAGCGCGCTGATGATCGCATAGACAGAAACAATTCTGGATGGCTTGAGGCTCGACATGGCGGGCTCCTCGTCTGGAATGCTTTGCTATGTACAACCAGTGGAGTGATGCAGCAAGCCCTTTCCCAACCTGGCGCGGCTGACAGTTCGGCACCGAACGCAACAAGGTTTTCTCCAAGCGAAAGTGTTCCTGTCGACTTCATTTCAACAGATAAATAACAATTTTGAAACACAGAACGATTGCATCGAATAATTCCAATAGAGATATTGACAAAAACAGCCTTAATAGCCAAGTTGCGTATGAGTATTGCGTAGGAGGCAGGACAAAGTTTCCTCTGCCGGTCTCCTGTCGGCGCCAAGAGACCGCCCTGTCGTATCGCCGTGAGGATGGACAAGCCCGCATCGCCGCCAAAGACGAGGAGTGTTTATGTCAACGTTTGTCTACAGGGATGTAAACGTGCCCAACGAACTTGCCGGAATTATAAACTATATGTCTGAAGTCGAGCGCTACCGCGAGGAGCTCTCCAACCTCGGCAGCCAATGGGACCTGCTCACCATCCTTGGACAGATGAGCGGCACAGGCACGGACATGACCGGCACCCGCGAGGGTTTTCAGAGCCTCACCTCTGAGCTTCTGGGCCAGTTGGGGCTGGAAACCCTGAAGAAAACAGCCCAGGATATCGGAGCCAAAGCCCAGGTCGTCGTCGACATCGTCATCCGCAACCTCTTCGAACGCACTGCGGACATCGGATTTCTCGCCACGGATGACGATATCCGCGAATTCCTCAAAAACATTCGTCTGTTTGACATAAACGACAAAGACGCCATAGAGGCCCGGCAGGAAGCGCTGGACCGGATAATTGACCGGTTCCATGAATACGTGGCCAAGTATTCTGTTTATTTTGATATTGTACTCCTTGACACCGAAGGGCAGATTCTGGCCCGGCTGGACCGGAACAACCCGGCCACCCATTCGAAGGCCTCCTGGATATCCGAGGCCCTCACCACAGCCATGGATTATGTGGAGGTCTTCGAGAAGTCTGACCTGCTGCCGGACAACGGCAACTCCCTGATCTACGCCTACCGCGTCACGGAAAGCGATGCCGTCGCATCAAGCCCGCTGGGCGTGCTTGCCCTCTGCTTCCGCTTCCAGAACGAGATGCACAGCGTCTTCAAAAAGCTCATCAGCCCCGGCGACTGGACGGTCCTGACCCTGCTGGACAAGTCGGGCACGGTCATCGCCAGTTCCGATGTCGACCACGTCCGCATCGGGGCCAGCATGGAGCTGGCCCTTGAGTCCGATTCGCGGGTCGTCCGCTTCGCCGGCCGGGAGTACCTGGCCAAGACCTGCGAGACCAACGGCTACGAGGGGTTCTTTGGGCTTGGCTGGCTCGGCCACGTCATGCTGCCCCTGGAGCACGCCTTTGAACCCGAGAGCAGGAACCTCACCCAGCGTGTGGAAGAAAAAATCCTTGCGGCGGTCATGAACGACCCCAGGCTTTTTTCCGAGGAGTTGCGCAGCATCCCCATCCAGGCCGACCGCATCCAGGCGGAGCTTGAACGGACCGTCTGGAACGGCAACGTACGGGAGAGCGACGCCCAATCCAAGGTCCTCCTGTGGAACATCTCGGACGCCGGAGCCAGAACCAAGACCGTGTTCGAAAAATCCATCTGCAACCTGCATGAGACCGTCGTCTCCGCAATCCTCGACGATGTCGAGTTCCGGGCCGCCCTGGCCGTGGACATCATGGACCGCAACCTCTACGAGCGGGCCAACGACTGCCGCTGGTGGGCGCTGACGTCCGCCTTCAGGAGAATCCTGGTCCAACCCGCCATTCCGAAAACCGACATCGACAACATTTCCGGCATCCTGGGCTACATTAATGGCCTGTACACTGTCTACACGAGCCTGTTCGTCTACGACACCCACGGCAAGGTCCTCGCCGTCTCCAATGCCGAACTCCAGGACTTCGTGGGCAAATCCCTCAACGCTAACTGGGTGTTCGAGACGCTGAACATACGCGACAGCCAGAAGTACTGCGTCTCGCCTTTCGAATCCACGGCCCTCTACGGCCAGCGGCACACCTACATCTATGGCGCGTCGATCACCGACATCGACAACCCGAAGAACGTCCTGGGCGGCATCGGCATCGTCTTTGACAGTGAACCGCAGTTCGCGGCCATGCTTGAGGACTCTCTGCCGCATGACGACAACAAGGAAGTCTGCACCGGGTGTTTCGCCGTATTTACCGAGCGCGACAAGAACATCATCAGCTCCACGAGCGCCGACCTCAAGGTCGGCAGCCATCTGGACATCGACGATAAATTCTTTGCCTTGGACAACGGCGAGAAGACCTCGCGGATCATCGCGTTCAAGGGTCAGTACTACGCGGTGGGCGCCTGCACGAGTTCGGGCTATCGTGAGTACAAGATCGACGACAGCTACCAAAGCGACGTCATCGGCCTCGTCTTCGTCCCCCTGGCTGAGATTCGCGAGCAGACGCACAAGGTCGTCCGCCGCCGCGAGGTCAGCATGGATGTGGGCCACTCCAGGTCCGGCAGCGACAACTGCGTCGAGATCGCCTCCTTCTACATCGGCTCCAGCTGGCTCGGCATAAATGCCGCCAAGGTCGTCGAGGCTATCCGCTTCGAGGGCGTTACGGGCATACCGGGCGCTCCGCCCGTGCTGCGCGGCAAGGTGTACTACAACGGAGAGGTGGTCCCGGTCATCGAGATCCACACCATGACCGGGGCGAAGTACCCGGACAACGAAGCCGAGCTGCAGATCGTCATCGTCCGCTACGAGGTGCACAAGTCGAGCAAGGAACTCGTCGGCATCGTCGTCGATTACCTGGCCGAGATTCCAGAAATCTGTCACACCCGCGTCGACTCCGCCAACTCCGCCCTGGACGGCAACGGCTACACCGAAAGCATCATCAAACCAGAACCCGGCACAAAGAAGAAGGACATGCTGGTGGTGCTCAGCCCTGAAGGAGTGATGCGGCACCTGATGGAGGTCATCGGAACCATGAAGCGGTTCTGATCACAAGGCAAAACGAAATCCCGGCCCCCATGTGAGGGCCGGGCAGAATTCTGGCGGAGAGGGCGTGGTCCCCCCCCCTGGCGGCGCTTTCAAGCACATGCCCGCTGAACAGGCGACCCTGGTCCCAGAAACATCAGCACACCCAAGCGCAACGGGAGCCTGAGCAAACGCGGCTGTAGCGGTCACAACGGACAAGGGCGGCTTGGCCTTCGTGTAACGCCGGACATGGTGCTTGGGCCACTAGGGAACGAAATAGAAGTCACCGCGCAGGCTTGTTGACTCCCACGGCACCTGCTTATCCTTCGTGGTACGCATGACCTCGTCGCGCACGCGCTTGAACATCTGCTCCACTGGCTGGCCTGGCACGCGCATGGCCTTGAGCAGCTTCTCCGTGTACAGCCCATTCTTGCCCGTGCCGTCTGCAGCCACCGAATCCGGCGCCGTGGCATAGGCGATGAGGGCGCCCTTGGGTGCGTCCATCTTGGCCAAGCCCTGGTCTGCGCTTCGCCAAGAGCGGGCAAACGGATTGGAGCGGCAGGCGTCCAGGATGATGATGTTCAGATCATTGCCTGCGTTCTCCATGCGTCCGAGCACCAATCCAGCGTCCATGCACTTGTACTTGACGTCCTGTTCGGCCAGGATTTTCGCATCAACCGGCACAAGGTAGTTGCGGCCGTTCACCTGCAGCCCATGGCCTGCGTAATAGAACAGCCCGACACCGCCCTTCTTGAGCTTGCCCCAGAACTCATCCACAGCGGCCTCCATCTGGGCCAAGCCTGCGTTCTCGCGGGCGATGACCTCGAAGCCCATTGACCGCAAGATTGCCGCCATGTCGTGGGCGTCATTGGGTGGGTTCCTGAGCGGTCCCTCCTTGTACGCGCCGTTGCCGATGACCAGGGCGATGCGGCGTTCGAGCGGTCTCGCGGCATGCGGCTCGACCAACGTTTTCTTGGTCGGCATAGCCTGGGATGAAGAAACTGCTTCCTTCGCCGGAGGAGGCGCCCCTGGCGCTTCAGCTACCGGCGTTATGGCCGTTGGCAGGGGGCCGCCCGAGGTTTCCTGGCTTGCTGCGGGTTTCAAAGACGCCGTTTGCGGGATGCGCAATTTGGCGACGTCCAGATTTCGCCGAGCAACTTCCTGCAGGTTGCGGGTATTCTCAGCCTCAACCGCCGACTGATCGGTTGCGAAGATGAACGTGCCGGTATTTCCGAAGGAGTCGTGGGCCGTTCCAACGCCTGCGGTCATGGACACAAGGTGGCTGGAAATTTCAAGACGGCGCCCATCTTCGCATTGGAGCCACCCGCGCGCCTTTCCCCGCTCGTAATCCTGCGTTTCACCCGTACAGTTCATGTTCAGCTTGGCGAAATGGACCTTGACGTCGGTATGCCCGGAAAGCGGATTGCCGCTGCCCACGCCGGTGATGCTGTCGCTGTAGTCATCCGTGTGACCAGAGATATAAAACGGGACGCATCCGCTCAGGACAAAGGCCGCGAAAAGGGCCAAGGCAATGCAATGAGCGTGGCTCCTACCCAATGTTTTGGCATAACGTAACATGGAATCCCACCCCGTGATTCAAGCGTTTACACCCCACATGTAAATGCAAAATCACATTTACCTCGTGATGTCCATATCCACTGTTCAGGCACAGTTGCCGCAGGCCAAAGCATCCCGTAATATGATTACATATTAACGCATTACATTTGCCACACAAAATTTTGAGGCGGGATGGCAGGACACGATAGACCCGGGAATTGAGAAATCCCGGCCACCCTTGCAGGGGCAGGGACTTGGCTCCTGGCGGAAAAGGGAGCGGCGTGAGTCGCCCCCGAGTCATGGGCGGCAGTCACAATTTTCGCCAAAGGGCACAAACGCGGGGCGCACAGAGGCTTTGCGACCTGATTTCGGGCGCAAAAAAGGGGCTACGGCGGACACCGTAACCCCTTGAAATCTGGCGGAGAGGGAGGGATTTGAACCCTCGATGGGCTTTTAAGGCCCATACCCGCTTAGCAGGCGAGCGCCTTCGGCCGACTCGGCCACCTCTCCTTGAGAACGCGCCATTCCGACGCGGTTGAACCCTCTACCCCCTGGCAGCCGGTGCTGTCAAGGTGCCTGGAGACATTAGCCCTTCTTGCGCGGCGCAGCAGGCTTGCTGGATTTTGTTCCGGCCTTGCCGCCGGATTTGCCGCCGGGCTTGGCGCCAGGCTTGCCACCGGGATTGGACGGCGAGTCGACCCAGTGCTTCTTGCCAGCGGCGGTCTTGGCGTCCATGGTCTGGCGCGATTTGCCAAGCCTGGGCGCGCGGGTTTTCAGCACACGCTCCGGCTCCTTCTTCTCGTGGCTGGAGCGGAACACCGCTGAGAGCGGGGCCATGCGGATGCCCAAGAGCTTGCGCAGCTGGCTCTCCAGATAGCGCGCGTAAGAAGGCTTCACCAGCTCTTCGTCGTTGACGAAGAACACGAAGGTTGGCGGGTCCTCGTCGGCCTGGGTCATGTAGTAGAACTTGGCCCGGCGGCGGTTGATCACCGGGGGCATGTGCCTGGTGGTGGCCTCGGTCATGGCCCGGTTGAGCTGGCCCGTGCCGATGCGGATGGTGCACTCGGCGCGAATGTCCTCGGCCAGCGAGAGCACCTTCTGCAGGCCCAGCCCGGTCAGCGCCGAGACATACAGCGTCGGCACGTACGGGGCGATGCGCAGCGCGGCCTCGTAGGTCTCGCGCAGGGCCTTCAGCTGTGTTTTGGGCACCAGGTCGATCTTGTTCACGGCCACGAAGAACGGCGTGCGCTCAGTGGCCAGGTAGTCGATGAGCCGCTTGTCCTGGCGCGAGAGCCCTTCCAGGGCGTCGAGCACGAGGATGGTCACGTCGGCGCGCTTGCTGCTGGCCAGCGCCCGGTACACGGACATCTTCTCCAGCGAATCGTGAATGTTGGCCTTGCGCCGAACTCCCGCCGTATCCACAAAGACGTAGCGCTTGCCGCCGATGTCGTAGGTGATCTGAACCGAGTCGCGTGTGGTTCCGGCCACGTCGCTGACGATCTGTCGGCCCTGGCCGACGAGCGCGTTGACCATGGACGACTTGCCCGCGTTGGGCCGACCGAGCATGCAGATCTTGAGGCCGCGCTCGGGCGCGTCCGCATCCTCCGCCCCCTGCGCGATGAGCGGCCTGGCCAGCTCGGCGATGCGCGCGCGCAGGGTGTTCAGGCCGAAGCCATGGGCTGCGGAAACCGGCGCGATCTCCAGGCCCAGGGCGTGGAAGTCCGTAGTGGCCTTGGCCTCCTGCTCGGGTCCGTCGATCTTGTTGACCACCAGCAGGATGGGCTTGCCCGAGGCGCGCACGCGCTCGCTCACGGACTCGTCCAGGCCGGTGATGCCCTCGCGGCCATCGACCACAAACAGCAGGATGTCGGCCTCATCCATGGCCTCGGCGGCCTGGTCGAAGACGCTCTTGTCGATGCCGCCGTCCTCGGAGTCGGGCAGCATGCCGCCGGTGTCGACCACGGCCACGCGCACCTCGTCCTCCACCATCTCGCCGTAGATGCGGTCGCGGGTGACGCCGGGCATGTCGTGGGTGATGGCCTTGTTCTTGCGGATCAGGCGGTTGAAAATACTGCTCTTGCCAACGTTGGGGCGGCCTAAAAGGGCGATGATCGGCAACATGGCGTTTTCCAGATGCCCGCCCCCTTCGGGGGTTTCAAAGGAGGCGGGCTTTATCTCTACAGGTTTACAATCTGGCGTTTATCTCCTCGGCGACCTTGACGCCGGAGAGGAGCATGCCGCCGAAAATCGGGCCCATGCGGTAGGAGCCGTAGGTGGCGTTGGCGGCCATGCCAGCCACCCAGACGCCGGGGAACACCTCGCGCGTGTGGCGCACGGTGTTGGCCTCGGCCACGTCAGCCCACATGGACTGCTCGCCCTCGATGCCGCCGGAAGGGGTGTTCAGCCTGACCCCGTTCTTGCGCACCAGGGTTTTGAGCATCTCCACATCGTGTCCAGTGCATTCTATGGCATGTTTGCAGTGTAGCACAAGCGGGTCCACATGCAACCGCGCCATCTCCACCGGGCTTGAGTTCACCACCAGGCCCATGACCCGCTTCTCGCCGTCGATCTCGCGCAGGACCACGTCTTCCACGCTCATGCAGTTGAAAACCATGGCGCCCGCCTTGGTGGCCCGGTAGGCCAGGGCGGCGGTGGCGGCCACGGAATCGGCCAGGAAGTAGCCGGGCTTGTACTCGCGCAGGGCGCAGCCAGCCTCTTCCAGGATGCCCTTGGCCTCCTCCTGCACCACGATGTAGTTCCAGGTCATGCCGCCGCCCCACATGCCGCCGCCCACCGAGAGCTTGCGTTCGAACAGGGCGACCTTGCGCCCGGCCTCGGCCAGCTTCCAGGCTGCGGTAAGGCCCGAGGGCCCGCCGCCCACAATTGCCACGTCGAGGTTAAGCGCGTTCTTGAACTTCTCGAAGTAGGCGCTGGCGATGGCTTCGGTGACAATCCTTTCGTCAATGATCATGGGGTCCTCCTGCAACTGTTGCGGTTTTGGTCAAAACGCGCCTCAAACGAAAAACCGTCCCTAAGAAGGGACGGCTCCTCGCGTTGCAGATTTCCCTTCGTCGGCATTACCCGGACAGGTTCAACGGTCAACCCCACAGCCCGACGCATGGTCTGGCAAGGGATCCTCTCAGCCCGGTTTCTCCGAGCTCCCGCAGGACGGTGTTCCTAAAACGGAACTATTTGAAAAGCTTGGCGATGGCCTCCGTGTAGGGCGTGGTCAGCACGCCGCGCTCGGTGATGATGCCGTGGATGAGCCGGTTCGGGGTCACGTCAAAGGCGTAGTTGAACACGCCAACGCCATCGGGGGTGATCTGGGTGTTGCCCACGTGGGTCACCTCGCGCGGGGTGCGGTCCTCGATGGGAATCAGCGAGCCGTCGGCGGTCTCGGGGTCGATGGTGGACACCGGGGCGGCCACGTAGAACGGGATGCCGAACTCGTGCGCCAGAAGCGCCACGCCAAAGGTGCCTATCTTGTTGGCCGCGTCGCCGTTGGCGGCAATGCGGTCCGCGCCGACGATGACCTTCTGCACCAGGCCGCGCTGCATCAGAAGCGCGCAGGCGTTGTCGCAGGCCACCTTCACCGGGATGCCGTCGCGGTAAAGCTCATAGGCCGTGAGCCGCGCGCCCTGCAAAAAGGGCCGGGTCTCGTTGGCGATGACGGAGATTTTCTTGCCCTGCTCCACCGCCGCGCGGATGGGCGCAAGCGCCGTGCCGTAGCCTGCGGTGGCCAGGGCGCCCGCGTTGCAGTGGGTCATCACCGTGTCGCCGTCGCTCAAAAGGTCCGCGCCGGACGCGCCGATGGCCTTGCAGGTCTCGATGTCCTCGGCGTGCACGACCTTGGCCTTGGCCAGCCAGAACACGCACAGCTCGTCCAGCGAAAACTCCGGGTGCTTGGCCCACTCGGCCTGCATGAGGCGCACGGCCCAGCGCAGGTTCACCGCCGTGGGCCGGGCCGAGGCGATCTGCTCCAGCTTGGCCGTGAGCGCGGGCTTCCAGTCGGCCACGCCCGCTCTGGAGACCTCACGGGCGGCCAGGTAGCAGCCGTAGGCCGCCGTCACGCCGATGGCGGGCGCGCCGCGCACCACCATGACAACCAGGGCCTCGCAGATGTCCTTCACGTTCTTGCAGACGTACCATTCCTCACGCGTGGGCAGGTAGCGCTGATCCAAGAGGACAAGGGCGTCCTTTTCCGGGGAATACTGGATGTGCTCGGTCATGTGGTGCTGTCCTTGAAATGATTGGGGGGTCAAAGAATGTGAAAACTACTTCAGCTTCTCGGCGAGGAGCTGATTCACGACGGCGGGGTTGGCCTGGCCCTTGGTGCGGCGCATGATCTGGCCCACGAAGAAGCCCATGAGCTTGGTCTTGCCCGCGCGGTAGTCGGCCAGCTCCTTGGGATTCTCGGCCAGCACGGCGTCCACGTCGGCCTCCAGCGCCGAGGTGTCGGAGATCTGCACCAGGCCCTTGGCCTTGACCAGCACCTCGGGCTCGGCGCCGGTTTCCAGCAGCTCGGGCAGGATGTCCTTGGCGCTCTTGGCGCTGATGGCGCCCTCTTCAACCAGGCGCACCAGGGTGGCCAGATTCTGCGGGGTGAGCTTCAGGTCCGCAGCGCGTCCGCCGGTCTGGTTCAGCTCGCGCAGGATGTCCGTCATGAGCCAGTTGGCGAGCTTCTTGGGCTCGTTGAAAGCCGCCACAGCAGCCTCAAAGTACTCGGCCATGTCGCGCTCGGCGGTCAGCACCTCGGCGGCGTCAGTGGTCAGGCCGTACTGGGTGGCGAAGCGCTTCTCCCGGGCCTTGGGCAGCTCGGGCAACTCGGCGCGACACTGCTCGAGCCAGGCCTCTTCCAGCACCAGCGGCACCAGGTCCGGGCAGGGGAAATAGCGGTAGTCGTGGGCTTCTTCCTTGCCGCGCATGGAGTGCGTGGTGCCCTTGTTGGCGTCATACAGTCGCGTCTCCTGGACCACGGCCTCGCCGTCCTCCACCAGGTCGATCTGGCGCTCCACCTCGAAGTCGATGGCCTTCTGCACATGCTTGAAAGAGTTCAGGTTCTTGAGCTCCGCGCGGGTGCCGAAAGCTTCCTGGCCAAAGGGCCGCACGCTGACGTTGGCGTCGCAGCGGAAACTGCCCTCCTCCATGTTGCCGTCGCAGATGTCGAGATAGACCAGAATGCTGCGGATGGCCTTCAGGTAGGCCACGGCCTCCTCGGCGCTGCGCATGTCCGGTTCGCTGACGATCTCGATCAAGGGCACGCAGGAGCGGTTCAGGTCAACGTAGCTCGCGTTGTCCTGGGCCGAGTGGATGTTCTTGCCCGCGTCCTCTTCCATGTGGATGCGCGTGACGCCTATCCGCTTGGGGCCCTTGGCGGTGACGATGTCCACATGGCCATGCTCGCAGATGGGCAGATCGAACTGGGAGGTCTGGTAGCCCTTGGGCAGGTCCGGGTAGAAGTAGTTCTTGCGCGCGAACACGCTCTTCATGTTGATGCGGCAGTCGATGGCCAGGCCCATCTTGGCGGCGTACTCCACCACCTTGCGGTTCAGCACGGGCAGTACGCCGGGCATGCCGGAGCACACCGGACAGACGTTCTCGTTGGGGTCCACGCCAAACTGGGTGGAGCAGGAGCAGAAGATCTTTGACCTGGTCTTGAGCTGGGCGTGCACCTCAAGGCCGATGACGGTTTCATACCTGGTCATGAGCCCTCCGAATGCGCCTCTAGATCCCGGACTTGCGGCTGTAGAGTTCCGGGTTCAGGCGCGGATCGTTGTACATCTTGAACTGGTAGTAGACCTTGGGACGCTTGCGGCCGGAGGCGTAGTCCTCCAGGAGGTCCGTGATGGCCAGCAAAAGGTCACTACGCTGCTCCTCAAGCACCACGAGCTTGCGGCGGCACTCGCTGGTCAGGTCGTCCCCCGCGCCCTGGCGCTCCACCTGCTCCAGCATATGGAAGGTCTTGAGCGCGAGAATGGAGCCGCGATCCAGCGCAACGCCGAGGGACTCGGTGTTGAAGCGCGGGCGCTCGCCCTCGGCCAGGGGCGGCAGCAGCGGGTCAATGGCGCGCACCAGAAACAGGTCCAGGCGCTCGATCAGGTCGTTGCGCTCCTGGTTCAGCTTGTCGATGGCGTACTTGCAGTCGGCGATGAGCTCCGGCCCGGCGTCCTTGCGGCGCGCGCGGTCCTCCACGTGCCACAGGCAGAAGTTGGCCCAGTGCTGGCGCAGCACCAGTTCGGCGAAGCCCTCGGCGTCGTTGGCGGCGCTGATGTCCGAGGCAAAGGCGGGTTCCTGGCGGTGCCAAGGGGCCACGGCCTGATCCTGATCCACAAAGGCGCGCTCGATGAAGGAGCGGATGTCGTCGAAGGAGATAACGGTCATTGAGCTCTCTTGGTTCATGGTCATGAGGTCATTGTCTGCCCCGCAGCGCGCTCTTGCTCACGAGCAGGTGCACTGTGGCGGATGTTCGCATGGTCGCTTCCAGGCGTTCGGCACGTTCGCCGCTGCCCAGATAAAGGTCAAGCCTCAGGCCCTGGATATCCGCGCCGGCATCCTGGGCCAGAACAATCCCGCGCAGAACGCCGCCACCATCCGAAACGGACGACGGGCCGGACAGCGGAGCTTTAAGCACCGCCACCGCGCCAAGCGGTAGGAGACTTGGGTCTGTAGCCAGACTGACAAGCGGCGTCAACGGTTTTCCCAGCGAACCCTCGCTGGCGGCAGTGGTGAAACGGAAAAACACATAGCTTCGGCTTTCGGCCATAAGCTCCAGTGAGCGTGCGGGGTTGGCCGCGCACCAGGCCCTGATTTCAGCACGATTCAGGCGCTCTTTGGGCAGGGCTCCGGCGTCCAAAAGAATCTTGCCCAGGCCCTTGAATGCCAGCCCGTTGGCCCCGGCGAAGTGCACCCCGCGCACCGAGCCGTCGGGCAGGCGCAGGGTTCCCCCGCCCTCGGTCTGCAACAGGAAGGGGTCGGCCGGATTCTTCAGCCAGGCCAGCTCCAGGCCGCGCCCGGCCAGCGCCCGGTTCAGGTCCACGGCACGGCGGTCGTAGGAGGCGGGCCTGGCGGCGAGGTCCGGCGGCGGCGCGTACAGCGGATAGTCGTAACCGGGAGCGCGCACCAGGCTGGCTTCCATCTCCGGCGAGTAATAGCCCGTGAGCAGCGGGTCCGGGGCCAGCTCGTACCAGACGAAGCGCTCGGAAAGCAGGCCGGGATTTTGGTCCAGCGCGGGCAGCATGGCCAGGAGTTCCTGGGCGCTCTGGCGCAGCTGCCCCCAGGAGAGCGTGCCGCCGGGCTGCACCAGGGCGGGCTCGCCTTGCGGCATGCGCGAGAGGTAGTCCAGGCTGTAGCGCAGGGGCGCGGCCAGGTCGGCGTAGGAGGACAGGGACTGGGAGGCCGGGGACAACTGCCCGGCCAGGAGTCTGGATTCGGACCCGCGCAGGGCGCTGAAGGCAGCAGGGGCCTGGGAGAGGTGGTACTCTGGCGGCGCGGACGGCGCGGGGATGCTGGGACGCCGCGAGGGTGCCGGACGGCCGCCGCCGCTGGAGCCGGGCCAGGGAACGTAATCGCCCACGCCGCAGCCCAGGAGCGCGAAGCACAAAGCCACCGCCAGGCCCGCAGCCAAAAATGGCCCGCCGCGCAGGTGGCGCGCTCCCCTGGCCGAGGCAGCGCCCTGCCCTGCCCGCAACAACATGCCCTCTCCGGCCCTGGTCGCGCTGGTTTTATTCACAACCGCCTGCCCACACCGGCCTATCCGCACTGGCCTATCCACACTGGCCTATCCACACTGATCAATGGAGGCATCGCAATACTTGCCCACCCCGTATTCCCGGCGGCGCAGGAACTTCTCCGGGCTGGGCCCGATGATCTGCAGCTCCGGCTGGCGCTTCTGCACCGAGAGCGCGATGTTCATCTCCTTGGTGCAGCCCGTGGAATAGGTGGAGTCCTTGCCCGCCCAGACCGGCGGGACCTTCTTGCCCATGAGCTCGAAGCTCTTCTCGATGTCCATGTCGGTCTGGAAACGCCAGACGTTGAGCAGGCCGCTGCGCTGCACGCGCTCCCACATGAACATGAGGTCGTCGGCGTCCATGCCCTCTTCGAAGTACTCGCCGGGGTTGATGATGAAGGTGCCTTCCAGGCGCGAGCGCAAATGGGCCACAAAGGTGTTCAGCACCTCGATGGCCAGCTTCACCTGGCCGGGGATACTGCCCACGATGGCGCTGTAGAACATCACCGTCTTGCCCGCGGCACGCGCCCGGCGCATCTGGCTGATGATGCCGTCGGCCTTGGCCAGGATGGCCTCCTCGCTGAACTTGCGCACGCGCTCGGCCTTGGGCTTGCAGTACATGCGGAACTTGCCCTGGGAGTCGGTGAAGAAGACCAGCACGTCGCGGGTGAACTCGTGGCTGGTGTTGATGAAGCGGCGGTAGTAGGCCTCGCCCTTGGCCAGCACCAGGTCCGATTCCTTCCAGGCCCGGGCGAAGGTGACGGAAGTGCGATAGGGGTTGAAGCGCTCGCGGGTGCCGTCGGAGATGACTACCAGCCGGTGCTCGCGGGTGGCCTGCAAGAGCTCGTTCTTGCTGGCCCGGTGGTTCTGGATGAAAAAGGCGTCCTTGAACTCGGCCGCCAGGATGGGGTCGCTCTCCAGGTCCCAGACGGTGGGGCTGTCGAAGTAGAAGCCCTCCTTCAGGGCCATGACCACGCGATGGCCCTGGCGCAGAAGCGCGCGCACCACCTGCAGATCCAGGAGGACGCCGCCGCTGGCCCTGGGCAGGTACAGGATGCGCAGGGGACCTCGCTCCGGGTTGAACAGGCCGCGCAGGGGCGAGAAGTCCACCGGCGCAAGGGACTCGCGCAGCTCGTCGGGATCCAGGCTGGCTGCCGGGTTGTCCTCGGTCCAGAAGCGCTTGCAGGTGGAGAGGAACAACAGCCGCTCCATCTCCAGCAAGTCGAGTTCAAAACGCAGCTGGTTGATGCTGGTGCAGGAGAGCCGGTCTTCCGGGCAGACGTTCACCAGGCGGGAGTAGAACGTGCTGCCCACAAAATTGCGCGCGCGGCGGTTCATCTGCCGCTTGAGCGTGCGGTAGGGGTCGTCGAGCCCGCTCTGGGTCAGGAAAATGGTCAGCATGCGCTTGAGCAGGCGCGAGGGGATGAGGATGGGGGCGCTGAGCACCATCTGGAACTTGTGGCGGCAAAGATGCAGGATGCGCTTGCGAAGCGGTGCCTCGCGCACGTACTCGCGGATGAGCCGCACGATGAGCTTCCACTGCTGACCATACTCAACAGCCAGGTCCTTGCCCAGCTTGGCCTTGAGCAGAAAGTGCAGCATCCAGTCGCCGCAGGGGGCGTAGAAGCTGTCCTCGTCCAGCGCGACCATGAAGCGTATCTGCTCCGGCGAGGCGTTCTTCACCGGGTCGATGGAATGCTCCAGGTTGTTCTCGGTCATGAAGTGCAGGAGCAGCGCGTCCAGCACCGGGTCCTTGTCGTACTTCAGCTCCCGCGCGCTCTCAAAGGTAAAATTCAATGGCAAGGGTCACCTCTCGGTAAAGAAGCCTTTGCTCGCCAGTTTGGCGAAGTAGGATGTCTTGTCCGTCTCGGCCAGGAGCATGTCGTCCGGGGCGCGGCGCACGAGCACCACATCCCCCGCCTCCAGGGCGAAGGAGCGCTGCCCGTCCACCGACAGGCGCACCTCGCCCGCCTGATCCTCCACCACCACGGAAAGCTCGCCCTCGGCAGGCAGGACCACCGGCCGGAAATTATTCAGGAACGGGCACACCGGCGTCAGGCACAGGGCCTCCATCTCCGGATGCACCAGCGGTCCGCCAGCGGAGAAGCCATAGGCTGTGGAGCCCGTTGGCGTCGAGATGATCAGGCCATCGGAGCGCATGGCTCCCACCCGTTCGCCGTCGCGCAGGACCAGCAGGCGGATGAGCCGGGCCAGCTCGCCCCGGCTGACCACAAGATCGTTGATGGCCCGGCCCGAGCAGACGCTCTCCCCCCCGCGCCGGACAGCATAGGAGAGGCTGACCCGCCGCGACAGGGTGTAAGACCCGGCCAGCAGCGCCCCAAGGCTCTTTTGCCAGTCCCCTGCGGGCTCGGCCAGAAAGCCTACCCTGCCAAGGTTCAGCCCCAGAAGCGGCAACCCGTGGCCCAGGCTCATGCGGGCCACGCCAATGAAGGTGCCGTCGCCGCCGAGCACAAGCACGGCGTCGAACTCCCCCTCGGGCAGCTTGCAGGTCCCGGCGCCCCGGGTCGAGCGATGCTCGCACAAAAAGGCCTTGGCCCCGCGGGACGCAAGCCAGGCCTCCAGTTCGTGCCCCAAGGCCAGGGCTGCGGCATCGCCGGGGCGCGTCATCACAAGAAAGGAGGTAAGCTGCCTGTTCATGCGCCAACACTAGTCAAATCCGCAGAAACATACAACACAACGCGCAGACGAGAAATTTCAAAAAAGTTTCACATTTTTTGGCCTTGACCCCTAAAGTTATTCCCGACTGCTGACGATAAGGGTATCAAGCTAGGAGTATATGAGATGGTTGTTCACCCGGTTAATGTTCGCCTGATGCTGCGTACTTACGGTAAGCAGCTCACAAGCGCCAAGCGGCTGGCCCGCTTCAAGAGGGCGCTTGTTCTTTCGGGTGCGCAGGACCAGCTGACCATCTCACGCGAGGCCAAGCGCAAGGAACTTGTTGAACGCATCGCCCAGGAAGTCATCGAAAATCTGCTGGTCAATGGCCAGGAGAACCCGGTGGTCAACGGGGTGCTGGAGGATCTGGAGCAGGATTTGGGCGAAAAGGTGCTGTTTGACTACCCTCTGGATGGCGGCGAAGTGCAGCTGCTGCGCCAGACCGAGGAGGGGGCCAAGGAGATCGATCCTGACGAGAAGATGCGCATCCTGCGCAGGCTCTGGGAAATAACCCTGGACAGGGTCGATGGCACCATGCTTTGATACCCCTGAAGATGGGGGGGAGGCGTCATGGACATAAAGAAGGTATACGGAGGGCTGGACCCCTACGCAACCAACCGGTTGCAGGAGAACCAGCGCGCGCAGCAAGATCAGGCCGTGAACCGGCAGAACAGCCCTGCGGAGCAGAACACCGGCGACAAGGTCGCCCTGTCTCCCGAGGCCAGGCTGCTTGGCGCGACCATGGTCGCGGCCAACGCAGCACCGGACACGCGCGCGGAAAAGGTCCGCACGCTGAAGGAACAGGTGCAGAGCGGCACCTACAAGCCGGACATCAAGAAGGCCGCCGCCAACCTGATCCGCGACGACGTGAACCTCATCAGATAGACTGAACGTGCCGGGACATCCCGGCGCGCGCAGGTGGTGGAGGCTCTCCCGGCAGCAGGCTGCCAGGGAGATTTTTGTGTTTTGTTATTCTTGTGCTTGGTGATGGAGAACGAGCGGAGCGGGGCTATTCGGGCTCGGGCTTCTGGGCGCGCTGCGCGTCCACCAAACGGAAATGCGTGGGGTACTTGGCATCCACCTGCGGGGCCTGCAGGCCCAGGCGCGCCTTGGTGTTCAGGATGATCGGGCCGGAGAGATTCAGAGTGGTCATCTCCGGGTTGTCCTTGGGGATGGTCACGGTGACGAGCACGGCGATCTGCCGGATGCTCTCCACGCGCAAGGTCTTCTTTTCCGGGGCTTCGAGCTTGACGTTGTAGTCCGGCAGGAAGGGATACGGATCGGCCACGAGCAGGCCCAGCTGCGCGTCGGTGACGCACTGCAGGAGCAGGAACGGGGAGTTCTCGCGCACCTGGATGAGGACAAAATCCCGCTTATCGTCCAGGCCGATGAGCCCGTGCGGGAAATAAATGATGCTGTCGCGCGCGATTTCCCGCTCGCCCAGCTTCGTCCTGATGACTATTTTTTTGCTTCTTCCTGCCATAACGACGCCGCCGCGAGCAGATCCTGCTGACTGGCCTCAAGGGCCAGGCTGTTCTGCTCTTTGATCTTGAGGTACACTTCTTCCCTGTACACCGTCATGTCTTCAGGCACATCAAGCCCGAGCTTGATCTGCTTTCCCTGGATGCTCAACACCTTGAGCTTTATGTTTTCGCCCAGATAGAGACTTTCTCCGGGCCGCCGTGTGAGGATGAGCATGTTTCCTCGAATCCTAAACGTGTCGTATAAAAAAGCCGCGCCAACAGGACCCGGCTTGTGGCAAGCTATCCGAGGGCCGCAGGAAAGTCCAGCCCGGAACGCGCCTTATATGTACTGCATGAGGTTCATCTGCATGATCATGGACGAGGACTTGAGCACGGCCTGATATACCGTCTGCTGCTGCGTGAGCTTGGTCATGAGCTCGCCGATGTCGATGTCCTCTTCCGCGCTGATGCGCTCGTTCTCGTTGAGCGTCAGGTTCGACAAAATGTTCGAGGTGATGTTCAGCCGGTTCTCCCGCCCGCCCACGCTGGCCACGCTCGTCAGCACCTGCTGCTGCGAGGCCTTGAGGCTCTCCAGGCATTGCTGCACGCCGCTTTGGGTATTGGTCTCAAGGAAGGCCACAAGATTGCCCATGGTCTCAAAGAGGTTCTTGCTGACTATGCCGCCATTGCTGGAGGTGAAGTTCGAGGAGTTGGTGCTGAACACCGCAGAGGCGTTGCTGCTGGTAAGGCCCAGACGCGCCCCGCCGTTGCCCGCCACCAGGTCCGGGTCCTGGTAGATGCCGCCGAAAATGTCCTTGCCCACGTCGTTGATGCGCACGGTCTCGCTGACGTTCACCTGGAGCGAGATGGCTGCGGTGCGCGGCGAGATCAGGAACTGCGCACCGGCCAGGAGGCCGTTTCCGCCATTGGAGTTCAGCGTCAACACGCCGCCCCCGGCGACATTGAGCATGGCATTGCTGGCCGTGGAGTCCGCGGCCACGCTGTTTCCCGTGACCCAGGACAGGCCGTTGTCCATGCTGTAGGAATAGTTGATCACGCCGTCCAGAGTGGTGTTGTTCTCGATGCGCACCAGGGTGCTGCCGGGGAAGGCCCCGGTGGCCTCGGCCGAGATGAGCTGCGTGCCCGTGCCCATGGAGCTGACCTTGATGGAGTCGGCGTCGTCGCCCTGGTACACGGCGGAAGGCCGCAACCAGAGCCAGGAGCCCTTGGAGTCGTTGGTGTTGGCGGTATCGGTGACGCGCACCTGGGCGTTGTGGTCAAAGGTCACGGAAGCACCGCTCTGGGGCAAGGTCAAGAGCACCTTGCCGGTGGTGGGGTCCGTGGTCACGCTGCCGTCAGTCAGGAAGGTCTTGCCGCCGTCGATGCTGTAGCGCACGCGGGTGTTCGGGTCGTTCATGTTGATCGAGCCGCCGGACGCTGTCGCTCCAGAGGCGTCGGTGAACTGCACCAGCGTGGTCTTCTGCGAGAAGCCATCGATCTGGAAGCTGTTGCTCGTGGTCAACGATGAGTCGTTGGTGGTCATCCAGAGCACTTCGCGGAAGGCGTTCTGGTCGGTCTTCTGCCCGGCGTAGATGCTCTTGTCCTCGTACTTCATGTTGCCCAGCTCCAGGAGCTGGTCAAACAGCTGGCGCGCTTCGTAGCTCAACTGCTCGCGGTTCTCCGCGGACATGGTGCCGGTGGCGGCCTGCTCGGCCAGTTCCTTGGCGCGGGTGATGATGGTCGACACCTGCGTCAGGGTGGAGTCGCTCATGCTCAGCCAGCCCTTGGCCGTGTCCAGGTTGGTGGAATACTGGTCGTAGGCGTGCAGCGTGTCGCGGTGATCCAGAATGCGCGCCGTGGCCGTCGGATCATCCGAAGGCTTGTTGACGCGCTTTTGGGTCTGCGCCTGCAGGTTCAGCTCGACAAGGGTGGAGAGCGAACTGTTCATACCGCTGAGGTACTGATTGTAAAGCTGGTTCTGCGATATACGGAACATCTCGTTCCTCCTGCCCTTAGGACTTGAGTGAAAGCAGGGTTTGCAGCATCTGGTCCGCGGTGGTGATGAGCTTGGCCGCGGCTGTGTAGGCATGCTGATACTTGATGAGCGCCGCCATCTCTTCGTCGAGGTTGACGCCGGAGATGGACTGCTGGCGGTCATCCAGATCGCTCGCCAGGGTCTTCTTGTATTCGTAGCTGAACTTCACCGAAGCGGTGTCCGAGCCGACGGTGGCGACCAGGCTGTCGTAATACTTGACGATGCTCTGGTTCACGGTGCCGCCGCGCAGGGTGTTGATTTCCACCAGCGTGCTGCGCAGGTCCGCGATGGCCTTGGCCGTTGTCGCGTCGCCCTGGTTGGCCTCGCCCGCGCCGTTGACGTGCCCTGTGGCCAGATTGCTCTCGTTTGTGGTGATTTTGGTGTTCACGGAAAGGTCGCGGCAAGAGGAGCCGTCAAAGAAGGTGTTCAGGCCAAGGGCCGCCACAACGCCTGTGGTGTCCGTGCCAAAGGCGAACTCGTAGCCGTCCTTGGCCGAGATGGACAGCTTGTGGTTGACCACCGTGGCCGAAAGATACGTGCCGAAGGTGCTGTTGATGGCGTCACGCACGTCGTTGAGGGTCGTGGTGGCCGGGTCGAAATTCTGCTGGCCCAGGAGCGAGGAGTTGAAGTCCAGGGCTGCGCCGGAGATGAGCAGGCCGGTGCTCGAGTTGTAGATGTAGATGTTGGCGCTGCCGCTGGTGAGCTTGTCGGCGTAGACCAGGCCAGAGGAGCCGCTGGCCAGGGCGCGGGTGTCGCTGACCACGGAGTAGGAGCCCTGCACGTCTGTCAGCTTATCCAGGCCGACGCCCTGGCTGTGGCGGCGGTTGACTTCCCAGGCAACGGTCTCGGCGATGGCGTCCAGGTTTTCCCGGTACTTGCCGACGTAGTCGTCCTTGAAGTTGATGAGCCCCGCCAGGCTGCCGCCTTCGAGGCGGTTGGGCTGGTCCACGCCCGTCAGGCTGGTGACCGGAGAGATGATCTCCTTGGTGGAGGTGTTCTGGTTCCAGTACAGCGCCTTCTTGGGCACGATGGTGAAACGGTCGCCCTGGGTGAAGGCTGTGCTCGGCGAGGTGGCGGAATCGGTGGCGGAGCCGAACCACACCTGGATGTTGCCTACCTGGACCATGTTGTCCTCGGGCCGGGCGTAGAAGACCTGGTCCGTGCCGTCGGCGTTCTTCAGCCAGGTGTTGCCGCCGTCCACGGACACGCGGAAGGTCGCGGCCGAGGCGGTGGTGCCGGTGCCGGCGCCGGTGGCGCTGGTGATCTCCAGTGTGTACTCGAGGTTGTCGGTGCCGTTGAAGTACACGTCGCCGTCAAAGTCCGACTCGGCCATGAGCGACTGGGTGGACTGGGCGTTGTCGTAGGAGATGGAGAAGTACTGCTCATTGTCCAGCAGGGTCTGGCCGGACTGGGTGGTGATGGTGATGTTGCCGCTGCCCTTGTCGATGTAGTTGATGTCCACGAGCTGCGCCAAGTCGCGCACGAGCACCCCGCGCTGGTCGTAGAGCTGGTTGGCGTTGTTGGAGCCGGGCACGTCGTGGATCTTTATCTGGGTGTTCAGGTCGGCGATCTGCTTGAGCAGGTCGTTGACGTTCCCCACTTCCTGGGTGATGGCGGTGTCGACCTTCTGCTGCATGAGCAAAAGGTCGCTGTCAGCCTGGCTCAAGGTGGACACCAGGGTCTGGGCGCTCTCGATGACCTGGCTGCGGCTGCCCGCATCCTCGGTGCGCTGGGTCAAGTCCTCCCAGTTGTCGAAGAACGTGGACAGACTTGAGCTCAGGCCATAGCCCTGGGACTCGTTGAACAGGCTCTCAGCGCCCTGAAGCTGCGTGTAAAGCGCGTCCCAGCGGTCGCGCATGGAGGCCTGCGAGTAATACTGCGTCTCCACATTCTGGTCGAAGTGGCGCTGGATCTCAGAAGCCCATACGCCCGTGCCGACCTGGCCGGGCATGTAGTCGATGTTGTAGGCTTCCTCGAAGCTGACGGTGCGGCGGCTGTAGCCCTCGGTGCTGACGTTGGCGATGTTCTCGCCCGTAACCGAGATGGCGGCCTGGGCCGCAAAGAGCCCGGTGCGGGCTACGTCGAGGATGGAGTTGGCGCCGAACATTTAAAGCCTCCCGCTGAAAAAGCTGGCATTGGCCTGCGGCGGCTTGGTGTAGCGACCGCGCTTGCCGTACGCGTCACCACGCTTGGGCTGGATGGCGCTGTGCAAGTGGGTCAAGAGCTGCATGCTCTGGTCAAAGAGGCCCAGAGCCAGCTGACGGTTCTTGTCGGCCTGCATGGCGCAGAGCTGCTCGGCCTTGTCCATTTCCGCCAGGTCGGCGCTCAGCTTGGCCGCCATCTCCACCGGGAGCTTGGCCATGATGTCGCGCAGGCGCTCCAGCCCCGGGTAGTCCACGCTGATGAAGCGCCTGAGCTGATAGCGTTCGGCCACGAGTTGGCGCATCAAGTCCTGGAGCGAGAGTTCGAGAACGCTCACGTCCTGGGGCCTGCGGTCCATGAGGGCGGCAAATTCTTCTTCCAGCAGGGAGGAAAGAAGCTCCAGTGCACGAATCTGACGGGACAAATTTGCCTGGATAAGTTGCAGCACGCCGACCTCCTCTCCCTAGAAAATTCAATAATTAAAATGTTTATGTGGTTCACCCGGACCGCTGCCAAGACTCTCGGACAGGGTGCTAACCGATTACTGCAAGTCTTCGGCCAGTGGTCGCGCCAGCGCCGTCGGCGGACTGGGCCCGGCGGTCGTAGGCTTCCTCGATGCGCTTGGCCAGCGCCTCGACATCGGGCATGACATCTCCCGCCACCGAGGCCGGACGCACCGGGGCCTGGGCCTGGGCGCGCTGGGTCAGCGGGCCCAGGGACTTTGTCAGGGTCGATTCGGCCTGGGCCGTGGCCACCGCCTGCTCCAGGGCCGCAGTCTGCGCCGCAGCGGGCGCAACGGACGATGCGCCGTCAGCCTGGATGGTCTTGGTGGAGTTCTTGAGCTTTCCCTTGAGCTGGCCGTAGAGCATGTCGCCCAGGCCGATGCCGCCATCCTTGGCCATCTTTTCAGAAAAGTCGCGGTCGAACATGGAGCGGTACATGTCCTCCTGGGGCGAGTTCAGGTAGCCGCCCTTGGGCACGGTTGCGCGCATCTGCTCCCAGAGCTTGCTGATGAACACGGCCTCGAAGTTCGTGCAGGCCTCGCGCAGCTTCTTGTCCTTGGTCTTGCCGGGGGTCAGGTCATTGCGCAGGCGGTCCACCTGCGTTTTGAGCTGCACCAGTTCGCTGTCCTGGGCCTTCTTGGCGGCCAGGGAGGCGTCCATGCCTGCGGTCAGGTCGGCCATGTTAGATCACCTCCAGGTCTGCGTGCAGAGCGCCTGCCGTCTTGAGGCTGCGCAGCACCGAGATCAGGTCTCGCGGGGTGGCCCCCACGGAGTTCAGGCCGTCCACCAGCTCCTGCAGGGTCGCGCCCTCCATGAGCAGCAGGCGGTTGTTCTGCTCCTTGACCTTCACATCCGTGTTCGGGGTCACCTGGGTCGTGCCGCCGGAGAAAGCGCCCGGCTGGCTGACGTTGGGGCTCTCGGCCACCACGATCTGCAAGTTGCCATGGGCCACGGCGACCTTGGTCAGGCGCACGTTGCCGCCCAGAACCACGGTGCCGGTCTTCTCGTCCACCACCACGCGTGCGCGGGAGTCCGGCGAGATGTCCAGGTTCTCAAGCGACGCCATGAGCGGCACCAGATTGTTCTGGAACCTCGGCGGGATGTTCAGCTGGATGGTGGCGCCGTCCATGGCCCTGGCCATGTTTCCGCCCACGGAAGCGTTGATGCGGTTGACCACCTGCATGGCCGTGCCGAAGTCCGGCGTGCCGTTCAGGTTGATGGTCAGCCCCTCCTGCTTGTTGAACTGGAAGGGCACCTCGCGCTCCACGGTTGCGCCGTTTGGGATGCGGGCCACGGTGGTGATGTTCTTCTGGGTCGTGGCACCCTGGCCCTCCGCCGAGTAGCCGCCAAGGGTCATGGAGCCCTGGGCCACGGCGTAGACCTTGCCGTCCAGCCCGCGCAGGGGCGTGATGAGCAGAACGCCGCCGAGCAGGCTCTTGGCGTCGCCCACGGAGGACACGGTGACGTCGATGGGCGAACCGGGGCGCGAGGAGGCGGGCATCTTGGCCGTGACCATGACAGCCGCAGTGTTCTTGGGCTTCAGGTTGGCCGGGTTCACGCTGACGCCCATCTTCTCCAGCATGTTGGTCATGGAGCGGATGGTGAACTCGTTGGTGGTGCCGTCGCCGGAGCCGGAGAGGCCGACCACCAGGCCGTAGCCCACGAGCTCGTTGTTGCGCACGCCGGAAAAGCTGGCGATGTCCTTCAGCCGCACGGCGTGGGCCGGCGCAGCCCCGGCGGCGATGAGCACGCCCAGGCAGAACAGGATCAGGACCAGATTGCGGACCAGCTCCTTGCGGCGGTTGTGGATGCGTGCGTCGTTGATCATGTTCTTCTCCCGTTTCGGCTTGGCTAGAAGGGCCAGACGTTGTCGAGCAGTCTGGACATCCAGCCGGCGCGCTGCTTGTCGGTAAGCATGCCCTGTCCGTAGACCTCGATCTTGGCATCGGCCAGGGCCGAGGAGGCCACGGTGTTCTTGGAATCGATGTCGCGCTGGCGCACCAGGCCGCGCACCACCAAAATCTGGGTCTCCGCATTGATGCGGATCTGGCGCGCGCCCTCCACCTGCATGACCTTGCCCGGCAGCATCCGAATGACCCGCGCGGCCACGGTGGTGGTCAGCGAAGTCTCCTGCTTGGTCTCCCCTGTGCTGACGAAGTTGCTCACGCTGGTGGCGCCAACCTGGGGGTTGCCCACCGCCGTCACGCCCGGCACCACCTTGTTCAGTGCGCCGTAGATGCCGGTGTTGGGCATGGCGGTGATGCCATAGGTGTTGGTGTTGGACTTTTGCGCCGTGGTTTTGGACTTGTTCTTGCCGTTGGTGGTCTCGGTGACGAGGACCATGACGATGTCGCCGACCTTGTTGGCGCGGTTGTCGTCAAAGAGGAAATCAGACTGCCCGGACTCATAGAGCGAGGCGGGATTGTTCACCGGCTCGGCCTCCACGGGATTGGGGTCCGTCAGGATGGGCACCGGCATGGGGCGTGTCTCCACAGCGCAGCCGGACAGAACGGACAGCAGGGTCAGGCTCAGCAAGTACTTCTTCATGGTCGCATCCTCTAGTATAAGAACAAGCGCGCTAGCGGACCAGAACGGTCTCGGCGTCCAGCACGGTGCCCGTGATCTTCCTGTTGCTTTGCACATTGCGTACCTGGATCATCTGGCCGACGCCGGCGTCGGCCAGGGCCACGGCCTTGACGGAGAGGCGGATGTTGGCGCCCTCGTAAATGAGGTTAATGGTCCCGCCCTTGGCGATGACCGGCACCAACTCGATGCTCTCCACGTTGATGACCTGGTCCGTGCCCACGCTGCGGGCCACGCGCCAGGGACCGCCGCTGCCGTCCCAGGCCTTCTGGTAGTAGGCCATGTTCTTGCGCTTGAAGGTCACCATGTCCGGGGTCACCAGCTCCAGGCGGTTGATGGGCCTGGTGGCGCAGGCCACGGCCCGCCAGACGTTCACAAAGGCCGAACCGGCGAAACGGCGCATGGTCTTGCCCTCGCCGGAGACGACCTCGAAGAGCAGGTTGTTGCGGCCGGGCCGCACAGTCTCGCTCATGGTGAGGTTCAGGTGGTCGCCGGGGTGCGGCAAAAAGACGTAGTCGGGCGTGCGCAGATCGGTGATCTCAAGCTCGCCGCCCAGGCCGGTCCCGCCCTCCGTCAAAAAATCAACGGCCTTGCGGGTCAGGGTTGCGCCGTCCACGGCCTTGCCCCCGCGCTGGACCACGAGCTGCTGCGGCAGCACAAAGCTCCAGGCCTCCTCGCCCACGTAGTGGCGCAGCATGGCCGAGAGGCGCTCGCGAGTCAGCGCAGTCTGGCGGCCGGGCTTCTCCGGCGCGGGCCACAGGGCCTTGCGGGAGAGCTCCTTCCAGAGCTGGGGGGGCATGTTTTCGCCTGCGTCGGCTATTTCGCCCAGGTGGACCACCGCTCCGGGCACGCAGGCGGCGTTGCGCACCTGGATGCGCCAGCCCTGGCCGGTCTGAGCTGCGGCGGCGCTGGCGTAGCACAAAAGGGACAGCGCCAGGGCGGCCAGCAACAACGCACCAGTCCGCAACGGTCGGCGGCTCTTGGGGAGGTTGTCCCAGCGGTGATGCTCTTGCGCGAAGTACATGAGGCTTACTCCTTGTCAGTCCTAGCGCTTCACGTTGATGGCGGTCTGAAGCATGGTGTCAGAGGTTGTGAGCGCCTTGGAATTCACTTCGTAGGCGCGCTGGCCGATGATGAGGCCGACCATTTCGTCCACCATCTCCACGTTGGAGCCTTCCAGGAAGCCCTGGGCCAGGGTGCCGAAGTTGGTGTCGCCGGGGGTGCCGGAGGTGGCCGCGCCGCTGCCGTCGGTCTCGGTGTACAGGTTGCGGCCCTGGGCGTTGAGTCCCGCCGGGTTCACGAAGGTGTAGATGGTGATGTCCGCCCCGGAGAGCTCGGTGCCGGCCTTGTCCATGGCCGAGATGTGGCCCTTCTCGGTGATGACCAGGGTGGCGGTGCCGCTGGGCACGGTGAACTCCGGCTGCAGGGGGTAGCCGTTGGCGTTGACGATGCGCCCGTTGTTGTCGAGCTTGAAGTTGCCCGCGCGGGTGTACACGTCGTTGCCGTTCTGGTTCAGCTTGAAGAAGCCCTGGCCCTCGATGGAGATGTCCAGCTGGTTGCCGGTGTTCTGGAAGGCGCCCTGGGAAAAGAACTTGTGCACCGTCACCGGGCGCACGCCCATGCCGACCTGGAAGCCCGTGGGCAGGCGGTTGCCGCCCTCGTTGAGCGTCCCGGCTATGCTCATGGTCTGGTACATGAGGTCCTCGAACTCGGCGCGGCTTTTCTTGAAGCCAACGGTGTTCACGTTGGCCAGGTTGTTCGAGAGCACGTCGATGTTCGTCTGCTGGGCGACCATGCCGGTCGCGGCGGTCCAAAGCGAGCGCATCATAATGATTTTCCTCCTGAAATATTCACGGCTAGCCGGCCTGGCCGACCTTGTTGATGACAAGCGATTCCATGGTGTCCGTGGTGGTCATGAGCTTCTGGCTGATCTCAAAGGCCCGCTGGGCCTCCATCATGTTCACCATCTCGCCCACGATCTCCACGTTGGATTTTTCAAGATATCCCTGCTGGACCTGCACGCTCTCCGGCGCGGTCTCCGTGGCCTTGCTGCCCTTGCGCAGCTGGTAGAGGTTGCGGCCATGCTTCTCCAGCGACTTGGGGTCGGAGACGCTCACCAGATCAAGGGCGCCGACCTGGTTGCCGTCCACGCTGATGATGCCGTTGGCGTCGATGTCGACCTTGTTGTCCCGCGGGAGGGTGATGGCGCTGCCGCCGCCAAGTACCTCATAGCCTTGTTCGGTGATGAGGCGGCCGTCGGAGGAGAGCTGGAAGCTGCCGTTGCGCGTCATGAAGTCGCCCTCGGGGGTGCGCACCTTGAAGAAGCCGTCGCCCACCAGCGCCACGTCGAGCGCGTTGCCCGTCACCTGCAGGCTGCCCTGGGACATGTCGGAAAACTGACCGCTCATCCTTGTGCGGGCCTGGATATAGGGCTTGGGCCAGATGCTCTCGGCGCGCACGTAGGGCGTGGCGTCCACCAGGTAATCATGGGCGAAGCGCTGGAACGTGTCCTGGAAGGCGTAGCTGTCCTTCTTGAAGCCACTGGTGCTTGCGTTCGCCAGATTGTTGGCGATCACATCGAGCCTGTGCTCGTTGGTCATGGCGCCGAAGATCGCGCTGTACATACTTTCGCGCATTGTTTCCTCCTGTGCTGCCACAATGCATGCAAAACGCGAGCCAGGGTTTTGGCAAGCCCCCCCTTGCCCGCACCGGAGAAACAGGGTAAAATTGCTTGCAACAAGCCGCCTGTCGTGGTCTCAAGAAATAGTCGCCAGCATCTGCTTTTCCGTTGACAATGCCATAACGCGCGACTAGATAGGCCGTGCGGGCGGGTGTAGCTCAACGGTAGAGTACGAGCTTCCCAAGCTCGGTGTTGCGAGTTCGATCCTCGTCACCCGCTCCATGGCCTCAAGGATTTTACCGCCTGAACCTCGTTGGTTCCTCGAGAGATGGTGGGCCTTTTGGTCCACTTTTTTGTTTTCAGGAACCAGGACCGGAGACCAACAGGCATGACGAAAACACCCCTTGCAGAAAGACTCACCGGGATCATCGGCCCGGCGGTGAGCACCCTTGGGGTTGAACTCTGGGGCATTGAATTCGCCTCGGCCGGAAGCCGCATGGTGGTCCGGGTGTATATAGATGCGCCGCAGGACGCCGCGCCCGCCTCGCTCGTTGAAACTTTGGCCGAGGCGGAAGCCGAAGCAGGCGAAGACAAGACCGCCGGGCGCGTGCTGCCCCCGGGCGTGACCATCGCCGCCTGCGCGCAGGTCAGCCGCCACCTGGGCACCGTGCTGGAGGCCGAGGACGCCGTGCCCGGAGCCTATGTGCTGGAGGTCTCCTCCCCCGGGCTTGAGCGCCGCTTCTTCAACACGGAGCAGCTTGCGTCCTACCTGGGGCGCACGGTGGACATCCGCCTGCACCAGGCCCAGGACACCCGCAGGCATTTTCGCGGGACATTGGCCGAAAGCGGACCCGACTTTCTTGTGGTGGACGAAGACGGCACAAAAACCCGCGTTGCGTGGGCGCATGTGAAGATCGCCCACCTCGTGCACGAATTTCCAGGCGCGAGCGCATAGGGCACGCGCCGCAGACGTGTTTTCATTCCCCGCCACCCGGGCGCGGCCAGACCAGGGCCTTCGCAGGAGGCGGCAACAGACGAGAGAATCTCTCGCCCAGGCGTACAGGCTGAAGCAGCCCAAACGCCGGACGACACCGGAGGGAGCGCCATGAGCTCGGAACTGAAGAAGACAATAGACCAGATCAGCAAGGACCGCGGTATCGACCGCGACCTGCTCATCGACACCCTGGAAGAGGCCGTGCGCTCCTCTGTGGCGCGCAAATACGGCGACCAGATGGACATAGAGGTCACGTTCAACGAGGAACTGGGCGAGATTCAGGTCTACCAGTTCAAGGTCGTGGTCGCCAAGATCGCCGACCCCGTGAGCGAGATCACCCTCGAAGAGGCCCGCGAGCACGACCCCAACATCAATCTCGACGACGAGATGGGCTTCAAGGTCAAGATCGAGGATCTCGGCCGCATCGCCGCGCAGAGCGCCAAGCAGGTCATCATCCAGCGCATGCGCGACGCCGAGCAGGAAATCATTTACGAGGAATACCGCGAGCGCAAGGGCGAGATCGTCTCCGGCATCGTCCAGCGCCGCGACCGCACCGGCTGGATCATCAACCTGGGCCGCACCGAAGCGCTTTTGCCCAAGGACGAGCAGATCCCGCGCGAGCGCTACAAGCGCGGCGACCGCATCCAGGCCTACATCATCGAGGTCCAGAAAGAGTCTCGCGGGCCGCAGATCGTGGTCAGCCGTTCGCACCCGGACTACATGGGCGCGCTCTTCGCCCGCGAAGTGCCCGAGGTCTTCGACTCCACCGTCAAGATCATGGGCGTCGCCCGCGACTCCGGCCTGCGCGCCAAGGTGGCCGTCAGCTCGCGTGATCGCGACGTTGATCCCGTGGGCGCCTGCGTGGGCATCCGCGGCTCGCGCATCCAGAACATCGTGCAGGAGCTCAAGGGCGAGCGCATCGACATCGTGGTCTGGAGCCCGGACATCGCCGTCTACGCCCAGAACGCCCTGTCCCCGGCCGTCATCAGCCGCATCATGGTCGACGACGAGGAGAAGACCCTCGAGGTCGTGGTGCCCGATGACCAGCTGACCCTGGCCATTGGCCGCAAGGGCCAGAACGTGAAGCTGGCCGCGCAGCTGCTGGGCTGGAAGATCGACATCTTTACCGAGAGCCGCTACGGCGAGCTCAATGCCGACAAGAAGGGCATGGACCAGCTGGCCAGCGTGGCCGAGGTGGCCATGGAGGCCTTCTTCGCCGCCGGGCTTGAGACCACCGCCCAGCTCGTTGCGGCCAGCGAGGAGGAACTCCTCGAGGTTACGGGCATGACCCCGGAGAAGATCCGCGACATGCGCGCGGCCATCAACATCCTGGGCCTTGCCCCCATTGGAGTTGAAGAAGCAGATGAGGAAGCGGCACCGGAAGAACCCGGAGCCGAATAGGCGGCCCTGATGTCCGGAGACGGACCGAAGGGGACGACGTCCGCGGATGGACAGGCAGCAGGCGCTGCCGGGCCGGTGCGCATGTGCTGCATATGCAGATGCCGCCTGCCGCAAGCCCAACTGCTCCGGCATGTCCGGGCGGCAAAGGCCGGAGAGGAACAGGAAGCGGGGAAAGGGTTTGTGCCCGATCCCCGGCGCAGGATGCCCGGAAGAGGGCTGTACGTCTGCGACAGGGCCGAATGCCGCGAGAGATTTCTCCGCCGAGGCGACGGGCGGAAGAAGCGTTAACAAGGGGAATATGAATGGTGACAAAGCTCAAAGTGAAGGACCTGGCGGCCGAACTTGGCATCGGCCACAAGGAGATCCTGCAGCAGCTGCGGGACATGGACATCCAGGTTAAAACCTTCATGAGCACCCTGGAGGACGACGAGGCCGAGAGGCTGCGTCAATCTTTGCGTGGCCAACCCGCCGCGAACACCGAGGTCGTGCGCCGTGAAGTCGGCGACGTCATTGTGCGCAGCCGCAAGTCCAGACCCGGAGCCCAGGCTTCGAAGTCCGGCTCTGCGCCTGCAGGCAAGGCGACGGAGGCGGTGTCTGACAAGACCGAGGCCAAGAGCGCCGAGGCCCCGGCCAAGGTTGCAGCGGCCGTGCCCTCCAAGGACGAGACCCCCGCTGTGGCGGCCCAGGCCGAACAGCCCGCCGCCGAGGCCCCCAAGGCCCGCCGCGTGGCCGAGGCCTCTGCAAAGCCCGCCGACAAGCCCGCGCGCATCATCAGCCGCCAGGATACCCCGGCCGAAGCCAAGGCTGCTGAAGTCACGGCCGTCGAGGTGACCACCGCTGCGGCTGCGCCCGAGGCCAAGAGCGAGCCCCAGACCGCGCGCATCGTAAGCAAGGCCAAGGCTGAGCAGACCGCCGAGCCGGTGGCCGAGGCCAAGCCCGAAGCCGTTGCCGCCCCCGAAGTCAAGGCAGAAGCCGCTCCCGAAGCCGAGGCCGTCGCCCAGGCCGCCCCCGAGGCCGTCGACCAGGCCGATGCGACCGCAGCTCCTGCCGCCAGCGAAGCCGTGGCCACGCCCGAAGCCAAGGCAGAGGCCGCCCCCGAGGCCGCCGCCCAGGTTGAAGACCTGGACG